>JACXTT010000509.1_pt1 | contig 66058 bp, 52 predicted proteins | sample 9270951 | NCBI WGS metagenome assembly JACXTT01 (sample SAMN15532306, study PRJNA645909) | rock metagenome | isolation source: weathered quartz diorite | place: Puerto Rico | collected 2017-06-21 | reverse complement strand
CACGATCTCCACCACGATGGCAAACTCTACAAGGGCCGCGGAGATTTCGCGCAAAAAGCAACCCGGATAAACCATTACCTGGAAAACTGGGGCGCAGTTGGTTTCCGGTCCGGCTTCATGTTCCACAACCTCGACTGGTTGCACGACCTGAACGTTGCTTACGACGCCTCCACCTTCGACATCGACCCCTTCGAACCCCAACCCGATGGCGTCGGCACCATTTTTCCGTTCTGGGTCCAAAGAAATGGGGAGTGCAGAGTGCGGAGTGTGGAGTGCGAACCCCATCCGTCGAGCTCGCCCTTCGCCCCTCGTCCCTCTCGCCTCAACGGCGGTTATGTCGAGCTCCCCTACACCCTCCCCCAGGACTCGACGCTGTTCCTCCTTTTCGGCGAGCGCCATCCTGACATTTGGTTTCAAAAACTCGACTGGATTGCAAAACACGGAGGCATGGCCCTGGTGAACGTACATCCCGACTACCTACGGTTCGAGAATGAGTCGGCTTCCAGGCGGACATTCCCCATCGAGCTTTACAGTCGCTTCTTGGAATATGCCCTCCAACGTTATAAGGGAGCTTTCTGGCAGCCGTTGCCGAGAGAACTCGCGGAGTGGTACATTGGACGACATCATTTTGCTCCGGAGTCGAATGGGAAAGCAGACGGTTACTCGGTCCTGAAGGGAAAGAAAGCCGCTGTTCTCCTGTATTCGTATTATCCATCCGACGCTCGACCTCGACGGGAAGCTGAGGCCCTGGTCAAAGCCGGGATGGAGGTGGATCTTATCTGCCTCCGTCAGGATCCCTCGCAGCCCAGTCTCGAGCGCGTCAACGGCGTGAATGTTTGCCGCGTACCTTTTCGCCACCGGCGCGAAAGCAAATGGGGTTATCTTTGGCAGTACTCGGCTTTCATCGGGTATTGTGTCATGGCCCTGGGATACCGAAGTTTGCGAAAACGCTACGACTTAGTCCACGTGCACAACATGCCTGATGTTCTGGTCTTCAGCGCAGTGATTCCCAAGCTTCTGGGAGCGCGAGTACTGCTCGATCTTCACGACCCGATGCCGGAGTTGATGATGACCATCTTCGGTTTTTCAAGGACGAACTCGCTGGTTCGGCTATTAGAGTGGGCCGAAAAATCCAGCATCCGATTCGCAGACCGGGTGGTGACAGTGAATTTGGCCTGCAAGAGAATTTTTGGTTGCCGGAGTTGTCCGCCGGAAAAGATTCAGGTGATTATGAACTCACCCGATCCTGAGATCTTCAAGTTCCAACGATTCGAAGAGGCCGTAGCCTCAGATTCCAATAGACCGTTCGTGATCATGTATCACGGCTCCATTGTAGAGCGGAATGGGCTCGACTTGGCGGTTCAATCCGTTGCGATACTCCAGAAAAAAATCCGCAATTTGGAATTCCGCATTTACGGCACTCGCACGCCGTTTCTTGATCGTGTGTTGGAAGGTGCCAAGCAAGTGGCTTCTCAGGGAGTCATCCGCTATATGGGCACACGAACTTTGGAACAGGTTGCCCAGGAGATCAACGAGTGTGACGTTGGGATTATACCCAATCGCCGCAGCATTTTCAGCGAGATCAACACGCCCATCCGAATTCTGGAATACCTTTCTCGCGGCAAACCGGCCGTCGCTCCCAATGCGCCGGGAATAACGGACTACTTCGGTGAACACGATCTGTTTTTCTTCGAGTCAGGCGACGCCGAGGGCCTCGCTCGCCAAATTGAGTACATTTACTTCCACCCTTGCGAAACGAGCGAAGTAGTCGAGCGCGGGCAAAAAGTCCATCTGGCCCATAGCTGGACGGAAGAGCGGAAAAGCTTTCTGGACATGATTACCGGGTTGTTTAGCTCACGACGGACTGAGAACGGGATGGGATACCAGGAATCGCGCGAAAAATCGCTCGTGACGAACAATCAAGCAAACTCTTGAGGAGATGATAGGAGTCTTAACCGCCGATTCGGGCCACGCCGAGGTCAGGGAGTTCTTCGAACTGTTCAAGACTCCGTGGGAGTTCTACCGAGCGGACCGACATTATGAGGTGTTAATCGTCGCTGGCACTCGAGTCCCTGATCATTCGGCCGAACTCGTTTTGCTCTATGGGGGCGCGCAGACGCCCTTTGACCTGAGAAATAAACTGGGACTAAGCTCGCGACGTCAAAACGCAGTCCTCTCATATCAGGGCGACCGAACTCCTATCTATGGGAATTGCCTCACCTTCAATGCTGCGGGCACGCACCGGATCACTGACGCACACACGGGCCTGCCAGCGTCTGTGGAGCTGTCCTTTGGCGATACGACATTCGTGCGCATCGGGTTCGACTTGTTCCGGGAAGTCCGTCACTTGCTGACCAGCGGCCAGCCCGCGATTCACGCCCGAACACCTGCGCTGGAGCAGCATATTTCGTTCCTGCGCGACCTAATTGTGGGTCGGTCATCTCCCCTGCTTGAAATTCCCCCGGTGCCCGAAGGCTACAACTTCACAGCTTGCCTTACTCACGATGTCGATCACCCCAGGCTGCGCAATCACAAATGGGACCACACGATGTTTGGATTTCTGTCTCGGGCGCTGGCTGGCTCCGCTGTGGATCTGTGCCGACGTCGCAAATCCCCGAGGCAGGTTGCGGCAAACTGGGTCGCAGCTTTGTCGCTGCCCTTGGTCCATCTCGGGATCGCCAAAGACTTTTGGCGACAGTTCGATCGTTACCTGCAAATCGAAAGTGGCGTTAAATCCACTTTCTTCGTCATCCCATCGAGAGGCGATCCTGGCCTGGACGCTAATGGGCATCGTCCAAAAAAGCGGGCAACGAAATATGCCGCTGCCGAGATCGCAAGTGATCTCACTCAACTTCGAGCCGCGGGCAGAGAAATCGGTCTGCACGGCATTGATGCCTGGCGCGACAGTAGTACAGGCCGGGAGGAGATCGAGTGCATTTCTCGCCTGACCGGCACCACAGAACTCGGCGTGCGCATGCATTGGCTGTACTTCGATGAAGCTTCGCCGGTCGCGCTCGAAAACGCCGGGTTTTCCTACGATTCCACCAGCGGTTATAACGGTGCGGTCGGCTACCGTGCAGGCACAACTCAGGTATTCAAACCCTTGCAGGTCTCGCGGATGCTGGAACTGCCCCTGCACGTCATGGACACCGCACTATTCTTTCCGTCGCACATGAATCTTTCTCCGAGCAAAGCCAAAGTCGTCATCCACGAGCTAATCGAGAATGCGATTCGCTTTGGCGGTGTACTCACTGTCAATTGGCACGACCGCAGCATCGCCCCGGAACGTCTCTGGGATGATTTCTACATTGACCTCCTCGACAATTTGAAATCTCGAGGAGCCTGGTTTCCTACTGCCGCCCAAGCGGTCTCCTGGTTCAGAAAGCGCCGGGCAGTGGACCTCGAGGGTTTCAGAGGCCAGGCAGACCAATTGCGCACCAAGGCTTCCGTGAGTTCCGTTAATGACCAACTGCCTGGACTCAGAGTCCGTGTCCAAACGCAGTCAGGAAGGGTAGATCTATGAGTAAACACACCATTGTCGTGGGCTTGGGTGAAGTCGGAATGCCCTTGCTGGAAATCATCCGGGAAAAACAGCACGCTGACGGCGTGGATATCGAGCCAGTGGCCGCCCCGGCGGCTTGCGGGACCATGCATATCTGCATCCCGTACCGCCCTGCACGTTTCGTTCGCGAGGTCCTCCACTATATCGAAAAATATCGGCCGGAGCTGACCATAATCAACAGCACAGTGGGTGTGGGGACCACACGTGAAATCGCGGCGAAATCCGGCGCCGCTGTAGTGCATAGCCCTGTTCGCGGCAAGCACGCCAAGATGAAGGCTGACATGCGCCACTATACCAAGTTCATCGGCGCACTCGACGAAAATGCGGGCCGGAAGGCTGCTGAGCATTTTCAGGCTGTTGGCCTGCGCACGCGCCTGCTCGGCTCACCCGAAGCCACGGAGTTGGCCAAGCTCACGGAAACCACATATTTCGGCGTGCTGATTGCCTGGGCGCAGGAAGTCGAACGATACTGCGCCTCGGCCGGCGCACAGTATGACGAGGTCGTCTCCTTTTATGATGAAATTTCATTCTTCCCGCCCGTGAAATATTTCCCGGGCATCATTGGCGGTCATTGCGTCCTGCCGAATATTGGGATTCTCAAAGACCACTTTGACTCGGGAATTCTCAATGCGATTGAGCGCTCCAACGAACTCAAACAAAACGGGCTCGGAATCGAGTGCTGGTATGATGCGGAACCCGCCGGTGTACTCACCGTTAAATGACCCTCGCGCCAGCAGCGCTCCCTTAGTTTGCACCTCGCACTTCGCCCCTCGCCCCTCCCAGCCCATGCTCATCATCAATGCCGATGACTTCGGGCGCTCAGTGATCGAAACCGATGCAGCCCTTACATGTTATCGGGCCGGCAGGATCACGTCGGCCAGCGCGATGGTTTTCATGGCGGACTCCGAACGGGCGGCGGAGCTGGTGAAAGAAAACGGTTTGGACATCGGACTCCACCTTAACTTTACCGAGCGCTTTACCGGAGCTGGGGTCCCCTCGAAGCTGCTGCGTTGCCATGCACGCGTTGCCCGGTTTCTGACGCGAAACAAATGCGCGCAGCTTCTCTACAACCCCTTTTTGCGAGTGGATTTCTCAATTTGCTATGACGCGCAGGCAGCAGAGTTCATGCGCTTGTTCGAAAGACCTCCGTCACATATTGACGGACATCACCACATGCATCTTTGCGCTAATCTAGTTCTTAGCGGGCTCGTCCCGCCGGGCACGAAAATGCGCCGAAACTTTTCCTTCTGGCCTGGCGAGAAAAGTTTTTTGAATCGTCGATATCGCGCGCTGGTGGATTTTTGGCTCGCTCGTAAACACCGGCTTGCGGATTATTTCTTTGACCTCACACAGAGCATTCGTGAGAAAAAATTGGAGCGAGTTGCGGCGCTCGCAAGATCAAGGAATGTGGAACTCATGACGCATCCGGTAAGCGCTTGGGAATCGGAGTACCTGTTGAGCGATGGCTTCCGAGAAATTCTCCAGCGGGCGCCCTTAGGAGTGTATTCGGTTTTGTGAGAGTCAGCTTCTTATGAATTCCGAGCAACGCTTCAAGCCACAAGATCGGATTTTAGTGACTGGCGCAAACGGTTTTATCGGCACCAGAGTCATCAAACTTCTTCTCGAATATGGCTTTTCAAACCTCCGCTGTTTCGTTCGACCATCCAGCGACCTTAGCACCCTGGAAGAACTGCTGACACGACTTAACGTACATAAAAACCTTTGCTTGCTTCGCGGAGATTTGCTTTCGCAGAGCGATTGCCGGATGGCAGCCGATGGCATTTCCGTCGTTTTCCACCTCGCCGCTGGGATGGAGAAGTCATTCGCCGGCGCCTTCATGAACTCCGCGCTTGCTACGCGAAACCTGATGGATGCTTTCCTTGAAGTCGGCAATCCCCGGCGCTTTGTAAACGTCAGCTCGTTCGCGGTTTATTCGACCTTGGGCTTGGACCGGGGAGCGTTGCTGGATGAGACCTGCCCTTTGGAAACTTCCCCGCAAGAACGATTTGATGCCTATGGATTCGGCAAACTTAAGCAGGAGCAGTTGGTGAGGGAGTACGGCACGAACCGCGGCCTGCCTTTTGTCATCCTTCGTCCAGGCTACGTCTTCGGTCCCGGCAAAAGGGAACTCAGCGGAAGAGTTGGCATCAATACGTTCGGTTTCTTTGTGCATCTTGGTGGTTCCAACCAACTGCCATTGACGTATGTTGAGAACTGTGCCGAAGCCATCGTCCTGGCCGGACTCAAGCCCGGGGTGGAAGGCGAAACCTTTAATGTCGTGGATGACGAATTGCTCTCCAGCCGGCAGTTCCTCAAGGCCTGCAGGAGGACGAAACCATTCTTTTCAGTTCGCGTCCCATACCCGGTTGCCTATGGCCTCTGCTCTCTCTGGGAGAAATATTCCTGCTGGTCGAAAGGCCAACTGCCTCCAGTCTTCAACCGTCGGCGCTGCAAAGCGGAGTGGGGAGGCAACCGTTATTCAAACCGAAAACTGAAAGAGCGGCTTGGCTGGAAACCGCGCATCCCCATGGACCAGGCCATGGCCGCCTTCCTCGCCCGATTTGAAGCGACCACAGATTCACACGGATGAACTTAGATGTGCAAAAGAACCGCTTTGAATCAGTGTTGATTGGTGTCCATCTATGGTAAGGAGTATGAAGCCGTTGCGTATCGCCATAATCGGCTGCGGCAAGATCGCCGATCAGCACGTGGCAGCCATCCGCCGCATTCCCGATTGTCAGATCGTAGCGGTCTGCGATCGGGAACTACTGATGGCACAGCAGTTGGGGGAGCGATTCGGCATTTCAACATGCTTCGCGGAGGTCGGAGATCTGCTGCATCGCTCCAGACCGGACGTCGTCCATGTCACTACCCCGCCGCAGAGCCATTTTTCGCTGGCGAAGCAGTGTTTGGAGGCCGGCTGCCATGTTTATTTGGAGAAGCCTCTCACCGTGACCGCCTCGGAGGCGGAATCGCTACTCGAGTGCGCGCAAGAGTATGGGCTGAAAATGACTGTCGGGCACAATTACCAGTTCACCTGGGAGATGATGGAACTGCGCCGCCTGGTACGCGAAGGTTTTCTGGGAGGCAGGCCAACGCACATTGAAAGTCACTGGTCGTACTGCCTGGACGACGTCAGCTATGTTGGTGCATTCTGCGGCAATCGGGCCCATTGGGTTCGTCAACTCCCCGGACAATTGTTCCACAATCTGATTAGTCACGGCATCGCAAAGATAGCTGAATTCCTCGATGAAGAGCTGGCCGAAATCATCGCGACCGCGCACCAAAGCCCGCAGATGGGGAGGTTAGGGGCAGCGGAGGTCCTGGACGAACTGCGCGTCCTTATTCGCGACCGAAATGGCACCAGCGCTTATTTTTGCTTCTCCACCCAGCTCAACCCGGGCATCAACCAGGTCCGGGTGTTCGGCCCGAAAAATGCCCTGGCGGCAGATATTCTTGGTGGGACGCTTATCCGCTATCGCGCCAGACCGTCCAAGAGCTACCTGGCATATCTCGTGCCGCCGCTGGATACCGGCATCGAATATCTCCGCAACGCCTGGGCCAATCTGATGAACTTTGTGTGGCGGCGACTTTACCAGGACTTCGGTATGAAGGAACTGGTGGAGCGGTTCTATAAAAGCATCGTCACGGGAACACCTTTGCCCATCCCTTACCGTGAGATCCTTTTGACCGCGCGGATCATGGATGAAATCTTTGCCCAAGTGTACGCCGGAAGAGAGAAGAAACCACGAATCGACGCTAATGCACACGAATTCAGATCTCGGACGGGCATCGAACAGTCAAGGGTCGGCAGTGACCTCCAGCCGCTTATCGCGTCGCCCTCGTGATGAAGTTGCTCCGAAGTAACGCGTAGTGGGCCAGTCAACGCCTGTGGGGGTGTTTTAGCCGTCAGGCCGTCAAGAGCCCTATAAACATTAGGTTCTCTATGTGTCAGAGCCGTGAGGTTGGCCGTCAGCAGCGGTCAGAAGGCAGCGAAGCCCTCAGCCGCAGGCCCATGAAATATGTCCTTATCACGCCCGCCCGAAATGAGGAAGCCTTTATCACGAAGACTCTCGATTCGGTCGCGTCCCAAACCGCCCTGCCGGAGCGGTGGGTGATCGTCGATGACGGATCAATCGACCGGACCGGCGAAATCGTTGCGAATTATGCGCGCCGCCATGCGTGGATCGAGTTGGTGCGGCGTCCGCCCCGGGCGGAGCGAAATTTTGCTGGCAAGGTACAGGCGTTTAACGCTGGACTCGAGCGGGTCCGACCTCTTCAGTTCGAAGTGATTGGAAATCTGGATGCCGACGTGTCGTTCGAGCCGGATTATTTCGAGTTTCTGTTACGTAAATTTGAGGCAGTCCAGAACCTGGGCGTGGCTGGCACGCCGATGCGTGAAGCTAACTACGACGCAGTCCGGGACAGCTTTTACAACGACAAGGATGTATTCGGAGCTTGCCAGATGTTCCGCCGTCAGTGTTTTGAAGAAGTAGGCGGCTACCGCCCGATCAAATGGGGAGGCATTGATTGGCTCGCAGTTCGGACCGCGCGGTTGAAGGGATGGGAGACCAGGTCGTTTTCTGGCAAAACCTTCTTTCATCATCGGCCGATGGGTGCCACTGAGAGCAACACCTGGAAAGCACGATTTGATTATGGCAGAAAGGATTACTTCCTGGGCAATCACCCGCTGTGGCAGATTTTCAGGGTCGGCTTTCAGATGTTTAAACGTCCCTACCTGGTTGGGGGCCTGGTGCTGCTTTCCGGCTATCTCTACTCCGTGGCCGCCAGGATTCAGCGACCCGTGCCACCAGAGCTGCTGAAATATCATCGCCGCGAGCAGCTCGCGCGCCTCAAGGACCTGATTGCGCATTTTGTCAGGACCGGCGTGATCAGAGTTCACGGCTGAGAGGTTCCATGGATGCCACCATCGCCGAGGTCAAAGGATTCTGGGATTCCAATCCTTGCCAGTTTGATCTATCTCGCGAGATAGATCGAAAACGGTATTTCGAGGAGATTTCCGCCAACCGTTTCAACCGGCGGGAATGGCATGTGCCTATCGTCGCAAACTTCCCGGCCTTCCACGGAAAGAGTGTGCTTGAAGTAGGCTGTGGCATAGCCACCGATGGTCTCGAGTTCGCCCGGAACGGAGCGAATTACGTCGGCGTCGATTTAACTCCCCACTCGATTCAACTGGCCAAAGAACGCTTCGGGATTTTTGGTGTTCCCGGACGGTTCGAGCTTGCAAATGCCGAACACGCCTTGCCATTTCCAGACGAAACCTTCGATCATGTGTACAGCTTTGGAGTCATTCACCACTCACCGGCTTCTGACAAGATTGTCCGTAATATTCATCGCGTCCTCAAGAAAGGCGGCTCTTTCACGGTGATGCTCTATAACCGGTCGTCGATAAATTATTACGTTGAAATCATGTTTCTGCGAAGACTTTTCAAATGGCTGCTGCTGCCAAAGTTCATGCCGGGGCTAATCGCGGCAATCACCGGTTTTGACAGGTGGAAACTGGAAGGGCACAGGGAGATGATGCGGAAGAAAGGGAAGATTTCAAAAGACGAATGGATTAGCATGAACACCGATGGCCCATACTGCCCGCTGGCGAAAGTTTATAATCGTGGAGAGGCCGCGGCGCTTTTTGCCGCCTTCGCGGATGTCAGGCAGGAGGTCTGGGAGTTCAACGTCGAGCACTGGTCTTTCATCGGAAAGGCCCTGCCCGACTCCCTGGTAAAGTGGCTTGGGCGCCACTGGGGCTGGCATCGCATAATCTACGGCCGGAAAGCCTGAGTGGCGCAAGACAGCGGGCGAATTGTCCGAGCCCCAAGAGCCAACCCCGAAAGCTTTCGGGGCAGAGAAGCTCCAATTTGCAGGCTCCGATTTCTGGCATAAATCATCAGCGTTTATCAGCGTAAATCAGCGGTTACAACCTCTTCCTTCTGCGTATCTCGCATATTTGGCGGTAAGTCCATGACCGAACGAGTTTCCAAGACGCTGGAGAACTTCACCACCTGGCTCGACCGTTTCGGTGAAACTTCGTGGGACCACCAAAGCTTTTTTGCCGGTCCGGTCGGCCGGTTAGCCAAATCGCTCTATTACAATAATCGGCTGTTCGGAACTGGTGCGGTCGCGCCCATGATATTCTCGGAGGCTTTTCTGCCTTCAGGCCGTAGGCTGTTCCATCAGCGCACCCGATTTCCAATTGCCGATGCTCATTTTGCCATGGGTTTTGCTTTTCTTTATGAAGCTAACGGGGACCCCAAGCACTTGGATCGAGCTATCCATTTCCTTGACGAGTTGAAAGTGAGCCGGTGTCCACAGTTCAAGGAGTATTGTTGGGGCTATCCGTTCGATTGGGTGACGCGTGACGGGACCATCCAGGCCCAGACGCCGCTCATTACCACCACGCCGTACGTTTACGAGGCGTTTCTGCACGTGCTTAGAATCTTAGAAGGAATGCGGCCCTCGCCCGGCTCCCGGGCACCCTCTCTCGTCCGACCCAACCTCCGCGGCTGCGCTGCGGTAGGAGGATGGGAGAGGGACGGGCTCGGCCACATACCCTCAACCCTCAACCATCAACAATCAACCGTCTCCGGCGCCGCGCCCTCACCCTTAATCCCTCTCCCATCCAATGGGCGAGGGGAGCATCCAGTAACCAGCATCCGGTATCCAGCGTCTTTAGAACTCTCAACACTCAACTCTCAACTCTCAACTATTCTGTCATCGATCGCTCGTCATGCCGCAAACGACATCAAAGACTTCCGGGTTTCGGAAACCGCCAGCAGTTGCTCTTACACGCCATACGATAGTGGCGGCGTGATCAATGCCGCCGCTTATCGCGCCTTCCTGCTGACCAGCGCGTCGCACGTGTTCGGACTCGAGGAGTACTGGAAGATTGCCGAGCGGAACCTGAATTTCGTTCTCGAAAACCAGAACGCCGATGGCTCTTGGTTTTACGCGGTTGATGGCGTGCGGGACTTTGTCGATCACTTCCATACCTGCTTCGTCTTGAAAGCCCTGGCCAAGATCCACTCGCTCATTGGGCACGAGGGATGTCTCCAGGCTCTCGAAAAAGGCGTTCGGTACTATCAGGCAAACCTGTTCGATGTGGATGGCCTCCCGCGGCCGTTTTCCAGGGCGCCACGCCTGACCGTCTATAAACGCGAACTATACGACTGCGCCGAATGCATCAATTTGTGCCTTCTGCTCCGCGACCGTTTCCCAATGTTGAATTCGACACTCGACACTGTCCTCTCTGGAATCCTGAACCACTGGATCAAGCCTGACGGCTCCTTCCGCTCGCGCCGTCTGCATTTCGGCTGGGACAACGTCCCGATGCACCGCTGGGCCCAGTCCCAGATGTTCCGCGCTTTAGCGTTCTATTTGAGGGAAGAGGCTCGCCGCGATAGGCTACAAAGATCTCAAAGAGAAGATCCAAGCTCCAAGCTCCAAGCACCCGCGAAGCCCCAAGAACCAAACTCAAAGCCCCACTATGCGGTTGAACGGGAGCTAACGGAGCAAGCTGAGGTAAGCTCAACCGATGTTGTAACCGCTAATCAACACTAATTGACGCTAATTCTGCAGGATTCTGGAGAAACCTTACCCTTCACGCCGCGCTTTGTGCCAGCGCTCGATGAACTCCGCAGGGCTTACAACCGCGCAACCCCTGCGCTTGTCCATAGGGTAATCGTTTAAATTGCCAGTGACCAGAAAATCAACTTTCCCCGCCAGAGCCACGGCCAGAAAAGGTTCGTCGTCGTGGTCGGGCAAATCCAGGTTTGATTGCTTGCCAGCATCGACGATCAGTCCGTCCTTTTCCAGTTTGGTCAAAACTTCTCGCACTCTCTGGGCATCGAACTTGAACCGCGGACGGCCGAGCACTTCAGCGTATTCAGCCAGGATACGTTTGTCGTGGCACGTTTGAACAGCATCGCCCAATGCCAACGCCAGCACCTGAGCAGGATTCCCTTGAGGCCGGAGCAGGCCCGACACAACCACATTCGTGTCGAGCACGACTTTCACTTGCGGCGACGATTCCGGCGGGCTGCGGCGATCTCGGCATCAATGTCCGACATGGAAAGGTTCGCGGTTCCATTCGCGGCGGCGCCCTGCTGGAGTGCTGCCTGTGCCTGGAGCGCCCGGACACTCCGAACCAATGCGCGGGTGGATTCCAACGACGCGGCTGCGATACGGAGAAGGACGGCGACTGGACGCCCTTTGGATGTGATGATTAAGTCGTCCTGGGTCGCCAACCGAAGCCACTCTTTCGTCACCTTTTTCTCCAGATCACTTACTGAAATCGTGCTCATAGTTGGAGAATACCTTTCCCGGGTGTCCCGCGCAAGCCGCCGTCCGATCCGAGTAGTTCAAACTCTGCGCTCTTTGCGTTTTCTGTTTCAGCCCTGCCATTAGCGCTTATTAGCGTTCATTAGTGGTTCAAACTCTCTGCGCTCTTTGCGTCTTTTGCGGTAAGTGTGGACCTCAGGTTTTCTCCATAGTCGTTCCCGATGAGCGTTTATTAGCCCCGAAAGTTTTCGGGGTTAGTGGTTCAATCCTCCTTTCGCCTTTCTCCCTTCTGCCTTCTGCATTCTACCTTCTTCATTTAGAACATGTGCGGCATTTGCGGCCAATTTAACTTCGCCACTGGCGAGCCCGTCGATCGCGACCTGATCCGCGCCATGACGGACACCATCGTTCATCGCGGCCCGGATGACGAAGGCTTCTTCCTCGACGGCTCGCTCGGGTTCGGCTTCCGCCGGCTCTCCATCATTGACCTGGCCGGCGGCCATCAGCCGATGTCCGACGCCGACGAAACGGTCTGGGTGATCTTCAACGGCGAAATCTATAACTACAAAGAGCTGAGGGCCGAGTTGGAAGGTCACGGCCACATGTTCCGCACCCGTTCGGATACGGAAGTGCTCGTGCACGGTTACAAACAATGGGGCACGGAAGTGTTCGACCATCTCAATGGCATGTTCGGCGTCGCCATCTGGGACGCGGTACGTCGGCGACTGGTCGTGGCGCGCGATGCCATGGGGATCAAGCTCATCTACTACCGGCTGTCTGATGGCCAACTGACATTCGGTTCGGAGATTCGCCCCATCCTCGCAGCATCCAACACTCCGCCACTCCATCACTCCACCACTCCATCACTCCGCACTCCCGAAGTGGACCCAGTCGCGCTCAACCTGTTCCTGCGCTTCCGGTACACTCCCTCTCCCCTGACAATCTACCAAGGCATCCGAAAACTGGCGCCGGGCACGATGTTGATCATCGAAGAGGGCAAGTGCCGCGAAGAACGGTGGTACGATTATGTGCCAGTCCCCTTTGCGAACCAGAAGGAAGATAATGAGGCAACTGACCAGTTGCTCGAACTCTATCGCGGCGCGGTCAAGCGCCACCTGCTCAGTGATGTGCCGGTCGGAATTCTCCTTAGCGGCGGCCTGGATTCTGGATTGCTCCTGGCCCTGATGAACGAACAGGGCGGTCCCTGGCCTGCTTACACCATCGGCTACGGCGAATCTTTCGAAGACGACGAACTTGCCGATGCAGCCGAGACTGCCACCCTCCTGGGGGCCCGCCACGTCACTGTCAAACTGGACCAGCCCGAGTTCGAGCGCTCCCTGCCCCACATCGTCGAATGTCTCGAAGAACCGATCGCCGCTTCTTCCATCGTCCCGATGTATTTCATCTGCCAACGCGCACGGCAGGATGTCAAAGTCGCCCTGATCGGCCAGGGCCCCGACGAACTGTTCGGTGGCTATACTCGTCACCTCGGAGTGCACTATGGCAGCCTCTGGCGCCAAATACCCAGCGGCGTTCGCTCCATGGTGGCCAGTGCCGCCAGGCACTTGCCGCGCAACGAAACCCTCAAGCGTGGCGTCTCCTCCCTCGGCGCGACCGACCGCCTCCAGCGGTACCAGGACGTCTTCTCCCTCGCCCCCGCCGAAACCATCGACCGCCTCTTCCGAGATGACGTTTTGCCCCGACAGGATCTCCCTCTCCGCTCTGGGGAGAGGGCCGGGGTGAGGTGCTCCGTTTTCGGACCTCGGACTTCGGACCTCGGACTTCCGCATTCGTCCCTCTGGGAGGACCTCCTCCCCCGTATGCAGCACCTCGACGAACTCGGCGGCTTCCAACTCATCGAACTCGCCTCGTCACTGCCAGACGAATTGCTCATGTATGGTGACAAACTCTCAATGGCCCACAGCCTCGAAGTCCGTGTCCCATACCTCGACCGCACCATCGTCGAGCACGTGCAGCGCCTCGACGCCAGCTTTAAGATCCGTCGCGGCAGCCGCAAGTGGCTGCACCGCCAGGTCTGCCAAAAGTATTTGCCCGCGCGGATCACTGGTCGAAAAAAGCGCGGCTTCGCCGTGAACGTGGTTGACGGATGGTTTAACTCGTCCATGAACGGAATGCTTCATGGGGTCCTGTTAGACGAGACCTCTCTGATGTTCAACCTGCTCGAGCCTCGGCCTGTCAGGGAACTATTAAAGGCCCACCAGTCCGGGCGTCAGGATAATCACAAACTCCTATTCAGTTTGGTTATGTTGGAACAATGGCTCCGATCTACACGCTCGGCCCTCCGTTCTCCGTCATCTGTCCACAGTCCTCAGCCGGCCGCTGCGCAGTACTCCCTGGTCCTGTAGTTCTGATGGCCTCTGGCAAGCTAATCCAAGAAGGCTTCCTGACCTCGGTCTCACTGTTTCCAGAGAGGCCGGCTCTGGAGGTCGAGGGCAGAATGCTATCTTACGCCGGCCTGTACGAGCTGGCCGCACAAATCAGCGCCACCCTGCGCGAACACGGAACCGCTGATGGTCCTCCCCTCACGGCGCTTTTCGCGTATCGTTCCCTAACCGCATTTGCCGGTGTTCTGGGCATACTACTGAGGGGACATGGGTATGTTCCCCTGAACCGGACCTTCCCTGTCGAACGAACCCGGCACATGCTCGAGCGGTCCGAAACTAAGTCACTGGTCGTGGATCAAGCCTCCGCGCCCCAATTGGATGCACTGCTGGATGGCTGGACTCGTCGCTTGCTGATCATCCTCCCGGAGCACGAAGATATCGACCCGCTTCAAACAAAATGGCCACTACACCGCTTTCTTGGCGAACGCGAGATGACAACCGCTAAGACATTCAGCCCGGTACACGCGTCCCCCGATTCCATTGCGTACCTTCTCTTTACATCTGGCAGCACCGGCAGCCCCAAAGGTGTGATGGTTGCTCAGCGAAATGTTCGCAGCTACATGGATTTTGTTGTCCGGCGCTACGCCATTACGGAGAGCGACCGTTGTTCGCAAACCTTCGACATGACATTTGATCTGTCCGCGCACGACATGTTCGTGGCTTGGGAATGCGGGGCTTGCGTGTGCTGTCCGACGCAAAAGGAGTTGATCAAGCCAGATCGGTTCATTAACGACTCCCGCCTCACGATCTGGTTCTCCGTTCCCTCCACGGCGGTCTTCATGCGGCGTCTGGGCCTTCTCAAGCCCGGCATGTATCCCACACTACGGTTGAGCCTGTTTTGCGGGGAAGCTCTGCCGCTCGAATCCGCTCGAGATTGGGTTGCCTCCGCACCGAATTCCATCATCGAGAACATTTACGGCCCGACGGAACTAACTATTGCCTGTACCGCATACCGCTGGGATTCGGTACGGTCCCCTGCCGAATGCGAACAGGGCGTTGTACCAATTGGTGAGCCTTTCCCGGCCATGGAAGCTTTCGTCGCTGACGAAGATTTACGGGAGGTAGAACCGGGCGCGCCTGGTGAACTTCTGATGACCGGACCGCAGCTAAGTCTGGGATACTGGCGAGACGAGGATAAGACCAAATACGCATTTGTGACTCCGCCCGGTAAACACTGTACTTACTACCGAACCGGCGACCGTGTTCGGCGTCCGCTTCATGGAAGACCAATGGTCTATCTGGGGCGGATGGATAACCAGGTCAAAATCCTCGGCCACCGGGTTGAGCTCGGCGAGGTCGAGGCAGTTGTGCGCGAGGTGTCGGGTGTGGACGGTGCGGTTGCCGTTGGCTGGCCAGTGACTCCAAGCGGAGCTGCCGGGATTGAGGTTTTCCTGCAGGCCGAACGGGCGGACATGCGCTCCTTGCAAAGCCGCATTGCAGCACGGCTACCTGCTTACATGGCGCCGCGCCGGATTCACCTGCTGGCGGCAATTCCTCTCAACGCCAACGGAAAGTTTGACCGGAAGGTGTTGATCCAATGTTTGGAGCGTACCTGCGGCGCGGCGACCCCGGCCGCGCCCGAGGAAGAACACAGGTTAATAATTGACCAGGGCGTTGTACCGACCGGGCACTCTCAGAGATCCCAACCCCTGTCGGCATAGGCAGGCACACGCTCGAATGTTATGAGTCAGCCTACAATGCATCACGTTCGCGAATACCTCGTGAATCGGTACCGGTCGCAAATACAGGCAGTGGGGCTTGAGCCGGAAAAGATTCCAGATGAATTCGATTTCCTGAAGGAGTCGATCATCGACTCATTGGGTATTCTGGAGCTCGTGACAGCTATCGAGGAGCACTTTGGCGGGCATATTGATTTTGAGGAATTACCTGCGGAACACATGACTGTTCTAGGCCCGCTAGCTGCGCACGTCGAGGCCAAGCTCGCGGAGTGGGATAGAACGTTATCTGATGGCCAGAGCCTGGCGGAGCTTCCCAAAGCCCTCCTGCGCCTGAAGAAGCAGCCGGTCGAGGTTTGGCTAGCGACGACTGATCGAAGCATTCGAAAGGGTTTGATGGGGGTCGAGGCGGACGCAATCAAGCCGCTGCCGGATGGCACGGAGCGTGGAATGCTTTTTGTGTTCCAGACCGAGCGACCTCTGTCGTTCTGGATGTTCAAGACCATCGTGCCGCTGGATATCATTTATATTGATTCGCGGAGGCGCATCGTAAATAGCTACTCGGCACAACCCCTCGAGACTCGTTTGCTCTATCCTTCCCGGCGCCCGGCTCAATATGTGTTGGAAGTTCGCTCCGGTTTAGCGGACCGACTGGCCTTGGAATCAGGCGACTTGCTTGCTCTGCCCGAACTTTCGTCAACCAAGTGATCACGGCGTAAAGATGAGCTCGAGCGCAGTTCTTTCGGTCAGGGCCAATCCAATGACCCCTGCGAATTCCGAGGTGTCCCTCGGGCAAGGCGGTTGGCCAGAGGAATTACTCCAGCCCCTGCAGAACGGATTTCTGGCTTCGGCAAGGGTTTCTCCTGACCGGCCCGCATTAGAGGTCTCCGGCAGGCGCATCCCTTACAGTGAATTGCGGAACTGGGCCGCGAGCCTCGCAGCTACCCTGCAAGCAGCCGCGCCAGCCGACCCGGCATATACAGCGGTCTATGCGTCCCGCAGTCCCGCTGCCTACTGTGGGATACTTGCGGCGTTGCTGCGTGGCCACGGTTACGTCCCGCTTAATCCGCGCTTCCCTGCGGACCGCAACGCATTCTTCCTGCAGCGAACGGGGGCGCAGGCGCTGATCGTGGACGCTGAGGGAGAAAAGACACTCGGGCACCTCATTGGTGATTCCGAGGGGCTCATTATCGTTTTGCCGCACCGCCCGTCGGTGTCGGATTTACGAGCAAAGTGGCCCCAACACCGGTTCGTTGGCGCCAACGAATTGCGGACCGCCGCCGAGTGGCGCCAACCCGAAGTCGAGTTGGATGCGGTGGCCTATGTGCTCTTTACCTCCGGCAGCACAGGAGAACCGAAAGGAGTGATGATTACTCACCGGAACATATCTCACCTCCTGAGAACAATGGTTAGCCGGTACAAGATGGATGCGAACGACCGTGTGTCCCAATTCGCCGATCTAACGTTTGATCCTTCTGTATTTGACGTTTTTGCGGCCTGGGAATGTGGTGGCTGCGTTTGTTGTCCAGACGCCAAGACGCTACTCAACCCCTCATCGTTTCTTGTTGAGAATGGGATAACAATTTTTCAGTCAGTCCCATCAAATGGGCTTTTGATCAAGCGCCTCGGCGGTCTAAAACCAGGGCGGTTCCCCAAACTGCGAGTTTCCCTGTTTGGCGGAGAGGCGCTGCCGATGGAACTGTGCCGGGATTGGCAAGCTGCGGCCCCCAATTCGATCCTTGAGAACCTCTACGGACCAACCGAGGTGACGATCAATTCCACTGCTTACCGATGGCACAGCGAAACGTCCCCCGCAGAATGTGAACATGGATTTGCGCCCATCGGGGCGCTTCTGCCGGGGGTGCAGGGTATGGTCGTGGACGAGGAATTCAGCCAGGTGGCGGACGGCGAGAAAGGGCAATTCTTACTCGCAGGGCCCCAGCGCACCCCTGGCTATCTGGGCGACTCGGCACGGACAAAAGGAGCCTTCGTGATACCGCAAGGAGCACGTGAATCGTACTACCGGACCGGCGATCTCGTGTCAAGGGTACCAGGTAAGGGCTACTATGCCTACCATGGACGGTTGGATTTTCAGGTTAAGGTCTTCGGGATGAGGATTGAGCTTGGTGAAGTCGAAGCAGCGCTGAAAGCGGCCACGGGTGGGGCGGAAGCCGCGGCGATCGGGTGGCCGGTTACACCCACTGGGGTCGGAGGCATTGTCGCCTTCATCGCTGGCCCGGCAAGGCCCAAAAATCAAGATCAGGTGAAGGAAGCGCTGCGGCGCCGCCTTCCACCACAGATGGTACCGAGGGCAATTCGTTTTTTGGAGAAACTCCCCTTGAACCATAACGGAAAGATTGACCGCTTGGCGCTTCGCCGGTCGCTGGATTCAAGTGTATGACAGAAGGAATTGTCTTTGGGACAAGAAACAGGATCCTGCAGATCCTGGCGCGGCTGGCCCCGGGCGCGAAGACCTGGCGGGTCCGGCTACACCGTTGGCGAGGGGTCAACATTGGCAAGGGTGTTTGGATAGGGTACGACGCTGTCATCGAAACGGCCTGCCCGCATCTTGTAACGATTAAGGATCGAGCGTCTGTGGGCATCCGCGCAACGATCATCGCGCACATGCGCGAATACGACTCGGTGACGATCGAGGAAGATGCGATTGTTGGTCCAGGAGCCATCGTTCTGCCCAATGTGACAATCGGCCACGGCTCTGTCGTGGCGGCCGGGAGCGTGGTTACGGCCTCGGTGCCCCCGATGACGCTCGTGCAGGGAAATCCAGCCAGACCAGTTGCCAGGATAGGTGTGCCGCTGCGCATGGACGTTTCGCTGAAGGAATTCTCCAAAGCGCTAAAACCGATCAAATCGCCGGCGTCCGTTGAGCCTCGGCCATCCACTGATGGAGATTTTGAGCCGGATCGGTTTTCTCAACAGCCCGGCCGCCACCACTGAGCCTGCCCACCCAATCAGCACAGGTGAAGATCATCCATAACTCGAGATCATCTCACAACCTGGCACGCCTTGCCAGTCTGGCGAGGTTCCTTGGCATTGAGCCAGAGGATGCCCCAGTAACGAACTTTCAGTCCCTGGCACGCGCGGTGGACAGCGCAATGTCGGCCCCCGTTGCCTGCGCTGCTTTCGATTTGGAAAGCTTGGCGGGGATCTGCACCACAGGCGAGGCGCAGCAAATCGCTGCGCTACTCCGAGACTCCCATGCCGCGGTTCTGCTTTTGAGCACGGCGCCTGACCCTGCCCACCAGCTTACGCAGTTCCTGACTGGCGGGGCAGTTCAAGGGACTGACTATCACGGGCGCCCTAACACGGTGTCGTTTCCACCGACTCCCGACCGTCTTAGTTCCGAGCTTTCTGGCCAAACCTTTCCCAGGAAGAGCGCGGACGCACTGACGCTAAAACTCTGCCCGGGCGGGGACGTCGATGTCCTGATGAGTCTGGAGCGCCGCCCGTCGTTTGTCCGGGCCCGCGTGGGCCGGACAAATGCCTTTGTATGGAGCACCCCACGCATCTTCGACATCCACCGGCCTTTGAGCGCAGAGAAGGAGTTCGAGGAGGTCCCGGATGAATATATCCCCGCCGTCATTTTCTTGAGACACGCTTACGCCGACCGGTGCTGGCACAATCCAGATCCCGGGGCAGGCATGGTGATCGACGATCCACTCCTGAGAAAACGGTACGGTTTCATAAATTTCGCCCGACTGCTTCAGTCGGCCAGAAGTGGCCACTTCTGTGTAACCTTGGCATTTATTCCCTGGAATCACTGGCGCAGCCGGCCGAAGCAGACAAAACTTTTTCAGGACCACCACGATTGCTTCGGTATCTGCGCGCACGGATGCGATCACACGAAGGGTGAATTTAGATCGGACGACTACCAGGATTTATTGGGCAGGAACTTTGTGGCCCGGCAGCGAATGGACCGGCATAGGCAGCGGACCGGGTTGGAATTTGAACCTCTGATGGTCTGCCCTCAGGAGCAGTATTCACTGGAGGCCATGAGGGCCTTTGCAGATAGTCGTCAGTTCCTGGCGTTGGTCTGTACTGCCTGCATGCCGCGCGACTTGGAGAGGCCGTCCGTGACCGGTGCTGACATACTGCTTCCCGCCCAGGACTCGTTTTTTGGATTTCCAGTATTTAAGCGGCATTACTGGAAGGAGATATCAGTCTTCGCCATGAGTCTTTTTCTTGGGAAGCCAGCGATTTTGGTGGAGCACCACGACTTTTTCCGACGCGGTACCGCCGGCGTGGAAGCGTTCGCTTCCGGTTTGATCAAACTCCGCTCCCAGGTCAGATGGACATCGCTCGTCGAAATGGCCATGCGGACGCACTTTCGGCGGCGGGTCGGCGAAGGTGTCCACCAAATCCGGTTCTTCACCGACGCCTTTAAGCTGGAGCACAACAGCCCTGCTGCTGCTGAATACCATCTGGTCAGAAGACTCCCACAAACGACTTTGGTTCACAGTATCAACGTGGATGGGGAGGCAGTCCCATTCGATCGTAAGAACGATTGGCTCACATTCAATGTGCTGGCTAAGGGTCCAGGCACACTCCAAGTCCAGGTCACCGTTCCTCCGGTCAAGTCGGCGGCCACGCGTGCCGCCGGGGTCAGGTATCATGCGGCAGTTGCCCTTCGGCGCGGCCTATCCGAGATTCGCGACAACGTGATCGCGCGTAGCGATCTTGCGCTTCGGGTCGGCAGATCGGTGATGAGTGCCCTTCAACAAAACTCAAGCTGATTTTTCCCTGCAACATGGTCAAAGCCAGTCTAAACCCCTGAAGCGCCAGAAGCCTGCCGGTGGGAACAGTCCTCTGGCGGGCGACCACCCATTCCGGAGCGGATCCTCCCCATCATGATCCAACTTGAAGAAATCAACGTAAAAAGATCGCTTGTGGTTCTGGATGCGCTGCGCCGGGGCGAAAGAACGGTTGTACTCTCGCGCCGGCTTTCAGCGGGCGCGACCCCGCATAACGGGCTGGCGTTGTCTCTCTAGCGAATGAGCTCTAACATCGAATCCCACTACGTAAAGGGTACGTGCCGACCAGTAGCCGTCTATTACGTCTGCGGCAATAAACTCATCGTCGAGGGGCGAGTCGTAAGGATTGCCCGCCTCAAGGACGAATACGAAGCAGATATTTCGGACCCGGAGGCTATAACAACGGGTCTGCGCGCGTGCGGATGTGAGGCGGACCTCCTAACGTTCTGGGACCGGGTCCCCTGCAGTACACGGTACCCGTACCTGTGCCAGAGGGAGACTCACGCCCTGCTCCCCGTGCAGACCTACGACCATTGGTGGAATGAACAGATCGATCGACAGATGCGAAAGTTAGTCCGGCGTGCGTCGAAGCTCGGCGTAGAGGCGCGGGTCGAGGAATGGAATCCGGAGCTTTTGCGGGCAATAAAGAACATTTTCGACCAAACCCCAGTCAAGCGGAACAAGCCGTTCTGGCACTACAACAGACCGCTCGACCAGCTTCGCGCCGAGCTTGAACAGGATCTATTGAATACCGAATTCATCGTCGCACGGTTCTGCGGCGAGGCCATAGGCTTCGTAAAAATGATATACAGGGACAAGTTCGCCGACCCAGTGCTGTTTCTCTCTATGCCCATGCACTACGACAAACTTCCGAACAACCTCCTGATGGCTAAAGCCGTCGAGAGATGTGCGGCGAAAGGGCTACCCTTCATCCATTATTCCGCGTGGCGGCTAGGCCAACACGGCGACTTTCTTCGGCGGAACGCTTTTGAAAAGTTCCCCGTTAACCGTTATTTTGTGCCGCTAAACGCGAGGGGCAAAATCATTCTCCTGGTGGGCGGGCACAGGCACCTTTGGGATCTTGTCCCCGAGTCGCTGAAGATGGGGTTGTTACGAGTCAGGGGCTCCGTACATCGATTAGCGATTTGGCTCAAGAGCGCGACTTGCGGAGAGGAGCGCAGCCCAAGAAACGCTGCCAGCTAAGACGTGCGCGAGAGTACGCAGGAAGAGGCAGACTGCCCCCGAACAACCACATGGACGCGACAAAGACGCTGCTAGGCATCATAGCGATGTGCCCGTTCTCGTGCTTCAAGGTGAGGGCGTACCGGCTGCTAGGTGCCGACATGGAACGCAGCGTGTACCTTGCACCGGGAGTCGTCATCGTTTGTAGGCGGCTAGGGAATCTTAAAGTAGGTGCCTCGAGCTCCCTTGGCCTTAACACGAAGATATTCTGCGAGCGCGCGACTATTGGTCGCCGTGTCTGCATCGGAGGCGACTGCAACATCCGCGGTGAGGGAAACCTGTGGGTTGGGGACGACGTTTTCATCGGTGTGGGGTGCATCCTTGACTGCAAGGGTGAGCTTCTGATTAGCGAGGGTGTGCAGATCGCACCCGGCGCGCGCATTCTCACACATGACACAAGTGGAAATTTCTACTTTAGGAAGCCACTTCACCCGGAAACCACACGGGTGCTGGCGCGCGCTTACATAGGAACCGGTGCAATACTGCTTCCTGGCGTAACCGTTGGCTGCGAGGCCACCGTTGGAGCTGGGGCGGTAGTGACGAAGAGCGTTGCCCCAAGACAAACCGTCGTAGGCGTTCCTGCGAGACGCGTTCAGAAGAAACGCGGGATACCCGATCCGGTCTTGGGATCCGGCGATCGCCAATGGACCGAGGTTTAACAGAGGCCAGCGAGGCGGGCCGGCCTCGATAAGAGGCGGCGGCAGCGATTCTTAATCTGACGCAAATCGTATGCGCAGCCCAATATTTATAGTCGGGCTACACCGTAGCGGCAGCACGGTGTGGCACAATATTCTATCGATGTGCCCCGGAATAATGAGACTAACTGATCCGCGGTTTCTCGGGGACAGAGGACACTACAGCTTTCAGTATTTCCTTAGAAAACGGGCCGGCAACCTTTCGGTCGATACAAACGTCCATGAGCTGGTAAAAGCGTGCTTCGCAAGGAGAGGCGTGCCTGGCTTGGATTCTACATTTTGGCGCTTCGAGAACATCGAAGCAGCGGCAAATCCGCTTCTCCAGCAAGAGATCGTTCGCAGGATCATTCAGTCAGACCGAGCCCTTGGCTCAATCGCGAGGATATTTCTGGAGGAGATCACTCGATTTAGCGGCTACGAGCGGGCCTGTGTTAAGTTCCCGGTAGACATCAATCACATAAGACAATTGATGGAATGGTTCCCTGAATGCAAGATAATGCATATAACCAGGGATCCGAGGGCCATGGCGATGTCCAAGACCAATGACCCGTCAGGAACCGCGCTCCGGGTGCAACAGCACCCTCGGTTGGCTCGGATTATTAGGAAAGTGGCCGTGTGGTCGGTGATAGCACGTTACCGACGTGCCTCCCTGATTCACCTCCGGTACCGACACCTGCCCAATTACAAGCTTTTCCGCTATGAAGACTTGCTGGCAGATCCGGAGCCAACGTTGCGAGACGTGTGCGCCTTCATCGAAGCTCCTTATGGTCCAGCTCTACTCCATCCCGAAACCGGGATCCATCAGCACCAGCCGTCCAGCCTGACAGGCAAGCAGCAAAAAGCCCTCGATGCGAAAGCCGCAGTCCGCTGGAGATCAACAATTACACGCACCGATAATTTCCTCATCTCGATCCTGACCGGGCCCAGCATGAAGCGGTTCGCCTACAACCCGGAAAAACATCCGATCTTCAATGTTGATCAGCGGAGCCTTCGCACGAGCGGAGAAGCGATAACGGTGGTCTAGCCCAACATTAGGACGACTCAATGCCTCCTCTACTTGCACTGTCGTTGACTGGAGCCTTTATCTGTTGGCTCCTCGCCAGAGAGTCGCGAGAGAAGCCCGAAATGGTGCAGTCGCTCCGGGTACCACTGGTCTGGTTGCTCCTGATCGGCTCCCGTCCACCGAGCCAGTGGCTGAGTCTGCGCTGGTCGTTGGGGGCTTCAAATCCCGAGGAAGGAACGCCTATTGACGCCGCGGTGTTCCTTGTTCTCATAACGGCCGGCGTGTATACTTTGAAAAAAAGAAATCTGCGTATTCAGTGGCTATTCGCAGCTAACCTATGCGGAGCTTGTTACCTGCTCTATTGCCTCGTTGCAACGTCCTGGTCTGATTTTCCTCTGATCGCGCTAAAGCGCTGGTTCAAGATGCTCGGCAACCCTGTGATGGCCCTTGTCGTCCTTAGCGCTGGAGACCCGGTCGAGGCAATAAAGAGCCTGATCAGGAGGTGGGCGTACGTGCTGATTCCGCTTTCGATTACTTTTATTAAGTATTTCCCTGACCTTGGTCGTGGTTGGGACGATTGGACCGGGGCGGCATTCAACATGGGCGTGACAACGAGCAAAAATGGGCTAGGGTGCGTGTGTATGGTCTCTGGCCTCTTCTTCTTCTGGAACCTTTTGAAGACCTTACAGGGAGAACGCACCAAAGATCGGCGTAACGAGATCCTCCTTTCGATAGCTTTTTTGTACATGATCGCCTGGCTCCTTAAGATGGCGCATTGCTCAACCGCCCTCGTCGCGTTGGCAGCGGGGTTGGCTACGATGGTTTTTCTCGGCTTGCCCTGGGCTAACAGGCGATCCGCGGGCGCGTATCTCTTGGCCGGAGCAGTTTGTCTTGTCCTAGCCGAGCTTACTTTCGGAATTTCCTCAAGCCTCGTCGGCTTTGTCGGTAGAGACTCTACGTTGACCGGGAGAACCGGCTTGTGGAACGAACTGCTCGCGTTCAGGGTAAACCGCTTCTTCGGAGCAGGTTTCGAAAGCTTTTGGCTTGGCAAACGATTGGAAAAATTGTGGGAGGTGCACTGGTGGCAGCCTAACCAGGCCCACAATGGCTACCTGGAAACGTACTTGAACCTCGGCGCGGTCGGCGTTCTGCTCCTTGGCCTCTTCATGTTCGCAGCGTTTCGCAAGATTAACATTCAGCTCCTTGAAAGGTTTGAGCTCGCTCGCTTCCGGCTAAGCGTTCTGGCCGCCATTGCTTGTTTCAACTGGACAGAGGCTGGCCTTAAAGGAATCCACCTGGTGTGGTTTCTGTTTTTTCTGATAGCCTTCGAGGTTGGCTACGCCATTGAGCCCGTGTCCGGGCGAGTTGGCGACTACACGGTTTCCGGCCCCGAGGCCGCGCAATGCACACAACCCGCCACTGCAACACGTGCCTTTAGCTCGCTCCTGGGTCACGTGCAGAGCTATTTCCCATGAGCACCTACTGCGATCCTGTACCCACGGTGGACGCCCGAAATGGTCAAACTAACCTCCTCGGCGTAATGCTCTTGCTTTTCGTGCTCGTGATTGAAGTGCCCTGCTCTTATGCAGCGGTTATCACAGCGTCAAGTCCTTCGCTCTCCGACGTCGCGGCAGCGGTGGCCTTGGCCAAAAACGGCGACGGAGTCCTTGTCCCCGCCGGGACATCGGTGTGGACCGCCAAACTTGTCATCACAAACGGGATTGTGCTCCAAGGGGCCGGCATGGGCAGCACCATCATAGTTGACGAGGTCCCCAGGAGCGGGCCGACGCCCTACCTGCTTGGAGCGACACTTGGCATTACGCCATGGCCTTTTCGGCTCACTGGGTTCACCTTCCGAGGTGGGGTGAGCAACACGGCCAACGCGGACTATTTGATACGTTTTGATGGCCGGTGCCACACGGCACGCATTGACCACTGTCGTTTCTCATATCTTCATGGCAGCTATGTGAGGTTTACGGGCGAGATCTACGGAGTCGTAGACCACTGCATATTCGAGGGCAGTCACACGATCTTTATCACTGTCCTCCACGATGGGTGGAACGGTGGTTCTTGGGGAGACAGATCGTGGGCCGACGATTCCTACTTCGGCAGCGCCAAATTCGTATTCGTGGAGAATAACTCTTTTTATGACTCCATAGGCTATCCAGGTGTCGACGATTGCTTTGGAGGGGGACGATTGGTGCTCAGGTTTAACACCTGCACGAACACGATCCTTCCTGGCGGCCACGGAACGGAATCGTCTGGGCGCTACCGCGGCATGAGGGCGATCGAGGCTTACAACAACATGGTCATAGTAAGTAACTCCCTCTCGCTCGGCCAGTTCAGGAGTGGCACGGGGCTGATATTTAGCAACACCTACATTGGTCCCTTTTCCAGTGCTGGGTGCGTAATGGCCTGCTACAGAATGTTTGCGTGGTACCCAAGCTGGGGTTGGGCCGCTGGCGTGACTAATTTCCCGTTCTCTGGTGCAGCTTTGGATTCCAATGCCCCCGGCGCTCCTTTCGCAAGAGGCGTTCACGCCGGCACGAACGGCAGCGCTCTCCTACTCGATACAAACGCAAACTGGACTGCCAACCAATGGGCCGGTTATTCGATCGTCGATACAAATACGGGTCTGGGTGGATTTATTCAATCTAATACTAGCAATGCCATCTATTTTGGCAGCGATAATGCCGACTTCCAGCTCCGGACCAACGCGACCTTCAATACGGGTGACGGCTACTGGATTACGAAAGTGCTCATCGCGCTGGACCAACCCTGCAGGGGCAAAGGGGACCTTTTGACGGGCTACCCGCCGTACAACACGGCGACTGGAGCTCCGTCCTGGCCTCGAGAGGCTTCCGACCCAGTGTACGCATGGAGTAACACAGTAAACGGATCTTCTTACACGATCACAGCGCAAGTTCCGACCATGCAGCCCAATCGGGATTTTTATAACGATACAATAAAGCCTGGGTACAAACCATACACCTACCCTCACCCGTTGGTTACGTCGAATCTCCCGGTTGGGGCCGGAAACCTCCGGATCAAGGCAGGCCCTTAGCAACAAACTTCTCAGAAAACAATCCAATCTGGGGCACTGGGCAGCTCCACGATACGTAAGAACCGCGGCAGGTCATTTCACTCAGCAAACCAAACAGACAATGCCAGGAATTGCGGGTATAATAACGAAGCGTCCCGGGCAGGAGGAACCATCCAAGCTCTCGTCCATGCTGGGAAGCATGCAAAACGAGGCATTTTACAACTCGGGGAATTATCGCGACACCGCTCTTGGACTCGAGGTTGGTTGGGTGACACAGCGAGGCTCGTTCTCGGATTGCTTACCGATCTGGAACGAGCGAAAGGATGTTTGCCTATTTCTTGCCGGAGAGATTTTTTCCGATCCGGACGAAATTCGGGCTTTGAAATCAAATGGGCACACGGTCCCAGCCGAAAATGCAAGTTATCTAGTGCACCTCTACGAGGAAATCGGCAGCGACTTTGTTCAGCACCTCAACGGCTGGTTTTCGGGAGTCCTGTTTGATTCCTCCCGAGAAAGAATCTTTCTGTTCAACGACCGCTTCGGAATGGAAAGAATATACGTCCATGAGGACGAGTCCGCGTTTTACTTTGCATCAGAAGCTAAAGCCCTTCTTAAGGTCCTGCCCAGGACCAGGGAATTAGATCCGCGAGGCGTTGGCGAGCTTTTGGCCTGCGGCTGCGTCCTGCAGGACCGCACCCTGTTTTCCGGCATCTCTGTGATGCCGGGAGGATCGGTCTGGACCTTCCCGGGGACCGAGCCGGTGCGCCGAGAGCGGTACTTCAGGAGAGAGGCTTGGGAGGAGCAGCCAAAGTTGTCCCCGCAGCGGTTCTACCAAGCACTTAAGGACACCTGGGGACGGATCGTTCCGCGCTACGCCCGCGAGGGGGAACGCGTGGCGTTATCTTTGACAGGCGGCGTTGACAGCCGGATGATCCTGGCGTGGATTAACCCCCAGCCAGGCGCGTTGCCCTGCTACACGTGGAGTAGCAAATATCGCGAATGTTTTGACGTCCTGCTTGCGCGCCGATTGGCCACCATTTGCGGGCAGTCTCACGAAGCTATCTCATTGGACGACACATTCCTTGGGGACTTTCCAGATCTCGCTGAAGAAGCGGTTTTCGTCAGCGACGGGACCGCAGGTGCCGTTGGAGCGATCGATCTGTATTTGCAGCGCAAAGCGCGGAGGATTGCGACTGTGCGTCTGACAGGAGGCTTCGGAAACGAATCCTTAAGAAGGAAGGTCTCTTTCAAGCCTGGGCGGCTTTCGGCCCGGCTGTTCGCCCCCGAGATGGTGAAGCATGGCGAGACTGCGACTGCCACCTACGGCCAAGAGTTGCATGGAAATCGGGCCTCCTTTTGCATTTTCAAGCAAGCGCCTTGGCATGCATTTGCAACTTTTGCGTTGGAACGATCCCAACTCGTTCTTCGGACCCCGTACCTTGATAACGAGTTGGTTGCCCTTTCGTACCGAGCACCCACAGAATGCTTAAATGTTTTCCTTTTTCTCAGGCTCATCAGCGATGGGAATCCCGCCCTCGCCGAAATGTGGACAGATAGAGGCTTCAGTCTGCGACCCTCTCTTGGGACGAAGCACCTTCGCCGCTGGCTTCAGGAGTTCACTTTCAAGGCCGAGTACGCTTACGATGGCGGGATGCCCCAGTGGCTCACCAAGGTTGATCATGTCTTTGCCCCATTGCACCCGGAGCGGCTATTCCTAGGTCGCCACAAGGTGGCCCACTTTCGAAAGTGGTACCGCGACGAGCTGGCCCCATACATCAAGGAAGTTCTCCTCGACGACGCGGCGCTGAACAGGCCGTACGTTGAGGCCAAAGGACTTAGACAAATCGTACAAGATCACATTGCCGGAAAAGGCAATTTCACGCAAGACCTCGACAGAATCCTCTCAATCGAGCTCGTGCAAAAATGCCTGCTGAAACAGTGAGCAAAGAGAAGTACGAACCACCCATTTTCGTCGTGGGCTTGCCGAGAACGGGGAGCACCCCTTGGAGCTTACGATCGCGAAAAGCCCAGGCGTCCTGTAGTTATTCTAAGCCCATCCTGCGAAACAGAGCCACAGCGAGCGGCGCTGGGATTGTCGCCTAACTCAGATCCTGACGTGCTGGTCGATAACCACCTTTCGGGGCATGGGTGCCTTGTTATCGGGGGGACAAGTAAAGCTGGCACCACCTCAGTCTTCGATTACCTACAGATGCACCCGCAGATCTGGCCCTCGAGGGCGAAGGAAACCAGGTTTTTTTTGGATGCCGATTATCCGCTGAAATCGGAGAAACGTTATCACGCTGATGGTTCCGAGGCTTACCCTTCGTTTTTTGACAACAGGGTACCAGGAGCCAAGTGGAAACTCGAAGCAACGCCGGATTACTTGCATTCACCGGGGACCGCAATGGCAATGCGGGAAGCGTTATCGAATGTGGGCTTCATCTTCGTTCTGAGGGAGCCCGTCTCGAGATTGGTGTCGTGGTTTCGCTTTGGCCAGGCGATGAACGAAATCCCAGCGGGTATGACCTTTGACCACTATGTTCAGGCGCAGTACAAGGAGTCGGCGGCTGGTGTTGTACGCGTCAGGCATCCGGCTTTCCGCGCGCTCCACCAGGGCCGTTATTCGTCCTGCCTGAAGCCTTTTGTCGAACTGTTTGGACTGGAGCATGTCCAGGTGCTGTTTTACGAGGACCTAAACCGAGACCCGCTGTCATTTATGATCTCTGTTTGCAGAAAAGCGGGTATTGATGAATCGTACTTTCAGAACTTCTCCTTCCGCGTCCTCAATAAAAGTGTGCAAGTCCGAAATCCTTTGCTGCATGTTGCCTATTGGCAGGCCAAAGAACGGCTCCGCGGGTGGGCCACGCACGTCCCGCGCGTCCGGGGTTGGCTCCGGCGGGCGCGGCGTAAAGCGGACGACGTTTACCGGCGATTGAATGTGGTTGAAAACGGCGAAGTGAGAATGTCGGCGACCACAGAGAGATTCCTCCGCGATTTCTACAGCGATGAGGCTGCGAATTTGCGAGAGCTGACCGGCGCTCAAGCACCCTGGCCACCCACACCCTCTGCCGCGAGCGTATAAGCAGGAGGAGCGAGAATGAACCTGTTGATTGTTAAACTCGGCGCGACCGGGGACGTTGTTCGCACCACGCCGCTACTGAATCGGTTGCCGGGGCGGGTGACATGGCTGACGGCCGTGAAGAACGCGGTGCTTCTCCAGGGACTCTGTTTAGAAAGCAGAGAGCAGAAAGTAGAAAGCGGAAATTGGGAGCGGGAAAAGGAAGACGGAAGACGGAAGACGGAAGACGGAGGTCTGCGTTGTCTCGCGTGGGAGCAGCGGCACGTGTTGCCGGATATTACCTACGACCTCATCATTAACCTGGAGGACAGTCTCGAGATTGCACAGTTTCTCAAGAGGCTTAAGTACAAGCAGCTCTTCGGAGCCTATGCTGATTCTGACACTATGCTCGATTACACTGACGATTCGAGCGACTGGTTTGACCTCAGCCTGATTAGCAAGTTCGGTCGGGAGGAAGCGGATCGGCTGAAATTCCTGAATCGAAAGACTTATCAGGAACTGATCTTCAGTGGCTTGGGGCTGAAGTTTAACGGAGAGAAATATCTGTTGCCGGAACCGGTTGAAACAGGGTTAACGGGCGATGTGGCGATTGCGCCTGAAGCCGGGCCGGTCTGGCCGATGAAGCGATGGGCCTACTTCGGAGAATTGCAACGGAAGCTGGAAGCCAATGGGCTGACCGTAAACGTATTGCCGATCAGACCCTCGCTGCTTCAACACTTGTCCGACGTGCGAAACCACCGATGCCTGGTTAGCGGTGATAGCCTGCCGATGCATAAGGCGCTGGGAACCGGCACACCGTGCGTCACTCTTTTTACCTGCACCAGCCCGTGGGAAATTTATGATTATGGTCTGCAGAAGAAGATAGTGTCGCCTCTGCTCGAGGAGTTCTTCTACAAGCGGGGCTACGATCGCCGGGCAACTACGGCGATCAGCCTGGAGGAAGTGCTCGACGCCGTCATGGCCCAGCTCACAGCGCCGGTGCCGTGAAACGCAAAACGTAGAACGTAAGACGGTGAACGGAAAGTTTAACAGGAGCGAACAGAGAACTCTTTCTCCGTTGCCTCCGTTATCTTCTGTTAAAGCCGCCGAGGTGGTTAAACCCCTTTCGCGTATTTGGCGTATTTCGCGGTCAAAATGAGTCCCCTTTGCTAGCTCCGTTACGTTCCGAGAGAGATTGCAGATCTGTTGAACCGCTTATCGACACTGATTCACACTAATGGTTCAAAGCACAGACAACAATCAGAAGGCGACGCTGCCATCCGCTCGCCCGGTCGATTGGCAACGTATGACATGTCGGGACGACGGAACACGCGACACGGAGCAAGGAACGCGGAACGCGAATCACGCAACCAGCATCCAGCATCCAGCATCCAGCATTTCTCCCTCAACCCTCAACCCTCAACGGTCTGAAAGTGTCGAGTCTCGCGTGTCGCGTGACCAGAGTCCATCCGCCGCCTTCGGTCGTCGGTCTTCTGTCCCTGAACGCTCAACTCTTAACCCTCAACCCTCAACTATCCACGTTTCCCTGCTCACCGCCGGCTATGACAAGCCTTATGCGCTCGGCATCGCGTCAGCGCTGACCTCGGCGGGCGTACACTTGGACTTTATCGGCAGCGATGATCTGAACGTCCCGGAACTTCGGAACGATGGACGGCTACGATTTCTGAATCTGCGCGGGTCATCAGCAGCGAACGCCAGTCTTACGGCGAAGGTAGTGAGGGTATTAAGGTACTACAGCAACCTTGTCCGATATGCGGCCGGGTCGAACCCCAGGATTTTCCATATCTTGTGGCACAACAAATTCGAGTTTTTTGATCGGACGTTGCTGCTGTTGTATTACAAGCTTCTCCGCAAGAAATTGGTTTTCACCGCGCACAACGTGAATGCCGGGAAGCGAGATGGAAATGATTCCTGGCTCAATCGGGCATCGTTGAGAATCCAGTATCGCTTGTGCCACCACATCTTTGTTCACACTGCGAAGATGAAACAGGAGCTGCTCGGTGACTTTGGTGTGGCGGAGTCGAAGGTCAGTGTCACTCCGTTCGGGATCAATAATACCGTCCCGAACACAACCCTGGCCTCTGCACAGGCAAGGACGCAGTTGGGCCTGGGCGGCGCGGACAAAGTGATCCTCTTTTTTGGCAACATCGCCCCGTATAAAGGCCTCGAATACCTCATCTCAGCCTTCACGCGACTGGCAATGGACGGAAGTCCAAAGTCCAAAGTCCGAAGTCCGAAGTCTTTCGCGCTCGTTCGCGACGGCGAGTCAGATGGGAGAGGGATCAAGGGTGAGGGCAATTCCGCGGACCCTCAACCTTCAACTCTCAACCATCAACTCTCTTGCAACTACCGCTTGATCATCGCCGGCAACCCGAAGAACTGCGACCAGTATTGGGCCGGCATCCAACAGCAGATCGCTCGGAGTCGCGTCCATGACAAAATTATTCAGCGGATTGAATATGTTCCAGACGAGACGACAGAGGTGTATTTCAAAGCTGCCGACGTTTTAGTCTTGCCCTACGTTTACATCTTCCAAAGCGGTGTGCTGTTTTTGGCTTACAGTTTCGGACTGCCGGTGATCGCGGCGGACGTGGGTTCGTTGAAGGAAGAAATCATCCAAGGAGAGACTGGCTTTGTGTCCAGGCCTAATGATGCCGCAGACCTTGCTGAGACGATTGAGAAATATTTCCGAAGCGATTTGTATCGGCAGTTGGACGGCCGCCGGGCATCCATCCGCGCTTACGCGAATGACCGATATTCCTGGACCAAGGTCGGTGCCATAACAACGAGGGTCTATTCTGATCTCTTACAAGGCAGTGACGTCGTAGCATCGGGTGTTGCGACAACGAATGCCGGAGCCGTAGCAGAGGCAGAATGAACAGCGAGAATTCCAGTACGATGGGGTTCCAAAATGCGGCTGCGGTAGCGCCCAGGGTCTGCGTGGAGGGTACAACGCAGCTCCGCCGCAGTGCCATCAGAACGATGGGTGCCAACGAACGGCACTTCACGACCGCCCATCTGCTCACAAATCTACAGCATCGCACCGTTTCCAGCGGGCTGATCACGACAATCGCTCAGGGCACCCAGTTCGCATTAAATTTGGGGAGCATTACGGTCCTGGCGCGATTGCTCACGCCGAATGATTTCGGGCTTGTGGCGATGGTTACAACCGTCATGGGGTTCTTGCGGATCTTTAAAGATGCCGGACTTTCGACGGCTACGGTGCAGAAGGAGGGAATTACCCACGCCCAGGTTTCGAATCTCTTCTGGATTAACGTCGCCGTCAGCGGCGCTGTCAGTGTCCTGGTCGCTGCCAGCGCGCCGCTCATCGCGTGGTTCTATCGGGAGCCAAGAATCATTGGTATCACCTTGGCGCTCTCGGTCACGTTTCTGTTGACCGGTTCGACGGTGCAACACCTGGCACTTTTGAACCGCCAGATGCGGTTCAAAGCCATTGCCTGCATCCAGGTCGGCTCCATGCTGGTTGGCGTTTTGGTCGGCATCGGCATGGCATGGTCCGGATATGGCCCGTGGTCCTTGGTCGGCTCAAACCTGGCCATGGCACTTGCCGGGTGTTTATTGACCTGGTCGATTTCCCGGTGGCGCCCGCAGTTCCCCCGGCGACGCAGCGGCACGCGGTCCTTGGTAACCTTCGGCGCCAACCTGGCCGCGGGAAATTTCATCTATTCGCTGGCGCAGGGAACAGACGGACTTCTCATCGGTCGGTTCTATGGATCGGATTCCATCGGCCTCTATTCCCGAGGTGCGGCGTTGCTCATGCGACCGTTGGAGCAGTTTTTTGCCACACTCAACTCAGTCTTCGTGCCGGCGTTATCTCGGCTCCAAGCCGAACCCGAGCGTTATCGCCGGGCCTTTTTGCAGGTTTATGAAGCGATTGCCCTGGTCAGCTTTCCTCTCACTGGTCTGTTCCTGGCACTGGCTCGCCCGTTGACGCTGGTGGTCCTGGGGCCCAAATGGGAAAAAGCGGCTCTCATCCTCGCGAGCTTCACTATGGTCGCGCTTTATTATCCCCTGTTCAACATTTCCTCATGGCTCTTCGCGACGCAGGGTCGAGGCAGGGATTCATTGGTCGGGTTTTGCATTGCGTCCGGTGTTATGGTGGCGTCGTTTGGAGCTGGATTGCCGTTTGGTCCGGCGGGCGTTGCGCTGGCATACTCCGCCTCCTGTTTGTTGATTCAGTTGCCAGTCCGCTATTACATTGCCGGCCGACGTGGTCCGGTCAGCACGGCGGATCTTTGGGTGGGTTTCTTGCGCCATTTACCTTTGTGGGTCGTGGTTTGGGGGGCGACGGGCTTAACCCGAGCATCCTTCAGCACGTCAGCACCGATGACGCAGTTGGTCATTTGCACTCCCATTGGCCTTCTTGCTGGAGCTGCGTTCGTGTGGCTGGTTGATCCCTTACGCCACAGGGCGCTTACCTTGGCGGACGCCCTCAAACGGTTTAAAGGGGCCAACGCATCATCTGCCCAATGAACACTATCATGACCCGTGAGAATGTGATCACCGGCGTGGGCAGCATGGTCAACAAGAGGAGTCCTGTGGCGGCCGTCGAAGCTGGTGAGCATGAGCCACCTCGCAGCGTTTCATCCAAAACGCATTGGGGAATCTTCGTGCGGAGGGAGCGCTGGAGCCTGTCCTATCGTGGCTGGCTGGTGGCTGGCGCAATCTTCCTGTTCGCGGTTTGCTCGCTGTTTTTGAATGCTCACTCTTTTCTCGCGGTAACTCACCGTGTTGAAACGAAAGTCCTGGTGGTCGAGGGTTGGATCAATCGCCACGCAATTGGTGTCGGCGCCACCGAGTTCAAGGCCGGTTCCTACGACCGAGTTTTTACCACTGGTGGACCTGAAAACTACAGCGGGGGGTATGTCAACGATTACCAGACATCAGCCAGCGTGGGTGCAGACCTGCTGGTCAATGTCGGGTTGCCGACTGAGGTTGTTCAAATGGTGCCTTCGCACGTCATCGGCCCGGACCGGACCTACAGTTCCGCCGTTGCCTTGCGGAACTGGTTTCACGAGCACAATGTGCCCGTACAGAGCTTCAACGTCGTTACCGAAGATGCGCATGCCCGCCGCACGCGACTCCTTTTTCAAAAGGCCTTCGGCAACAGCGTCCAGGTCGGTGTCATTTCGGTTCGGAATCCCGATTACAACCCAAAGCGCTGGTGGCGTTCGAGTGAAGGGGTGCGGGAAACGATCGGAGAAAGCCTTGCGTATCTGTACGCACGTATTTTGTTTCATCCGGGGGAGTGATAACTGACCCTACGATGCAAGGAAGGCACGGGCCCACCGGCCATTCAAGTTACATGTCAATTACGACCTTAATCCCGAACGCAGCGACGCCGGAAGCATCGGCGTCTGGTACACCCCTTGGAGACGGCACCGTCTCGACAGGGGCCCACGCGTTGGCTGTGCCGACCTACTGGGAGAAAGCAGCAGCAACGCGGTGGGGTTCCTATCTTACTGAGATCGAGAAGCGAGCGATCTTGCGTGCCGACTCCCTGGCATTGGCCTCCTCGACAATATATCGCCGGCAGTCAGCACTTGAAATCGGTTGCGAGGGAGGCCGCTGGTCAATACTACTTTCGGATCTGGGATGGCAAATGACGTGCGTTGACGTGGACCGTCGAGTCCTTGACGAGTGTCAACGCAAGGTGCCGACGGCAAGATGTGTTCTATCCCGGCCAGTAGATGAAACAATTCCATGCGATTCGGGGTCAATGGCCCTACTGCTCTGCATTGAAGTCGGGGAGGTCATGGAAACGGACTGGTTCCTGGCCGAAGCACATCGGGTCCTGGACCACGGGGGAGTCTTCGTTGGTGTGTGCTGGAACCGCCGGTCATGGCGCGGGATTGCTTGCCGTACGAAATATTTTCTGACGAACGATCGGGATGGGCGGTACTATTACAAACAGTCGTATTCCGGTTGGAAGCGCAAGCTTGTGGAGACGGGCTTCCGGCTGATGCACGAAGAGGGATGCTGCTGGGGACCTTTTGGGAGAAGCAGTAATTCACCGTTGATTCCCCCTTTTACGCGCTGGGAGCGGCTCTGCGGCCTGCATCGGCTGACGGCTCTTAGCCCGTGGGTAGTGTTCATCGCTTGCAAGAAGTGAATCGGCGAGGAGAGTGCTGAGGCGAAGGGTATGGACTTTAAATGGCAGAAGATGACCATCGACGAGTTCGCCGCGTTCGAGCGCATTCTGGACCAGCGGGTAATTGCGAGCGCGGGCAGGTACTGGAGGCGAGTGCGCCCGTTCTTCTTCCGGCCGTTGTTGGCATTCCATGAGTACTGTCCGCAATTGGCAACTGCTCCAAGATCAGCTATCCTCGGTGGATTTCAGCACGCTGTGTCGGATCTTTCCTCAGCAAACTCCTTCCTGAACCTAATGATGTTTGAGAGCCCGCAAAGGTATTCGATCCAGGCTCTTGATTATAATCGAAAGCGACAGATTAAATTGGCAGCGAAACACCTCACCATCCGGGTGATCACGGGCGTGGCTGAATTTAAAGAGGCGGCCTATGGGCCGTATTTGTCATTTTACAACCGAACTAAGTACGGGTACGGCGCCACTCGCCGAAATCCGGATTGTTTTGCGGCATGGGCCGATGCGCTGTTCGGGTCGTCAAAGGGTTTGGTCTTGGGCGGCTATCGAAATGGCGAACTGGGGGCGGTAAGTCTGTCTCAACTGGTCGATAATACCCTGCTCTATTCGACATTCTTTTGTAAACAGGAGTGGCTGCGGCTACATGTAGCAGACCTGATGCTCCACTCGGTGCGGGAGGCGGCCTCCCGATGTGACGTGGTGAAACAAATCTATCTGGGAATGTACAAGGGAAGAGGTGGCGTGGACGCTTTCTACCTGCTTCGTGGCTGCAGGATCATACACAAGCCGGCGTTTCTCTACCTGAACCCGCTTGCGGATCTTCTCCTACGGGGCTGGGTGGGCAGCGAGTATGCGCGATTGTATGGGCGGATTGAAGGTCAGGGAGAGTTCAGAGGGTCAAACGACGATCATAAGAGTTGCTCGCAAAAGACAAAGCTGCTGCCGGCGCGCTCGGGCAGCGGGCACTGTGGATCAGCGAGGATGGCTTCTGTTTTCTGACTGACAGAATGACCTGCAGCCTGCCAATGCCCGAGTTACGCGTGTCGCTCGCGGGTGTGCCTTACTCACGCGGCTCAGTTCGACCCCTGGTGATCGAATGTCGGCACGACGAGCAAGATGACAAGTGGGATGAATTCGTGGAATCTGTCGCTGGCGGACATCACGAACAGACCTCGCTTTGGGGCCAGGTGCGAGCGCAGTACGGATGGCACATCTGGAGGATAGTTGCACTCGAGGATGGCTGCATCGTGGGTGGCGCCCAGGTGCAAACCCGTCGCTTGGGACGGTTTGGCACCGTGGCGTACGTGACGTATGGCCCATGCATCAGCAGGCAAGATCCTGTTTTGGAACGGGCCGTGGTTGGGGCTTTGAAGGACTACGCCAGGCGCTTGGGCTGGGATTTCCTGGCAGTGGGGCTTCCCTACAATGGGCATCATTGGGTGCCTGACCTCACGGCCGCTGGCTTTCTCCAAAAACCACCTCGGTTTCCCCCTAATTTCATGGCAGCCACTTCCGTGATCGACCTGACCCCTAATCCGGGGCAATTGCTTTCAAACATGCGCCGCACGACGCGTCATAATATCCACAAGGGGCTCAGAAGAGGCATTGCCGTGGTCGAACAGGACGGGCAAGGCTTGGCGGGATTCTACAATTTAATGGCTGCCCTTTGCCAAAGACGAAAAACAGCGCCGAATCCGCCGGATGCGGAATTTTTCGTCCACCTGTGGCGTCGATTCCGGCCCAAAGGTTGGATCAGGTTGTTCTTTGCGATGAATGGTTCAGAACCTGTATCGGCGGCGGTGTCTTTCACGTTCCAGGATTGGTTCAGAGTCTGGAAGATCGGATGGTCGGGTCAGCACGGACATTCCAGGCCTAACGAAACTCTCTGGTGGCAGATGATTTTGTGCGCACGCCGCGAAGGCTTTCGTTTTTTCGATTTTGTCGAGATTGATGCAGATGAAGCAAAACGGAGAATCGATGGCGAAGCGGACGAAAACGCCTTGCAGAACGTAACTTCATTCAAGTTGGGATTCGGTGGAGATATAAGGCTGCTTCCCGGCGCTTACTACTACGTGCTCAATCCTGCGCTGCAGGTACTGTTCCGATGCGGACTTGGCCGTTGCCTCGACTCTGCGGCTTTTTTGAAATTTGCACACCGCTTTCTCAGGAGAGCCTCCCGAAACTAAACGGATTCTAATGCCTGGGTCGGTGAAGCAGGCACCCAAAGCGCAATTGAGACATGATTTCCAAAATTCAGGAACTGGCCCAGGAAGCAGGCGATCACATCCTGAAAATCTATCGCCAGGGGGTGACGGTAAGGGCTAAAACCGACAATTCGCCTTTGACTGAAGCCGATCAAGCCTCGCATGAATTCCTTGTCACCAGCCTCCACGAGTTAGGGAATAGGTGGCCTATCGTTTCGGAGGAGGCTGAATTCGATGCAGCATTGGTAATGGGCGAACAATCGTTGTTCTGGCTGGTGGACCCTCTCGATGGGACAAAAGAGTTCCTCAAGGGCACCGGGCAATTTACAGTGAATATTGCTTTGATAGACGACGGACGACCCATTCTGGGTGTTGTCCATGCTCCAGCGCTCAGGCTCACCTACGTGGCTACTCGAGGTGGCGGCGCGTGGAGGCAGGACCAGAATCAGGCACCGAGACGAATCTGCAGCCGCTGGGCGGATCCAACCCGACTCGCGGTTGTGGCGAGTAAGGACCACGCCGGGCCGATGGTGGAAGCGATGCTGGCTCGATTGCCAGGCGCATGCCGCGAGTCCATGGGTAGCTCGCTCAAGTTCTGCCTCGTGGCAGAGGGCAAAGCGGATCTGTATTTGCGGGACGGGCCGACGATGGAATGGGACACCGCCGCAGCGCAATGTATTGTCGAAGCCGCCGGCGGAGTGGTCTGTTCGCTGGACGGCGAGTCACTGCGCTATGGCAAGCCGGGCCTGAAGAATCCGCCGATTATGACGGTGGGAGACCCAGAGCTGAAATGGTTAGACTATATTGACACCCAGTTCGTTCCTGTGCCTGCGTGAGGTTGTCTTGGAACCCATTCCGATTAGTGTTCATTAGCGAAAATTAGCGGTTCAAACAGTGGTCACTCGTCTCGCTCTCGCCATGGAAACCAAACTGCGCAGTCTGTTGAAGGCCCTGAGCTATCGCGCCTTGGGTTCATGCGTTACGGCTCTGGTTGTGCTTTTCGTAACGAATCGGGCGACGTTGGCGCTCAGCGTCGGAGTCCTCGATTCTGCTGTGAAGATCTTCGCGTACTTTGTTCACGAGCGGCTATGGGCCAGAATCCCTTTCGGGCGAGTAGCTCCGAGCTTGGCAAAGGCCCAAGCTTCGGACACGCCGTACCCACCTGGCTCATCCGAACCTCTGCATGCGCTGCCTCGCGCCCTCTCCTCGGGGGAGAGGGTAGGGTGAGGGCGGACTGCTGCTTTAAATCCTGACTCCTGGCTCCTGACTCCTGACTTCAATGGACTCCTTATCCAAACTCGAAAGCCAAAGCATCTACATCCTGCGCGAGGCGTTCCACAAATTCGACCATCTCGCCATGTTGTGGAGCATTGGGAAAGACTCGACCGTCCTGCTCTGGCTGGCGCGCAAGGCTTTTTTCGGACACGTCCCTTTCCCTCTCGTGCACGTGGACACCAGCTACAAGATTCCGTCCATGATCGAATACCGAGACAACCTGGTGCACGAGTGGAACCTGAAGCTCATCGTTGGGAAGAATGACGAGGTGCTCCGGAGCGGTGCCACGTTTCCGCAGGGCAAAGCGACGCGAGTCGAGTGCTGCGGCACACTGAAGAAAGACGCGCTCAAACGGGTCCTGGATGAGCACCAGTTTACAGGAGTCATCGTTGGTATCCGGCGCGATGAGGAGCCGACGCGAGCCAAAGAGCGGTATTTCAGTCCGCGCGACAGAAACATGGAGTGGAATGTCGAGGATCAGCCGCCGGAGTTATGGGACCAGTTCAAGACGGATTTCGAGAAAGGCACCCATGTTCGCATCCACCCCCTGTTGCATTGGACCGAAGTCAACATCTGGGAGTACATCGAGCGCGAGAACATCCCAGTGATCCCACTCTACTTTGCCAACGGTTCGGGGGAGCGTTTCCGGAGCATCGGCTGCTATCCCTGTACGTTCCCAATACCCTCGAAAGCCCATTCTGTCCGAGAGATCATTGACGAGCTGCGCGCGACAAAGGTGCCCGAACGCGCAGGCCGCGCCCAGGACAGCGAAAGCGAGGACGCGTTCGAAAAGCTGCGCCGGGATGGATACATGTGAAAGGTGATTTCGTCCTCGTTCTCGTCCTCGATCCCTTTCACTCCCGGATCGTCAACGCGTTAATTATTAACCTATGAGTTACGTCACCCCAATAGGCGACATGGTGGAAGAGACCACCGCAGCCTCTTTGGAAGCCCGGAAGTCTGAAATCTATCCAGGTGCTCAGGACGGGCAGAGCCATCGACAATCAACCTTCAAGCCTCAACCTTCAACTATCCACAATCCCGCCACGAGCACCGAGCAGCTCAAGATCGTTATCGCCGGTCACGTTGATCACGGCAAATCCACCTTTGTCGGCCGGCTTCTTCATGACACAGGCTCGTTGCCCGAAGGGAAGCTCGAGCAACTACAGAGAATTGCCCAACGCCGCGGGGCCCCGTTCGAGTGGGCGAACCTAATGGACGCCCTGCAAGCGGAACGAGACCAGAACATAACCATCGACACCGGGCAGATCTGGTTTCGGACCAGGAAACGCCAATACGTCATCATCGATGCGCCAGGCCACAAAGAGTTCTTGAAAAATATGGTCACCGGCGCGGCCAGCGCCGAGGCGGCCTTGCTGCTCATTGATGCTCACGAGGGCGTGCAGGAAAATTCGCGCCGCCACGGCTACCTGCTCCACCTGCTCGGCATTCGACAGATTGTCGTCCTGGTGAATAAGATGGACCTGGAGAGTTACCAGGAGGCGAGGTTCAGGCAAATCGAATGCGAGTACCGCGCCTGGCTCATGTCCATAGGCGTCGAGCCGAAGGTGTTCATCCCGATTGCGGCAAAAAATGGTGATAATATCGCTTCGATTAGCAAGAACACACCCTGGTGGCGTGGTGCGACGGTGGTGGAAGCGCTCGACGAATTTAAGGTAGCGGACCTGCCGAAAGACCAACCGCTTCGCTTTCCGATCCAGGATGTTTATCGCTTTGATGAGCGCAGGATTTTGGCAGGCCGCGTGGAAGCCGGGGCGGTGAGAGTGGGTGACCGGTTGATTTTCTCCCCGATGAATAAGGTCAGCACTGTCAAGAGCATCGAGCGCTGGAACGCACCGCGAAGTGATCTGGCTTCCGCGGGCGAGTCTGTCGGCATCACGCTGACCGAGCAGATTTTCGTCGAGCGCGGTGCTATTGCTTCATCCGAGAAAGATCTTCCTTACGTGCTCACTCGCTTCCAGGTCAAGCTTTTCTGGGTCGGCCGCGCCCCTTTCCAAAAGGGTCGTCCTTACAAGCTGAAGCTGGCTACGCAGGAAATGGATTGCCAAATCGACTCGATTGAAAAAATTATTGACGCGTCTTCGTTGGAGACTATCGCCCGGCCAGGCGACGAATCATTCGTAGCACGGCATGAAGTTGCTGAAATTGTGCTCCATACCAAGCGCCCCCTTGTCTTTGATGCGCATTCGGAAATCGTGGCAACAGGCCGGTTTGTCATCGTCGATGGATTCGACGTTTCAGGGGGCGGCATCATCGTTGCAGATCATTACCCACGCCGCACGGCAGACTCGCTTCAGAAGAGCCAAAACATTTATTGGAGTCGCGGCAAAGTCACCACGCAGCAGCGTGAAATCGGCAACCGGCACCAGGGTTGCGTGGTTTGGCTGACCGGATTGTCCGCTTCCGGCAAGTCCACTATCGCCATCGAGTTGGAGCGCGAGCTCTTTGCACGGGGAAAGCACGCCTATTTGCTTGATGGCGACAATATGCGCCATGGCCTTTGCTCGGACCTGGGCTTCTCGCCTAATGACCGCAAGGAAAATATTCGCCGGATCGGCGAAGTCGCCAAATTATTTGCTGATGCAGGATTTATTTGCATCACGGCCTTTATTTCGCCCTATCGCAGTGATCGCGAAATGGTGCGTAAGATGGTCCCCGAAGGTCGGTTCATCGAGGTGTATGTCAATGCCCCGCTTGACGTGTGCGAGGCTCGAGACCCGAAGGGGTTGTACCAGAAGGCCCGGGCGAACGAGATCAAAGAGTTCACGGGGATTTCGGCACCATACGAACGGCCTGAAAAACCTGAGCTTGAATTAAGGACCGACCTACTATCTGCGGACGAATCTGTGGCGATGGTCCTGGAGATGCTCAACGGGTGAGGGCGGATGGCTTCCCAGTTGAACCACTAATCGACACTAATAACACTAATGCGAAATCTGCCGAATTTCTGTCTGGTGGCCGCTGTCGCCGTTTGGTTCTTCAAAACGGCAAAGGCAAGCGGCAAGAATCCTTTCTTGGCATTTGTGCTGGGCGCGATGTCAGGCTGCGGAGGCGCACTGTTCATCACCGGCTTCTTCCGCGTGGTTGGTCTGCCGCGGCTCTTGAATGGCCTTGCGCTCACAATTGGTCTCACGCTCTGTACGCTGGCCGGAGGAGCCGCGGTGGCCGCCAGTGTGCGGGAAAACCTCTACGGCAAAGTCGAACCGTCTGTTTACGAGCACCTGACGGCATGGCTGATGATTGCCGCGACGTTTGTCGGTCCTCTCCTTTTTTGGCTGTCATGAGTGTTGTCTTGGTTTGTCCAACCGCGGGAGCTCGGCCTTCATCGCTTACAGTCCACTCGAAATTCAGCTCTTTCTGGAAACATAACCACAACCTTCGCGTGCTCAATGACCTAGAAGCTTAGACGTGATGCGCTTGCGCACGGCAGTCAGTCGAGTTGATGTTTTCGCCAGTAACGTCACCCGCTCCCCCCCTAATTTCTGTCAACTCTTTCCTAAACTTTTTTCGTTCGTGTAGTGGCGTGGTAGTGGGGGTGTACGGCGGGATAATGAGCGAATAGTGCTCGGCTGCCAATCACCGTCATACTTCGGCTCAAGAACCCGTGCTATGTTTCCCGTGCGTGCGCCCGCATTGCCGCTCCTCGCTCATCGGATGGGGGAGGATGGCCGAAGGCCAGGTGAGGCGGGTCGCAAAACGCAAAACCGAACTTGCAACAGGAATCAATGCCATGACCGACACCGAAACTATTGCCCGCTTCATCTTCCTGCGCTCGCAGGGTTGGAGCTTTAATCGCATCACCACCGAGCTTGGCGTTTCCAAACCCACGCTCATCAAATGGAGCAGACAGCATCAGTTCGAAATCCAGAACCTCCGCGCCACCGAAACCGAGGCTCTGGCTGACCGGATCTTCGGCGAACGACAGCAACGCTCGCAGTCACTTGCGCAGCAGCTCAAACAAATCGAGGACGAAATCGCCAAACGCGATTTGGAGGAGATTCCCGCTTCGCGTCTCCACGGAATTGCCGCGCGTTTGCGCGCCGAAATTAGCCGCGAAATCGATAGCCCTCATTTTTCCGAAACCACGAGGGCCATTCCTCAAGAGGAATACGTCATTTGCAAACACGAATGGCAGGCCTAAAAACCCGCAAGCCGCTAACCGGTAATTTTCGGTCAATTTCGGTAAACTCAATACGCCTACGGCCATCGCCGCGTTCATGGCGAACAACCACTGGCATCGGCTGACTCGGAAAGCCTGATTGTCTCAGTCGATTTTGATTACACCTGTTGATCAGCGTTCAAGCTATTGCAATCAAGAGAGATATGTTGATCGTAGCCACGACCCTGACGGGAAAGGTTACAGTCTTAACGAGGGTGCGTTCGGGATGTGCAGGATTTGGACGTTTGGAACAACCTGGTAGCCAATTGTTTACGCCGCTCCGCCCCGCTTTGCCGAGTCGTGGTATGTGCCTTGCTAAGCTGCCAAGGCAGCCACACCGGCGCATCTGTCATGCGCCTAGATACGCTCAGCATCCGAACATGGTCCTTCTCTTAGGTGCTACAGGTTACATTGGCCAGGCTTTCGCGGCAGAGTTGCGGAGGCGTGGACAAGGATTTATTCCACTTACCCGGCAGGCCTTCGATTATACACGGTTCGAGTTTCTGTTCGACTACATGCGAAGGGTGAAGCCACGATTCGTCATCAATGCGGCGGGTTATGCCGGCAAGCCGAACGTGGACGCGTGTGAGGATGCGCGGATGGAAACATTCCATGCCAATGTCGTGCTGCCCCAAACGGTCGCGCGTGCGTGCCTGATAACCAGAACGCCGTGGGGCCATGTATCGACCGGGTGTATCTATTCGGGCGCAAAGATTTTCGAAAATGGCCAAATGCGGGTGGAGAAGGATCTTAACCGACCTGATATCCGTCGTCTTTTTGAGGCCCATCCGGAGAGGTTCTTTGGGTTTACGGAGCTCGATGAGCCGAATTTCTCCTTCCACCATGTTCCCTCTAACTTTTGCAGCGGTACCAAAGTGCTTGCTGAAGAGGCAATTCGGGATAATCCGGAAGTTTACATCTGGCGCCCGAGGATTCCGTTCAATGAGCGTGACGAGCCTCGAAATCTGATATCGAAACTGCAGCGTTTTGCGAAAATTTATGATACGGTCCAATCGCTCTCCCACCTCGAAGAGTGCGTGCGCGCGTGCCTGGACCTGTGGGAGCACGGGGCGCCTTACGGCATCTATAATGTGACGAACCCGGGCGCAGTAACGACTCGGCAGGTTGTGGAAATGATTGAGCGAGTCACTCAGCCTGAGCACCGCTTCCAGTACTGGAAGGACGATGTCGAGTTTTATCAAGGCGGCTCCCGAGTGCCGCGCTCCAACTGCATCCTGGATGTTACGAAGCTTCTCAACACGGGCATTCGGCTCCGCGGCGTGGAAGAGGCTCTGGAAGAGGCGCTGCAAAAATGGCGGCCTGCGGCGCAAGCGCCTCGACTCTTTCATGAGCGCCAAGACTTGCAAGCTGATATCCCTGCTATCACTTAAGTCGAAGACTCGTGGCTGTGGTTGGTTGGTTGAGGCACGAGAGTAACCAGGGCGGAATCTGGGGGTTCAGGCAAAGTGGCATCACCACTTCATTGGCGCGTAATCGCTTTTTTGTCCTTTTGCGTCGTGGGCTCTACGTTCGCCCAGGACATCCTGGCACCGCCGCCGTCGGAGTTTATGCCTCAGCCAACTCCATTCTATCCGCGTGGGACTAATCAAATCGTGGCGCCCCCCGAAATGGTTCCCCCGGCCGAAACAGTGCCGGATTGGCTGGAATGGGGTCCGGTTAAGACTCGCCCCCATTTTCTTTACCGGTTCTTGTACGGCGATGGGATACCTGCCCGGCCAGGGGAGCAGTTTAAGACCGCCATCAACGAGATTTATCCGGGCGTGCTGTTCGACCTTGGCGACCACTGGCACCTGGATTACACGCCCTCCCTGAGCCTTTATTCGAGTTCACAGTTCCGAAATACTTTCAACAACTCCGTGCTTTTTCACGGGGCGACTGCCTACCAGGACTGGACTTTTTCCCTTTCGCAGACGTATGCAACTTCATCGCAGCCCTTGGCTGAAACCGCCAGCCAGACCGACCAGACCATTTACACGACAGCGATTAATGCCGCCTGGCACATGAGCAGCAAGATGTCGCTCGAACTGGGTCTGAATCAGCACTTCCGGTTCGTCGGGCAGAGCGGGTCCACCAATCAACTCACCGACTCCATGGACTGGTCCACACAAGACTGGCTCAATTATCAGTTCTGGCAGAAATTCGGCGCCGCCCTGGGCGTCGGGGGCGGCTACAATAACGTCAACGTCGGCTCGGATGTGACTTACGAACAGGTGCAAGGGCGTATTACCTGGCTCGCTGGGACGAAGCTCAGCCTCTCGCTAAGCGGTGGATTTGAGGACCGGCAGTTTCTCAACTCGAAGGCGCCGGATTTGATTAGCCCGCTATCAAACGTAGCGCTTACATATCGAATATTTGAGCCCACAACGCTTTCTTTGACTGGCAGCCGCACCGTGATTGCGGCTTTTTATCAGGATCAAGTCACGCAGATCTGGAGTATCAACGCCAGCTTGAGGCAACGACTGCTGGGCAAACTCTATCTTGATCTCGGCGGCGGGTACACCAAGACAGAATATAAAGCGACAGTCCTGAACACAGCTTCAATTGCTAACATCGATCGGCAGGATAACTACACTTTCTTCAACGTCCGTTTGACGGCGCAGATCCGAAAGCGCGGCACAGCGTCAATCATCTACCAGGCCAGCGACAACGGTTCGAACGCTTCCGGTTATCAGTATTCCAGCCGCCAGGTCGGCTTCGAACTCGGCTACCGGCTTTGATGCTGGCGCACTGTGTCGCGTCAACGAGCATCTCGCGGTTTGAACTACCCCGTGATTGAAACTGTCCACGAGTCGCAGGGAGTTGTCCCACGCCAACCGATAGCACCTGAGTCGGTGCGCAGCGGTGCGGGCGCAGTTACAGGATTTTTGGTCTTTGTTGCACTGCTGATTATCTGCTTTGCCCATCCACTATTTAGCCTGGCGCGCATGTCTTTTCACAGTAGCTTGTACTCCCATATCTTCCTGATCCCCCTCATCAGTCTCTACCTGGTCTGGCTTAAGCGTCGCGAATTAACAATGCCCACCGAACCATCGCGCCACCTGGCATTCTTGCCATCACTGGCTGCTTTGCTGACCTTGTTGGGTTATTGGTTGGTGAGGGCTTCGGGCTGGGAACCGCGTACTAACGATTATCTCGCGGTGATGACCTTCTCCTTCATTTTGCTTTTCGCAGGCGGCTGTTTACTTTTTTGGGGGCGGGATATCGTGCGCACCTTGGCTTTCCCGATTTCCCTGTTGATCTTCATGATTCCATTCCCTGGATTTCTGCTGAACGGGATCGAAACCGTCCTCCAGCACGGCTCGGCCGCCGCGGCGAATGCGTTCTTCGTTCTGTCCGGAATGCCAGTTTTCCGGCAAGGCCTGGAATTTCAGTTGCCTGGATTCGCGATGCAGGTGGCGCCGGAATGCAGCGGAATCCACTCCACTCTGGTGTTGTTCATAACGAGTCTGTTGGCCGGGTACCTGCTCCTGCGTCGCCGCTCCAGCCGGGCCATCCTCGTCTTGGCGGTAATACCTCTGGCCATGCTGCGGAATGGCTTTCGCATCTTTGTCATCGGCCAGCTCTGCGTCCGCATTAGCCCGGACATGATCCACTCGTATATCCACAGGCGTGGAGGGCCAATTTTCTTTGTCTTGTCGTTGGTTCCATTTTTCCTCGTCCTTGCCTTCCTACGCTGGCGGGATGTTCGAGATCGACAAGGGAAAGGCTTCTGAATCATGAAAATTGACTTGAAACAATTGAGGCGGTTGCTCGCTTTGCTGGTGTCGGCGGGAATGTTGCTCACGCTGGGGACAGGCTGTACGGCCAAAGCGAGAGCGCGGCGTCACCTACAGCGCGGTGATAAGTACTTCGATGCCGGCCAGTATTCAAAGGCAGAGGTGGAGTATCTCAACGTGCTGCAACGTCGGTCGCTCAACGCGCGGGCACTGAGTCGGCTGGGGACGATCTATTTCGAGCAAGGGCGGGCTGACCGGGCTTATGCGTTCCTCGCAAAAGCGAGCCAACTGGCGACGAACGACATGGATTTGCGCGTCAAATTGGGAACAATCCTCTTGTCGGCTGGTAAGGTCAAAGAGGCAAGCGGCGAGGCTACTCTTGTTCTGGACAGGATGCCAAGGCATCCTGAAGCTCCTATCCTGCTGGCGGACACAACGGCCAGTCGAACCAACATCGATGCCGTTTATCAGCGACTGGAAAAACTCATCACAGAAGTTGGCGATTCCGCACCCATTGAAACAGCGCTCGGGACTCTCCATATTCGGCAGGGAGATACGAACGCTGCGGATGCGGCTTTTCGGCGCGCGCTCGGGCTCGAACCAAAGTCAAGCGCTGCTCATTTTGGTTTAGCGAACCTCTGTTGGGCAGCGAACGACCTCAAAGGCGCAGATTCGGAGTTCAAAGCGGCTGCGGAGCTTTCGCCGGCGCGTTCCGCGCGGAGAATCAGGTACGCAGACTTCAAACTGCGAGTCGGCGAGCGCGAGGAGGGCAAGCGGCTCCTGAGGGAAATCAGCAAAAGCGTGCCAGATTATCTGCCTGCATGGATTCGGCGGGCGGAAGTTGCGCTGGTCGAAACGAATTACACCGAGTGCGCTTCCCTGCTGCAGCAGGTCCTGGCGCGAGAGCCGGCCAATTACGATGCGTTGTTGCTGCGAGGCCGGGCGTTCCTCGCTCAGCAGGATGCCGGCAAAGCGCTCGCCGAGTTCGAACGCATGAGCAGAGTGTATGAGCGTTTGCCTCAGGTTCATTATCACCTGGCCCTGGCCTATCTTCTTAACCGCGATGAACCGAGAGCACTCAAAAGTCTCAGGCAGGCTACGACCCTGGCGCCGGAGTTCGCCGAGGCGGTTCTCCTTCAGGCGCGCCTTAACATCGCGCGCGATGATCCGGTATCGGCCATCACCCAGCTCACGGAGCTTCTGAAACGTCAAACGCGGTTGCCCCAGGCGCAGTTGCAGTTAGCGGCTGCTTACACTGTCAAGGGAGACCTCGAATCAGCCCTGGCAACCTATCGGCGGTTGGGCGAGGATTATCCCACCAACGCAGAGATTCCGATGAGAATAGGGTTGGTTTACTTGCAACAGAACCGGCGCGAAGATGCTCGCCGCGCATTTGTCAGGACGCTTGAACTATCGACAAACCATTTCCCGGCAATTGAAAAATTGGCGGACCTGGATCTCCTCGCCGGGCTGTTCACGAATGCTTTGAAAAGGGCAAAATCGGCACTGGAGCAGCATCCAACGAATGCCGAGCCGCACTTGCTACTGGCCAAGGTTCACATGGCCCAAGCGGGGGCGATGGTGAAGGAGAAGATGATGAAATCAAGCGAAACGGTTGGCACTACGGCGGAGGCCAAGTCCGTGCTCGGCACCTTGCCTGCGGCTCAAGCTCTAATGGGCCTGGCTGAGAGTGCTCTGCAAAGGGCGATTCAGCTCGACCCAGATTTCCACGAGTCGTACCTTCTGCTCGCTCGCCTCTATACTGATACCGGGAAGGACCAAAGGGCACTGGACGAGCTTCGAGCTGATCTGGCCAGGAAGACCAACGATTTGCCGGCGCTAATCCTGATGGCGGCTATCCAGGAAAATACGAAAGATTTCCCTGCGGCGCGAGCCACGTACGAAAGAGTGCTGGCGATCAGCCCGGAGTCAGCTTTTGCGCTTAACAATCTCGCCTACTTGTACGCGGAACAGTTCGGTCTGCTGGACAAGGCCTACGAAACGGCGCTCAAAGCCAGAAACCTAGTCGCTTCCAAGGCAGAAACGGCCGGAGCCGATACGGGAGGACCCGTCTCGCGGAAGATGAGAGGGGTCGCGGCCTACCAGGCATACACAGCGGGCACGCTGGGTTGGATCCTGTTCAAACAGGGTGATTACCAGAGAGCCCTAAGCCTCCTTCAGGAAAGCGCGGAGAAGATGCGAGTTGAACGGTTGCCGGCCGAAGCGGAAGAACTGTTTCATCTCGGGATGACCTACTACATGTTGGGTCAGGAGGAGCGTGCTCAAAACGCTCTCAACCGCGCGCTTTCGAGGGGCCAGGACTTTCCGGGCAAAGACGAGGCGGCTCGGCGTCTGGCTATGCTTGCCATCGACGTGAAGACGGCCGGCCAAGAGGAGCTTGTTACCTTGGAAAAGCAACTCAAGGATCAGCCGGGGGACCCGGTCTTGCTGGCACGCATTGGCGCTGTTTACGAACGCGGCGGCAAACTCGAAAAGGCCCTTCAAGCTTATGAGGCAGCCTTGAAACAGAACCCGAGGAATGTGGTGGTCTTGCTCAAACTGGCGTTGCTGCAGGCTGGCCCTCTTCATCATCCCCAACGAGCGATGGAACTGGCCAAGAATGCTAACAAACTGGCCCCGGATGATCCTGAAGTCGCGTTCGCCCTGGGTCGAATGGCCTTTGAGGCTGGCGATTACCAATGGGCCTTGGGATTGCTCCAACAGAGCGCCGGCCAGAAACCCGAGGACCCCGAATTGCGTTACGATTTGGCCCGTGCTTATTACAACGTTGGCCGCCTTGCGGAGGCGGAGGCCGCCTTACGCACAGTTTTGCAGGCAGATCCCCGGTTTTCTCGGGTCGAGGAAGCGAGACGCTACCTCGAGTTTTTGGAGCTCTCGACCAGCCCGGTGCGGGCCATCGCGGGCGAGCAAAAGGCCAGGGAAATTCTCAAGGGAAACCCAGGTTACGTCCCGGCGCTCATGGTCAGCGCTCTCTGCGCGGAAAAACGTGGCGCCCCTGCCGAGGCGCGGGAAACCTACGAGCAAGTGTTGAAACAAGTTCCGAATTTCCCTCCGGCGGTGAAGAAACTGGCCGGTCTCTTTGACGAGCTTGGCCAGCAGGAAAAGGCGTATGAGATGGCCAACAGGGCTTACACGGCGCTTCCGAATGACGCGGAAGTCGCCAAGACACTCGGCATCGTGCTTTATGGCCGGAAAGATTACCGGAACTCTACCCGGCTCCTGGAGGAGAGCTTGAAAAAAGGAAACGAGGACGCCAAAGCGATGTACTACCTCGGCATGGCCCACTATCAGCTCTCAAAAGACCAGAAGGATCGCCTCAAAGAGCAGACCGAAAGCAAGAAATCCCTCCAGCGGGCCCTCGACCTCCAGCTCCAGGCAAACCTGGCAGATGACGCCAGGCGTGTGCTGACCGCGTTGAAGTAGTGCCGTCGTTGTGCGGAGTGTGCCCGTCTCCGGGAGCAGCGACCCATCCGACGTCGCTGAAGCTATGTTGGCTAAGCCGCAACCAAAAGCAGTGGATACTTACCGCGGAATAAGCGGAATACGCGGAGCGTCGGCATTAAGGAACGCAGTAAAGACAGCGGATTGACGCAGATGAACCCAGCGCGGCTAAGCCGCAACCGAACGACTGATATTTTGACCGCGGATTACTTGGATTACTCGGATAAAGCGTATCGTGCAGATGCGCAAGAATCTTTGCTACGAATGCGCGCAGTTTCATCATTGTAGTACGGATTAGTCAACGAGCGGCCTCCGAGAACAATCGAGGACGAGAACGAGCACGACGACGAGGACGACCAACTGTCGACTCTCAACATCCGTTAACCACGGAATATGCTGAATACGCGGAAAACGGCAAGCTGTGTGGGCACAAAACATCTTCCGGAAATTGCACGATTCTCGGATTTAGCACTACAGAGATAGCTTGAAGCAAGATACAACGCCCGCAGAACGAGTTTATGAAAACCTCCATTCTTAACTGCCTTTGTCTCCTCTTGCCGCTTGCGGCCAGCGGGACAGTCCTCACGTTCTCAAGCCCTCCCAGCATCATCATCAATGACAGTACCACTCCGCCCACGGTGGCGACGCCGTATCCCGCGACGATTACGGTCACTGGTCTCACCGGGCAAGTCGTCACGAAAGTGACGGTCCAACTTAACGATTTAAGCCACACCTTTCCGGACGACATCGACATCCTCCTGGTTGGCCCCGAGGGTCAGATGGCCATGCTCATGTCAAATGTAGGCGGAAGCACCCGTACCCCTGTAACGAATATTACGTTGACACTCGACGACGATGCAGCCTCCTCACTGCCCCTGGCATCGGCTCTCGTGTCTGGGACTTTCAAACCTACCAAAAGGCTCGCGACCCTCCAGTTTGACTTTCCTGCTCCAGCCCCGCCTGGCAATTCAAATGCCGTTGCCGCCTTGTCTGTTTTCACAAACACCGAGCCAAATGGAACCTGGAGCCTTTTCGTGGTTGATGATGCCAGTCCCGACTCGGGCATCATCTCCGGCGGTTGGGGTCTGTCAATTACGACGACCCCGGTCCTCCTCTCCATGATGCAGGTGGGAACGAATGTTGTGCTCTCCTGGACCAATGCCGCCGCCGGCTACACCCTGCAAACAACCACCAGCCTTCGCCCAACGCCAAGTTGGACCAATGCACAGCCGGCCGCCACGCCGCTCACCGGTCGATATTTTGTGACCAACTCGATTGCTGACCGCACGAGGTTTTACCGGCTCGCGAAGTGACAACTACACCGACAAGGACGCACAAAACCGTCGGAATCGCTTACGGAATGCGACAAAACATGCGGCTCTCATTGAGAATCAGCAAGTTATGGCAGAAAAGCGTTTCGCTCCGGCCACTCTTGTCGGAAACTCTTACGGTATTAGTGGGCCAGCGCCGCCTCGCTTCAAGGAGAACTCTGGAAAAATTCGGCTGCAAGACATTGGGATTCAGCCATTTACGTCTCTGCATAGCGTGTTAGAGAGTTTCTTAAGAACCTTGGCATAGAGGCTGCCTATAGCACCCGCAGAATTTCAAAGAATTCGAAACCAAAAACCAAATGAAACAAAAAGGAACAGCAATGAAGACATCAGCGATGCTAGGAGTGCTTATTGGAGCGGGGACACTGGCGTTGGCTCCATTGCCTGCCTCTGCTCAGAGGATCACGGCGCTGCAGTTTTTCTCTACCATCGACTCCACCATGTCCGACCGGTTGAGCGTCTTTGAAGCCGGTCCGCCGGGAACGCCAAGCGGCAACATCGTCGGTGATGATGTCACCCGCGAGAATAGTATAATTCACGAAGCGACCCTGAGGGAGGTTGATCATACGCTGTCCAACCCTGCCCTCGCTGGAGATTATGCCCTGATATATGACTCAGCGGGCCATTTGAGCGACATCGTCGGAGTCGATAGCGGCGCCAAATTCGGCTACGTTTCGGAGATTGAAGGCCACCCTTTAAATTTGGCTGATTGGGTTGGGGCCGGAAAGGCATTCAACGGAGTCAAGCTGGCGACCTTCACCGAAGCCGCCAACGGGATTATCGTGGATATAAGCGCGTTGATTAATCCCGACGTTGGTGGCGCGCGCAACTCCGCCTACTTCTACAGCGACGGTGACACGTTCGGCGGAACCCCGCCCATCGATCAGGTTCCCGATGGTGGCTTGACTGTCGCGCTCCTGGGCTTTGCACTCGTCGGAGTGGAAGGCCTACGCCGGAAGCTCAGCAAGTAAAGCGAAGCCGTTCGAAGCTTTTGACAAAGGGCAGGACGGCAAGTCCTGCCTTTACTGTGTAGGCGGGCTGGATTTCAACGCGAGGTTTCTCGGGATATGTCGATGAATCGAACGCCACAAGCGAGAATTCGAAGGGCGCTTAACCCCCTCCTCGTGACGGTCGTGATTGGCGTTGCCTTGGCCGCTAATGGTCAACCGATTTTGAGGCTGACAAGCGGCGCAACCACAAAGACAATCACCGACAACGGCGTGGGGGATATCTACCCTACGCTCGGAATTGTGGATTACCTGGGCCCGGTCGGCACGTGGAGCGTCAATGTGGTTGGGAAGACGATGCCCGCTTTCGGCAGCACCAGTTCTCCTTATCTTTCTCTCGCGATAACCAGGGATACTCCAGGCACGTCCTCTTTGAAGCTGGAGTTTACCGAAACTGGATTCAGTGCCGGGCACTTTTCATTGAGTGATGTCTTCGGGGGTACAGGTTTCTCCGGTGTGACGCTCACTGCATGGGCTGATACGGCCGACACCCCTTTTGGACATAACACGTTGCTTGGGACGTTCAGTTACGGGACGGGTCCTTTTAATGGCTCTAATGTTGATCTCAAGAGCTTCAGTTCGGCTTTTTCACTCACGCTCGAATTTGATATTACGAGTTCGACAGGGAGTACGATAACCTCAACAATGAAGGGCACGTCGGTTCCTGACGCCGGGGCGACCGGGCTCTATTTGGCTCTGGGCCTCACGCCTCTGGTGTTTTTCGGCGTAAGACTCGAGTTTGGCCGCAGAACTTTGCGGCGCCGCGGTCAAGTTATACCGCAGTAGTTTCCGTTCGCCTCCCCGCAAGCCGGCGCCTCGGTTCCTCGAGACTCATCGGGGGCCGTGAATAACTGTTTCGCTACCCGTTTCGCTTTCGACTGGCTCATCAAGTTAACCGCGATTCTGGCTTTTTATATTTGGAGGCTGCAATCGTTCCGCTCCTACTTGCCCCAATCGGATGGACACTGGCGTTATAATGGCCTTTGCCAGCGCAATTTTCGGAGCCATGACGGCTTTGATCGTTGCCTGGCATGAACGCCGATCCCTCGCCCACTGGGCGTTCGTGGCGGGCATGGCCGCTTTCGCCGTTGAGAGCATCTTGTCGGGACTGGCTGCGGACGCGGTACTGCCAGAGGATATCGCCTTCTGGCAGAATTGGCGTTTCATCGCAATGGCTTTCCTGCCGGGGATCTGGCTTTTCTTCAGTCTGACTTACGCGCGCGGACACTATCGCGAATTCACCACAAACTGGCGGCTCCCGCTGGCCGCAGCCTTTCTAGTCCCGATAGCAATGGTGGCCCTGGCTGGCGGCAAGCTCATCGCCTCCATTGGCCGGACAACGACAGGAGACCATTGGATACTCAAGCTGGGCGGTCAGGCCCTCATATTGCAACTGGTCTTCCTAATTGGCGCTATCCTCATCCTGATGAACCTGGAACGAACATTCCGCGCTGCCATCGGTACCATCCGCTGGCGCATTAAGTTCATGATCCTGGGCCTGGGCGTCCTTTTCGTCGTGCGCTCATATACCAGCAGCCAAATACTCTTATTTCGGTCGTCGAGCCTTTCGCTGCAAGCCCTCAATTCCGGCGCGTTACTTGTTGCCTGCCTGCTCATTCTGCGCTCGCTGTTTCGAGCCGGCCATTTCGAGGTCAGCGTCTATCCGTCGCATTCGGTTCTTCACAACTCGCTGACCGTGATGCTGGCGGGCATCTATTTATTGATTATCGGAGTAATCGCCAAAATAATCACTTTCCTTGGTGGCGATTCTTCCTTTGCCCTCAAATCATTCGTTGCGCTGCTTGCTCTGGCGCTTCTGGCGATAGTATTGCTGTCAGATCGGACACGCCTCATCACCAAGCGCCTGGTAAGCCGGCATTTCCAAAGGCCGCTCTATGATTACCGGACCGTCTGGCGCACTTTCACCGAAGGAACCGCCCGATGCGTGGAACAACAAGAACTCTGTGCCGCTGTTGCTAAACTAGCCTCGGAGATTTTCCAGGCGCTCTCAGTATCGGTCTGGCTGCCGGACGACAGGAAAGAGAGGCTCACGCTGGCCGCCTCCACTTCCCTCTCCGAAGTGAAAGCGCGGCACCTGGGACTGGACGCGGCCGATGCGGCGCAGGTCATCGAGGCATTAAGACAACAACCTAATCCTGTTGACCTCGACATGTGCAAAGAGCTCTGGGCGGCACCCCTCCGACGCCTCCAGCCGGATGAATTCCGCAAAGGCGGAAACAGGCTCTGTGTGCCGATGCACGCAGGCGGGGAGCTCCTCGGGCTCATCACGATCGGCGACCGGGTTGGGGGCCTGCGCTTCTCGCTCCAGGACCTTGATCTGCTCAAATCCGTTGGAGACCAGGCCGCAGCCAGCCTCCTCAATATCCAGTTGTCGCAGAGGGTCTCGCAAGCGAAGCAGTTGGAAGCCTTCCAGGCAATGTCCGCCTTTTTCGTTCACGACTTAAAGAACACGGCATCCACTCTCTCTTTGATGCTGCAGAATCTGCCGGTGCATTTTGGCGACCCGCGATTTCGCGAGGACGCTTTGCGTGGAATCTCCAAGACCGTTGCTCACATCAACCTGTTAATCAGTCGGCTCAGTCTCTTTCGAAAAGAAGTCGCTTTGCGGCCAATCGAATCGGATTTGAATCAACTCGTCACTGAGTCGCTCGCCAGTCTGGCTGAGGCGCCGTACGTAGAGCTCTCGCGGCAGCTCCGGCCAATTCCCAGAGTCCGGGTTGATCCTGCGCAGATTCAGAATGTCGTCACGAACCTCGTTCTCAACGCCCGAGAGGCAGTAGCCCCCAAAGGGCACGTCATGGTCGAAACCAGCCAGCAAAACGGCTTCGCGGTGGTGACCGTAGCCGATGATGGCTGTGGCATGAGTTCGGACTTTGTCGAGAAATCGCTTTTTCGCCCTTTCCAGACAACCAAGAAGCAGGGAATTGGCATCGGCATGTTCCAATGCAAGACCATCGTTGAGGCCCATTATGGTCGAATCGAAGTTGACAGCCAGCTCGGCAAAGGAAGCGCTTTCCGCGTGCTCTTGCCAATCAACGCGCAAGACTCGTCTCGGCCTTCCGCGTCCACCAATTCCTGCAGCAACTCCGAGTGAGTCTTGCACCCAATCCCTATGCAACCAGTTAGCGTTTTACCCTCGCCAGCGCGCGCTACCACTCCCGACACGGCAGGCATCGCCGGGATGGCATCCGTAAACCCAAAACTGCTGATCGTTGACGACGACGAGGAGATTCGCGCACAGATGAAATGGGCCCTCGCCCAGGATTACGAGGTCCTGTTTGCTGAAGATCGCCAGAGTGCGTTGACGGTGTTCTCCGAGCAGCGCCCGCTGGTCACCTTGCTGGACTTGGGTCTGCCTCCTCGTCAAAATGATTCGGAAGAGGGCTTCTCCGTCCTGTCTGACATGATTTCGCGCGACGGCCTCGCCAAAGTTATCATCATCACGGGCCAAGGTGAGAAGGACAAGGGACTTCAGGCAATTGGCACAGGTGCTTATGATTTTCTACCCAAGCCCGTCGCCGTGGACGAATTGAAGGTCATTCTCAAGCGCGCGTTCCATGTGGCATCGCTCGAAAGGGAACACCGGGCATTGCAGCAACAGGTCCGGGCAGAATCTTTTGAGGGCCTGCTCGGCACCAGTTCTCAAATGCAAAACGTGTTCACCACCATTCGCAAAGTGGCGACGGCGGAAGCCCCTGTGCTGGTTCTTGGAGAGAGCGGGACCGGGAAAGAAATGGTCGCCCTGGCCATTCACGGCCGGAGCCAGCGGAAAGAAGGTCCGTTTGTTGCGATTAATTGCAGCGCCATTCCCGAGGCTCTGCTCGAGAGTGAGTTGTTTGGTCACGAGAAGGGGTCCTTCACAGGCGCGCATATCCAGCGAAAGGGCCGGATCGAAACGGCTGCGGGCGGGACCCTTTTTTTGGACGAGATTGGAGAGCTGCCCGCGTTGCTGCAGGTCAAATTGCTCCGGTTTCTCCAGGAACAAAGAATCGAGCGGGTCGGCGGCAGGCAGGAAATCCAGGTCGATACCAGGGTAATCGCTGCCACCAACATCGATCTGAAGAAAGCAATCAGCGATGGCCGATTTCGCGAGGATTTGTACTACCGGTTAGCTGTCGTTGTTATCAACCTGCCGCCCCTCCGGGACCGGGAAAGTGACATTCAATTGCTGGCTCAGGAATTTCTGCGCCGGCAGGCCGCGAAGATTGGCAGGGAGGGCCTGGTTTTCGAAGCCGAGGCTCTGCGCGCCATGGGTAACCACTCCTGGCCGGGGAATGTGCGCGAGTTGGAAAACCGAGTGAAGCGCGCCGTTATCATGGCCGAGAAAAGGCGGATCAGCGCTAAGGATTTGGAGCTGGCCGGCTCGACGGCTGGCTTGCACGGCCCGAGCCTCAAGGACGCGCGCGAATCCATTGAGCGTGAAATGGTGCAGCGGGCATTGCGCAAGCATTCAGGCAAGATCGCTCCGGCTGCTTCCGAACTCGGCGTGAGTCGGCCCACGCTCTACGAACTGATGGAAAAACTGGGGATCAAACGTGAGGGAGCCTGAGCGGTTTCAAGGATCCAAGAATCGGTCCCAACACGCGGAATAGTTCGCGCCTTGCATTGATGGCGAAGCGGCTCCTGAGAACCCGTTGATAAGCCCTTCGCTGCCAGTTCAACATCCGGAACCCCCGGCGACTTTAGTAAACCTTTCTGGCTGCCTTCCGCGGCAGCACGAAACCAAGCGAGTTCCAACTCATCAATACCGCCATGAACACCACTAATAAAACAATCATCCTAATCATTGGGCTACTTCTAGCGTTGCTGCCTCCAGCCCTGTCTCAACAGCTACGGTTGTCCGACGGAACCCTTGGAGGAACCATCGTAATCACAGATAACGGGCCCGGGGACTCTGACCCCGATCCAGGAGCGATTACCTACGTTGGGCCCGTGGGGGACAATTGGATAGTTAACATCACCAGCGGAACCACCAAACCAGCCGCGGGGACGGCGACGGCGCCATATTTGGACATTGGAACGGACAACGTTTCCTCTATGGACAATGGAACGCTGACGGTTGAGTTCACCGACACTGATTTCTTCCCGCTAAGCGGTGCCACGGCGACAGCAACGATCGGCGGAGTAACCGCTGGAAGTGTTGTCTTCCAGGCATATGCCAGCCCATTTAACACGGACTTTGGCACCGACCTGCTTTTGAACAGTATTAGCCCGACCCCGGCACCTTTAGGCGACTTCAGTGGCTCGAATTACAATCCGGGGCCAATCAACTTTACTGCGCCCTATTCGCTCACGCTGAGGGCTGTGATCAGCCATCCGCTCGCCGGGGAAACCTCATTTGACGCAAACCTGCTCGTTCAGGGGACTCCTTTTACGCCTCCGCCTCCGTCGCTTATGTGTCCTCCGGATACGAATTACGGGTGTAATCTACCGCCTGCAGAATGCAACCCAGCCAATGCCACACCAACTGGCACATTCTGCGCTCCACCCACAGTAACTTGCACGAGCTTCGACGGTCCGAGTGACGGCTGCACGCATTATCGAACGAATGTCTATTCAGCAACTACTACCTGTGGTGATTCGGCGACTTGCAGCCAACTCGTGATCTGGACCAATGACACAATGCCGACGATTTCATGTCCGCTGGACCAGAACCTCGGTTGCAATCCAGCCAACATCCCGACGTGTGATCCCTCCCAAGCGAAAGCCAGCGACGATTGTGGGGCACCAAACGTGGGCTGCAGCAGCTTTGATGCTGCAGTTGGATGCACCCACTATCGCACAAACGTTTATACGGCCACGAACGTCTGTGGCAATATAGCGAGTTGCAGCCAACTGCTGACGTGGACCATCGCTACGGCTCCGGTCTTTGACAACTGCACCAGCGGCACGACGCCCTTGGGCTGCAACCCGACACCTCCGGCATGCAGCACCAGTATCACTGCGCACAACGAATGCGGTTCGGTGCCCGTGACGTGCACACCTGGCCCAATCACTTCTAGTGGCTGCAATCGTTCCCAGAGCTTTACAAACAGCGCCACGGCTTGCGGGCTGACCAGCACCTGCATCCAGACCTTCACCTGGACAGTGGTGACGGCTCCGGTGTTTGACAATTGCACTGGTGGCTCGACGCCCTTGGGCTGTAATCCGACACCTCCAGCATGCAGCACCAGTATCACCGCGCATAACGAGTGTGGTTCGGTGCCCGTGACGTGCACACCTGGCCCAATCACTTCTAGTGGCTGCAATCGTTCGCAGAGCTTCACCAACAGCGCCACGGCTTGCGGGTTGACTAGCACCTGCATCCAGACCTTCACCTGGACGGTGGTGACGGCTCCGGTGTTTGATAACTGCACCAGCGGCTCGACGCCCTTGGGCTGCAACCCGACACCTCCGACGTGCGACAGCAGCATTACCGCGCACAACGAATGCGGTTCGGTGCCCGTGACGTGCACACCTGGCCCAATCACCTCTAGTGGCTGTAATCGTTCCCAGAGCTTTACAAACAGCGCCACGGCTTGCGGGCTGACCAGCACCTGCATCCAGACCTTCACCTGGACGGTGGTGACGGCTCCGGTGTTTGATAACTGCACCAGCGGCTCGACGCCTTTGGGCTGCAACCCGACACCTCCGACGTGCGACAGCAGCATTACCGCGCACAACGAATGCGGTTCGGTGCCCGTGACGTGCACACCTGGACCAATCACTTCCAGTGGCTGCAATCGTTCGCAGAGCTTCACCAACAGCGCCACGGCTTGCGGGTTGACCAGCACCTGCATCCAGACCTTCACCTGGACGGTGGTGACGGCTCCGGTGTTTGACAACTGCACCAGCGGCACGACGCCCTTGGGCTGCAACCCGACTCCTCCGGCATGCAGCACCAGTATCACCGCGCATAACGAGTGTGGTTCGATGCCCGTGACGTGCACACCTGGACCAATCACTTCCAGTGGCTGCAATCGTTCGCAGAGCTTCACCAACAGCGCCACGGCTTGCGGGCTGACCAGCACCTGCATCCAGACCTTCACCTGGACGGTGGTGACGGCTCCGGTGTTTGATAACTGCACCAGCGGCTCGACGCCCTTGGGCTGCAATCCGACACCTCCGGCATGCAGCACCAGTATCACCGCGCACAACGAGTGCGGTTCGATGACCGTGACCTGCACCCCGGGGACGATCACGACCAACGGCTGTAATCGGTCACAAAGCTTTACCTACAGCGCCTCGGGTTGCAACCTCACCACCACCTGCACGAGGACCTTTACCTGGACGGTGGACAAGACGCCGCCGGCAATGACTGTCCCGAGCGGCGGAAACCTCGGCTGCAATCCTGCTAATCCACCTACTGACGCGAGTCTAAAGTCCCAAGTGACGGCCACGGACACATGCAGTGCCGTCACAACTAAGGTGACACATGTGGACACAACCAACGGCTGCATCATCACACGCACCTTCACCGTGACTGCAACCGATGCCTGCAACAACGCCACGAACAAGTCAGTGGTTTATACCTGGACGGCGGACATGACCAATCCATCGATCACCTGCCCAGGGCCCGTCACGGTATGCGGATTTGGCAACATTCCGGCGCCTGACACCAGCAAGGTAAGTGCCGGCGACACGTGCAGCACACCTACTAAGAGTTTCGTAAGTGATACTTACGTGACCAACAACGGCGTCATCACGGTAACCCGCACCTACAGAGCAACGGATGCGTGCAGTAATTCTGCAGCCTGCACTCAGATTATCACTGTGAATCCGATTCCTCCGTGCTCCCTCGCAGTGCCAAATCCTTTGCCGGTCGCTGATGTTTCCGGGTACACGCTCAGCGGTCCTGCAGGGAATTTCTTGTATAGTTGGTCCATAACTGCGACCACTGACCCAAATTGGCAGATCACCAGCGCGACGAATATCCAGACGATCACCTATACCTCGGGGAGTTCGGGCACAGCCACTTTCCAACTGGTGGTGACGGACAAAGCAACCGGCTGCCAGAACACCTGTACTGTGACCTTTGCAGTTAATACAGGGGGCGCCACTCCGGGGTTCTGGGGGAACCCAGTTGGCTTGCCTCAGGTCACTGCGGCAGACTTTACTGCGCTCAATATCGAATGCCTCCGCAATGCGACCGGCGCCAACCAGGATTTTACTCAGAGCAAACTCGCCGACCAGCAGTCGGCCTTCGCCACCTGGTTGAAGAACAGGAATGCAGTCAACATGGCATACCAATTCTCTGCGCATCTCGCGGCGTTCACGCTCAATGTCCGGCACAAGTTTATCTGCCCGGCTACGATCATCTCTGTGCCTGGCTGCGGTGGGTCCATGACAGCGACTAACCTAATCACGACGTGCAATAATGCCCTTTGTGCCGATGGCACCACGTTCTCTGGCGATCCGAATCGACCAACCCAAGAGTGCCTCAAGAATGCCTTGGCCATCGCGAACGGCAGTACCACGACGACTGCCAAGACGTGCCCCTGATAAGTTCAAGCTTATGTTGGCCAATTTTACACTGGTATTTGGGGCTCGTCTTGTTCGCGTGGTATGTTGACCCGCAGCTAGTTAGGTGTGAAAACGCTGATCTCGATTATTCGCGCGTCGGTTTTCCTTACATTTTCAATATGCGGGTGCCAACCAGCCGTTGAAAAGCGGAATTGATCGCAAGTGCTCAACCAATTGATGGTCAACGGCTTAATTTTGCTGAATGCATGTCTATGCCGGTGTTCATGTTGATTGGCTTGGTTCCTGCAGAGGGGAGCCTGGTCAGATCCGCCGAACCGGAACTGAGCAATTGATTCATATGCAGAGAAGCACAAGACAAAGATTGGGTTCAATCCTGCTCGTGGTGGTTGTCGGCTGGATGTGCAGAACCTCAGGTTCGGCTGCTTCAATCACTTATGACTATGATCATTTGTTTAGTGGGGACGCGCCGGTCGGGTCCTCGCCTTGGTTAAGGGCAGTACTTACCGATTCCGGCGCAAACACGGTGCGAATGACACTAACAGCGCTTGGATTGACGGGCAATGAGTTCGCCACGCAATTGTATCTCAATCTCAACCCTGCGCTCGATCCGCAGAGCCTAGTTTTCGCGGAAAGTGGGCCAAATGCTTCGGCTCTGATTTCGATTCAAACCGGGACAGATGCATTCAAGGTGGCAGGAGATGGCAAGTACGACATCCGCTTGAATTTTAGCGGGTTTGGAACTGGCAATTCGATGAGTTTTACCATCAGCGGCATCGCTGGCCTCACAGCCAATGATTTTCTGTTCACGGACACCCCTTCGGCAGGGCACAGCGCATTTTATTCCGTCGTCGGCGTCCAGACAACCACGGCCAGCGTTTTGTTGGATACGCCGGAAGTTTCTCCCTCGGTTCCGGACGGTTCATCCACTGCGGTCCTTTTGGGGTTGGCGGCGCTGATTGTCGGCGGCGCGAAGACAGCTTTGAGGGTTTGCAGACCCATCCGTCAGAGCGGGTAAGGTTCCTGTCAGTTGCTCGGCACTAAGGGCTTGGTTCAATACACATAAGAGCACTCAGAAGGCGCATGGCGTGAAGTCATGCGCCTTCTTGGTTTGGTTGTTCGCTTGATCTGCTACCGAAATCTGCTGGCGACTGTTCGCTTTCCAACAGCAATGTGCTTTGGGACTCACTTATCGCCATTACGCGTCGGGGTGCTGCTTGGAGTTGGGCTGTGCTGTATGAGCACGTTTGGAGCCCTCTCAGTGCAAGGATCGCCATCAGGCCGCCAACTTGCAGCCACGAGAGCTTTTGAGGATTCGATTCGAAGGGAAATCGGTCCCCGAGCGACCAAAGCGGGTGACCCACAATCGCTTGCGACCGGAGTGGGGCTGGCACAAGCTCGAAGTTTGGAGATGCGATCTTTGATGGAAGAAAACCCGCAAGCGTTCGTGGATGCCGCAATGCCGGCGACAGAGCGTGACCGGTTGCCGGTTCACCTGCAGCCGTTCGTTGAGCAGCGAATCAAGGGCCAGGGCTTCTTCGGGGTGTATTGCGCGGGCTTGCCAGGCAGCGAAACAGTCGAGGCTGACAAAACAAAGCGGCGCCACGGTTATGAGTATGAAGCCAGGGTCAACGGAAAAGCCTATCGAGCGTTTGTGTTCGGAAAATGGCGGGACCAAACGACGGTGTCGGACGTGGAAATCGAAGGAGTGGCACTAGGGGACTCTATTGTCATTGGCGACTCGCCCACACCGGCGGAGCAGGGCCCGAACGATCGAACGCCCGGTCCTTACATACCTACAACGGCTGGCCCTAATACCTTGCTTTACATGATCGCGAGGTTCTCGGACCAGATAGTTGATCCGATCGACGAAGCGACAGCGCTGACTCAGCTTGGCGTGGTCAGCAATTTCTGGATGAATAATTCGGGTGGCAAGGTTTACATCCACGGCCTGGTGAACTCAAATCTGGCTGCAGACGTGGTCCACATAAGCCTGCCTCAGCCGATCAGCTACGCCACCAGCTATAACACTAATTTTGGGCAGTTGCTCAGCGATGCTCGAACCGCTGCGGCAGCGGTCGGATATTATTATACAAATTACAATTTGGACGTCGTCATCACAACCGGCCCGGGCTTCAGCTACGCCGGCCGTTCGTACGTCGGCTCGCAAGGCTCTCATTGGGTTACGCCGAACACAACGCTGCGAACTGCGGGACATGAACTGGGACATAATCTGGGCTTGTATCATGCGAATTACTGGCGCACCGACTCAACCCAACCATTCGGGAAGGACTCGAATCCGGGCGGTTACGTGGCCGACATCTCCGACGGCGAGTGGCTAGAATACGGCCATTATTTCTCCGTCATGGGAGCGCAATCCGGGTCTGACTGGGATGACGCAACGAAACCCCACTACAATCCTGTGGAAAAGGTTCAACTGGGTTGGCTCTCGGGAAATCAGGTGCAATATGTGACCACGAACGGCACGTATCGACTGTTCCGTCACGACGCCCGCAGCACAGTCGGCAACCCGCGCGGTATCCGCATCGAGACGCCGGCGACTGATTATAGCGGTTATGCTCGCCGTTATTGGCTCAGCTACCGCTATGCGTCCTGGAGCGCCGCCTCGAACTGGTACCAAAACGGCGTCGCAGTTGATGTCGCCCAGACCAGCTACGGGAGCGATGGTTCAACTCTCCTGGATATGACGCCGTACAGTAGAGACCAGGCCTCACCCTTTTACAATCCCTTTAGCCCGCCTGGCGGGTGGTGGGCGATTGATAATAGCGACAAGCTCGACGGAGCATTAGCTGTGGGCCGGACATACGACGATGCGAGCGCCGGAATCCATATCACGCCGATCGCGACTGGCAACAACGGCGTCGGCGAGGAGTATATCGACCTGGTCATCAACTTGGGTGCGTTTGCGGGAAATCATACGCCTGTCATTACGGCATTAAACGCGACAACCAACCAGGCTGCGGTCGGAGACGTGGTCAGTCTCACCGTCAGTGCCGCGGATCCAGACGGTGACACGTTGGCTTATTCCTGGGATTTTGGCGAGGTCCAGGTTTGGGCCCGCAGTGGCCTGAACAGCCCGACTGCCGCGAAGAGTTGGTCCAACGAAGGCCAATATCGAATTACGATAAGGGTAACCGATATGAAAGGCGGTATTGCGACGGCGTCAGAAATCGTCACTGTGGGGACGCCGACCAACAACGCACAAATTTGGGGCCGGGTCGTGTCGGCCGGCCAGCCGGTTTATGGCGCGCGCATTTCGACCACAGCAGGCGATCAAGTCTGGACCGATAGTGACGGTTCCTACGTCCTGGGGAACCTGATTGTCGGCGGTTCATATACGGTTAACTGTCAGGCAGTCGGGCTGACTTTTACTGCTCAATTCTCTAATCCGGTGTCGTTGGCCTGGGGCAATACGTTTGGGATCGATTTTTATGCCAATCAGAACTGGTCCGGTGCCGCCAGCAACGGCACCATGGTGATCTCTCCTTACCAGGGGCAAATGGCAAACGGTCAGACGCTGGGCTTCCGTGCTGACGCATGGGATGCCTCGGGGAACCGAATCACAGTTTCGCCCGTTTGGTCAGTCAGCGGCGGAGGCGCCGTCGACAACACTGGGGTGTTTTCGGCCACCAGCGCTGGGGGGCCTTACACCGTGACTGCGGTCGCTGGTCTGTTGTCGGCGACTGGCTCCGTCTGGGTGAGCGCGTCGGGCACCAGTGGAATACCACCGACGATCACGACACAGCCGCTCAGCCAAGCCGTTGCGGCGGGGTCCAACGTCACTTTTAGCGTTGTTACCGGCCCCGAGGCGGCTGGACTTAGCTACCACTGGCAGTTCAACGGAGCGGACATAGCAAGCGCCACTCTGAGCTCGTACACTCGGACGAACGCACAATCGGCCGACGCAGGAAATTACTCGGTTGTGGTCACGAATCTGGCCGGCAGTACCAACAGCGATGTTGCGGTGCTGATGGTGAATAATCCGCCGGTCCTCTCCGCGATAAGCGATCAAACCATCCATGCAGGCAGCACGCTGATCCTCACGAATCAGGCTACTGATCTCGACGTCCCACCCCAAATACTCACTTTTAGCATTGATCCGGGCGCACGGGCAGGCGCTAGCATTGACGCCTCCAATGGCCTTTTTGTCTGGAGCTCGACCGTCGCTCAAGCAGGGACCACCAATCCAGTGACTATTCGCGTAACCGACAATGGGAACCCAATTCTAAGCGACGCAAAAAGCTTCCTCATCTATGTGGCGCCTCCTTTGACTATCAACTCAATCAGCACCTCGAACGGAACAATCATGATCTCCTGGAATGCAATCCCAGGCAAAAATTATCGTGTCCTCTATGCTGATCAATTAGACGGGCAATGGAAACGGACCGGGTCAGATATTTCTGACAAATCCTCGGACCACCCTGACACGCATTTTTTTCCCCTTATCCAGGGAATTTTCCACGTTAT
>JACXTT010000508.1_pt1 | contig 66083 bp, 44 predicted proteins | sample 9270951 | NCBI WGS metagenome assembly JACXTT01 (sample SAMN15532306, study PRJNA645909) | rock metagenome | isolation source: weathered quartz diorite | place: Puerto Rico | collected 2017-06-21 | reverse complement strand
GATGTGGAACATGGTGATGTAGTTTTCAAGGCCCAACACTTTACGCGCTACCAGTAGCAAGGTTTGCACCATGGCAAAACCTGAGAAGATAGCACCCGCAACGAAGTATGGCGGGAAGATGGTGGTGTGCCAGCCCGGCTCCAGCGAGGTGGCAAAGTCCATAGATACAATGGTGTGAACCGAAAGTACCAGCGGTGTTGAGATACCCGCCAGGATCAACGACACGGTCTCGAAACGTTGCCAGGTTTTTACTGAACCTGTCCAGCCGAATGAAAGGACAGAGTATATTTTTTGCATCCAGCCTGTTGCACGGTCGCGGATTGACGCGATATCGGGCAATAAACCGGTGTACCAGAATACTAAGGATACGGAGAAGTAAGTCGAGATCGCAAATACGTCCCAGATGAGCGGTGAGTTAAAGTTAACCCACAAAGTATACTGGTTTGGCAATGGTAACGAGTAAACGGCCATCCACGGGCGGCCCATGTGGGCAACAATGTAGGTGGCGGCGCAAATAACGGCAAAGATGGTCATAGCCTCGGCCGAGCGGTTGATAGAGTTACGCCAGTTTTGACGGAACAGCAACAATACGGCCGAGATAAGCGTTCCGGCGTGACCGATACCTACCCACCACACAAAGCCGGTGATATCCCAGGCCCAGCCTACTGTTTTATTTAAACCCCAGGCACCGATACCGAACCAGAAGGTGTAGCTTACGGCCACCACCCAAAGCAAAGCGCCGAGTGATGCCACTGTAAAACCTATCCACCAGGCTTTAGTAGGTTTGTTTTCGATAGGGCGAAGTATATCGTTAGTTATCTGGGCGTAGGTTATATTCTCGCCCGTAATTAACGGTTCCCTTATTATTGATTCGCTGTGAGATGACATATTTTAATCTCTTGTGTTTTGATTTAAAATTAAGCTACAGTTTCTGGCGTGTTTCTAACCTTAACCTGGTAACCAATACCCGGCTGTACGTTAAGTTCCTCTAAAACGTAATATGTTCTTTCGCTCTTTAACGCTTTTGCCACTTCCGATTCCGGATCGTTAACGTTACCGAAAACGATAGCGTTGGTTGGGCAGGTTTGCTGACAGGCTACTTTGATGTCGCCATCTTTAACAGCGCGTTTTTCAATTTTAGCTTTTAGTTTACCGGCCTGTATACGTTGGATACACATTGAGCATTTTTCCATCACCCCACGGAAACGTGTGGTAACATCGGGGTTCAATACCAATTGTGTATGCTCGTTGTTCAGGTAGTTATCAAAGCGCGAATCGTTCCAGTAGTTAAACCAGTTAAAGCGGCGCACTTTGTACGGGCAGTTATTAGCGCAGTAACGCGTACCAATACAACGGTTATAAGCCATGTGGTTCAAGCCTTCGCTTGAGTGTACGGTAGCCAGTACCGGGCAAACGGTTTCGCAAGGCGCGTGGTCGCAATGCTGGCAAAGCATTGGTTGGTAAACTACCGATACGTGGTCCAGATCGTTCAGTTTATCAATTTCCTTTTCTTTGGTTACCGATTTACCGTTATCGTTAAAGCTGTAGTAACGGTCAATACGTATCCAGTGCATTTCGCGGCGGCGGCGTACTTCGTCTTTACCTACAACAGGCACGTTGTTCTCGGCGTTACAAGCTACCACGCAGGCACCGCAACCGGTACAGGCGTTTAAGTCGATAGCCATTACCCAGTTGTATTGCGGGCGCTCGTACTCGTCCCATAAAGTGTAAACCTTATGTTCAGAGCTTTTTGCATTACCCGAGGTCGCGTCTTTTTTGTATTTATCGAAAGTAGTTTCTTTAATTACGCTGCGGCCCTCGTACGAGTGGTGCGTTTGTGTTTGCGCCAATATTGAGATATCGCCGGTTGAAGCCATGGTGGCTACAGCCGATGACTGGAACGTACCGTTGCGGAATGTGTAGAACGGAAACGCGTTTTGACCAGCGCCGTTACCTACAGGCCCTGCCAAGGTACGGCCATAACCTACAGCTACCGATACAGTGCCTTGTGCCTGGCCCGGCTGGAATAATACCGGTACTGATACTGAGTAACCGTTAACTGTAATTTTAACTACATCACCTTCTTTAAGGTTCAGTTTTTCGCCAAATTTAGGTGCGATGGCCGCAAAGTTTTCCCAGGTAACTTTAGATACGGGATCGGGCAGTTCCTGCAACCACGGGTTGTTGGCTTTTTTACCATCGCGCAGTACGGAGCTTTGGTAAACCTGCAACTCAACGTTGCTACCGCTTGCCGTAAGGTCGGTGCTATGTTTCAATATGGTTTGGGCAACAGCGTTAAGGTCGAGGCTAACGTTGTAGCTTCCGGCAGTTTTATCAGCTACTTTAACAATACCGGTCTGCAATAAAGTTTCCCAGCCGGACTGTCCCGAAAGGTTGCCCTTAGCTAACAGGTTTTTATCCCAGTTGTTGCGTACATATAAACGGTAATCGTTAACCGGGGCATCGCTCCAAATTAATAAGCTTTGCTCGGCCTGACGGGTGTTGTAAACCGGGTTAATGGCCGGCTGCATAATGGTGTAGTACCCGCTGATGGCTTCGTCATCGCCCCACGATTCCAGGTAGTGGTGGTTTGGCGCGATAACATCGCACAATGATGAGGTCTCATCGCCTAAAACAGATGAGCCTTCGCCATTGGCGCCGTGGTCGGAGAAGGATACTTTTAACTTAACCTTTGCCAGGGCATCGGTAAATTGTTTGCTGTTATAATAGTCGTAAGCAGGGTTAGCGTTCAGGAACAATACGGCACCCACATTTCCGGCGGCCATATCGGCAACCAGGTCGGCCATTTCTTTATCGTTACCGGCGTATTGGTTTGATACGTTATCCAGATCAATAGTTGAACCGTAGCTGCCTAACTTGGCGTTGATGGCGTTAACCAAAACCTGTGTAGCTACATCGTTCGAACCTGCTACTACCAGTGCTTTACCGGCACCGGCGCGGGTCAGTTCTTTCGCTGCCAAAGCAATTGCCGATTCGGCAACGGCATTGTTAGCTAATTTTTGACCACCGCCTAAGTTGCTACCTGTGATCTGGTTATATAAGCTAAGTAGCGCAATACCTTCTTCTGACGGTTTAACCGGAATGCGTACATCGGCATTTGAACCTGTTAAGCTCATACCGGTTTCGAACTGGATATGGCGCGACATCTTTTTATCGGCCAGCGATGCAGCGTTACGTTTGCTTACATACTGGTTCATAAACTCGGCCTGCGATATCCACGACCCTAAAAAGTCGGCACCAAAACTTACGATCACATCGGCTTTATCGAAACGGTAATGCGGCAATACTGCTTTACCAAAGCTGTTTTGGTTAGCCTGGATAATACCTGTATATGATACCGCGTCGTAATTAACGAGTTTGGTAGTGGGGTACGCTTTTTTAAAGTCTTCAATTACCGCCAGGGTAGACGGGCTGTGAACTGTTGACGCGATAATGCGAATCCCTTTGCCAGATGCTTTAACAGCGGCAAGTTCGGCTTTAACAAACTTGTCAACATCGGCCCACGACGATTCACTTTTATCCTTTAAAGGATTTTGTAAGCGGTTAACGTCATACAGCTCTAATACCGAAGCCTGGGCCTGGGCAGTTAAACCACCTTTTGACAACAGGTCGGCAGGGTTACCTTCAACCTTGATAGGGCGGCCTTCGCGGGTTTTAACCAAAATGGCATGGCCATCGTAACTTGAGGTATAATAGTTAGCTACACCGGGCGTTACCTCTTCGGGTTTTATTAAGTAAGGAATTGATTTATGAACCGGAACCTTTTCGCAGGCAGCTAAGGATACCGCTGTAACCCCAAAGCCCAAAGCTTTCAGGAAATTACGGCGCGGCGTTTTAGCCATCAGCCCTGTTCCGCTTAATATCTCTTCAATCGGAATAGGCTCAGCAAACTCGTGTTTGTTTTTTTCAACAAAGTCGGGGGTATTGTTCAGCTCTTCTAAACCTTTCCAGTATTTTTTATTGCTTTCCATTTAAGCTATATAAACTGTTATGCTCTGTTTAACTTCTAATATTCTTAATAATGACATTTACCGCACTCTAAACCACCCATGGCGGCAGCAGTTAATTTTTCGCCGCGTTTAAGCTTGTCGTGCACCAGCACCATGTTATCATAATAAGCGTTGCCTTTATAATCAACATCGGTGCGTTTGTGGCATTGGATACACCATTTCATGGTAAGCGGCGAGTATTGGTAAACCTCTTTCATGGTTTCGATAGGGCCGTGGCATGTTTGGCATTTAACTTTACCCACTTTTACGTGTTGCGAGTGGTTAAAGTAGGCAAAATCGGGCAGGTTGTGTATACGCACCCATTGGATAGGGCGGGCTTTGGTCGAATCGTACTTGGCAGTAGCCGGATCGTAACCTAAAGCGGTATAGATCTTAGCGATCTCCGGTGATGTGGTTTTAACTGTTTTGTGGCAGTTCATACAAACGTTTAACGACGGAATAGATGCGTTTTTAGATTTGTAAGCGCCCGAGTGGCAATACTGGCAATCAATTTTCATGATACCGGCGTGCAACTCGTGGGAATATTTGATAGGCTGAACCGGTTGGTAACCCTGGTGAACGTTGGTGTTCCACAAGGTAACCCATTGCCATGTACCACCGCATAACACGGCACACACCACAAAAAAGCCTACCAGTTTTTTGTTCTTTAATAGTTTTTTGATGGTAGCGGCGCGCTCGGCAGCTTTGGCGGCAGCCTCTTCTTCGGCCGCAAGGTTATCAGATACGATACCGTTTTTGTTAAGCAACAGACGCTCTAAAGTGCCGATAACTTTATTTAATACCAGTATAACGATAAATGCGATAACAATAACTGCAACCAAACCCCAGATAACCAGGGAGCTTGGGCCACTATCTGCGGCAGCTACACCACCGGCCGGAACCGGTTTGGGTTTTTTAAATTCGGTGCGGATGTACGATAAAACATTGGCAACGTCAGCATCAGTCAACTCGGCAAACACGGTCATGCCCGCCTGGTTGAACTCGTTATAAACCTTCATCGCCCTGGGCTCCTTGGCAGCTATAAGCGCCTGGTTATTCTGTATCCAGTGGGTCAAAAATTTATCGTCGGTTTCCGCGGATACGATCGGCCCTAAACCCGGGCCTGTCATCCTGCTGACCAAATCACCATTGTGACACGATGTACATTTAGCTTTAAAGATGGCTTCACCTTTGGCCGCGTCCTGGGCGTGGGCTGAAAATCCGAGCAATGCGAGGCCCGCAAGAAGTAGTACCGACCGGGAAAATTGCTTAAAAATCAATGAGACATTTCTCATAAAGTGTATTTATGCTGAATAAAGTTTTTTTAAAGGGTTGAAATTACCGGAAACCGCATAGTTATCCATTGTTTCAGTCCACAAAAGTATAATTTATTAAACAACCGCTGACAAATAAATGACAGTTATCTATAATTTAGAATTATTCTAAATTATGTACAAAAACAGCTTAATTTTACTCAGGAGCAAGGTTTTATCAAAGCTATCAATGTGATTGTTGTCACATTTGTTAATATTGGCATAGCTGTAAGTACAGCGGATGGTGCAACTTATTTATTGTTTTAGTAACCAGGCAAATATTAGCGGGGCTACAATGGTAGCGTCGGACTCGACGATGAACTTTGGCGTATTGATATCCAGTTTGCCCCAGGTTATCTTTTCATTAGGCACCGCACCCGAGTACGAGCCATAGGAGGTTGTACTATCGCTTATTTGGCAAAAGTAACTCCAGAAAGGTATTTCGGGCATCTCCATATCCTGGTAAAGCATAGGTACTACACAAATCGGGAAATCGCCGGCTATACCACCACCGATCTGGAAAAAGCCGATCCCTTTGCCGCCGCTGTTTTTAGGGTACCAATCGGCCAGCCAGGCCATGTATTCAATACCGCTTTTCATGGTTGAAGCTTTAATTTCGCCTTTGATGACGTACGACGCGAAGATATTACCCATCGTACTGTCTTCCCATCCCGGTACCACGATCGGCAAATTCTTTTCGGCAGCAGCCAGCATCCACGAGTTTTTAGGGTCTATCTCATAATACTGCTCCAGCACACCGCTCAGCAGCATTTTATACATGTATTCGTGCGGAAAATAACGTTCACCGGCTGTATCGGCATCTTTCCATATTTTATGGATGTGTTTTTGCAAACGGCGGAAAGCTTCCTCTTCTGGGATGCAGGTATCGGTAACGCGGTTATAGTGGTTCTCTAACAGGTTCCATTCGTCCTGCGGACTTAAATCGCGGTAGTTAGGTACACGTTTATAGTGCGAGTGCGCCACCAGGTTCATAATATCCTCTTCCAGGTTAGCCCCTGTGCAGCTGATGATATCGATCTTACCCTGGCGGATCATTTCGGCCAGGCTGATGCCCAGTTCGGCCGTACTCATGGCGCCACCCAGCGTAACCATCATTTTGCCGCCCTCTAACAGGTGTGTTTCGTATCCTTTGGCTGCATCCATTAAGGCTGCTGCATTAAAATGCAGGTAATTTTTTTCTATGAACTGTGATATCGGTCCGCGGGTAACACTCATGGTATTTGATTTTGTGGTGCAAAAGTAGGGAATTTTTTGATTTCGGATTTCGGATTTTCGATTTCGGATTTATTTTGATTTTGAATTTATTGATGTGCGGATTTCCCATCTTTTTTCACTTCCGGTCTTTCCCGACTTTCAGACTTTCCGTCTTTTCGGACTAAATTTCCATTATCTTCGCAACATCATACTATGAAAAAAATATACTGCCTTGTTTTCTTTTGCCTGTTTGCCCTTAACGGGATAGCTCAAACCAAACTGATCCCCAAATTTGTCCGCCGAATGTTTTTTGAGAAAGACAGCAGCAAACGCAGTAGCTTTATACCGGTGCCGGTGTTAGGTTCATCGCCCGAAAAGGGTATTGAGGTTGGCGGCTCGGTACTGTACAGTTTTTATACCGATACCCTGCATAGCGGTACGCGGGTGAGCAATGTGTTTGCCTACGCCACCATCAGCACCAAAGGGCAAACGCGCACCAACATCAGCACCAGTTACTGGACGCCCCAAAACCGCGTACATTATACTGCCGGGTTAGGTTATATCAATTACCCGTTTACGTTTTACGGCGTTGGCAACGCCACCCGCAATGCCGACGCAGAACATTTAGGCGAGCAACGCTACCGCTTTACGCTAACTGCCGAAAAAACGGTAGCCAAAAACGTTTTTGCAGGATTTTTGGCAGGCTGGTATAATTACAGCTTTAGCAGCACCACGCCTAACGGCATTTTTGAAACGGGTCCGCTGATCTATAACCGCGAAGGCGGGGCAAGTATTTATGTGGGGCCGAGCTTTATTGTGGATACCCGCAATAACAATACCTATACCACGCACGGCATATTGCTAAGTACCAACTATGTAGTTACCCAGGGCGTGCTGGCCAATAACGGATATGCTGGCGGCTTGTTTAGCTTTGAGTTTAGTCAGTTTTTTTTGCTGAGTAGGCATTTGGTTTTAGCGTATGACCTGTACGATAACAGCCTTACGGGTGCACAAAGTCCATTTTATCTGCTGCCCGCCATGGGCAGCGACAGCCGGATGCGCGGTTATTATAATGGCCGTTACCGCGACCGTAACTATATTGCAGGGCAAACCGAGCTACGCCTGCGTTTTAACGACCGTTTTGGTATAGTTGGTTTTGCAGGCACCGGGACAGTGTTTGCCGACAGTTTTAGTACTGATATACTTAAACCGAATTACGGCGGCGGCTTCCGTTACTTTTTTGATGTGGAAAAAGGCCTGAGCGTACGCCTTGATTATGGTGTTGGCGAGCAGCGCCCTAACGAAAGCAGGCAGAGTGGCTTTTATATAGCACTGGGGGAAGCGTTTTGATTTTTCGCTAAAGTTTGTTTTCTTAAGGTGCTCAAGAGGGCTACGCCGTTTCGGATTTTCGATTTCGGATTTCGGAATTGCCACATTTACTAATTTGTATATTTGTTAGGAGCTAAATCCAAAATCGAACATTCGAAATCCGAAATCAAAAAACCATGTCAAACATTAACCTGATCATCGAGGAGCGGCCGCGTAACATTGGCAATTTTATGGTTGGCCGTTTGCTGCCTTTTAAGGATAAGCGCATCGTTGGCCCGTTCATTTTTATCGACCACATGGGGCCTGCCGATATGCCGGCCGGACAAAATCTGGATATCCCGCCACACCCGCACATTGGCTTATCCACGCTCACTTTTTTGTTTGAAGGGAATGTAATGCACAAGGACAGCCTGGGTACCGAAATGGAAATTACACCCGGACAGGTAAATTGGATGACCGCCGGGAAAGGCATTGTACACTCGGAGCGGACACCCGCGCGTTTGCACGATAGCGAAAAAAGCCTGCATGGTTTACAAATATGGGTTGCCCTGCCCAAAGAATTCGAGGAAATGGAACCTACCTTTTTTCATGCTGCGGCCGAGGATTTGCCTTATTGGGAAAGTGATGGTGTAGCTTATCGCCTCATAGCTGGTGAGATAATGGGCAAGCAGTCGCCGGTGCCGGTTTATAGTAAGCTGTATTTTTTAGAGTTGAAAAGCACATGGCGGCAAGTCGTAAAAATTGGTAGCGAATTATATGGTGAAGCGGGCTTATACATTTTAGAGGGTAGCATCGAAAGTGATGGCAACACCTACCAACCTAAAGAGCTGCTGGTAGCTAAAGACAATGCCCTTTGCCAATTTACCATGAACCCTAATACCACCATCTACTTTTTTGGAGGTGACCCCTTGGCCGAGGAGCGGTTTATTTACTGGAACTTTGTAGCATCTGACCATCAAAAAATTGAGCAGGCCAAACAGTTATGGAAAGAACAAAAATTCCCCGGTGTACCTGGCGAAACCGATTTTGTACCATTGCCTTTAGAAAATCCGCATATCAAGCCACATCAGTAAACCAATGATTTAAGGATTGATTTATTGAATGATTGAATAACTTAATTCCATAAGTGGAAAAATCAGATAATTCACATGAAATTATCCTACTATTTTCCCCTGTTTGTAATTATTGTTATTGATGTTACCCGCTTGCTTACTTCCAAACCACCACATCGGCAGGTTTTAACACCTTACTGCCTATCAGCACTTTAGCTGTTGCAGGGATGGGTACGCTATAGGCTTTTGCCGAGTAGTTTACGCCAACCCAAAAACCATCGCGCCATTCAATTACCACACCTTCGGGCAGGTTGGCTATCGGGATACCGGCCTGCTGATATACCTTTTGCAATGCCGCTTTTTCTATCGACCCATCGTCGCTATCGGGCCCCACAAAGGTTACTGTGCCTTTGCCTAATTTGTGGTTAATAACAGCGGCACGGCCAGCGTAGTACTGGTTGCTATAGGTGGCCCAAACTTCGGTGCCGGGCATTGGGTCAACTACATCGGCCCAGTTGTTCCATTTGTAGGTTTTCTGTCCCATTTTAATGGTGCCCCAAACGGTATCGGGCAACAGGTCGTAAAATGAAACTTTAGCGCCAATGAGGTTATAAATAGGTTCGGAATATTTCATTTCCCAAAGCTTACCGTTACGGTTTTTTTGGCCGGTGCGGCAGCTTAATACCAGGTGGCCGCCATTCTCCACGTATTGTTTCCAGCGTTCAACCAGTTTGGCATCCAGCAGTTCGTAAGCCGGGGCTATCATTACCGGGTATTTGCTAAAGTCCTTGCTTTCGGTTATCACGTCAACCGGGGCGTTAAACTGTTTTAAAGCGCCATAGTAGCGCATAAGGTGGTTCATAAAATCCCATTGGTTGCTTTGGGGCTGGTTGTCTTCCTCCCAACGATTATCTGGATTATACAACACAGCTGTTAAGCGCGACGCATAATCTTTTGGCATTTTAGCATTAGGGTCATAATCCTTTTTGATGGACTTAAGCTCGTTGATCACCTTGATATACTCCAATCCGCTGCGGCTGGGTGTAACACCATCGGTACTGATAATACCATAATGATATTGCTCCCCTCCCGTTAAGGGTTGCTTAAAGCGGTAATTGCATACAAACTTGTTGCCGCCGGCAAAGGCGTGCCATATCCACATACGTACCACGCCAGGCATGGGCTGCGAGTTAAACTTGCCCCAGTTTACCTGGCCGGGCTGCAACTCCATTACGCCAGTTGTACCGTTTATGGGCCTGAAAAGGTCGTTAGCAAAGGCGATGTTCGTCGGCGACCCCATCCTAAAACCCTGCGGGCCTAAACCCTTATCGTAACCGGCAACCAGGTATTTGGTGTAAGTCACAAAGTCCAGATTGGTCATGCGGGTAGGGTCAACCTGGTCATGCGTGGGCATCAGGTTGGTGGTTATCCATTGCGTAGGCAAAATGTATTTGCGCAGGATATTGTATTGCATACCCATAAAGTCGGTCACCTCATCCGCTTGGAAACGTTTAAAATCGAGCACCTCGTGTGGGTTTGGTTGGGCTATCAGTTCCTTGCCGTTAGGGCAACGTATCTGGCCAAAGTCGGTGTAGCGCAAACTCCAGAATGCAGTCCCCCAGGTTTGGTTAAGTGTTTCAATGTCCTGGTATTTATTTTTGAGCCATTTTTGAAAGCTGACCTGTGCTGCCGGACTATAGTCGTACTGCCCGTAGTGCGATGGTTCGTTATCCAGTTGCCAGCCCCAAATGCGCGTATCGGTAGCGTAGTGTTTGGCAATGGCCTCCACCATTTTACTCACATACTGACGGTACACCGGGCTCGACCAGCTGCATTGCTGGCGCGACCCATGCTGCATGGTAGTGCCGTTATCGTTCACCATTAGTATTTCGGGGTGCCTTTGCTCCAGCCATATCGGCGGCGTTGGCGATGAGGTACACATAATTACCTTAATTCCGTTTTTATGCGCCAGTTCTACCGCTTCGTCCAGCCAGGCAAAATCAAACTTACCTTCTTCGGGCTCAATAAAAGCCCAGGCAAATTCGCCAAAGTGGGTAAAGTCAAAACCAACCTCGGCCATCTTTTTCAGGTCGCGTTCCCAGTAGGCATGTGGCCATTGCTCGGGGTAATAGTACGAGCCAATAGGCATCAGGTCGGCTTTGGGGAAAAACTTGTCGGCACTTTGCGCGGATGCACGGTTTGCCGCAAAAGCGAACAACAAACAAAGGCCCAGACTACAGGCTTGGCGGATAGGTTTTAAAGATAACATGCTGCTCAGGTTTAAGGCAGCAATATATTTATTATTTGTCAATTCAACAGCAAATAAATTGCTGCGTTGCGGCGACGGTTTTTGTCTTAAAAGTGTGAGACAGTTTTGGTGATGGTAAGCGGTAATTTTGTGGTTGGCATTGCGAAATACGGGCAAATGTTCTTTGAAATGATCAACTATTCAATCTTATCCGGTAATTTAGCAATATGCTGTGGCTTATAAAACGCTGGATAACTAAATTTAAGAGGCCATCAAAGGCTCAAAACACTGCCTTAATAAAACAGCGGGGCGAAAACATTGATGCTTTTATATTTCGCGAGGCAACCATTAACGACCTGCACAATTTGGTAACCCTGCATGTTAAAACCTGGGCCGATACCTACTGGGATGTAAAACAGCCGCCAACATACCAGATACGCGAATACCAATGGAAACAACAGTTTAGCGCAACCGACAGCAACTGGTTTTGTATCGTGATAGAAAACGAACGAAACGAACTGATCGGTTTTGCCAAAGGCATCCGCGAAAAGAATGGCATTGGCGATTTAGGTAAAATATACCTGCTTAGCCAATATCAGCGGCTGGGCTTAGGGCAAAAACTTTTGCGCAAGGTGGCGGAGCGCTTTATCGGCATGGGTGTTTCTCGGATGTCGGTTTTCGCTGATGTAGCCAATCCATCCTGCCTTTTTTACGAGGCAATGGGAGGCGAAAGAGCAAGGCACCCCAACGGCAAGATCAATTATGGCGGCTATTTTTGGAGTGATCTAAAAAAGCTGATCTGATCTAAACCCCATCTCAATACTCACATCTAAAATCAAAACATCAACACAAACGCCGACCCTTCGCCAAGTACCGATTGTACCTGGATGTTGCCTTTATGGAGTATCATAATTTGCTTGCAAAGGCTAAGGCCGATGCCACTACCGGTTTTGCGGGTGCTGAAGAATGGGATAAATATTTTCTCGATCAGGTCGGGCGGCATACCTACACCGTTGTCAGCTATTTTGAGTTGAGGTTTACCATTGGGGCGCAACTCTGCTGATAGCGTGATACATGGGTTCGGCTGATCTTTAACCGCTTCGATGGCGTTTACCAAAACGTTGATCAGCACCTGCTCTATCAGGTTAATATCCACTTCGATAGCCATTTGCGGGTCGCGCAGTACAATATCCAGTTCAATGTTTTTCTGCTCAAGCGTAGGCGACATCAAACTGTTGAGGTTCTCAAAAAGGTCTCGCACCAAAATTTTTGTCAGGTCAAGCCGGGTAATTTTGTTGAGGCTGCGATAGCTTTCGGTAAATTTAAGCAGGCCTTCGCTGCGACGTTTAATGGTATCAATACCCAGTTCCAGGTCGTCAAGGTCCGCATTCTTCTTTTTGCCATCGCCTGCATAACTGTGCAAACGGTTTTTAAGCGTATCGGCTAATGATGATATTGGTGCTACCGAGTTCATAATTTCGTGGGTCATCACGTTGAGCAGCTTTTGCCAGGCTTTTGATTCCGTTTCGTCCAACGCTTCGCTCACGTTTTGAAAAGCCAGCAGGCGGTACAGTTTATCATCGCTGCGCATTACACTCACGGTGAGCAATATTTTGATAACCTGCTTGTTGCGGGTTATGGATACCACCTTACTATCGCCTGGTTTCAGGCCCATGGCCTCGTTATACAAGCCTTCATCGCGCTTTTGCAGCGAATGGATGGTTTTAAGGTAGGGTATGCCAAATATCTTTTTGAACGACTCGTTCAGCCAGCCAATTTCGCCGGTCTCTTCCTCGTACGATACGATGCCCGTATCTACCAGCTCCAGTATCTTTTGCAGGTAATGGTACTGTGTTTCACGCTCCCGACTGATTACCTTAAACGTGGTATTGATATCATTAAAGCCCTTACGCAAAGGTTTCAGTTCTGTTGGAGCGCGGCCCACATCAAAATGCCGCGAAAAATCGCGGTAGTGCACCGATTCGGCAAATTGCTCCACCTCGTCCTGTGCCTTTTTTTGAAAGCGCAAAAAATCGAACAATTGGTATGCGATGACCGGCAAGGTTGTCAACAGGTATATGTACCACTCCCTGACTATCAAAAAGCAGGTTGCCAGCAAGGTGATAAACAGCAGGCCGACACGCAAAAATATGCGCCATTCGTAACGTTTAAATATCATATTTGCTCAGTCTGCGGTAAAGCGCCGTTCGGGTCAGCCCCAACTCTTTTGCGGCGCGGGTAATGTTGCCGTTATGCTTTTCTATCACGCGTAAAATGGTGGTTTTTTCGACCATGCTTAGCGGCATATCATCCAGGCTCTCGTTGGTCTCGGGCGCTGCTTCTATAGCCGAAAATATCAGGTCACCCGCCCGTAGTACAGCGTCATCGGCCATAATCACGGCACGCTCAATAGTATATTGCAGCTCGCGCACATTGCCGGGGTAATGGTAGCTGTTTAGCTTTTGCATAGCGCTATCGTCAAAAGTAATAGCGGGCTTTAAGTATTTAGTGGCATATAATTTGGCAAAGTGTTTGGCCAGCAAAGCAATATCGGTATTTCGTTTGCGCAAAGGTGGCATGGTTACCTCAACGGTGTTTATCCGGTAAACCAAATCCTTACGAAAGCGGTTTTCGTTAGCAAGTTCGTGTAGCGGCAGGTTGGTGGCGCATATCAGGCGGATATCAATATCAGTCGGCTTATTGTTACCTAAGCGTGTAACCTGCCTGTTTTGCAAAACGGTTAGCAGTTTAGCTTGCTGTTGCAGCGATATGTTGCCTATCTCATCTAAAAACAAAGTACCGCCGCTGGCATCTTCAAACCGGCCTACGCGTTCTTCGCGGGCATCGGTAAAAGCGCCTTTTTTATGGCCGAACAGTTCGCTCTCAAACAAGGTATCTGTCAACGCGCCAACATCCACTTTTATAAAAGGTTTGTCCGCCCGCATGGAGCGTTCGTGTATTGCTTTCGCGATAAGGTCTTTTCCGGTACCATTTTCGCCCAATATCAATATGTTGGCATCGGTTGGTGCTACCTTATTCACTTTTATAAATACATCCTCCATCAAAGGCGACTCGCCTAAAATGCTGGTCCCGGCGGCGTTGTTTTTTACCATGGCTTTCGCCGACTTAGCCCCGCCTTTTTTATCGAGCAGGTCTTTAATGGTATCTATCAGTTTATCATTGTGCCAGGGCTTCACAATAAAATCCGAAGCGCCCTCTTTTAAGGACCGTACTGCCAGGTCAATATCGCCATAAGCGGTTATCATAATTACGCATACGTCCGGTTTCCACTCCTTTATTTTGCGCAGCCAATACAAGCCCTCGTTACCGGTGTTTATGGCGCTTGTAAAATTCATGTCGAGCAGTATCAGATCAACGGTGTTTTTTTGCAGTTGCCAGTTCAGGTTTTCCGGATTTTTTTCGGTAATTACTTCCTGAGCTTCTGTTTTCAGCAAAAGCTTAACGGCGGTCAGTACGTCGGGGTCGTCGTCAACAATTAAAACGGTAGCTTTTTTAAGTAACATGGTCAGCGTGAAAATACAAATAAATAAATTTAATAAACCAATAGCATCAATCTAACCATAATTGTAAATTGCTGTAATACAGTTTTATTGGTAACTATCGCAAAAAACAACTGTATCATAACCGTACACCTGCTGTTACAAAAGCGAACGCCGTTTATCGCGACAAGTTGCTTATATTGCTGATAAAGAGCGGTTTATTTTATGGCATGTTCTTTTAGGCACTTGTGCCAGATCATTATAAAAATTTATACTGTGGACAGAGTAATAGAGAAAAAAAAGTGGAACCGTAAACGCATTTTAACCATTAGCGGCATTGCGGGGCTTATTATATTAATTGCAGGCAGTTACTACTTAACCGCTGGTAAAAGCAAACTTAATGTTGATACCGAACGCATAACCATAAGCGAAATAACCAAAGGCCCGTTCCAGGTTACTATACCGGTAAACGGCGTGGTAATGCCCATAACTACCATTTACCTGGATGCTGTTGAAGGTGGCCGGGTTGAAAAACTCTATGTTGAAGATGGTACGATGCTTAAAGCGGGCGACCCGATATTGAAACTATCCAACACCGACCTTGAACTGACCCTGGCCAACCAGGAGACCGCCGTATACGCCGCGCAAACACAAATGCAGATATCCAAAAACAACGCGACACAGGCCACCATCGGTAAACTGAACCAGATGGCCGATGTGGAAGATGCCTACAACGAGGCCGAACGCGTTTACAAACTGGATAAACACTTATACGAGCAAAAAGCAATTGGCTTGCAGGAATTTAAACAGGCCGAGATCGCTTACAACTACCAGGTTAAGCGTAAAAAACTAACTACGCAAATATTAAAACAGGATACAATGCTCATCAAGCAGCAGGAAACTCAGGCCAAAGAGCAATACGCGCAAATGAAAACCGCGCTCGACCTGATGCGCAAAAAAGTATCAGACCTGGTACTGCGTTCGCCGGTTGACGGGCAGTTAACCTCGCTTGATGCCGAGATAGGTCAAAGCAAAAACATTGGCGGCCGTCTTGGGCAGATAGACGTGATAACTGGTTTTAAAGTGCGTGTTGATGTGGATGAGCATTACCTGTCGCAAATATACACCGGTATCACGGGCACCTTCACTTTTGCTGATAAAAGCTACACGCTCAAAATAAAAAAGATATTCAGCCAGATAAGCGCGGGCAAGTTCCAGGTTGACATGGTGTTTGTTGGCGCGGTACCAACCGGCATACGTCGCGGTCAAACACTACAAATACTCCTGGCGCTGAGCGACGAAACCAAACAGGTTTTATTACCCAAAGGCGGCTTTTTCCAAACAACCGGCGGCAACTGGATATTCAAACTCGGCGAAGATGGTAAAACCGCTTACAAAGTTGATGTTCAACTGGGCAGGCAAAACACCGACTATTACGAAGTACTGTCGGGCTTAAAACCGGGCGACAAGGTGGTAACATCGAGCTACGAAACCTATGGCGATATGCAGGAGCTGGTGTTGAAGAAATAAGAAAAGAACGAATTATAAAACATACAAACTATTCCCCTTAAAGGATAAACCGGAGGCACAAATGATAAAAATTACGAATCTCGAAAAATTTTACCGCACCGAAGAGGTGGAAACCATTGCATTGAACAAACTGACCATCGACGTTAAAGAGGGCGAATTTGTGGCCATCATGGGCCCGTCGGGTTGTGGCAAATCAACCTTGCTCAACATACTGGGTTTGCTGGATGATCCGGATGGCGGCAGTTACCTGTTCAACGGTATTGAAGTAGCCCAATTTAACGAGCGCAAACGTGCCGATCTGCGCAAGCACAACATCGGGTTCGTGTTTCAAAGCTTTAACCTGATCGATGAACTGACCGTTTTTGAGAACGTGGAGCTACCGCTGATCTATACAGGCGTACCGGCATCCGAACGTGTTAGCCGGGTTGAAAAAGTGCTGGATAAAATGCAGATCATGCACCGCCGAAACCACTACCCGCAACAATTATCGGGCGGGCAGCAGCAGCGTGTGGCCGTAGCCCGGGCCGTAGTGAACAACCCTAAACTGATACTGGCCGATGAGCCTACAGGTAACCTGGACAGCAGCAACGGTAACGAGGTAATGGAACTGCTCACCGACCTGAACGAACAAGGCACAACCATTATTATGGTTACACACTCGGAGCACGATGCCCGCTACAGCCACCGCATTATCCGCCTGCTTGACGGGCAAACGGTTGTCGAAAATATTATGATATAAGGTTTAAGGCTAAAGCCGAAAGACACAGTTACCAGTTAATTAATGTGCATCTGATACCCTTGTGCTTAGCCGGCACAAGGGTTAACGATGGATTATCAAACTAACATCTACACCACAGCTATGCTTAAAAACTATCTTAAAACCACCTGGCGGGCGCTGATGAAAAGCAAAGGCTTTACCATGCTCAATATTTTTGGCCTGGCCATAGGCATAGCCTGCACTGCTTTTATATTTTTATGGGTTGAGAACGAGGTTAACTACGATAGCCAGCATGTAAATAAAGATAAGTTGTACCTGGTGCGCGAAAACCAGAAGTACGACAGCCGGGTTTTTACCCACTCGTCAACCCCCGGATTACTTGGCCCCGCTATACAGGCCGAAATACCCGGCATAGCCAATACCTGCCGGGCGTCCGAAGGTAAAACTACGCTACTTTTTACTAACGGCGACCATTCGGTTTTTGCATCAGGCAGATACGCCGAACCCTCGTTCTTTACCATGTTTACCCTGCCTTTTGTACAGGGCAGCGCTGCCAATGCTTTTACACAATTACATACCATCGTGATCACACAAAAAACGGCTAAAAAGTTCTTTGGCGATCAGGACAATGTTATCGGCAAAACCATCCGGGTTGATGCCTCGCAGGACTATGTGGTTTCGGGTGTAATTCAGGACCTGCCTATTAACTCCACTCTGCAATTTGAGTGGGTAATGCCTTTTAAACTTTATTTCGATAAAAACCCCGGTCTGCAGAGCTGGGGTAACAACTCTATTAATACCTACGTGCAGTTGGCACCGGGTGCCGATGTCGAGAATGTAAACAAACAACTCTACAGTTACATACAAAAACACCAGGCAGGATCATTGACTCGCTTGTTTATGTTTAGCATGAACGACTGGCACCTGTACGACCGTTTTGAGAACGGCAAAAAAACAGGCGGCGGCCAGATCGAGTACGTACACCTGTTTACGGTCATCGCCTGGATAGTGCTGTTTATTGCCTGCATCAATTTTATGAACCTGGCTACCGCCCGCAGCGAAAAACGTGCCCGCGAAGTAGGCGTGCGTAAAGTACTGGGCGCGGGCAAAAAAATGCTGGTTATCCAGTTTATCGGCGAAGCTCTGCTTACTGCCATTATCGCGGCGGTTATCGCCCTGCTGATTGTAATGCTTGGCCTGCCCGGCTTTAACACCCTGGTGCAAAACCAGCTTTCGCTTGGGTTAACCAATCCTTCGCATATCCCCGGCTTGCTGCTTATCGCGATAGTTTGCGGGTTGGTGGCAGGCAGCTATCCATCGCTTTATCTGTCATCGTTTAACCCGGTAGGTGTATTAAAAGGGTTAAAGTTAAAGGATAGCGGTGCCGAGTATGTGCGTAAAGGTTTGGTGGTAATGCAATTTAGTGCTTCGGTGGTATTGATCATCAGCACGGTGGTGGTGTACCAGCAAATTCAGCATGTAAAAAGCAGGCAATTGGGTTTTGACAAAAATAACCTGGTTGAATACAAGGTACACGGCGAAATGGGCAAAAACTTTAATGCTATCAAGCAGGAACTGATCAGCACCGGCAATGTTGAGAATGTTGCCCTGTCCGACCATGTAACTATCGACGGCGGTAACAATACCTCCGGCTTTACCTGGGCGGGTAAACCGGCTACCTCGCAGGTACTAATTTCAAATCGTTACGTAACTCCCGAGTTTATCCAAACATCGGGTATGCAGATACTGGAAGGCCGCAACATTGATTATGCCGACTCCGCAGCGCAAACCACTGTTTTGGTGACCAAATCGCTCGAAGCTTTGATGGGCCCTGGCAGCGCCGTTGGTAAAATACTGCGCCGCGAAGGCGATACCAACCAGGCAACCATTGTGGGCGTTGTTAACGATTACCAATATGGCAGTATGTACAATAACCCCGACCCGGTGGTGTTTCATGGCCTGCCTTATGCTTATGCCAAAGTAATGTACGTGCGTATCAAGCCGGGCAAGGATATTGAGCCCACCCTTGCCGGGATACAGCAGATCATGAAAAAGAACAACCCCGCCTACCCGGTTGATTACCACTTTGTTGACGAGCAGTTTAACAATTTATTTTTAAACGAAATGCTGGTAAGCAAACTGTCGCGCTTGTTTTCGGCACTGGCCATCATCATCTCGTGCCTGGGTTTGTTTGGCCTGGCTGCCTATTCAGCCGAGCGCCGCACCAAAGAGATCGGCATCCGCAAGGTATTGGGCGCATCGGTATTTGGTATTACAGGTTTGCTCTACAAAAACTTTTTACAACTCATCGGCATATCTTGCCTACTGGCTTTCCCGATGGCTTATTGGGCCATTAGTAGCTGGTTAAAAAATTATGCTTACTGCGTTGATATCCACTGGTGGGTTTTTATCGCGGCGGGGGCAGTGGCGGTTGTTATCGCGTTTGTAACCATCAGCTTTCAATCCATCAAAGCGGCGCTGGCTAACCCGGTGAAGAGTTTGAGGAGCGAATAGAATAGTCCATGGACCATAGTCGATAGTCCATGGCTTCAAATATTGAATTATAACCATGGTCTATGGACCATCGACTATGGACTAAAAACAAATAACCATGATCAGAAACTATATCAAAACAGCCTGGCGCAACTTGTTAAAAAACAAGTTCTATTCGGTTATTAATATTACCGGGCTGGCTATCGGTTTGGCGGTCGGCATCCTGATATTGCTGTGGGTGCAGGATGAGTTGAGTTACGATGGTTTCCATAAACAAGTCGATAACATTTACCGCGTCGAGCTTTTTGGCGGCACAGGCGCCAGCAGGCAAATATGGTCGGTCAGTGTCGCCCCCATCGGCCCGCTTGCCAAGCAGGAATTGCCCGAAGTTACCGATGCCGTGCGCGTTACCGGGAATTTTAATTACTCGCTTTACAAATACCAGGATAAAGTTTTTGGCGACGAAGCGGCTGTGTTTGCCGACCCTTCCTTTTTCTCAGTGTTTAGCTTTCCGCTGATAGAAGGCAACCCAGCGAAACCTTTTACGGACGACAACTCGGTTGTGATCACCCAAAAAACCTCCGAAAAATATTTTGGCACGGCCAACCCTTTAGGCAAAGTTATTATTGCCGATAATAAAGAAAACTTTACCGTGAGCGGCGTTATTGCCGATTTCCCCAATAACTCGACGCTAAAGTACGACATGATCATGCCGATGAGCTACCACATTAAAAACATGCTGGTTGCTAACCATGTGGATATGACCAACAATTTCAGCAATTTTAGTTACGAAACCTATCTGCTGCTTAAATCGGGCGTAAACACAAAAACCCTTGCCGCTAAAATAACCCAGCTCCACCTCAAGCACAAACCCGACGACACCGACGCCGAATACCTTTTACTACCACTCGCCAAAATGCGTTTGTACAATGCCGATATGAGCAACAACGGCATCACCACCGTAAAAATATTTATCGGCATCGCGCTGCTCATATTGATTATAGCCTGTATCAACTACGTAAACCTTTCAACCGCGCGGGCCATGCTGCGTGCCAAAGAGATAAGTATGCGTAAAATAATCGGCGCGGCCAAAAGCCAGTTGTTCATCCAGTTTATTATCGAAACTGCCTTGTTGTTTTCGCTTGCGGCGATGCTTGCTTTGGGCCTCATCTGGTTGCTTATCCCCATGTTTAACCAACTCTCAGGCAAGGAGATAGTGTTTAGTTTAACCAATTACCAAATGTGGCTCACTATGCTTGCGGCCATAGTTGGCACCCTTGCGGCATCAAGTATTTACCCGGCGTTACTACTATCATCGTTCGAGCCGTTAAAGGCGCTCAAGGGCAAAATATCCGCCGGTATGGGCGATGCCATGTTCCGTAAGATCTTGGTGGTCACCCAATTCTCGGTGTCGGTTATGCTTATTGTCGGTACAATCGTTATCAGCAACCAGCTCAATTACGTTCGTTCAAAAAACTTAGGGTACGATAAAACGAATGTGTTCGGTTTCTGGATGCGCGATATGGGCCAACATTACGATGCCGTGAAAGCCGAATTGCTAAAGCAGCCGGGCGTATTGGCCGTGACCCGCTCAAACCAGAATATTGTACGCTATGGCGGCCTTTCGGGCGATCTGGATTGGACCGGCAAAGATCCTAAACAAAACCTGCTGATACACCCGATAGTGGTTGATAAGGACATGATCTCGTTCTTTAAAATGCACCTGGCGCAGGGCGCTTCTTTTACCGGATCGGTAAGCGATACCGCGCATTACATTGTGAACGAAACCGCCATTAAAGAAATGGGGTTAAAAGACCCCATCGGTAAAATGTTCAGGATGAATAAGATCAAAGGCACCATTATCGGTGTGGTTAAAGACTACCATTACGCGTCCATGAAAAAGCGCATCGAACCATCGCTGTTTTGGTACTCGCCGCAAAATATGGGCACCATGTATATCAAAACAACCGGGCACGATGCGCAAAAAGCAATTGCCGCTGCTCAGGGTCAATTTAAACAGTATAATGGCGAGTACCCGTTCAATTATAATTTTTTAGACGATGTGTTTAACAACCTGTACCGCGGCGAGCAGCGCGAAGGAGCCGTATTCAGTTATTTTGCCGGGGTTGCCATATTCATCTCATGCCTGGGCTTACTGGGCCTTGCCGCCTATACCGCGCAGGTGCGTTTCCGCGAAATTGGTGTGCGCAAGGTGTTGGGCGCAAGCGTAAATAATATTGTTGGCCTGTTAGCTGCTGACTTTATCAAGCTGGTGCTGATAGCCATTTTAATAGCCACGCCAATAGCCTGGTACACCATGAACAACTGGCTTAACGATTTTGCTTACAAGGTCAGCATCAGTTGGTCGGTATTTGCATTCGCGGGCGCTATTGCTATCGTGATAGCGTTTGCTACCATCAGTTTTCAATCCATCAAAGCTGCGCTGGCAAACCCGGTAAAGAGTTTGAGGAGCGAGTAGACAAGTAGCAGTGACAGGATGGAGTAGCAGATAGAAAGGGCAATAACATAATAACTCAATAACAAATAACTATGTTAAGAAACTACATCAAAACAACTTTTAGGAACCTTTGGAAACATAAGGGTTACAGCTTTTTAAACATATTTGGCCTCAGCGTGGGCATTGCCTGCGCTGCGCTCATTTTTTTATGGGTTGAGGATGAGGTAACCTTTAATGACTACTTTGCGAACCGGGAGACCATTTACAAGGTTAAGGACAGCCAGACCTACAACGGCGAAACTTTTGTTTTTGATGCAACGCCGGGGCCACTCGCCCAGGGCATGAAACTGGAAATACCCGGTATAAAAACAACAGCGCGTAGCGGTTGGACCAACGATGTGCTATTCTCATTAAATGATAAGGCTATTTACGAGGCTGGTAATTACGTTGATTCGGGCTTTTTATCGATTTTCCATTTTGAGTTTATAAAAGGTAACGCCGCTACTGCGTTTTCGCAATTAAACAGCCTGGTTGTAACCGAGAAAATGGCCAATAACTTTTTTAACAGTACCGATGTTATTGGTAAAACATTGAAGGTTGACAACGCGAAAGAGTACGTGATAACCGGTGTGATCAAAAACCTGCCTAAAAATGTGTCGTTTAAATTTGAGTGGTTGGCACCATTTAAAAACTTCGAAAATGATAACACATGGTTAAAAGGCTGGGGTAGCAATGGCATAATTACGTATGCCGAAATTGAGCCAAATGTTGATGTAGCCGGTATCAATAAAAAGCTCTACAATTTTGTCGGCGAAAAGCAAAAAGGGGTTAACGCAAAAATGTCGATTTACCCCATGAACCGCTGGCGGCTTTACAACAGCTTTGATAAAAACGGCAAAGAAAAACAGGGTTCACTAAGGTATGTAAACCTGTTTAGCATCATTGCATGGATCATATTGGTTATTGCCTGCATTAACTTTATGAACCTGGCCACTGCCCGCTCGGAGCAGCGTGCCCGCGAAGTAGGCGTGCGTAAGGTTTTAGGTGCAGGCAGGTTTAAACTAATTACCCAGTTTATAGGCGAATCACTATTTATGTCGGTGCTTTCGGCACTGCTGGCTGTGGCTATCGTATTCGTAGCGCTACCGTCATTCAATAGCCTGGTGCAAAAAGAACTACATGCTGACCTGTTTAACCCGGTTCACTTGTTCGCTTTATTTGCTATTGCCCTTGTATGCGGTTTAATTGCAGGTAGCTACCCTGCTTTTTATCTGTCCTCGTTTAATCCGGTGGGCGTACTGAAGGGGCTAAAATTAAAATCGACAGGCGGCGCAACGCTTATACGTAAAAGCCTGGTTATCCTGCAATTTGCCACATCGGTAATACTTATTATTAGTACAGTAGTTATTTACCGGCAAATTAATCACACCAAAGACAGGGACCTGGGGTACAACAAACAAGAGCTGGTTTACCTGCAAATGCAGGGCAAAATGGCCGAACATTTTGAGGTTGTAAAAAATGACCTGATACATACCGGCGCTGTGCAAAATGCAAGCGCAAGTTCACAAACTGTTTTACAGTTGGGTAGTAACACGGGCGATTTTACCTGGCCGGGCAAAGACCCGGGCAAACAACTGTTGGTATCAGTTGACTATGTAAGCCCGGAGTTTATCTCAACAATGGGTGCGCACATAGAAGCGGGGCGGGACTTTTATCCTGACGGGAATGCTGACAGTACAAACGTGATCATTAATGACGCCTTTGCTAAAGCTATTAATGCCAACAATATTATTGGCACAGTAATTAGCCGGAGCAACAATACCAAGTTTACCGTAACAGGAGTGATCCATGATTTTGTTTACAATAACATGTATACATCGGCTGCGCCGTTGATCATTTTTTGCGCACCTAAATCCGCCGGGGTTTTAACGGTACGTTTTAAACCCGGAACCGATATTCAGACCAATATATCCCAATTGGAAAGTGCTATTAAAAAGGATAACCCCGGCTATCCCGTCGATTTTAAATTTGTTGATAAAGAGTTTGAGCAATACTTTAAAACTGAAACTTTAATAGGCAGCCTGGCTGGCATATTTGCAACCCTGGCCATCATGATCTCGTGCCTCGGTTTATTTGGCTTATCAGCTTACACGGCTGAAAGGCGCACAAAAGAAATAGGCATACGCAAAGTACTTGGTGCCACCGCGCAAGGCCTTACCGCTTTACTGTCCAAAGAGTTTGTTACCCTCGTTATCATCTCATGCCTTATCGCTTTCCCAATATCGTGGCTTGCTATGCACAATTGGCTAAGCGACTATGAATACCGCATCGATATTAGCATTTGGATATTTGCGGTCGCCGGTATGTTAGCCATCGGCATAGCATTGGCGACGGTAAGTTTTCAGGCGGTTAAGGCAGCAATGGCAAACCCCATAAAAAGTTTGCGAAGCGAGTAGCAGTTAGAAGGGGCCGTAACTTAATAACAAGTAACCATGATCAGGAACTACATCAAAATAGCCTTACGCAACCTATTGAGACATAAAGGATATACCGTTATTAACCTCGCTGGCCTGGCAGTAGGCATTGCCGGCTGCTTACTATTGTTCATGGTTGTACGGTATGAAACCAGTTACGATAAGTTTCAACCAAATTACGGCCGCATAATGCACGTGGTAACGCGCGACAAATTTTCTGATGGCATAACTTACAATGCGGGCGTGCCCTACCCTATGACCGATGCCTTGCGTGCCGATTATCCTACCGCCAAAACAGGGTCGATACTCTCCTCATACGGCAGCCAGGTCACGGTTTTAAACCAGGGCAAAACCGATCATAAATTTATCGAACCATTCGGCGTATTTTTTGCTGACGCGCAGTTTTTCGATGTTTTTCAATACCGTTTTTTAGCAGGCGATGCTAAAGTATTAGCCGAACCCAATACCGTTTTACTGGCCAAGGATATGGCCATCAAATACTTTGGCGACTGGCAAAATGCGGTGGGCAGATACCTTAAAATGGATAACGTGCTAACGCTCAAGGTCTCTGCCATTATTGACAATGTACCGGGCCATTCCGATTTTCCGCTAAAGATAGTGGCCTCGTTACTCAGCGCCAAAAGTCAGCCGCAAACTTACAGTTACGCTAACGTATGGACAGGCCTCTCCAGCAACTATCAGGTGTTTATGCTGCTGCCGACCGATCTCTCACAGGCCAGCATAGACCGCCAGTTAAAACAATCGAACGCTAAATTTTATGGTGCGCACCGCTTTACAAAACGCCTGCATTATTTACAGCCTTTAAGCGAGGTGCATTTTGACAAACGTTTTGTGAACTACGGCGACCATGTTACCAGTACCTCAAAGTTGGTGATCCTAACGCTTATCGGTTTACTCATCATTGTAATGGCGGGCATTAACTTCGTCAACCTGTCGACGGCCAAAGCAGTTACCCGGTCAAAAGAAGTGGGCGTACGCAAAGTTTTAGGCAGCAGCCGCAAACAACTATTTTGGCAAATGATGGGCGAAACCTGCCTCATGGTTGTTGCTGCTACGGTATTGGCCCTGTTAATGGCCGGGTTGGCACTGCCTTATGTTAAGGATATTATGTCGATACAGGAAGACCTCACCTTATTCGACGCCGGTATTTTATTAGCAGTTTTCAGCGGCATGGTGCTGATCACTTTCTTATCGGGTATTTATCCATCGCTTATCCTGTCGGGCTTTAGCCCGGCGCTGGCCTTAAAAAACAAGATCACCTCGGCAACCATTGGCGGCATTTCGCTGAGGCGCGGACTGGTAGTTACGCAATTTGCCATATCGCAGGTATTAATAATTGGCACGGTGGTGGCCGTGAGCCAAATGGATTTTATTGACAAAACCGACCTTGGTTTTAATAAAGATGCTGTGCTGGTGATAAACGCCAATACGGATAGCATCGCCATATCGCGGCAAGCGGCTTTTAAACAAAGATTGTTACAATTACCCGGTGTGCGGGCGGTTACCTTTAGCAGCGATGTGCCGCAGTCTGACAATGACTGGCAAACTAATTTTTCGTACGATCACCGCCCGGACGAAGGTTACAGCATCAGCCTCAAATTTGCCGACCCCGATTATTTTAAAACATTCGGGTTAAAACTATTGGCTGGACGGACATTCGGTTCAGCGGATACCATAAACGAGGTTGTGGTAAACCAAACATTGCTGGCAAAACTCAACGTTGCCAGGCCCTCCGACGCGATCGGCAAACAGATACGTTTAGGCACCGGCGTATGGAAAAACATTGTTGGAGTAGTGCAGGATTTTAAAACCAACTCGCTGCGCGAATCCGTTAAACCCTTATTCATTTCGACCCAAAAAAAATACTATAGCGTAACCTCAGTTAAACTTAATTCGGCCGGTATTCTACAAACGCCGGCGACCATCCAAGCCGAGTGGGATAAATTTTTTCCGGAGTATGCCAATACAACCTCTTTTATGGATAAGAGTATACAAAACTATTACCAACAGGAAAACCAGTTATCACTTGTATTCAAAATATTTGCGGCGCTGGCCATTTTTATATCCTGCCTGGGCTTATACGGCCTTGTATCGTTTATGGCAGTGCAAAGAACTAAAGAAGTGGGCATCCGCAAAGTACTGGGGGCAGGCGTAAGTCATATCATCTACCTGTTTTCGAAAGAGTTTACATTGCTTATCGTATTGGCCTTTGTAATTGCAGCGCCTGTAGCTTATTATATGATGAATAGCTGGTTAAGCAACTTTGTATACCGGGTAGATGTGGGCGCGGGTGTCTTCATCATCGCTATTATTTCATCGGTGATCATTGCCTGGTTAACCGTTGGTTTCAAAGCGGTAAAGGCCGCAATGGCAAACCCCATAAAAAGTTTGCGAAGCGAGTGAACCAGTAGCAGTGGCGGGGTAAAGCAGCAGTATAAAAGGTTAATAACATAATAACTCAATAACAAATAACGATGTTAAAGAACTATATCAAAATAGCCTGGCGGAGTTTGGCGAGAAACAAAACATTTTCGCTGATCAACACAGTTGGTTTAGCGACAGGAATTGCGGTGTTTATTTTCATCCTGCAATATGTCGCGTTTGAGTGGAGCGCAAATCGCTTCAATAAAAATTACAACAACCTGTATCGCATCAGTACCGTCAGCAAACAGGGTAATAGCAGCTATTTTATTCCGCCTGGTTTTGCCCCTTTGCTCAAAAGCAACTCCGCGGCGATAGAAAATTACGTGCGTGTTGCGGATAACGCCGGTAAAGGTATCGTAAGTTACCAGCCGGATAAGCGTTCTGATCTTAGATCATTTCGCGAAGATAAAGCATCCTATGTCGACCCTGATTTTCTTAACATCTTCAGCTTTGCAGTTATACAAGGCAGTCCATCATTAAATGCTCCGCAAACCTTAGCGTTATCCGAATCGACGGCAAGAAAATATTTTGGACAAGCTGGTGCCATCGGTAAAGTGCTTATCGTAAATAATCAGTTTGGGCATACGCCGTATACCGTTACAGCCGTCTATCAAGACATGCCTGCCCAATCGGACATTAAAGCCGATATGCTACTCTCGTTTAACACGTTAGACAATCCGGCATTGCGCAATGATAACGATTGGGCCGACCCTAAAGGGTTGAAATCGGGTTTTGTAAACACCTATCTTTTATTGAAAGACAATGCAAACGCATCGCAATTAACTAAAGAGTTAAACTATATATTCCATCGGTTGCAGCCCGAAAGCAAAAGCGATGTGATGCTTTTGCAATCATTTAGCGACCTGCATCTTGCGCCATCATTTAATTATCCGTTGCAAACGTTTGGCAGCTTGCTGCTGGTTAGCCTGTTTCTGGGTATTGCCGTATTGATATTGATCATTGCCTGGGTCAATTATATCAACCTTTCTATCGCGCAATCGTTAAACCGCACCAACGAAATTGGGGTACGTAAGGTTTTAGGAGCTATGCGTAAACAGTTGATCAGCCAGTTTTTAACTGAAACACTGCTGATCACCTTTACCAGTGTTTTATTGGCAATAAGCATAGTTGTTTTATTGCAACCGGTTTACAATGGCTTTTTGGGCAAAGATCTCTCACTCGCGGTTTTAAACCAACCCGGGATATGGTTGTCGGCAACAGCACTTATTTTACTGGGTTCATTACTATCCGGCGGTTATGTGGCCATTGTACTAAGTTCGATCAACCCCATAAAAACCATCGGTAATAAAGTCGCGAATTTTGCCGGCAATAGCTCATTAAGGCGCGGTCTGGTAGTTTTTCAGTTTACCGTATCAATCGTTTTTATCGTGTCTACTATTGTTTTATATAAACAGTTAAAATTCATGCACAGCCAGGATCTTGGTATGCAGGTAGATCAGCGGCTGGTTATTGCCGGACCCGAAATGAATGGCGGTAAACTACGGTCGCAAAGTTTTAAGAACCAGCTTGCGGACTTAGCCTTTGTTCAGAAATTTGCGGCATCTAATGATATACCCGGTCGTGGGTACAACTTCTCGGCAGATGGGATCACAAAGCTTAACCCAACCCCGGGCGACGAGAAGAAAAGCTTTTCGATGTTACTGGTGGATGATAAATACTTTGATACCTACGGTATCCAACTTGCATCGGGCCAAAACTTCACCCCCGATGATGTGCAAAATGGCTACAGCGCTGCACAACGCATAATCATTAATCAAAAAGCGGCAGAACAATTTGGTTTTAAACCCGGGGAAAACATTGTAGGGCAAAAAATAAACTGGGGCAAGCAATTTGAAATTGTAGGCGTGGTTAAAGATTATCATCACCTGTCGTTACATCAGGCAATACAACCGATGATATTTTTACCAGCTGTGTCCTCAGGTTTTTATACGATTAAATTAAACACCGATCACATACAGGATAAATTAAACACCCTTAAAAATTTGTACCAGGCTCAGTTTCCGGGCAACCCTTTTTCTTATTTTTTTCTGGATGAAAATTACGACGAGCAATATAAAACAGAGCAAAAGTTAGGTAGCATATTTATTGCTGCTGCTACTATAGCAGTATTAATAGCCTGTATGGGTTTGTTTGGCCTGGCCAGCTTTATTGCCAGGCAGCGCACAAAAGAAATAGGTGTACGTAAAGTACTGGGGGCAAGTGTAATAAATATCGTCCGGTTAATATCTGCCGATTTTCTCAAACTGGTAATAATAGCTATAGTTATTGCATCGCCTGTTGCGTGGTATGCAATGGATAAATGGCTACGGGATTTTGCTTATCGCATCAATATTGAATGGTGGATGTTTTTACTGGCAGGTGCGGTGGCGGTTACTATCGCTTTTATAACGGTAAGTTTTCAGGCCGTTAAGGCCGCGTTGGCAAACCCCATACAAAGTTTGCGAAGCGAGTAATGTAATAGTCCATGGACCATAGTCGATAGTCCATGGACTCAAATATTGAATTATAAAAAACTATGGTCTATGGACCATCGACTATGGACTAAATAACAAACAACTATGTTAAGGAACTACATCAAAATAGCGTGGCGCAGTATGATGAAAAGCAAGGCTTTTTCATTCATCAATATATTTGGGTTATCGGCGGGTTTGGTTTGCTGTATGCTGATAGCGCTTTACTTAAAGTACGAAACCAGCTACGACAGTTATCAGCAAAATATTGATAACCTGTACCAGGTAGAAACCAACTTTATAGTTAAGGGCGATAAAACGCACACCATGCCCAACACCCCGGCACCAATGGCCGGTACTATGAAAAAGGACTTTGCCGAAATTGCAGAAACCACCCGCCTGCTGGGTTTGTTTACCGAAGACAAAACCCTGATACAATACACCCCGCCCGGGGGCGAAAAAAAATCGTTCCTGGAAGAGAAAGGCTACCTGGCCGACCCGACCTTCTTTCAACTGTTCACCTATAATTTTACCGAAGGCACAGGTAACGGCGCATTGAACGACCCCTATACTGTTGTACTATCGCAGGATATTGCGGCAAAGCTTTTTGGCGATGCACCGGCCTTGCATAAAGTGGTGCATATCAACAGCAACACCAACGGCGAACATGATTATACCGTAACCGGGGTATTTAAACCGGTAACCAGCCCATCGCATATTGACGGCCGCTTTTTTATGACGTTTAAGGGTGGTGACATGGAGAAATACATGCAACGCCACATGACCGATTTTGCCAGCAACAATATGTACTACAGCTACCTGTTGTTAAAGCCTGGCGCCAATGCCGATAAGCTGCAGGCTAAATTTCCGGCGTTCATCCACAAATACGCGGGCGACGACCTGAAACAAAAAGGCTTTGATAAATCACAGTTTTTAGTGGCCGTAAAAGATATCCACCTGAGCGATAAAATGACCACCAATGTTACCCCGCCTGCCAGTAAAACTTACTTATACATATTGGCATCGGTAGCGATATTTATCTTGCTGATCGCCTGTATCAATTTCATGAACCTATCGACCGCGCGCTCTTCCAAACGTTCGTCCGAGGTTGGTATCCGTAAAGTATTGGGTGCCGAAAAAGGCAGCCTGGTGCGCCAATTCTTAGGCGAATCGCTTATCACTACTTTGTTGGCATTTTTATTGGCCATTGGTTTGGTGGCTTTACTGTTGCCGGTTTTCAGCTCTGTTTCGGGTAAGCAAATTGGGTTCTCTTTATCGGGCGATTGGCAAATGATACTTGGGTTTTGTTTGCTGGCTTTGGTTGCAGGCTTGTTAGCAGGCAGTTACCCGGCGTTCTATCTATCTTCGTTCAATCCCGTAAAGGTTTTAAAAGGCAAACTTACCAATTCGTTAGCCGTGGTATCCATCCGTAAAGGGCTGGTTGTTTTCCAGTTTATCATATCCATCGTACTCATTGTAGCTACGGTAGTTATCTCGCGGCAAATGTATTACCTGCGCACCGCCGATCTGGGGTTTGATAAAGACCAGCAGATCATCATCCCGTTAAGAAGCGCCTTATCCAAATCCATGTACACTTCGTTAAAAGATGAGCTTAAAAGCAATAGCCAGGTCATATCAGTAGGGGCGTCGAAATATTATCCCGGCATTTTTAACCCCTCGGACGATAATTTGTACAAAGAGGGGCTAACCATAAAAGACGGCAAACGTACCCGGATGAACTGGGTTGACGGCGATTTTTTACAAACCCTCAATTTAAAGCTGGCAGCAGGGAGGTTATTCGACAACCAATCAAAAGCAGATACCGCCAACCGCATTATACTCAACGAAAACGGGGCCAAAGCGGTGGGCTACGCCTCGGCACAGCAAGCGGTTGGGCATAAGGTATTTATTGATTACCAGGGCAAATCGTACGGGTTTGATATTATTGGTGTGGTTAAGGATTTTCATTATGAAGACCTACACCTGCCTGTTACCCCGTTTGGTTTTCAAATGGTAGCCAGCCCCAACGAGTTTAATTACATTATGGTACACGCCCGCGCGGGCGATGCCGCACAGGTGTTGAAAACCGCGCAAAATATTTGGCGTAAATACAATGCCAACGAGCCTTTTGAATACACTTTTCTGGATGACCAGTTTCAAAAGAATTATGATGCCGATAACCGGCTGTCAGGCATCGTAGTTTACTTTACGGTGGTAGCCATATTGATAGCCTGTTTAGGCCTATTTGGTCTGGCGGCATTTAGCGCAGAGCAACGTACCAAGGAGATAGGTGTGCGCAAAGTATTAGGAGCCAGTGTAAGCACCATTATCTCGCTGCTATCTGTCGACTTTCTGAAATTGATCCTGCTATCGGCTATTATCGCCTCGCCCATTGCCTGGTGGTTTATGAACAAGTGGCTGCAGAACTTTGCCTATCACCAGGCTATTGATTGGACGGTGTTTGTTTATACCACCCTCATTGCAGTAACCATAGGTTTATTGACCATAGGCGGCCAGGCTATTAAAGCGGCAGTAGCCAACCCGGTAAAGAGTTTGAGGAGCGAGTAGAACGAGTGGCAGCGGCAGTTTAAAGTAGCAGTTAAGACAGGCAATAACTTAATAACCCAGTAACCAATAACTATGTTAAGGAACTACATCAAAATAGCATGGCGCAATATGGTAAACAACAAAGTTTACAGTGCATTAAATATTGTCGGGCTGGCTGCAGGCATGGCAGTGGCTTTACTAATTGGCCTGTGGGTGCTTAAAGAGTATAACTACGATAAAATATTGCCCAACTATGAGCAGCTGTACCAGGTGAAAATGAATGTGACCAGTCAGCACGATGGTATGCACACTTACGATGCGGTTGCATTGCCCCTGGCCGATGTAATTAAAAAAGATTACCCCGAAATAAAATACGTTGCCCAAACGGACTACTTTCAAAAGCACAGCCTGGTTGTTGGCGATAAAAAAATATACTCTTTTGGTGGCGCGGTTGGTACCGATTTTTTAAAGATGTTCCAGTTTCCGCTGCTCAAAGGCAGTGCGGACCGTGTATTGCAAGACCCTTATTCCATTGTACTAACCGAAGAAACAGCGATCGCGTTATTCGGCAATGTTGATGTTATGGGCAAAACAGTGCGCTTTGATAACGGGCACGATCTGAAGGTAACGGGCGTTATGCGCGATATCCACAAAAACACCTCATTTTGGTTTAAGTATTTGATCCCTTTTAGTTTTGAAGAGGCTACTGGCGGCGAATGGATCAAAACCGCCCGCACTAACTGGGGTTATAACTCGTTCCACTTGTATGTCATGCTGCAACCGGGCACCGATTATGCCAGACTTGCCCCCCGCATAAAAGATGTGGTTTACCAAAAAGCCGAGATAATGCGCCCTGCAAAACCCCAGATCATACTGCAAGGGATGAAAGACTGGCATCTGTATTCCGACTTTAAAAACGGACAGGCAGTTGGGGGGTTTATTGACTACGTGCGCATGTTTAGCCTTATCGGGATACTGGTATTGCTTATCGCGTGCATCAACTTTATGAACCTGTCGACCGCCCGATCAGAGAAACGTGCCCGCGAAGTTGGCGTGCGCAAAGCCATGGGCTCGCAACGCAACCACCTTATCTTTCAGTTCTTAACCGAATCCATCGTCATCACATTCATGGCCTTTGTATTAGCGTTATTAATGGTCCAGTTAGCCATTCCAGCTTTTAATAATTTAACCGGGCCTTTTAGCGGCTACATCGCCATTCCGTACAGTAGCCCGGTATTTTGGTGCATTATGCTTGCCTATGTTTTGGTAACCGGTTTATTGGCAGGTAGCAGGCCGGCGTTTTACCTGTCGTCATTTAATCCCGTAAAGGTTTTAAAAGGCAGCATACAATTGGGCAGGGCTGCAACGCTGCCGCGCAAAATACTGGTTGTGGTACAATTTAGCTGCTCCATCGCATTAATTATCAGTACGGTGATCGTATACCAACAAATACAATATGCTAAAGACAGGCCGACAGGCTACAATAAAGACCGGCTTTTGATGAGCGATTTGAGCAACGACCTGAATAACCATTATGATGCCCTGCGCAACGATTTGCTGCAAACCGGTGTGGTTGAAAGTGTGGCCCGGTCATCAAGCCCGTTAACCGACATTTACAGCCATACTACACTTGAGGACTGGCCGGGTAAAAACGCTAACGAAGAATCTATCAATATCGGTACGTTATCGGTATCGGCCAACTATTTTAAAACTGTGGGTATCCAACTCATCGCCGGGCGCGATTTTTCGGCATCATGGGCAGCCGATACCAGCAGTGTGATACTAAACGAGGCGGCTGTGAGGCGCATAGGATTAAAAGACCCGATAAACCAGCAAATAAAGTGGAATGGTTCTGATGCGAAAGTAACAGTGATCGGTGTGGTGCACGATGCGCTTATGGAATCACCGTTTACCCCGGTTAAACCCGCCATATTTTGCCATGGCCGTGGCGCCAATGTGGCCATCTATCGTTTAAAGGCAAAAGCCGGTATACAAACCGCATTAAGTAAAATTGAACCCATATTTAATAAATACAACCCAGCCTACCCTTTTGGCTATCAATTTGTTGACGACGAGTATAACCACAAATTTAACCTGGAGCTGCTGGTAGGTAAACTGGCAGCCGTTTTCGCAGGGCTGGCTATACTTATATCGTGCCTGGGCTTATTTGGCCTTGCCGCTTATGTTGCGGAGCAACGCACCAAAGAGATAGGCATCCGTAAAGTTTTGGGTGCAACTGTCGCACAGGTTTGGCTGTTACTTTCGTCGGATTTTATAATGCTGGTAGGTCTCAGTTGTGTCATCGCATCGCCAATAGCTTATTACTTTTTGCATAACTGGCTGCTCAAATACGACTACCGCATTACCATAGGCCCGGCAGTGTTTCTAATAGCTGGGGCAACAGCATTAATAATAACCTTATTTACCATCAGTTTCCAGGCCATTGGCGCGGCTTTGGCCAACCCAGTAAAGAGTTTGAGGAGCGAATGAGGAAGTCCATGGACCATAGTCAATAGTCCATGGTTGAAAATATAAATTAAACAAATCCATGGTCTATGGACCATCGACCATGGACTAATAAACAATTGAACCATGAAAAAGAGCTATTTAATAAGCGCGTTGCGCAACATCCGTAAGCACAAGGGTATATCGTTTATTAACCTGTTTGGTTTAACCATAGGCATAACCTGCTGCCTGCTTATTTTAAGCTATATTATCAACGAGCTTAGTTACGATAAGTTTAACACCAAAGCCAAAAACATTTACCGGATAACCCGTAGTTTTTATGCTGTTAATGGTAACGAAACACTACATTTAAGCTCCATAGCACCGGCATTTGGCCCCTTATTGCTTAATGACTTTAAAGAAATAAAGACCATGACCCGCGTGTTACCAAACGGCACCACGGCCCTGCATTACGAAGACAAACTTTTTAACGAAAAGAACGCCTTTTTTGCCGATGAGCACTTCTTCGACATGTTTACCGTGCCAGTGGTTAAAGGTGACCCGCGTACAGCCCTCATGGAGCCATTTACCATGATGGTAAGTACCGACATGGCTAAAAAATATTTTGGCAATGCCGACCCTATCAACAAACTCATCAAACTGGATACCGTGCGCCATGGCTTTAGGGTTACAGGCGTTTTTGAGCCCTTGCCTTCAAACTCACACATGCACCCCGATATTCTACTATCGTTCAACACGCTTAAAGACACTTTAATCTATGGCGAGAACAGGTTACGCACCAGCTTTGGCAATAACGCGTTCTTTACTTTTGTTGAACTGCCCGATAATTACAACCCTGCCGATATGGAGTCCCGTTTTCCGGGATTTATCGACCGCTCCATCATCATGAAAAAAATGACCGGGCTGCCCGCCAATTTCAAAATGCACATGGCCACACACCTGTACCTGCAAAAGCTTACGGACATCCACCTGCGCTCGCACCTGGATGATGAGATAGAAGAAAACGGCAGCAGCACCCGGGTTTATTTGTTCTCGGCCATAGCTTTGTTTATCCTGCTCATAGCCTGCATTAACTACATGAACCTATCCACTGCACGGTCAACATTACGTGCCAAAGAGATAGGCATCCGTAAGGTTATCGGCGCACAGCGTAAGGAGATCATCCTACAATTTTTAAGTGAGTCTGTGCTCATTACCTGGATGGCACTGTTGCTGGCTATCATGATCACCATAGCGGTACTACCTTACATGAGCCAGCTTTCGGGCCGCGACCTCAGCATGGGTATATTATTGCACTGGCAGGTTTTAACCGCCCTGTTTATACTGCCATTTGTTATCGGCATTATCAGTGGCATATACCCGGCGTTGTTTATGTCGGCCTTTAGGCCTGTAAAGGTTTTAAAAGGTATTTTTAAAGTTGGTGCCAGCAATATCTCATTCCGTAAAGTACTGGTAGTTACCCAGTTTACCATCTCTATCATCCTCATTATCGCTACTATTATTGTTTACCAGCAGTTGCATTATATCCAGCAAAAATCATTGGGGTACAATAAAGACCATTTGATAAACATGCCCTATGTAAACGCGTTAAACCCGCGTTACGAAGCCTTCCGCGCCGACCTGTTGAAAAACAGCAGCATTAAAGACGCTACACGCACATCGCGCATACCAACCGGCCGGTTGCTGGATGATATGGGTGCTTCGGTAATGGTAGCAGGTTCCATGCAGCCCACCAAAATTGATGTTAAGTTTATATCAGCGGATTACGATTTTGTAGATACCTATGGCATACAAATGGCCGCCGGGCGCAATGTATCGCGCAATTTTGGTACCGATACCGCCGGCTTTGTGATAAACGAGACCGCAGTTAGCGCCCTTGGCTGGAAAAGTGCACAAGATGCCGTTGGTAAAGATTTTGGCTATGGTAACATTAAAGGGCACGTTATTGGCGTAGCCAAAGATTTCCACTTTGAGTCGCTCCATCAAAAAATAGTGCCGCTGTTATTTTTATTGCCAAAGCCTACCCAGTCGCCATATAGCGATCTGTCGGTTAAGATAGCTGGCGATAACATCCCGGCAGCAATTAGCGCTTTAGAAAAAACCTGGCACCAATACCTGCCCGAAACGCCTTTTGAATATACTTTTTTTGACGAAAAGTTTGAAAAACTATATAGCAGTGAACACCAGCAAGGCACTATTTTCACCATTTTTAGTTGCATTGCCATTTTTATTGCCTGCTTAGGTTTGTTTGGCCTGTCGGCGTTTACCATTACCCAACGGGTTAAAGAGATAGGTGTGCGCAAAGTATTAGGCGCAAGTATACCGCAAATAGTAATGGAACTATCAACCGATTTTTTAAAGCTGGTATTTATAGCCTCGGTAATTGCCTTGCCTATAGCCTGGTATTTAATGAGCAACTGGCTGACCGATTTTGCTTTCCGCATCAATATCAGTTGGTGGGTATTTGTGCTGGCGGCATTAGCCGCAACCATTATTGCCTTCGCTACTATTAGTTATCAATCGGTAAAGGCAGCAATAGCTAACCCGGTTAAGAGTTTGAGGAGCGAATAGGGTAAGTAGCAGTGGCAGGATAAAGCAGCACTTAGAAAAGACCAATAAACTAATTAACCAGTGAACTAACTATGATAAGGAACTACATCAAAATAGCCTGGCGTAACCTTGTTCGTAACAAGGTGGTCGGCATCATCAATGTAAGTGGTTTGGCAATTGGCTTTGCCTGTGTGCTGCTCATTGGCCTGTATATTAAAAACGAGTTAAGCTACGACCGCTTTTTTAGAGATGCCAGCCGTATATACCGGGTAAACCTGGATACCAAGATGGGTAACAATGAGGGTGTTGTTGGGCATACACCTCCGCCGGCGGGTGCCGCGCTGATGAAAAACTTTCCGGAAGTTGAGAGTTACACCCGCATATTATTGCCTGGCGAAGAGGTTGTGCATTACGAAAACAACGGGGAGAAACGATCGTTCACGGAGCGCAATATGCTTGTTGTTGATTCTAACTTTTTAAAATTTTTTAATTACCCTTTAGTTGCCGGCGATGCCGCTACCTGCTTTACCGACATTAACTCATTGGTTTTAACCCAAAAGGCAGCTAAAAAATACTTTGGCGATCAATCGCCCATAGGTAAGACCCTGGTGTTTGACGAAGCACCTACACCTTTTGTGGTGACCGCGGTTTTGAAAGATATCCCACAGCGATCATCGCTGCAATTTGAGGTGTTACGCAATACGGCAAGCTTTAGGTCAGTAGCGCACTTTAACTGGAGCTGGGTTTGGTTGCAGATGGGCACTTACGTTAAACTTAAACCAAACGTAGCTGCCAACCCGGCAAGCATCGCTAAACTGGAAAGTAAGTTTCCGGCAATGGTAGCTACCGAGGCCGCGAGCGCCTTTAAACGTGTTGGGCAATCGTATGATGAGTTTAAAAGAAAAGGCGGTCGCTGGGACCTCAAACTACAACCATTAACCGATCTGCATTTATATTCGGCAAATATAGGCACGCGGTATTTTGAGCAAAGCGATATCAAGTATGTGTATATTTTTGCTGCCATTGGCTTGTTTATCATGCTGCTGGCCTGTGTCAATTTCATGAACCTATCGACCGCGCAATCCACAAAAAGGAGTAAAGAGGTTGGTATCCGTAAAGTATTAGGGTCGTTAAAAGGGCAATTGGTTAAGCAATTTATTACCGAGGCTGTGTTGTATACTGTGCTGGCTGTAATTATTGCCCTTGCATTGGTTGCACTGGTACTGCCTGCTTTTAACCAGTTATCAAACCGGCAACTTACCGCCGGTACCTTGTTTAATGTTAAATATATCGTTTGCATTGTGCTGTTGGCATTAGCTACGGGTGTGTTTGCGGGAAGCTATCCGGCCTTTTTTCTCACATCGTTTAACCCAGTGACAGTTTTAAAAGGCAGTAATTTATTTAAAGGCAAGGGCACCGGGTTTATCCGCAATGGACTGGTGGTATTTCAGTTTTGGGTATCAACGGTACTGGTTATCTGTACCATTGTGGTTTACAAACAACTGGTTTATAGCAAAACACAGGACCTTGGCTTCACCAAAGAAAACGTTGTCATCTTGTCAAACACCGGTCGGCTTGGTACCAGCCAGGAAAGCCTCAGGCAGGAGCTCACCAAGCTACCGCAGGTGGTTAACGCCACCATATCATCAGGTTTACCTGCCGAGAGTTCTTTTGGTGATACCTACACCCCCGAAACCGATGCCGCCAATACAAAGAACGCCGAAACCAATATCGACCTGTCCTCTTTTATGGTTGATGAGGCCTTTGTACCAACAATGCAGTTAAAACTACTAAGCGGCAGGCCATTCTCACAAAAATTTAATGATTCGGCCTCGGTACTGTTAAACGAAACCGCTGTAAAGCAGATAGGCTGGAAAAACCCCATCGGGAAAACCATTACCTACCCTGGTAATAACGATCAAAAATTTACGGTGATAGGTGTGCTGAAAGACTTTAACACCACCTCCTTCCGCAACGCCATAGCACCTTATGCGCTATTCTATACCACGTCAAAAACCTATAATATCCGCTCATCGTACCTCACGGTGAGGATAAGGCCCGGTAATTATGCCGAAACAATAACCGCCATCCAAAGCAAATGGAAACAGTTTGCCCCCTTACTACCATTTGATTATAGCTTTATGGATGCGGAGTTTGACGCGCTATACCGCTCTGATCAAACAATGGGCAAGGTGCTTAGTGTGTTCACGGCATTATCGGTAGCAGTAGCCTGCCTGGGTTTGCTTGGCCTGGCCATGTTTACGGCAGAACGCCGCATTAAAGAGATAGGCATCCGCAAAGTTTTAGGCGCATCGGTACAAAATGTTGTTGCCATGCTTTCATTAGAATTTGTAAAACTGGTGGTGATAGCATCAGTACTGGCATTCCCGGTAGCCTGGTATGCCATGAACAACTGGCTACAGGATTTTGCCTACCGCACCAGTATTAGCTGGTGGATATTTGTAGTGGCATCGGTGTTAACTACATCCGTCACTTTAATAACTATCAGTTTTCAATCGGTAAAGGCAGCAATAGCTAACCCGGTAAAGAGTTTGAGGAGTGAATAGGCCAGTAGCAATGGCAGGATGTAGTGGCAGTTAGAAAAGACTAATTAACCAATAACTGAATAACCTAATAACCGTGATAAAAAACTACATCAAAATAGCCTGGCGTAATTTAATTAAGCGCCGGTTTTATACCTTAATTAATGTTGCCGGGTTGGCGCTCGCCATGGCTTGTTGCTTGCTTATTTATGTATACATCAGCTATCATTTAAGTTTTGATACTTATCACAAACAGGCCAAAAACACGTTCAGGCTGGTATATGAGCTTCATATCGGTAAAACAGAGTACGACAAGGGTACATCGGTAGCAATGCTAAAAGCCGTGCAGCAGCAAAACCCGCAGGTTGTGCAGTCGGCATTAATGATGAACAGGCAAAGCGCTGTAATTGATGTTAACGGCGACCCTAAAAAACGGTTTAAAGAAGAAAAAACCATTGGCTTTACCAATGCCCAATGGTTTGATGTTTTTAGTTACGAGTGGATAGCCGGCGATGCCACCCAGCTTGATGCGCCCAACGCTGCCGTTTTAACACAAAAGCAGGCCATCAAATATTTTGGTAAACAAGACCCGATGGGCAAAATACTGGTAATAAAAGGTTCGGCATTTAAAGTGACCGGCCTGGTTGCCGATGCGCCGTTCAATACGGATATGCGGGCCGAGATCTACTTGTCCATTAGGTCGGTTACCGGCGCTATGCCGCTGTTCGAGAAAGAGTATTTTACAAGCATGGGCTACACGATGTCGACCAATAACGGTTTTGTGGTACTCCATGATGCCAGTCAAAAAGCTGCGGTCGAAAAAGCCATATTGGCCATGGACAAAAAAGACCTGGGGGCCGATGCCAACAAATACTTTACCTTTAAATTATTGCCTTTATCTGATGCACATTTCGATGCGCGTTATGGAGGGCCCGTTCAAAAATCACTGTTGGCTACCTTAGCTATTATTGGCGCGCTTATCCTCGTCATCGCTATCATCAACTACATCAACATGACCATTGCCCAGCAGGCGCGGCGCAGTGTGGAGATAGGCACGCGCAAGGTATTGGGCGGATCGGTTATACAGTTGTTTATGCAGTTTATGACCGAATCACTGCTCACAACGATTATATCAGTTGCTTTGGCAGGACTGTTAGTGACTTTTTTTATGCCTGCGGTAAACGCGTTGATGTTTACCGATAGCCCTTTGCAGATCCTGCCCGCCCCGGCCATGTACTTGTTTTTAGGTATCATGCTGGTGGTCATCACCCTGGCCTCGGGTGTTTACCCGGCATTAATGTTAAGCCGCGTAAGTGTATTTAAAGCATTAAAAAATAACGCATGGAATTTAAGCGCCGGCACAAGTCGTAAAACATTAATAGTTATACAAAATGTGGTTGCCCAGGCTTTAATTGCAGGCACCATTATCATCGTAATGCAGGTGCGCTTTTTAAAAAATACCGATAAAGGCTTTAACCGCGACCTGGTTGCAATAGTACCTTTTGGCGACGAGCCATCGGTACAACAACAAGCATTGTGGACACAAAGCCTTAAAGCCATGCCCGGCGTAAAGGCATTTAGCTTTTGTTTAAACCAACCGGCCAGCAATAGCCAGCGCGGTGCCAACTTTGATTTTGATAACCGGCCTCAATGGGAAACATTTGTAGCCCGTTTTGCCATTGGCGATTCAGGGTATTGCCCGACCTTTGGCTTGCAGTTAGTTGCAGGCCGTAACATTCGCGATAAGCAACCCACACCTGAGTTTTTGGTGAACCAAAAAATGGTGGCCATGCTGCATATAAAAAACGCTAATGCCATATTGGGCAAACCTATGACGGCCGGCGATATCAAAGGTGTGATTGTTGGCGTGGTGAAAGATTTTAACGTCAAATCGCTTTTAGAACCTATTGAACCTACCGTATTGCTCGAAGAACAACATATACGCAGCAACCTGGCCATTAAATTTACCAATGCGCAAAGTATTGCTACCGCTTTAGGCACTTTGCAAAATACCTATCAGCACATTTTACCCGACCAGGTTTTTAGCTACCGCTTTGCCGATGACGAAATAGCCTCGTTATACCAAAAAGAAAGCCTGCAGCAAAAGCTCATCTGGAGCGCGGCCATTGTAGCTATATTCATCAGTTCGCTGGGTTTATTGGGGCTTATTTCGCTCGTCACGCTACAGCGCACCAAAGAAATAGGCATCCGCAAGGTATTGGGCGCTACCGTTAGCCAGATCAATCTGATGCTGTCGAGAGACTTTCTGCAACTGGTGTTCATATCGCTGCTCATTGCATCGCCTTTGGCCTGGTGGGGCATGAATAAGTGGCTGCAAAACTTTGCCTACCGTATTGACATCCATTGGTGGGTATTTGCTTTGGCAGGATCGGCCGCCATCGTCATCGCCATTTTAACCATCAGCATACAATCCTTAAAAGCCGCGCTGGCCAACCCGGTTGATAGTTTGAGGAATGAGTAGAGTAGTCCATGGACCATAGTCCATAGCAAAAACCATGGTCTATGGACTATTGACCATGGACTTGGTTCGAAGAACTACTGTATCAAAACCGTACGCCTGCTGTTGCAATACCGAACATTCCGGGTATAGATTTATATAAATAAAACACTATAAATCAACATTTTAAATGTTTGGTACATTATTGTAGCCAATTGTGTAAATTGCCTAATCGCCGCTAACGGTTCATGGCAAAAGTTAAACGTACCATGATCTATTAACTATTAACCATGAGCTAACATACCATGATCAAAAACTACTTTAAAACTGCGTGGCGCAGCCTGATGCGATTTAAGGTTTTCACGCTCATCAACATTTTAGGCCTGGCCATAGGTATCAGCGCGGCGCTGGTTATCTACCTTATTGCGCATCACGAATTTACCTTCGATAAATTTGAGCCGGATAACAACCGGATATACCGCGTAGTGACTGATTATAAGTTCTCTGGAGTACCCCACCACAATCAGGGTGTGCCGGCTCCTGTTGCCGAAGCTGTGCGTAAAGAGTTCACAGGTTTATCGGTAATATCGGCTTTCCACCAGTACGATGACGACCTGAAGATCACCATCCCACGCGAAGGGCAACAACCGCTAACTTTAAAAAAACAGGGCAACGCTATTTTTGCCGACGCCAATTATTTTAAGATCGTACCATATACCTGGGTATCAGGTTCGCCCGCAGCATCGCTTACCGACCCTTTTAAACTGGTGATCACCGAAAAACGCCTCAAGGCGCTGTTCCCGGAGTTAAACGCCAGCCAGGTTATAGGCCGACAGGTTATTTATAATGATACGGTACGCTTAACGGTATCGGGCGTGGTTAAAACCATAACCCAAAATACCGATTTCATCTTTCAGGATTTCATTTCGTTATCCACCATACCCAACAGCGGCCTTAAAGGCAACTATAGCTGGGGCAACTGGGGCATGACCAACGGCTCATCGCAACTGTACGTTAAACTGGCACCTGGTACCCAGGTAGCCAAGGTTGAGGCACAATTGACCCGGTTACTGGCCAGAAATGAAAAACCACACAAACACTACGAAGCCAAACTGGCCCTGCAACCTTTAAGCGACCTGCATTTTAACAGCGATTATGGTACCTACGGCGAAACCGAGGCAAGCAAAAGCATATTGTACAGCTTATTATTAGTGGCTGTGTTTTTATTGCTGCTGGGCTGTATCAACTTTATCAACCTGTCAACCGCGCATGCCGCGCAACGCGCCAAAGAGATAGGTATCCGCAAAACAATGGGCAGCAGCAAAACCCAGTTGATATTCCAATTTTTAAGCGAAACCCTTTTAATAACCTTACTGGCAACCATATTATCCTTGGTTTTTGCGCCGGTGCTGCTAAAAATATTTGCCGACTTTATACCCCAGGGCTTGCATTTAGACCTGCTTAATCAACCCAACCTCATGGTATTTTTGGTATTGCTGGTTATCGCGGTAAGCCTTTTATCTGGCTTTTACCCGTCGTGGGTATTATCGGGCTACAACCCGGTATTGGTGCTAAAAAATCAGGCGTATGCCAACACCGGCAAAACCCGTAAAACCTGGGTACGCAAATCGTTAACGGTATTCCAGTTTTTAATAGCCCAGGTATTTATTATGGGCACGTTTATAGTGGCCAAACAAATACATTACACACTAAACAAAGACCTCGGTTTTAAAAAGGACGCGATACTTTACTTTTCGACGCCTTTTTATGATAAGCACCCCAATAACCGGTTTGTAGTAATGAACGAGCTTAAACAGATACCCGAAATTGAGCTGGTAAGTTTAGGCGGAAGCTCGCCATCGTCAACCAGCACCAGCTCAAGCCAGATGGCTTATAAAGACGGGAAAAAAGAGGTGACGGCCGATGTGCAATTTAAATACGGCGATGCCAACTATTTGAAACTGTACCATATTAAACTGCTGGCAGGCAACAACGTTAGCGGCGGCGATACCATTAAAAGCGTCATCATCAACGAAACGTACGCGCACATGATCGGGTTTACAAACCCCCAGGACGCGGTGGGCAAGGTACTTAACGCAAATGGCGGTGTCCGCCTGCCGGTAATTGGTGTGCTGGCCGATTTTTATCAGCAATCATTACGCCATCAGATCAAGCCGCTCATGTTTACATCGGCAGCCAGTAACAGCTTTACCATACACGTTGCACTTAAACCACAAGGGCCTGATGGTACCGACTGGAAAAACGCGATCAGTAAAATCGAAAAAGCATATAAAGGCGTTTACCCCGACCAGGACTTTGAATACCAGTTTTACGACCAGAGCATCGCCCAGTTTTACAAAAGCGACCAGGATATATCGCGTTTGTTAAGGTGGGCAACCGGCCTCGCCATATTTATCAGTTGCCTGGGCTTGCTTGGTTTGGTTATTTATACCACCAACCATCGCACTAAAGAAATAGGCATCCGTAAAGTTTTAGGCGCCTCTGTAACGCATATTGTAGCGATACTATCAACCGATTTTGTGAAACTGGTATTGATATCATTTGCCATTGCCGCGCCAATAGCCTGGTATGGTATGAGCAAATGGCTGGATAATTACGCCTACCGCACCAGCATGAACTGGTGGGTTTTTGCGTTGAGTGGCGCCCTGATGGTGCTTATTGCGTTAATAACGCTAAGCTTTCAAACCATCAGGGCGGCCATTGCAAACCCGGTTAAGAGTTTGAAAACAGAGTAGCATTAGTCCATGGACCATAGCTGATAGTCCATAGCAAAAACGAATAAAACACCATGGTCTATGGACTATTGACCATGGACTAAATAACTAACGAGCCATGATCAGAAACTACATCAAAATAGCCTGGCGCACTTTAAGTAAAAACAAAGTGCAAAGCCTCATCAACATTACTGGCCTGGCGGTTGGTATGGCAGCGGCTGTGTTGATATTTTTATGGGTACAAAACGAGTTAAGTTATGATGCCTACCACCCTAATGCTGACAAGATATTCAGGCTAACAAACACCTGGAACGTAAACGGTAATTTTAGCAAAAGCGATTATAGTTCAATGCCTCTCGCCGGTGCTGCCGTTGCACAAATACCCGAGGTTGAACAGATGGCGATCATAAGCCACAAAGCACAGGTTTTAAATATCAACAATCAATTATTTACCCAAAAGCATTGCGCTTACGTAAGCAATAACTGGTTCACATTTTTTAAATACAAGTTTATAGCGGGTAATGCGGCATCATTCAACAATGGGCTGTTTAATATATTACTTACACAATCGGCGGCTAAAACTTACTTTGGTAATGAGGATGCGATGGGCAAGATCATCCGCATAGATACTGTAAACTACCAGGTAAAAGCCATAGTTGAAGATAACCCGGCGAACTCCAGTTTCAGGTTTGAGGTTTTTATGCCCATGACCGCATTTTTGAGCAATAAAGCAAATGCTGATGAGGCCCAGCGCTGGGGCGCAGGCATGTTGATGACCTTTGTAGAACTAAAGACCGGTACCGACCCGGTTAAAATTGAAGACGAGCTCGACGCGATACAAAAGCGCAACTTTAAGTTTGGCAGCTCCAAACATGTATTAGTGCCGTTAGCAGCTATGCACTTTGAAAAGGGGCTGGACTACTCCATGATTGAGCACGATACCGACAGTAAGGTTGGCCTGTTTATTTTAATGGCTGTACTGCTTTTGTTTACGGCCTGCATTAATTATGTTAACCTTACTACCGCTATGGCCGGGGTACGGTTAAAAGAAGTGGGCATAAAAAAGATCATCGGAGCACACCGCATTCATTTGTTTAAACAGTTTGTTACCGAAACATTACTGATATCATTTATCGCTCTTGTTTTTGCCTTAGTGATCATACAATTAAGTCTTCCGTTTTTTAACAGCTTTACCGGGCGCAATTTCGCGCTTTCGTTTACATCGCCGGTGTTGCTGCTCACCCTATTGGCAACATTGTTAACCACCCTAATTTTGTCCAGTATTTACCCGGCGTTGCTATTATCGTCGTTTAAACCAATGGATCTTTTTAACGGCAAAAATGTGCTGAAAATTAAAGATGATTTTTTCAGGAAAGGCCTGGTGGTGGTGCAATTTTCTATCTCGGTCATCCTGATAGCAAGTACCATTATCATTTATAAACAGCAACAGTTTATCCGTCAAAACGATGCACAGTATAACCGTGCGCAGGTGTTTAACATCACGCTGCCAACCAATAAGTTTAGCGATCTTAAAACCCAAAAGTTAAAAGATGCGGCGTTAATTAACTGGTATCAAAATCTGAAACACGAGTTTGAAAAAGAACGGAGCATCAGCTCGGTAAGTTTTACCGATGGCGATATGATCAAACTTGAACAGACCTTTGAAGATGATGGCATTTTTAATTACGATGGTTATGTAAAAGAAAATGCGCGCAAACTGGATGTTTTAAATACCGATGCAGATTTTGAACATATATTTAACCCCCAGCTTGTAGTGGGTCGATGGCTTAAAGACAACAGCAGTCTGAGCAGTAATTTTACCGATGACCACGAATTTGTGGTGAACCAAACAGCCGTAAAAATATTGCATATAGCTGCCCCGGTGTTAGGCAAACGGTTTGAAGTAAATAACGTAAAAGGGCATATTGTAGGCATAGTTAAAGATTTTCACTATCACAGTTTACACGAAAAAATAGGCGCATTAGCGATCTCAAACCGGCCCGATTGGTTCCCCTACATCAACATTAAGGTTAACCCGCAAAACGTACCGGCTGCTATAGCCGCCGCTCAAAAAATATGGAGCAAATATGTGCCTGAACAGCCATTGGAGTACACCTTTATGAACGAAGCTTTTGACAGGCTATACCGATCTGACAATAAAAAGGCTGGGTTGATCAACTTGTTTACCGGTATCATCATCTTTGTATCGGGGATGGGTATATTTGGTATGGCCATTCACGCATCGGAACGCCGTACTAAAGAGATAGGCATCCGTAAAGTATTAGGTGCAACGGTAACCAACATCACTACCATGCTCACTAAAGATTTTGTGTACCTGGTGTTGATAGCCGTTGCAGTGGCAACGCCCGTAGCATACTTGCTGATGAACAAATGGCTGCAGGATTTTGCCTACCGCATACAAATAAGCTGGTGGATGTTAGCCTTTGCGGGACTAACGGCAGTTGCGATAGCCGTGGTATCGGTAAGCTTCCAAACCATTAAAGCCGCCATTGCTAACCCGGTGAACAGCTTGAGAAATGAATGAGTTTAGTCCATGGACCATAGCTGATAGTCCATGGCAAAGAATTGAATAACAAAAAAAACACCATGGTCTATGGACCATCGACCATGGACTAACTAAATAACTTAACAACCCAATAACAAATAACGAAAAATGTTATCACTCAAAAATATTTCGAAATACTACAACGTAGGCGGTGCAAAAACCTTTGTGCTCAACAAGATCGACCTGGATGTTGATGCCGGCGAGTTTATCTCTATTATGGGGCCATCCGGTTCGGGGAAATCAACCTTGCTTAACGTAATTGGTCTGTTAGACGAACCATCCGAAGGTTACCACTACTTTATGGGCGAGCCCGTGCACAATCTGAAAGAAAAGCAGCGCTCGGCTTTGTATAAAAGCAACATTGGTTTCGTTTTTCAGGCATATCACCTCATCGACGAGCTAACGGTTTACGAAAACATCGAGACACCACTTATTTACCAGGATGTTAAAAGCAGCGAACGCAAGGCGCTTGTAGCGGATATACTCGACCGTTTCCAGATCGTAGGTAAAAAAGACCTGTTCCCCGCGCAGCTTTCGGGCGGGCAGCAGCAACTGGTGGGCATTGCACGTGCTTTGATAACCAAACCCAAACTGCTTTTGGCCGATGAGCCTACCGGCAACCTCAACTCCAAACAGGGCGAGGATATTATGGAACTTTTCCGCAAGCTGAACAAGGAAGACGGTGTGACCATTATACAGGTTACCCACTCCGAAAAGAACGCCGAGTTTGGCTCGCGCATTATCAACCTGCTCGATGGTAAGATCGAATCATCGCGCAATATCTGAACAATACCATGTACATCAAACACCTCACATATTTCGTGGCGGCGCTGCTTGTTTTAACGGGCACCGCAACCACTTTTGCCCAAACTGCCGATAGCGTTTTAACCCTGCAACAATGCCTGGATGTGGCCATCAAAAACAACCTGCTGGTAAAACAAAGCGCGTTGGATGTTGAGCGCAACCGTATAAGCTACCAGCAAGCCCGCGAAAACATGCTGCCCAGCTTTAACGGCTCAATCGACCATAGTATCAGCGACGGGCGCAGCCTTAACCCATCAACCAACCAATACGCCACCACGCAATTTACGTCGGCAACCTATGGCCTCAACAGCAGCATTACCCTATCAAGCGGGTTAACCTTGCAAAACGCGGTGAAGCAAACTTCGCTGGCCTACCAGGCCGGGCAAATGGATTTTCAGCAGGCAAACGATAACCTCACGCTCAACGTCATCACCTCATACCTGCAGGTGCTTAATGCCGAAGACCAGCTAACGCAGGCTAATACACAATCGGCGGTATCGCAAAAACAAACAGAACGGCAGGAAACCCTGAACAAGGAAGGCGCTGTGCTGCCATCGGCCTACTACGACCTGAAAGGCCAGGCTGCTGCCGACAAGCTGAACGTGGTGAATGCCAAAAGCGCGTTGGATATCGCCAAACTCACCCTGCTGCAACTGATGAACGTGCCTTATAACAAAAACGTGAAGATACAACGTCAGTTAGCTGATCAATTACCCACGCAGTACACCGAGACTGCCGACCAGGTTTACAGCAAAGCGTTAACCGACCTGGCTTATGTTAAAGCTGCCCAACTACGCCGGCAGAGCGCCGAAAAAGGCGTGCAGGTGGCCAAGGGTGCCCTGATCCCATCGGTTTCGCTGGGTGGTAATTTAGGGACTAACTACTCCAGCTCAGCAAGCGGCGGCACCAATTTGGGTTATGTAAACCAATTGCAAAACAATTACGGCACATCGTTCGGGCTGGGCATTAATGTGCCTATCCTTAACTACTTTCGCAACAGCAACAAGGTAAAGTTAGCTAAACTCGACTTGCTCAACACGCAATATGTTGAACAAAACACACGCATACAGATCCGCGAAAACATAGATCAGGCCTATGTAAACATGACCGCCGCTTACGATCGTTATAAACTGCTGGTTGAGCAGGTTGACGCTTTCGCGGAGTCGTTCCGCATCGCCGAGATCAGGTTCAATTCGGGTGTGTTAACTTCCGTCGATTTCCTTATCGTCAAAGGCAATCTCGACAGGGCAAAAACAAGCCTCATCAGCAGCCGGTACGATTACCTTATCCGCACCAAGATACTGGATTATTATCAGGGACGGTTGACTTTGTAAGTTTTTGTCTTTCTTTATTCGCACAGTACAGCCAATTGCATGGCTGCCCCATCGGGCTACCTGTTTGTAGGCAACAAAATAAAAGGGGCATTTGCGCGGTAGGTGCTGCCCTCCGCGTTCAAATCCGTACGTGGGTAGCCGCTAACGCGGCATGACATATTTTTTTAAACACGTTCTACAAACAGATAGTCCCTACGGGACATTGCCTGTAGTTTGTCGCCGGGTAGGATAAGCTCTGATCAATACTTCTGATAGACGTTATTCAGGATATTCAGATCGAGCTGCGTCCATTTACCCGTGATATCGCTTTGTACAAAGTGGCGTTTAAAGGCCACTATGGCGCTGTTCAGGTCGCTGGTATCGTAACCCATCAGGCGCATAGCAATAACGGGGTCAAAGTTATCGGGGGCCATCTCCAGCACATCATCGCTCCAGTAGCCAAAGCCATGTTGGGCCAGTTTTTTCCAGGGGAATAGCGGGCCGGGGTCGGGTTTACGTTTGGGCGCAAAATCTTCGTGGCCGATAAAATTGGCGGTTGGTATGCTATACGCTTTCTTTAGTTTAGTTAGTAAGGTTATCAGGCTATTGATCAATGGCTCGCTAAAAGGTTCTTCGCCGTTGTTATCCAGTTCAATGCCGATAGAGCAACTGTTCATATCGATCACGCTGCCCCACTTACCCACGCCCGCCTGATTGGCACGCAGGTAATCGTTCACCATGTGCACCACCTTACCATCGCGGCTGATGACATAATGCGCGCTAACGGCGGTGCGCTTTAAAGTAAAGGTAGTTTCCGTTTCATCCAGCGAGTTTTGCGCCGTGTAGTGGATGATCACATAAGCCGGTTTGCGGATACCAAAGTTTACCGTACCCACCCATTCCGTCGGAATGCTCATTCCCATCGAGTCGGTCAGCACGGGCGGCTGTTCAGACTTCAATAGCCTGGCGAGCGAATCAGTTTGATGGGTATAGATCTTATTGGTCGCGAAAAATTTGCCCTTGGGCGAACATGCGGTTATAAGCAGTACCAGTAAAATTAAAACAGGTGGGTAAATGTGGGTATTTTTCATTTATGTTTTGTAATTGTCCCGGTCAATAAAAAAGATGAAAAGTAAACATAAGGATTTTGGTTTGCTTTTTTATAGAAATGCCGCTTTTGCGCGACAGGGCCACATGGGTAATTGTGGGTATTTCCAATATGGGTGAAGGCTTGAATGTTGTAAAAATTGAAGGTTATTTTATTTTCGACCACCCTTTTTTCCAGTCAATCATTAAATACCGGAGGGGGGTAATTGTAAGAAATATTAAAGAACATGATCGGTGAAATCACTTACCAATCAGTGAGATCACAACTATAAATATACAAAAAAGCCCGCACATTTTCAACAAATATGCGGGTTAAAATCTTCTAAAAACCCCTGTTTTGCAAACGCCAATAACGCTTTTTATTTGCTTAAAGACGCTTTTGGGCGAAGAGCCAGTCAAACAAACCGGGTTCGCTGTAAGCTTTACCCTGACTATTATGTTTGACGCGGGGATATTCTGTGTAAACAGGGTTTCCACCTTGCGCTTTAAGCGCATTGATCATTATCCTGGAGTATATAACGTTGTTAACATCGTCCTGGTCGCCATGAAATGCCCAAATGGGTATTTTATAAATAAGCTTAGCTTTTGCAGTGTCCGACACCGAACATATGGGTATTGCCGCGGCAAACAGATCGGGGCGGCGCGTTAAAAAGTCAAAGGTGCCTTCGCCACCCATTGAATAACCGGTTATGTAAACCCGTTTTCCATCAATTGGCAGTTGTTTGATCAATTGGTCCAGTAGTGCTAATGCTGCGCCTGCACTTGGTGTGGGTTGCGCTGTTGGTTCAAGGCTGGTGGGGAAATGAGGGAATTTAACCCATACGTCTTTTTTTGCGCATTGCGGCACCAAAATAAAACAAGGGTATTTCTCGCGTCCGGCCGAATCTGTCAACCCTTTTGGTACACCGGTCAATTGGGCTTCATTGTCGGTGCCACGCTGCCCGGCCCCGTGTAAAAAAAGAACGATCGGATACTTTTTATGTTTGTCATACCGCAGGGGATATAAAAGCCGGTACGGCAGCGTATCGTTATTTGCAATGTAAACGGCTTTGGTATAAGGCAAAACTTGTTGCCCTTTTACGGATTGATGCGTAACAACAACTAAGATAAATGCAATGAGGTATAACTTCATTTGGTTAAATACAAGCTACTGTGCAAAGGCTGTCAGCGCCCTCTCTATCCTTGCAACCGTTTCCTGTTTACCCAATAGCGCAGCAATATCAAACACATGCGGGCCAAACTTACCGCCTACCAGCATAATGCGCAGGGGCAGCATCACATCGCCAATTTTAAAGCCTTTTTCGTCGGTGAGATATTTGAATAATATTTCCAGTTGCAGGGGTTCCCAAACTTCGGCTTCGTCAAAACGGGTTATCAGTTCGCTAAAAAACAAGGCCTTTTCGTCGGTCCATTTTGGTTTAACGGCAGGCAGGTCATACTGCGCCGGTGCCTCAAAAAAGTAAACCGACTGCGCATAAAAATCATTGAGCAAAGTGCAACGGTCTTTAACCGCAGCTATCACTTTTACCAGGTAATCATCATCATCAACAGTAATTGCGTGGCGGTCTAAAACGCTTCTGACTTCCGGCTTCAAGCTTCCTGCTTCCCGCTTCTTTATCCACTCGGCATTGTACCATTTGGCTTTCTCAAAATCAAATTTGGCGCCTGCTTTGCTTACGCGATCGATCGAAAAACTGGCGATCAGTTCGTCCAGGGTAAATATCTCCTGTTCGGTGCCGCTGTTCCAGCCAAGCATGGCCAGCAGATTTAAAAACGCTTCGGGTAAAAAACCCATCTCGCGGAAACCGGGCGTTAGTTCGCCGCTCTTCTCATCCAACCAGTCCATCGCATAAACCGGGAAGCCAAATTTGGCGCCATCGCGCTTGCTTAGCTTGCCGTGGCCGTCGGGTTTTAATATCAAAGGCAAATGCGCCCATTGCGGCATATGTGCTTCCCAGCCCAGATATTTCCACAACAGCAAATGTACCGGCGCCGATGGCAGCCACTCTTCACCACGGAACGCGTGGGTTATCTTCATCAGGTAATCGTCAACCACAACCGCTAAGTGGTAGGTAGGCATCCCATCGGCCTTGAGCAACACCTTATCGTCAACCTGGTTGGTTTCAAAGCTTACGTCGCCGCGTATCATATCGGTGAAGCGCACGCTCTCATCGGCAGGCATTTTAATGCGGATAACGTGCGGGATATTATTATCCAGTAGCAGGTCAACATCGTGTTCGCTTAAGCTTAACGAGTTGCGCAACTGGCTGCGGTATACCTGCCCGTATTGAAAGTTAGGTATCTCTTTGCGGTTTTTGTCCAGTTCTTCGGGCGTATCAAAGGCGTAGTAAGCGTGGCCTTGCGCTACCAGGCGCTCGGCATATTCGCGGTAAAGGGCTTTGCGTTCGCTTTGGCGGTAAGGCGCGTACTGGCCGCCATGGGCCGGGCTTTCGTCGGGTATCAACCCGCACCAGGTAAGGCAATCCATAATGTATTGCTCGGCGCCCTCTACATAACGGCTCTGGTCGGTATCCTCAACACGCAGCACAAAAGTGCCGTTATTTTTTTTGGCGAACAGGTAATTGAACAAAACGGTGCGCACACCACCTAAGTGTAAACCACCGGTAGGGCTTGGCGCAAAACGGACACGGACCTTGGAATCAGACATGCCGCAAAAGTAAGGATTTCGGATTTCGGATTTTCGATTTCGGATTTATTATTTGTAAACTGACCGATCGATGAATATTGGTAAGTCATCTAATTCGAAATCCGAAATTAAGACAATCCGAAATATAATTTATCTTAGACATTTATAACGCGCTGATTTGAAAAAGCACCTGACACTAAAACTCTTAACAAGGATAGTTTGCCTGGCTGCCCTGGCTGGTGCGCTATACCTTTTTCTCATACTTATATTTAACTCCGCCCAGTTTTCGGGTTTAACCTTTCCTTCTAAACTGCAGCATTACTCGTATTCGTGCACCATGATAGGCTTAAGCGTAATGAGCTTGTTTGTTGCCTTTAAAGCCAAAGGGAGTAAAGGGGTTTATTTGGTAGCCGCTTTTTGGGGCGGCCTTGTGTTAACCAATGTTTTGGGCGCTATGCTTCGGGAGCACCTATTGATCAGAACGGTGGTTCGGGATATTACGTCGGCCGTTGTAGCGTCGCTGTTAATTTATAGTATGCAGTATTTTCCGGAGCCTGTTACCCCGGCCGATATTTACCATACCATTAAGCTCAACCGGCTAAACAAAATACTCACCTGGTTGCTCAAACCACGCAATACCTGGTTATATTTTACGCTTTTCGTGTTATTGCTTTATTTGCCGCTCGATTTTGTTAACCTGCCTTTACCAATTCCTGAGATCGTGGTTATGCTGATAGCACTCATGTACATGATGGTTAACTACCGCCGGTCGTCAACAACAGGTCGTAACAGCATTTTATGGCTCTTTTGGGGCATTTTGGCACAACTACTCATCGTAACGTTTTTTGGAATGCTGGATACCTTTAACTGGGTTAGTAACCCGTATACACACGTGGTGGCATCTTTCTCGAGTAGTTTGGTTTTATTAACCTGTTTGTTTATGAGTGTTTTTTTTGCCGATAGTTTTGATACCGGCGTCATCATTAAACGCACTTTGGTAAATGGGTTTTTATTCCTGCTCATCATTTTGGTTTACAATACGCTTGAACATTACCTGATGCATACCATCAACGAATATCTCGAGATCAACGATGCCTTTGCCGCTTCTTTATTATCCGGTGTGCTCATATTGGCCATCAGGCCCTTACACCACAAACTGGAGCATTTTTTAGACCATAAGTTTAAAAACAACCATCCCCGGGGAGCAGCAAACCAGGTAATATCTATCTTCACCATCCGGTCAACTTTCAAATAATAAATTCGAAATTGAACATCCGAAATTCGAAATTAAGACACATCCGAAATAATTTTGCGTAATTTGATAACCGATGAACCCGTACCAACAAAAACGACGCTGGAAATATTTATTGCTGGGCTTTGCCGTAGTTATTGCCAGCGGCTCGTTACTGTACACGCGCTTTTTGGTTAGAGGCTTATCGCAAGCCGAACATACCCGTGCCGAGGTTTGGGCGTTAACTATCAAGCAGATCATCTCATCGCCCGATTACGACTTGAATTATGTTACTGCCATGCGCGACAGCCTGTCGGTACCGGCCATCGTAACCGATGCCAAAGGCGATATTGTATCCGTACGCGACCTGGACTCTACCCGAACCTTTATCAAAGCGGTGGATAGCCTGTCGGGTAAAAAACACCTCCGGTACGATCCGGTGTACTTTAAAAACCAGCTGGAGTATATGAAAAGCCAGCACGAGCCTATCCGTATCATATCCAGCGGCGAATACTATTTTATCTATTATCAGGATTCAGCCTTGCTAACCCAATTGAGGGTATTCCCCTATATACAGCTTACGGTTATCGCTGTTTTTTTACTGATCGCCTATACGGCTTTTAGTTCGTCGCGCAAGTCCGAACAGAACCAGGTTTGGGTAGGTTTAGCTAAAGAAACGGCCCACCAGTTAGGCACGCCCATATCATCGTTAATGGCCTGGATAGAACTGATGAAAGATAAGTACGATGAGGATGACCCGCTTATCGCGGAGATGGAGAACGATGTTAAACGTTTGGAGATAGTGGCCGACCGTTTCTCCAAGATCGGGTCGAAACCCAAACTCGAAAACCATTCGGTTTACGATGTGGTTAAGGAGTATGTAGATTACTTTAAAGTGCGCGTAAGCAATAAGATCCATTTTGAGGTAACCGGCGACCCGGAACTACAAGCGGCCTTAAACGTGCCCCTGTTTGCCTGGGTGTTAGAAAACTTGCTAAAGAACGCCATAAACGCCATTGACGAGACCGGCAACATTACGGTTGAGATAAGCCCCCACCCTACCAAAAACCTGGTATGTATTGATGTTACCGATACCGGCAAAGGCATACCACGCTCAAAGTTTCTGACCGTTTTTCAGCCCGGTTACACCACCCGCAAGCGCGGCTGGGGCTTGGGGCTATCGCTTACCAAGCGTATGGTGGAAAACTACCACGACGGGCATATCTATGTAAAAGACTCCGAATTAGGCAAGGGCACCACATTCCGTATCACTTTAAAAAACCGAACCAGCAATGAACAGGCCACAACCACATGAGTACGCGCCATACTACAACACTTACATCAGCAAAATTGGCGACGGCGACATTATTGATATTTTAGTAAAGCAGCACACCCAGGTAACCGATTTTTTGAAAGCCATCCCTAAGGACAAGGCACTTTACGCTTATGGCCCGGATAAATGGACCATAAAAGAGGTAATAGGTCATATAAACGATACCGAAAGGGTAATGAGTTATCGCTTGCTGCGCTTTGCCCGTGCCGATAAGGACAATGCCTTGCCGGGATTTGACCAGGATACTTACATAGCCAACAGCCGTTTTAACGAGCTTGATGTTGACGACCTGATAGACGAGTTTTTTTACCTGCGCAAAGCCAATCTGTACCTGTTTAAAAGCCTGACCGCCGAAGCCAGGGCAAGGGGCGGTATTGCCAGCACTTTCCCGGTAACGGTTAACGCGCTGCTATACATTATTGCAGGCCATGTTGAACACCACGTTGGTATTTTAAAAGAACGGTATTTATGAGCAAGCTTTGGTTTGGCAACCCGGTTTTTGATGAGCTGAACAAGCGGCACCAAAACCACATTGGCGCTTTAATTGGTATTGAGTTTACCGAGCTTGGCGACGATTTTATTAAAGCCACTATGCCCGTTGATGCCCGCACCCACCAACCTATGGGCATTTTACATGGCGGTGCATCGGTTGTATTGGCCGAAACCCTGGGCAGTTTTGCCTCGAGCTTAATTATCGACCCTGAAAAGTATATGGCCGTAGGCCTCGAAGTAAACGCCAACCACCTGCGCCCGGTTAAGTCAGGCTATGTTATCGGCATTTGTACGCCCATCCACATTGGTGGTAAAACCCATATCTGGGATATTAAAATGTACGACGACCGCGGTAAAATGAACTGCGTGAGCAGGTTAACGGTAGCTATTGTTCCTGTAGTCCATGGCTCATAGTCGATAGACCATAGCACATTTTCGGCTATGGTCTATTGACCATCGACTATGGACTACTCTTTCTTATCCACCGTTTCTTTTTTCTCGATCAGGTAGGATACGAACAGGCCTAAGCCTCCAAATATACCGATCAGCGAAAAGAAAATGGCGGGCACCTCCTGATCGTCGGCCTTAAACATAGTGTGGCTTATTATCGCGGCCAAAAGCAGGCCTAAGCCCGCGCCCATCAATAACAAAGCCCATTTTAAATACCTGAAAGGAGCGGGTGCCTGTGCTTTATAGGCCCGTGGGTCCATGCCTCGCTCTATCATAGCCAGTCTTTCTTTTTTGGTCATGTAAACTATCCCGAATATCATGGCAAAAAGCCCGAGCGAAATAGTGATAGGTATTAATATTGCAGCTTCCATAATGTTGTTTTTTTATGTTTTTAATTTAATTATTGTGTATTTGTAAGCTATGACGACATGGTTTTTCATCAGGTTACAGGCAGGTTAAAAAAAAAGTAGCAGTTATTAGTGGCAGTTGCAGTCCCCGCTTATTTAACTGCTACTGCCAGTGCCGCTGCCACTATATAATGTCTCACCGCTATCCAACCACTGCTACTGCCAGTGTGCTACTGCCACTAACCTGCAGCATGTCCCCGGCTATTTCACTATATTTACATTTAACTGTAACCTCATATACCTAACCCGCGTCAGAGATATTAATTGATGCAAAGCAAATACACCGATACCGAACTGATAGCGCGATCGCTGGCCGGGGACCAGTCGGCCTATGCCGACCTGATGAAACGCCACCAGCGGTTTGTATTTACGCTTGCTTTAAGATTTGCCAAAGGCCGCGAGGATGCTGAGGAGATCGCGCAGGATTGTTTTGTAAAGTCTTACCGCTCGCTTGCTAATTTTAACGGCGAGGCTAAGTTTAGTACCTGGCTGTATAGTATTGTATATACCACCGCAATGACATTTTTGCGTAAAAAACGGGTGGACACCTCGTCAATTGACGATGAAAGTACTTATATTCAGCTTGAAAACCAGTCAGCGGGGTTGGATGCTAATATAGCTGAGCAAAAATCGCGGTCGTTTTATTTGAACCAGGCCATTGAACAATTGCTGCCCGATGACGCGATGATCATCACGCTGTTTTACAAAGGCGAGCAATCGCTCGAGGAAATAGGGCAAGCCATGGGCATGGAACCCAATACCGTAAAGGTTAAACTATTTAGGGCACGCCAGCGTTTAAAAGAACGTTTGGAGCGCACATTGAAACACGAAGTAAACGAACTGATATGAACTGTGTAGAAGAAAAACTGTGGAACTATATTGATGGCAACTGCAGCCCCGAGGAGCAGCAGGCTATGGATATTTTAATTGCTACCGACGAGGTTTACAAACGCAAGTACCACGAGCTGGTGAAACTCAATATGGACTTTGCCTGTATGGAACTTGATGAACCATCCATGGGCTTTAGCTATAAAGTGATGGAAACCATCCGCGCCGAAAACGCCCTTAAGCCTTTAAAAGCCGCCGTTGATAAACGCATTATTAAAGGTATTACCGCGTTTTTTGTATTCAGCATTAGCGTATTGCTTATTTTTTCGTTCGCGCAGGTCAACTGGTCGGCGGGCAACGGCGCATCTGCATTGTCGGCTATCGACATTAAAATACCACATATCGAAAGCTATTTGAATGGCACGGTGTTAAAGGTTTTTGTTTTGTTTGATATTGTAGCCGGTTTGGTTTTACTGGACGGTTACCTGCGCAAAAAACTGAACAGAAAGATGGCAGATTAAAGGCCATTGTCTGGCAAATGCAACAATCGTAAAAATAAAAGACGTAATTGTACGCTTAAAAACACATTTTAACTGCCAGGCAAACTTTGGTACAGAAATTGTAATATCCTAACCGAACCGGCGATCTTGCTGGTTCAATTGTGATAAGGTTTAGGTTGAAAGTCGCTCGGAGCAAGTCCGGGCGGCTTTTTTTTGCCCCGGGCCCCATCTCATCCGCAAGGCTTTTACAAAAAAATCCCCCCTTTAGGGGGAGATCAGGTGCGCTAAGTTATTCTCCATTATTTGTTAAATTCGTATCAGCAAAAATCATAACCCCTCTGATAATGAAAAAACTGACCTACCTCCTGTTAACCTTGCTGGCTACCATTGCCACAACGGCTTTAAACGCGCAAGGTTTTAAAATGCCTGCCGCAAGCTCAACCCAAACCCTTACGCAAGACCTTGGCCTGGGGCAGATCACCATTGTTTACTCGCGCCCAAATGCCAAAGGCCGTGTAATGCTGGGCAAACAAGAGCCTTTTGGTACCGTTTGGCGTACCGGCGCCAACAGCGCGACTACCATTACTTTTACCGACGAGGTAAGCATTGAGGGCAACAAAGTACCAGCGGGCACTTATGGCCTGTTCAGTATACCCGATGCTAAAGAGTGGACCATCATCCTGAGCAAAACCAGCAAAACCTGGGGCGCTTACAGCTACAAACAGGAAGACGACTTTTTACGCTTCAAAGTAAAGGCCTGGACCGTAAAAGAACCCGTAGAAACTTTCACCATGCAGTTTGAAAACGTGATGCCAACCACTGCCGACCTGCACCTGGCCTGGGAGCATACAGCCCTGAGCTTTCACATTACTACCGATGTTGACGCCCGTGTAATGGCCAGCATTGACGAAGCCATGAAAGGCGAAAAGAAACCATACTTTAACGCCGCGCAATATTATTACGCTAACGACCATGATATGGCTAAAGCCCTGGAGTGGATAAACGAGGTTGAAAAGGCACAGCCCAAATCGCAGTTTGTAAAAGTTTGGAAAGCCCGTATCCAGCTAAAAGCAGGCGACAAAAAAGGTGCTTTGGCTACAGCCGAAGAAGGTGTACGCTTATCAAAAGAAGCTAAAGACGGCGAATACGAACGTTTGAATGCCGCTGTTGCCGCGCAGGCGAAATCGTAAATTTAACCAGTACTAGATTTGACAACTTTTAAAAAGTTGTCAAATCTTTAATATAACCTTACCGGGACGCTTTTTCGCCCGGGTGATAGTGGTCAAGCCATTCCTGGTAGGTGGCGTCTTTGCATATCACCATAAATTTTCCTGCTTTGGTCTTTTTGTTGTAGATCACCCAGTTCTTCAAGTCGAATATTTTAATGATGACCGTATCCTTAGATACTGCGAGATCGGTTATGCCGCCATCATTACAGTTGATCAAGGTATCTATGTTACCGCTGTTTTCGAGCGTCACAAAAGCCCTGGTATTTGAGATATAACTTTCGCGGTACCAATATATATCTGCTGCATTCAAATGAACTGTTTTAAACACCTGCCTTTTGTTTTCACAGGCCGAGAAGCAGATCAACAGGCAAATATATAACCCTATTTTTTTCATCAGGATATTGGTGATAACTGTCGCCGGTTGTTTAGTCGCAACATCAACCTAAGTTACACATTCCCTTTAATTATTAATGCACCGGTGCCAGGCTGATCCAAAAATCAGTGTCTTCGCCCATGCCTTGCTGGTTAGTACGGGTTTGCTCTCCCTGCTGGCCGCCAGCCCCGCCACGGCCGCCGCCGCGACCGCCACGGCCACCTCCACCCATGCCTCCCATTCCGCCGCCACCCATACCACCGCCGCGACCGCCGCCCATGCCTTCCATACCTGAGCCATTGTTTTTCTTCTCAGGGCGCTGAATGCCGTTTACCTGTATATTGATAGCAAACTCGGCGTTTTTGCCGGGTTTTATATCCAGCATTTTAAGGGGAATGGCTGTTTCGTAGACGAGGGTGTGTTTATCATCAAATTTAACAGCCGCCTTAAAACCGTAGGTGTTGGCAGTGGTGATCACTTCGCTTTCCACATCTTTAAAACCGGCTACCTTAATACTCGTGGTTTGCAAAAGTGAAGGCTTATACATTTCTTCGGCATTCTCTTCATTGTTAGCGCGGGCCATCAGCATAGCCGATGCGTCCGGCACAGGATAAGTCATGCTGTAGGTTTTATGTTTTTTGCCTTCGGGGTTAACCGATATGGTGATTCCCCCCGCCATGATCTTGCGCTTCATTTGCGGATCGGTCACCCGGGCGATGACATACATATCGGTATCATCGTTGGCGATGGTATAGTTCATTTTGGTCTTGCTGTCGTAATACGCGAGCGAATCGCCCCACTCCTTCAGTTCGCCGTCAATGCGGGCAGCTGTGGGTGCTTTCTGCATATAGGCTTTATTGTCCTTTTGTGCGATAGCGTGCCGGCTAAAAAAAGCCAGTGTGATAACTAAAAAGTATTGGGCGGGCGTTTTCATATCGTAGTTTGCGTATAACGCAATGCTAAACCTGCAAAATGAAGTTATGATGAATATTTGCCAATGCGGGCCATAAACAACAAAGTTGTTACAGGTATATACCCATAACAACTTTTGTAAGATTTGACAACTTTTAAAAAGTTGTCAAATCTTGCTTATCGCTTTTAATTACTTAGTTAAAGTAAAGTGCATCCAAAACTCAGCAGGGCGCATATCGCCTTTGGGGCCGCCACCCTGTTCTCCGTCGGCGGGCCCGTCGGTTTTGGCATCTCCGCCTTTACCGCCGCCGCCACCTTTTTTACCGCCGTGTTTGGTAGCCTGGGTTACGGCCACCATGGAGTTATCATCAATCCCGTTAAGGCGCACGCTGATGTAAACATCGTTACTGCCCGGTTTAATATTCAATGCTTTTAGCGGGATAGCGGTCTCGTACGACATACCCCCATCATCGTTAAAGGCATACGATCCGTTAAAGCCATCAGTGGGGAGTTTAATTTTACTGTCCATCCCTTTAAAGCCGTCCAACTGAAAGGTATGTGCCTGGGCTATGCGTTCGGTCACATCGGCATCGGGCGCTATGGGTGCAGGGTACGTAATGTTATAGGTTTTGTTCTTCTTTCCTTCGGTGTTAATGGCAATGGTAATGCCGCCTGCCATCACTTTTTGTTTGGTGCCGCGGTCTTTCACCAAAGCTATCACGTAAAGGTTATTATCGTCTGCCGCGATGGTGTATTTAAGCCGGGTTTCTTTGTTATACATGGCCAGGGTATCGCCCCAATCGGTAATGTCGCCATCAATGGCGATACCGCCTGGTGCCTTGGGCATTGCCTGAGCTGTCATTTCGGGGGTTTGTGCAAAGGCCTGGGACAGCCACAATACGCACATTAAGGCCGCTAAGCCAAATCTTGCTGGAGTTTTCATCGTCGGGAAAAATTGAGATCAGTTAAATATCTTACAAACTAAGTTATTGAATTGAACGGCAATTTTCAAGATTTTGACTATAACAAACCCGTTACAAATACTAAGAATTTAGTTGACAATCAACGCTTTGTCACGACGCAGCTTAACGATCAAGAGGCTGCATTTACGAAAATTTCTCTTCCATCATTTTTTCCAGCGCGAACATTTCGTCGCGCAGTTTGGCGGCCAATAAAAAGTCCATGCCTTTGGCGGCGGCCAGCATATCTTTTTTGGTGTTCTCGATTGATTTTTTGAGTTCCGCCTTGCTCATATACTGTACTATCGGGTCGGCAGCTATTGATGCAGCCGTATCGGCTTCAATATAGGCATGTTGTACACCACCTTTAAAATCAACTACCGATGTTTGCTCAATAATGCTCTCCTTGGTCATGCCCACAGTACGCGGCGTTATGCCATGCAGGGTGTTGTAGGCTATTTGCTTGTCCCTGCGACGGTCGGTTTCTTCGATGGTCACCCGCATGGAGTCTGTAATTTTATCGGCATACATAATTACCCGGCCACGGTCGTTACGGGCGGCGCGGCCAATGGTTTGTATCAGCGAGCGCTCTGAGCGTAAAAAGCCTTCTTTATCAGCATCCAAAATGGCTACCAAACTTACTTCGGGCAAATCCAGGCCTTCGCGTAATAAGTTGATGCCTATCAAAACATCAAACTCACCCAGGCGCAAGCCGCGCAATATCTCCACCCGTTCCAGTGTTTTAACTTCGGAGTGTATGTAGCGGCACTTAATACCCAGCCTATCCATGTATTTGGCCAGTTCTTCGGCCATGCGTTTGGTTAGGGTGGTCACCAAAACACGGTCGCCAAGCTTAATGGTTTTATCTACTTCGTCAAGCAAATCGTCAACCTGGTTAATTACCGGGCGTATCTCAATACCGGGATCAAGCAAGCCCGTAGGGCGTATCACCTGCTCCACCACCACCCCATCCGACTTTTCCAGTTCAAAATCGCCGGGGGTAGCACTCACATATAAGGTTTGGGGCGCCAGTTTTTCAAACTCCTGGAAGTTTAACGGCCGGTTATCCAGCGCAGCAGGCAAACGGAAGCCGTACTCGACCAGTGATATTTTACGCGACCTGTCGCCGCCATACATGGCCCGTATTTGCGGTACGGTAACGTGGCTCTCATCGATCACCATCAGGTAATCGTCCGGAAAGTAATCCAGCAAACAAAAGGGCCTTGCGCCGGGCTGCCGCCCGTCGAAAAACCGCGAATAGTTTTCGATACCTGAGCAGTAGCCCAGTTCGCGTATCATCTCCAGGTCGTAGTTAACCCGTTCTTCCAAACGTTTGGCTTCTAAAAAGCGGCCGTCGTGTATGAACTGTTTTTTGCGGCTTTCCAGTTCGTCCTGTATCTCGTAAACCGATTTTTGAAAACGCTCGCGCGGGGCAACGTACAGGTTGGCGGGGTAAACCACCATGTTCTGCATCTTTTCGATAGTTTTACCCGATTGGGGGTCGAAAGTGCTCAACTCTTCAATATCATCACCAAAAAACGACACCCGGTAGGCATAGTCCATATTGGCCGGGAAAATATCCACCACATCGCCTTTTACCCTAAAGTTTCCGCGACGGAAATCGGCCGTGGTGCGCGAGTACAATATCTCTACCAGCCGGTGCAAAAAGGCGTTGCGGCTAATGCGCGTACCCACCGCGAAACGGAACACCGAATTGGCAAAATCCTCGGGGTTACCCATACCGTAAATGCAGGAGATGGACGATACCACGATAACATCCCTGCGGCCCGACATTAATGCCGAAGTGGTGCGGATACGCAGCTTTTCTATCTCATCGTTTATCTGCAAATCCTTTTCGATATAGGTATTTGACGAGGGGATAAAAGCCTCGGGTTGGTAGTAGTCGTAGTAGCTTACAAAATAGTTAACCGCGTTTTCGGGGAAAAACTGCTTAAACTCACCGTACAATTGCGCGGCCAGTGTTTTGTTATGACTTAAAATAAGCGTCGGCCTCTGCGTTTGCTGTATCACATTGGCCACGGTAAACGTTTTACCCGAACCGGTAACCCCTAACAGCGTTTGGTAATTATCGCCATTGTTAACACCATCAACCAATTGGCGGATGGCTTCAGGCTGGTCGCCGGTAGGTTTATAGTGTGATGTTAGTTTAAAGTCCATTTGTTAGATGTGAGATATTAGATGTGAGATATGAGACATCTAAAAGAATAACGTCAATAATAGCAATCGGTGAAATCAAAGTTCAATCAGTGCAATCCCCTTTCCAAATCAGTGAAATCCTATCAAAATCGGTGAGATCCCAATAAACAAAAATACAAATACCCGGCCAATAAAAAAGGGGCGCCAACCCGTGGTGCCCCTAAAATCAAACCTTATATAAACATTAGTTATCACTAACGCTACGTGCATAATACGCCGGGCTGATTTATTTATTTTAGGGCTTTACTTTTTTGACATAAGGGTGATGAGGGGAAGGAAGATGGAGGAGGTACGATGGAAGATGAGTTGGTTAAGAAAAAAAATTACATGAGCATTAGCGGAGGGTGATTTGGGCATGGCTATGAACACTAACACGCGCTGCAGGGCTTTAAAATTTATTTCGCAACTTCGGGTGATATATTGGCTATCAAACGCACTTGTTATTAAACACCATTAAAATGGAACAGCACAGCATATTCAGATCGGCAGCCGACCGCGAGGCGTTTTTTATCGGGCTCTATAAAAAGGCCTTTCCAACTGTTGCGCGGTATGTAGCCCGCATGGGCGGAACGTTTGAGCAGGCGCAGGACGTTTTCCAGGACGCGTTGGTTATTTATTACGAAAAGGTACAGTCGCCGCAAGCCAATATCCGCAGCAGCGAGAAGGCCTACCTGGTGGGTATTGCTAAGCACCTGTGGAGCCAGGCCTATAAAATGGATAGCCGGAACCAGCCATTAGGCGATATCGATCTTGAGGTTATTGCCGATGAACAACCCGCTGCAAATAAGCTGATGTATTACCTGGAGACCGCGGGACAAAAGTGCATGGAGTTGCTTAAAGCCTATTATTACGACCATTTAGCTGCCAGCGACGCCGCCGAACGGTTTGGTTACTCGGGCACACGGTCGGCCACGGTGGCCAAGTATAAATGTTTGGAGAAAGTACGCGAAACCGTTAAACAAAACTCATTAAGCTATGCGGACTTCGTTGAATAACATTAAAGCGATAGAAGACCATTTGTTTGGCCTTAGCACGCCTGGCGACTCCCTTGTTTTTGAAGCGCGGATGATACTGAGCAGCAGTTTGCGCGATGAGGTGCAGCAGCAGCAAAATACATATGCCGTGATACAGCAATACAGCCGCAAACAACTCAAGGCCGAAATAGCCGCAGTTCAACAAAAATTGACTACCGAACCCAAACACCAGGGCTTTATGCACCGCATGATAAACCTGTTTAAAAAGCATTAAAATGAACATTAACCATACTGAGTTTAGAAAATACGCTGTAAAGCACCACCGCATTGGCAGCCAGCATGTAGATAGCTATATAGGCCGGGTGGCGCAAATGCCAACCGCTATGACGCCTTATATTACCGAAGAACGCCAGCTAAACGTAGCGCAGATGGATGTTTTTTCACGATTGATGATGGACCGCATCATTTTTTTAGGTGAGCCGGTTGACGACCGTAACGCCAACATCATACAAGCGCAATTGCTGTTCCTACAATCGGTAGATGCTAAAAAAGATATCCAGTTATACATTAACTCGCCGGGCGGGTCGGTTTACTCGGGTATGGGTATTTACGATACCATGCAGCTTATAACGCCCGATGTAGGTACCATTTGTATCGGCATGGCGCTGTCCATGAGCGCGGTGTTACTTTGCGCGGGCGCGCCGGGCAAGCGCGCGGCTTTGCAACATGCCAGGGTGATGATCCACCAGGCCTCAAGCGGAGTGCAGGGTTCGGCATCGGATATTGAGATAACCGCCCGCGAGGTGCTTAAGCTACAGAACGAGTTGTATACCATATTATCCAAACACAGCGGGCAAACTTACCAGTGGGTACATAATGCCGCCGACCGCGATTACTGGATGACCGCCGCCGAAGCTAAAACTTACGGTATGGTTGACGAGGTGTTGGGGGTTAGTGATTGAGGTTGATTGGATGAGTGGTTGATTGGGTGAGTGGTTTTTGATAGAACGACAGATTTGACACTCCTCCGTTGGTCAGGATTTGAAATCCCGATCTAATAAAGTCCGGATTTTAAATCCGGACTAACATGGAATTGTAGGATATTTTCAGACGAAACATTGCTTTTTTCCACTTATGGACTAACACCGCTGTTGGAGGTGCTTCCGTTGGTCGGGATTTGAAATCC
>JACXTT010000507.1_pt1 | contig 66104 bp, 65 predicted proteins | sample 9270951 | NCBI WGS metagenome assembly JACXTT01 (sample SAMN15532306, study PRJNA645909) | rock metagenome | isolation source: weathered quartz diorite | place: Puerto Rico | collected 2017-06-21 | reverse complement strand
GAGGGCGACGGCCGGGGCGGCGGCGACCGTGGCCGCGACCGGTTCCGTGGCCGCCGCGACCGCGGGGAGTCGCGCGACCGGTGAGCCAGGCCCGCGCCCCTCGAGCGCGTCGAACGGCCGGCGAGGGTATCGCGCGGAGCGAGTACGCCTCCGGCCTTCGGGTCGTGACCGAGCAGATGCCCGAGATGCGCTCCGTCGCGCTCGGCGTCTGGGTGGACGTGGGCTCGCGCGACGAGCGCCAGCGCATGTCCGGGGCGTCGCACTTCCTCGAGCACCTGCTCTTCAAGGGCACCAAGGAGCGCACCGCCAAGGAGATCGCCGAGGCCTTCGACGCGGTGGGCGGCGACCTGAACGCGTTCACCGCGAAGGAGTACACGTGCTACTACTGCCGCGTCGGCGACCGCGACCTGCCGATGGCCGTCGCGTACATGAGCGACATGCTCCAGCACTCGATCATCGACCGCACGGACTTCGACGCCGAGCGCCAGGTGATCCTCGAGGAGATCAACCGCCAGGAGGACGCCCCCGACGACCTGATCCACGACCTGTTCGCGGAGACGCTCTGGTCGGGGCACCCGCTCGGCCGGCCGGTGCTGGGCACGCGCGACACGATCCAGGGCATGACCCGCGATCAGGTGAAGCGCTTCTACGACCGTCTGTACGAGCCTCGCCATTTCGTGATCGCCGCGGCCGGCAACCTCTCGCACGAGCGGCTCTGCGGGCTGATCGAGGAGCACATGGACACCGGCCGGAGGCTCGCGCCGCGGGGCTCGGCGCACGGACGAAGCGCCGGCCGCGTTCCCCCCGCCGCCGCGGGCACCATGGTGCGGAATCGGAAGACCGAGCAGGCGCACCTGTGCCTCGGCACGCGCGCGCCGTCGCGCAAGGACCGGGAGCGGTTCGCGTTCGGCGTCGTGAACTCGGCGCTCGGTGGCGGCATGTCCTCGCGCCTGTTCCAGGAGATCCGGGAAAAGCGCGGCCTCGCGTACTCGGTGTACAGCTACCACTCGATGTTCGCCGAGACCGGCCTGTTCGCCGTCTACGCGGGCACCACGCCCTCGCGCGCGCGGGAAGTGCTCGCCCTCGCGCGGCGCGAGCTGGCCGACGTCGCCCAGCACGGCGTGACGACCGAGGAGTTCGAGCGCGCCAAGGGCCACATGAAGGGGTCGCTCGTGCTCTCGCTCGAGGACACGAGCGGGCGGATGTCCCGGATCGGGCGATCCGAGATCTCGCACGGCGAGATCCTGTCCGTCGACGAGGTGCTGGAGCGGATCGAGGCGGTGACCATGGACGACGCCGCGGCCATCGCGGCCGAGGTCCTCGGGCGCGAGATGGCGCTCTCGGTCATCGGCCCGTTCCGCCGCGGCGCGTTCGCCCAGGGACGGGGATGATCCGGGTCGGCGTGCTCGGCGCCGCCGGCCGGATGGGCCGGACGGTCTGCCGGGCGGTCGCCGGCGATCCCGACCTGTCGCTCGTGGCGGCCATCAACCCCTCGTTCGCCGGTCACGCCATCGCCGAGCTGATCGGCCCCACCGAGCTCGACCTCACGGTCTCCGACGACCTCGACGTCCTTCCCTCCGCCGCCGCCGAGGTGGGTGTGGACTTCACGACGCCCGACGCGGTCATGGGAAACGTCCGCCGCCTGCTCGAGCTCGGCATCCACGCCGTCGTCGGCACGACCGGCATCGGGCCGAAGGACCTCTCGGAGCTCGAGCTGCTCGCGAGGGGTGGCCGCGCGAACGTCGTGGTCGCGTCGAACTTCGCGATCGGCGCCGTGCTCATGCAGCGCTTCGCCGCCGAGGCGGCCCGCTTCTTCCCCGCCGCCGAGATCGTCGAGCTGCATCACGAGGGGAAGCTCGACGCGCCGTCGGGCACGGCCCGGGCAACCGCGGAGCGCATGGCGAAGGCCCGCGCCACCGACCGCACGGCGCCCTCCTCGGAGACGATCGAGGGCGCGCGCGGCGCCGACGTCTCCGGGATCCGCGTGCACGCGGTTCGCCTCCCCGGCCTCGTTGCGCACCAGGAGGTCGTCTTCGGCGGCGCCGGCGAGACGCTCACGATCCGCCACGACTCGCTGGACCGCCAATCCTTCATGCCTGGCGTGCTGTTCGCGATCAAGGCGGTGGCCGAGCGCCCGGGCCTCACCGTCGGGCTCGAGCCGATCCTCGGCCTCGACCCGCAGTGACGGAGCGGGTGCGTCTCGCCGCCGTCTACGCGCACCCCGACGACGACACGAACGGGATCGGCGGCCTCCTCGCAGCGAACGCCGACCGCATCGACTACACGCTGATCTGCTGCACGAGCGGCGAGGCCGGCGAGATCGCCGACCCCTCCCTCGCGACCCCGGAGAACCTCGCCCACGTCCGCGAGCAGGAGGAACGCGACGCGATCGCCGCCCTCGGCATCTCCGACGCCCACGTCCACTTCCTCCGCCACCCCGACGGCGCCCTCGCGGACGTCCCCCGCGATCGGCTCGTCGAACAGATCACCGCCATCCTGCACGACGCGCAACCGCAGATCGTCATCACCTTCGGGCCCGAGGGCGTCACGCGCCATACCGACCACATCGCCGCCGGCGAGGCGGGCACGTCCGCCTTCCACAACCTCCTCTATGAGGGCGCTCCCCTCCCACGCCTCTACCACGTCGCGCTCCCGAAGTCCCTCCTGGACCGGTTCTGGAACGCGCTCCTCTCGCGAGGACGCATGGGCAACCCCGACGCGCCCTTCATGCCGCAGGGCATCCCCGACGACCGGATCGACGTACGCGTCGAGATGGGCGACGCCATCGACCGCAAGATCGCGGCCATCGAGGCGCACCGCACCCAGAACTTCCATTTCGTCCCCGAGGACCTGCGTCGTCAGATGTTCGTCGCCGAGCATTTCGTCCAGGCGTGGCCCCCGCGCGAGCCCGGCGCCCCGCGCCTCACGAGCCTCCTCGACGGCCCGAAGACAGAGGCTCAGTCGTCGGTGCCGTAGTCCCAGGCGAAGAGCTGCTCCGGGACCAGGCGCATGACGACTCGGTCCGACTGGGGCATCGCCTCATCGTCCGTCCATTGGCGGCCGTGCTCCTCTCCGTAGCGGGTCGAGATCGCCAGCAGGATCTCACGGTCCTTCGGGAGGATCTCGGGCGTTCCGTGCACGACGACGGCCTTGTACGGTCGGTCCTCCGACGCCACCGAGATCGCGACGCGGGGCTGGTGCGCGAGGTCCCGGCCGGTGTGGCGGGCTTCCCGGCGGGTCGTGAGCCAGAAGCCGCCCTCGCGCCACAGGTACCAGAGCGGCCGGACGCGTGGGTTGCCCTTCGCGTCCACCGTCGCGAAGTGACAGAGATGCGGCTCGGCGAGGAAGGCGTCGATCTGCTCCGGGTTCATTTGACGACCGTCTGCTCGACGTAGACGAAGCCCATCGCATCGCTGAAGCTGGCGAGGTCCGCGGTCGCCTTGGCGTTCGCCTCGCTCGCCATGTCGGCCTTGAAGCCGTCGCGGTCCTCCCACGTGAGCTCCGCCACGCCGTCGTACGCCGCCGTCTGCCCGTCCGGCACGCGCGTGACGAGGTTCACGATGTAGCCCTTCAGGTTCGCGTAGCCGTCGCGAGCGATGGGCGCGTGCTGTTCGATCCAGTACGTGCCGAACTCCTCGGGGGACATTCCCTCCTTCCTGCGGAGCCAGATGTGCGCGCGGACGGTCATGGGTTCCTCCGGTTTGTCAGGTGTCGCGGCTGGTCGCCTCGTGTGGGCCGGCCTGCGCGCGAGCGAGCGTGAAGAGCAGGTCCGAGAGCCGGTTCAGGTAGTGCAGCACGTCGTCGGTCACGGTGCCGCCGGAGTCGCGGAGGGCGACCGCGCGCCGTTCCGCTCGCCGGACGGCGGTGCGCGCCACGTCGAGCGCGGCCGAGAGGGGGTTCGCGCCGGGGACGATGAACTCCTGGGGGAGCGGATGGGCCTCGACCGTGTCGTCGATGAGGCGTTCGAGTGCGGTCACCATGTCGGACGTGACGAGGGAGACGCCGGGCGTGAGCTTGGCACGCTCCTTCGGGTTCGTCGCGAGGTCGGCGCCGGCGACGAAGAGCTCGCGCTGCAGTTGCAGAATCAGAGCGGAGAAGCCAGGGTCAGAGGCGAGCGCACGGGCGAGGCCGAGGGCGGCGACGGCCTCGTCCACCGAGCCGTAGGCCTCGGTGGCGGGATCGGCCTTCGAGACGCGGGTGCCGTACAGGAGCCCGGTGGTTCCATCGTCGCCGGTCCTCGTATAGATCCGCACCGCGGCTAGGATACCCGTGCACGCTCGTGCGCCCAGCGGCCCTGTTCGTCGGTCGCGCGTTGGCGCGGATGGGAGGGATCGACATGGCGGGACGGTTCGGCTCGGTGCTCACGGCGATGGTGACGCCGTTCAAGGACGACGGCTCGCTCAACCTGGACGGTGCGCAGGCTTCGGCTCGGTACCTGCTGGAGCACGGATCGGACGGGCTGGTCGTCGCGGGCTCCACGGGGGAGGCGGCGACGCTGTCGCATGGTGAGAAGGCGGATCTGTTCCGCGCGGTGGTCGAGGCGGCCGGGGGCTCCGGGACGGTCATCTGCGGGACGGGCACCTACGACACGGCCGAGTCGGTCGAGCTGACGCGGGCCGCCGAGAAGGCGGGCGCCGACGCTGTGCTCGTCGTGACGCCGTACTACAGCCGCCCGCCGCAGCGCGGGCTCGTCGCACACTTCACGACGGTGGCGAGGGCGACCGAGCTGCCGGTGATGCTCTACAACATCCCGAGCCGCACCGCCTGTCTCATCGAAGCCGACACGCTCCTTCGGCTCGCGAACGATGTTCCGAACATCGTCGCGGTCAAGGACGCGACCGCCGACTTCCAGACAGCGAGTCGGATCGTGAAGGAGAGCCCGCCGGAGTTCGACGTCTACTCCGGGGACGACTGGGCGACGCTCTCGTTCGTCTGCCTTGGCGGCGTCGGCGTGGTCTCCGTGGCCTCACACCTGGTGGGGGAGCGCATGCATCAGCTGATCGAGCTCGCCTCGACCGGCGACGTCCCCGCCGCGCGCAAGATCCACGAGGAGCTGCTGCCGCTGTTCAAGGGCCTGTTCATCACCTCGAACCCCATCCCCGTCAAGGCCGCCCTCGAGATCGTGGGCCGCCCGGCCGGGCCGCTTCGCCTTCCCCTCGTCGCCGCGACCGCGGACGAGCGAGCCTCGATCGAGCAGGCCATGAGGGATGCCGGGGTCGTCTGAGGAGCCCCGAGCCCGGCTGGTCTTCCTCGGCGGCGTCGGCGAGGTCGGCCGCAACATGGCCGCGCTCGAGCTGGACGGCCGGGTCCTGGTGATCGATGCGGGCCTCTCGTTCCCCGAGGTCGAGATGCCCGGGATCGACCTGGTGCTCCCGGACTTCCAGTACCTGCGGGACCGCCGCGACCGGATCGAGGCGGTCGTGCTCACCCACGGCCACGAGGACCACATGGGGTCGCTCCCGTACCTGTTGCGGGAGTTCTCCCTCTCCGTCTACGCGACGCCGCTCACGATCGGCCTGCTCGAGGGCAAGCTCGAGGAGCACGGCGTGCGCGAGCGGGTCGAGTTCCACGAGGTCACGCCGGGCGAGGAGGTGCGGGCAGGGCCGTTCACGATGCGCTTCCACCGCGTGTCCCACTCGATCCCAGACGGCTGTGCCGTCGCGATCGACCTGCCGTGGGGCGTGCTCCTGCATTCGGGTGACTTCAAGCTCGACCCCACGCCGATCGACGGGCGCGCGACCGACCTGCAGGGGCTCGCCGAGGAATCGCGGCGCGGCGTGCACGTGTTCCTCTCCGACTCGACGAACGCGGAGGACCCCGGCACGACGGGGAGCGAGCGGCTGGTCGGGCCGGTGCTGTTCGACATCATCCGCGACGCGCGCCAGCTGGTGGTCGTCGCGTGCTTCGCGAGCCACGTCCACCGCGTGCAGCAGGTAGTGAACGCCGCGGTCGCGGCCGGCCGGAGCGTCGCGTTCCTCGGCCGCAGCATGCACCAGAGCGTGGCCGCCGCGCGGGCGCTCGGGTTCCTCGACGTGCCCGAGGAGGCGATCGTGCCGATCGAGGCCCTCGAAGAGATGCCCTCGAGCGACGTCGTGGTCTGTTGCACCGGCTCGCAGGGCGAGCCGCTCTCGGCGCTCGCGCTCATGGCCGCGCACGAGCACCGGTGGGTGAGCCTGCAACCGGGCGACACGGTGATCCTCTCGTCCTCGGTGATCCCCGGGAACGAGACGGCGATCCACCGCACGCTGGATGGCCTGTATCGAACGGGCGCCGAGGTGCATCACGTGCCGATCGCGCCGGTCCACGTCTCGGGGCACGCGGCCGCCGAGGAGCTCAAGTTCATGCTGAACCTCGTCCGGCCGCGATGGTTCGTGCCCGTGCACGGCGAGCTGCGACACCTGGCGCATCACGCGCGGCTCGCACGCGAGGTCGGCATCGATCCGGAGCGCATCCTGGTGGTCGAAGACGGAGACACGCTGGAGATCGGCGAGGCGCTGACGCGCGGCGAGCGCGTGCAGGCCGGCATGACGTTCGTGGACGGCCTCGGGATCGGGGACGTCGGCCACGCCGTCCTTCGCGACCGGCGCAAGCTCGCCGGCGACGGGATCGTGGTGGTCGTCGTCACGGTGGACGCGCGCTCGGGGGTCGTGCTGGCCGGCCCCGATGTGATCAACCGGGGCTTCATCGTCGACGACGCCGCGGACGCGATCCTCGAGGAGGCGCGCGAGCGCACGGTGAAGGCGCTCGAGCAGAGCGCGGCCGACCAGGTCACCGATCAGAGCGTGCTCCAGCAGAACATCCGCCGCGCGCTGGGCAAGTACTTTTTCGAGATTACGCAGCGAAAGCCGGTTATCGTGCCCGTGATCATGGAGGTTTGATCCATGCGGGCGAAGCGCGCTCGATCGAAGCCGGCCCGGGCGAGGTCGCGGGCGCCGAAGAGGCGGCGCCCCGCCGCAAAGCGCCAGGGACCCGGACGCATCCGCAAGGCCGGCTCGCGCGTCGCGGGTCACCTCTCACCACGCGCCGCCGAGGCGCTCGGCGTCGGCCTGCTCGTCCTCACCGCGCTCTGGATCATGGGCCTGTGGCTCGGGACCGGCGGGCCGGTCGGGCACGCCAGCCGCGTGTCCGTGCGCGCGCTCTTCGGGCCGGCGGGATACGCGCTCCCCGTGGTCGCCGGCTACTGGGCGTTCCTGTTCCTGGGCGGCACGGCCCGCGAGGAGCGGGGCCGGATGCTGGTCGGGCTCCTGGTCGGAGGGCTCGGCGTGCTCGGGCTCGCGTCGATCGCGGGCGGGAACCCCGCGCCGGGTGCGGGGTCCCACGCGATCGCCGGCGCGGGCGGGTTCATCGGGGCGGTCGTCGCGTGGCCGCTCTCGCGCGGGGTCGCCACGTATGGAGCGGCGGTCGTCTGCCTGGGCCTCGTCGCCCTCGGGGCGCTCGTGTTCACCGCCACGCCGATCGCGTCGGTCGGCCGCGGGCTTCGCCGGCTGGTCCTGGGCCGCGCGGCCACCGAAGATGGCGCCTCAGCGGCGGGGGCTTCGCTGCAGGACGTCGGTCGCGCCTCCACGATGCCGGACGTCCGCGACGAGCTCCCCCTGATCGCGCCGCCCATGCCGCCGCCCGACGAGCCCGTCATCATCGCCGAGGCGAAGCAGATCCGACTTCCCCTCACCTCGCGCGCGGGCGGCTACCGACTCCCGCCGCTCGACCTCCTGCGCCTGGCGCCGGCCAGCAAGGGCGACGCTCGGGACGCGGAGCAGACGAAGGCCGCGCTCGAGCGCACCTTCCACAACTTCGGCGTCGCCGCGCGGGTCGTCTCGGCCCACCGTGGGCCCACCGTCACCATGTACGAGGTCGAGGTCGAGCCCGGGACGAAGGTGAACCGGGTCCTCTCGCTCCAGGACGACATCGCCTACGCCCTCGCGACGCCGGACGTTCGGATCGTCGCGCCGATCCCGGGCAAGTCGGCGATCGGCGTCGAGGTGCCGAACAAGGTGCGCGACTTCGTGATGCTGGGCGACATCCTCTCCTCGAAGGCGGCGAAGGATCTCTCGCGGCCGCTCTCCGTCGGGCTCGGCAAGGACGTCCACGGGCGCGCGGTGATGGTGAACCTCAACGAGATGCCGCACCTGCTGATCGCCGGCGCGACCGGCGCCGGCAAGTCCTCGCTCATCAACACGTTCGTCACGTCGATCCTCATGCGCACCTCCCCCGACGACGTGAAGCTCGTCCTCGTCGATCCCAAGCGCGTCGAGCTCTCGCACTTCGCGGACCTCCCGCACCTGCTCTCGCCCGTGATCGTGCATCCGAAGCGCGCGGCCGAAGCGCTCGCGTGGGTGGTGCGCGAGATGGAGATGCGCTACGAGGCCCTGGCGACCGTCGGCATGCGCGACATCGAGACCTACAACGAGGCCCAGGCCGAGGGGACGCTCCGGATCCCGCCCGGTCAGGAGGATGGATTCGGGCACATCCCCTTCATCCTGGTCGTGATCGACGAGCTCGCGGACCTGATGATGATCGCGCCCCGCGACGTCGAGGATGCGATCTGCCGGATCGCGCAGATGGCGCGCGCGGTCGGCATCCACCTGGTCGTCGCGACGCAGCGACCGTCGGTCGACGTCGTGACGGGGCTCATCAAGGCGAACATCCCCTCGCGGATCGCGTTCATGACCGCGTCGCAGGCGGACTCACGGGTCATCCTGGACGTGGGCGGCGCGGAGAAGCTCGTCGGGCACGGCGACATGCTGTTCCAGCCCGCCAACGTCTCGAAGGCCGTCCGCATCCAGGGGGCGTGGGTCACCGAGAAGGAGATCGAGGCGGTCACCGGCTGGTGCCGGTCCCAGCGCGAGGCGCAGTTCGTGGCCGGGGTCGAAGGCCTCGGCCGGCCGCCCTCGCCCGAGGAGGAGGCGGCCCTCGGCGACGACGACGATCTGCTCGAGCAGGCGACCGAGCTCGTCATCCGGTCACAGCTCGGCTCCACCTCCATGTTGCAGCGCAAGCTGAAGGTCGGCTTCGCTCGCGCCGGCCGGCTGATGGATCTCCTCGAGGAGCGCGGGATCGTCGGACCCTCGGTCGGGTCCAAGCCGCGCGACGTCCTCATGACGTGGGAGGAGTGGATCGAGGGTCGCCAGCGCGCGATGCGGCCCCACTAGCAAGGGAGCGAACCCGAAGGCCCGCTCCCTTGGCCACTCCGCCGTCCCGCGCCTTGCGGCCCGAGTCTGCGGTGCGACGGCCGAACGTTACCGGAACGACGAACGCGATGTCCAGCCGCGACCGTGCCGCACCTGCACATTGAGTGACAATTGTCACTCTCGAACGAGTGGGGGGTTCTGGACGCGCGTCGTGCGAGGCGTCGGCCGGGGTCCTAACGAGCGCCCAGTAGAATCGGGCGCCGGGACCAAGGAGCACGCGTGGCTGGCACAGGCATCGGTCCCGCCCTCAGGCGCGCGCGCCTCCTTCGAGGCAAATCCATCGAGGAGGCGAGCCGGGAGACGCGGATCAGGGCGGAGTACCTCCAGGCCCTCGAGCGGGAGAGCTTCGAGGCGATCCTGGGTGACGTGTACGTGCGGGGATTCCTCCGCTCCTATTCGGCGTACCTCGGCCTGGACCCGTCGTCGATCCTCACGCTGTATCGCCGCGAATTCGGGATCGCCAAGCCGAAGCTCCCCGAGCCCGTCACGGGGCCGCCCGGCGCCCCCACCCGCCAGCACCCGCATCTGCTCCGCATCCCTCGCCCGCATCTCAGCTGGCGGTTCCTGATGGCGGTGACGGCGCTCGCGCTCGCGATGCTCGCCGCCGCGGGCCTCCTCTCACGCTCGCGCTCGGCGCCGCCGCCGGCCGGGGCGCCGTCGAGCGGTGCGTCGATCCCGGTGCTCACGAGCGGCGTCACCGTCGGGGTCCTCGCGAACGCGCCCGTGACGCTGACGGTCATCGTCGACGGAGGCTCGCCGATGCAGTACCAGCTGCACCCGGGGGAGGGGCGGAGCTTCCCCGGCACGGCGAGCGTCCGGATCGAGCTCTCCCGGGGCGGGGTGACGGTCGTCACGGTGAACGGACATCTGGTGGGCACGCCGGGCTCGAAGGCCGCGCCCTTCTCCGCCTCGTACTCGCCGCAGGACTACCGGAGGCCCTCATCGGTCACGAGCCAGAGTCCCTGAGCCCCCTCGGCCTCGGCTGGCCGAACGTCGTGTCGGCCCTTCGCGTGCTGCTCGTGCCGATCCTCGTGGTCCTGCTCCTCGCAGAGACCGACGCGGCGTCCACGCTCGCGGCCGTGGTGTTCGTGCTCGGCGCGATGAGCGACGGCCTGGACGGCTACCTCGCCCGCCGGCACGGGACGTCCACGCGGACGGGGCAGTGGCTGGACCCGCTCGCCGACAAGGTGCTGGTGGCGGCGCCGGTCATCACGCTCGCCGCGATCGGGCGGTTCCCGCTGTGGGCGGCGATCGTGATCGTGGCGCGCGAGGGCGCCATCGTGCTGCTCCGGATCGCCCTCGGGCTCCGCGGCCGATCGATGCCCGCGGCGGGCCTGGCGAAGGTGAAGACCGTCGCCCAGGTGGTCGCGATCGGGCTCTACATCCTGCCGCTGTCCTCGGGCGCCAACGGGATCAAGCTCGCGTTCCTCATCGTGGCCGTCGCGTTCACGCTGGCCTCGGGCGCTCGGTACTTCGCCGCGGCGCGCACCTGGTTGCGCGCCTCGAAGGCCGGCGCGGGGCGAGGATCGGTGTGAAGGCCGAGATCGTCGGGGTCGGCACGGAGCTGTTGCTCGGCCAGATCTGCAATGCGAACGCACAGTGGATGTCCGAGCGATTGGCGGACATCGGCGTCGACGTCGTCTACCACCAGGCCGTCGGGGACAACCTCGGCAGGATCGCCGAGTGCTTCGCGGTCGCGCTCCGGCGCGCCGACATCGTGCTCGTGACCGGCGGGCTCGGCCCGACGCAGGACGACATCACGCGCGAAGGCCTCTGTCAGGCCCTCGGGATCGGCCTCGAGCGGGACCCCTCGATCGAGGAGTTCCTGCGCGAGCGGTTCCGATCGCTGGGCCGTTCGATGCCGGAGTCGAACCTTCGCCAGGCGGACGTCCCCGCGGGGGCGCGGCCGATCATGCCGGAACGGGGCACCGCTCCGGGCCTCGCCCTGGTCACGGGCGCGGGGCGGCGCGTCTACCTGGTGCCGGGCGTCCCCTCGGAGATGCGCGAGATGATGCTCGGCACGATCCTCCCCGAGCTGGCGGCCGAGGCGGGCCCCTCCGCGCTCGCCTCGCGCACGGTCCGGGTCACCGGCGTCGCCGAATCGCGAGTCGCGGAGCTGCTGGACGATCTCTTCGCCGGCCGCGCGAACCCATCGATCGCGTATCTGGCGGGCGGGGGAGAGGTGAAGGTGCGCATCACGGCCAAGGGATCGAGCCGGACGGAGGCCGACGCGCTGATCGAACCGGTCGCCCACGAGGTGGCCCGGCGGCTCGGGGACCACGCGTTCACCACGCGCGACCAGGATCTGGCCGAGGTCGTGGCCGGCCTCCTCGAAGCGACCGGCTCGACCGTCGCCTGCGCCGAGTCGCTGACGGGTGGGAGCCTCGGCGCGCGCCTCTCCGCCCGATCAGGGGCGTCGTCGTACTTCCGCGGCTCGGCCGTGTGTTACACCGCGAGGGCCAAGGCTGAAGTCCTCGGCGTCTCCCGGGAGACGCTCGAAGGACCGGGGGCCGTCAGCGAGGAATGCGCGCGCGAGATGGCGGCGGGTGCGCGGCGGATCTTCGACGCCGACCTCGGCGTCGCCACGACGGGCGTCGCGGGACCCGACGCCCACGACGGCAAGCCGGTCGGCACCGTGTGCGTCGGCCTCGCGTGGGACGGCGAGGCGTCCTCGCGATCGTTCCGCGCGCCCGGCGACCGGGACATGGTGCGCCGGTGGGCCGAGCAGGCTGCGCTGGACCTCCTTCGCCGCCGCCTGGCGGGGCTGCCGAGCCCGTCCGCGCGCTGATCGTGGCTCGAGACCGCGCGGCTCGGCCCGAGGCGAAGCCCCTTCGCCTGTTCGTCGCCATCGACGTGCCGGGTGAGCTGAAGGAACGGCTGAGGACGGCCACGGCGAGGTTCCGCGACCGCATCCCCGGGGCGCGCTGGACGAACGTCGACGCGTGGCACATCACCGTGAAGTTCCTCGGGACGACCTGGCCGCGGCTCGTGGACGAGGTGCGAGGGACGGTCGAGGCCGTGGCAGCCGCCGAGGCGCCATTCAAGACCGCGCTGACGGACCTCGGCGCGTTCCCCACCCCGTCGCGGGCGAGAGTCGTGTGGGCGGGCCTCACCGACGATGGCGGGCGCTTCACGGCGCTCGCGGCCACGCTCGATCGCGCGTTCGAGGAGCACTTCGTGCCCGAGGGACGGGCGTTCACGCCCCACCTCACGCTGGCGCGGCTCGTGCCCCCACGGAATCTGCGTGAGTTCGCCGCCGATCTGGTCGGTACGAACGTGGCGTCGGAGCCGTTCGCCGCGGAGGCGATCGTCCTCTATCGGAGCCACCTCTCGCCGGCGGGGGCCCGATACGAGCCCCTGCTCGTCGCGCCGATGGGCCGGGGTGCTTGACCTCGAACACGTGTTCGACTAGCATCCCGTCGTTCGCCCGACGAACCACAGGGGTGTAATTTATGTCAGACCCGGTCGCTAGAGTCCCCGCCGGTCGAAGCGGCTGGGTCGAGGAGGTTCCTGGGATGGATCGGGACAAGATGCTTGGGGTCACGCTCGCGCAGATCGAGCGGCAGTTCGGAAAGGGCGCGGTCATGCGGTTGGGCGAGCACGCCGCGAGCCAGGGCATCTCGGTCATCCCCACCGGGTCCCTCGCGCTCGACATCGCGCTCGGCATCGGCGGGATCCCGCGGGGTCGGATCATCGAGGTGTTCGGGCCCGAGGGCTCGGGCAAGACGACGGTCTGCCTGCACATCATCGCCGAGGCGCAGCGCGCGGGCGGCATCGCGGTGTTCATCGACGCCGAGCACGCCCTGGACCCCACCTACGCCAAGAACCTCGGCGTGAACATCGACGAGCTCCTCGTCTCCCAGCCGGACAACGGCGAGCAGGCCCTCGAGATCGCGGACATGATGGTGCGCTCCGGCGCCGTCGACATCGTCGTCATCGACTCGGTGGCGGCGCTCGTGCCACGGGCCGAGATCGAGGGCGAGATGGGCGACTCGCACGTCGGGCTCCAGGCTCGCCTGATGTCCCAGGCCATGCGCAAGCTGGCCGGCTCCCTCTCGCGCTTCGACACGACGGCGATGTTCATCAACCAGCTCCGCGAGAAGATCGGGGTGATGTTCGGCAATCCCGAGACCACGCCCGGCGGCCGCGCCCTGAAGTTCTACTCGTCCGTTCGCCTGGACGTGCGCAAGATCGACAACCTGAAGGACGGGACCGAGGCCGTCGGGTCGCGGGTGCGCACGAAGGTCGTGAAGAACAAGCTCGCTCCTCCCTTCCGCCAGGCCGAGTTCGACATCATCTACGGCAAGGGGATCTCCAAGGAGGGAAGCCTCCTGGACATGGGCGTCGACGCGGAGATCATCAAGAAGAGCGGGGCCTGGTTCACCTACGAAGGCGACCAACTCGGTCAGGGCAAGGAGAATGCCCGCCAGTTCCTCGCCGAGCACCAGGACGTCGCCATGGAGATCGACCGGCGGATCCGCGAGGCCGTCGGGCTCACCTCGTTCGCGCCCGAGGACGACGAGGTCATCAGGGTCGAAGGCGCGCCTGCCGGGGCGCCGGCCGGCTAAGGGGAAGGGGCTGGCCGGACCCCGGCGGGCACGGCGTGACCGGTCCGCCGACGAACGGACGCCACGCGGGACCGCCAAGGATCGGGCGCTCATCCTCCTCGGCGTGCGATGGCGAAGTCGGGAGGAGCTCCGCAGGCGGCTCGAGAAGGCGGGGTTCCCACCCGATGAGGTCGAGCGGGCGCTCGAGGACCTCGAGCGCTCAGGGCTGATCGACGACGAGCGCTTCGCGAGCGAGATGGTGCGCGCCCAGGCGCACGGGAAGCTCGCCGGCGACCGCGCCATCCGATCCGCCCTTCGCCGGACCGGGGTCGGCTCCGAGGACGTCGAGCGCGCCCTCGCCGCCGCCCCGGATGAGGCGGGGCGGGCCCGAGACCTGGCCGAACGGCGGGTCCGGTCGATGGGCGCCCTCACCCCGGACGCCGCCTATCGCCGGCTCTTCGGCCAGCTCGTCCGCCGTGGGTACCCGCCGGGGCTCGCACGGGACACCGCACGGGAGGCCCTCGCCGCACGGTGGGGCCCCGATGAGGACCCCGAAGTGGAGCTGTGAGGATTCCTTGCAAGCCGGGTCACGGAACCGTACGCTCTTTGGCAAGAGGCTGATTCGGCAGGATGACAATCGGTTCGGACACGACCACGTTGAGACGAGATTCCCAGTCGAGCACCATACGGATACGAGCGAGGTGTCGGGCAGGCCCCTCTAGGTAGCCCGGACCATCCTCCATTTCGCGTCGCGCCGAACACGTGGCCGAGCCGGCCTCCGGCTCGGCTGCTCGTGTGTTTGGGGACGATGAGGAGGACCGGATGAGTGCCATCGCAGCGGTGATCGGGGCCGTCGTGGCGCTCGGGCTCGGCATCGCGGTAGGGCTCGCCGCCAGGAACGCCATCGTGTCGCGGCGGATCCTGACGGCCGAGGCCCGCGCGGCCAAGCTCGTGGCGGACGCGGAGCGGGAGGCGGAGGTGCGGGTCCGCCAGGCCCTGGTCGAGGTGAAGGAGGAGATCTCCGGCATGCGCCGGGGCGCCGAGGAGGACGTTCGGTCCCGGCGCGACGAGATCAAGCGAACCGAGGAGCGCCTGACCAAACGCGAGGCGACCGTCGAGGCGCGGGCCGCATCCCTGGATCTGGAGGAGCGCAGGATCCGCGACACCGACCAGGAGCTCGCATCCCTTCGCATCGAGCTGGAGCGCGCGGCCGCGGAGCAGCGAAGCGAGCTCGAACGCGTGAGCCGCCTCACGGCGCAGGAGGCGAAGGAGGCGCTGATCGCCCAGGTCGTCGACGCCGCGAAGCGCGAGGCCATGGGGGCGGTGCGCGAGATCGAACAGCAGGCGAGGGAGGAGGGCGAGCGACGCGCGCGGAAGATCGTGACGATCGCGATTCAGCGCGTCGCCTCGGAGCAGACCGCCGAGTCGACGGTCTCGGTCTTCTCGCTCCCTTCGGACGACATGAAGGGCCGGATCATCGGCCGCGAGGGCCGCAACATCCGCGCCTTTGAGGCGATGACGGGCGTGAACCTCATCATCGACGACACACCCGAGGCCGTGGTGCTTTCCTGCTTCGACCCGGTGCGGCGCGAGGTCGCCCGGCTCACGCTGGAGAAGCTCGTGTCCGACGGGCGGATCCATCCCGCGCGGATCGAAGAGATGCACGAGCGCGCGGTGGCGGAGGTCGACGAACAGATCAAGCGCGCCGGCCAGGACGCGCTCGCCGAGGTCGGGATCACGGAGATCCACCCCGAGATGATCAGGGTGCTCGGGCGCCTGCAGTACCGGACCTCCTACGGTCAGAACGTCCTTCGTCACCTGGTCGAGGCGGCGCACCTCGGCGCCGCCATGGCCGCCGAGCTCGGCGTCGACCCGAAGCTCGTGAAGCGCTGCGCGCTCCTGCACGACATCGGGAAGGCCGTGACGCATGAGGTCGAGGGTTCCCACGCCTTGATCGGCGCGGAGCTCGCGCGCAGGCTCAAGGAGTCGCCCGAGGTCGTGCACGCGATCGAATCGCACCACGGCGAGGTCGAGCAGCGCACCATCGAGGCCGTCCTGGCACAGACCGCCGACGCGATCTCGGGCGGCCGTCCGGGGGCGCGCCGGGAGTCGCTCGAAACCTACGTGAAGCGGCTCGAGCGCCTTGAGGAGATCTGCACCTCCTATCCGGGCGTGGAGAGGACCTTCGCCATGCAGGCGGGCCGCGAGGTGCGCGTGATGGTCAAGCCGAGGGACGTCGACGACCTGTCGGCGCAGGTCCTCGCGCGCGACATCGCCAAGCAGGTCCAGGAGGAGCTGCAGTACCCGGGCCAGATCAAGATCACCGTCGTTCGGGAGGTTCGCGCCGTCGAATACGCGAAGTGAGGGAGGTAGATTCGTCGGCATGACCGGGCGCTATCTCATCCGGACGTTCGGCTGCCAGATGAACGAGCACGACTCCGAGCGGATCGCTGGCCTGCTGGAGGAGGACGGATACCGGCCGGCGGCGGCCGCCGCCGAGGCTGAGGTCGTCGTGCTCAACACCTGCGCGGTCCGGGAGAACGCCGACAACCGGTTGTACGGGGCGCTCGGGCACCTGAAGCCCGTGAAGGACGCGAACCCACGGCTCCGGATCGTCGTGGCCGGTTGCCTCGCGCAGAAGGACCAGGGCCGCATCCAGGCGCGGGCGCCGTGGGTCGACGTGGTGGTCGGCACGCACGCGCTGCCCGGCCTGCTGGACCTCATCCGAGCGGCCGAGCGGGACGGTCCACAGATGGATGTGCGGGAATACACCGAGGTCTTCCCGAGCGCGCTCCCATCGCGCGCGGGCTCGCCCCACCATGCCTGGGTCTCGGTCAGCGTCGGGTGCGACAACCACTGCACGTTCTGCATCGTGCCGCTCGTTCGGGGCGCGCAGCGGTCGCGGGCGCTCGGCGACATCCTCGCGGAGGTTCAGGGTGCCGCCGCCAGGGGCGTCGTCGAGGTGACGCTCCTCGGACAGAACGTCAGCACGTATGGCCGCGACCTCACGGCCCCGGATTCGGCGCCTCGGCCGCGGTTCGGCGAGCTGCTCCGCGCCGTGAACGAGGTCGAGGGCATCCGGCGGATCCGGTTCGTAAGCCCGCATCCGCACGACTTCACCGACGACGTCGTCGAGGCGATGGCCGAGTGCGAGCGGGTCTGCGAGCACATCCACTTCCCGCTGCAGTCGGGATCGGATCGGGTCCTCCGGGTGATGCGTCGCTCGTACCGGGCGGAGCGCTACCTGGGCTGGCTCGACCGGATCCGGGCGGCGATCCCCGGAATCGCGGTGACGAGCGACATCATCGTGGGGTTCCCCGGCGAGACCGAGGACGACTTCGCGCGGACGCTCGAGGTGACCGAGCGCGCCCGGTTCGACGCAGCGTTCACGTTCCAGTACTCACCCCGGCCCGGTACGGCCGCGGCGGGCTTCGACGAGCAGGTGCCGAAGGCCGTGGTGCAGGAGCGGTTCGACCGGCTGGTCGAGCTGCAGGAGCGCATCTCGCTCGAACGCAACCGTGAGGTCGTCGGTGCCTCGGTGGAGATCCTCATCGACGGCGAGGGGCGCAAGCGAGACCTTCGGGGACGAACCCGCACCAACAAGCTCGTCCACGTGCCCGGCACCGTCGCACCCGGGACGTTCGTGAACGCGCGTATCGCCGAGGCGCACCCGCATCACCTCACCGGCAGGCTCGAGCCCGTGGCGGAGGCCCGCTCCGCGTGAGCGCCGTCGGCGCACCGGTCCTCGCGCTCCTCGGGCCCACGGCGTCGGGGAAGACCGAGGCCTCGATCGCCATCGCGGAGGCGCTGGGCGCGGAGATCCTGTGCGTGGACTCCATGCTCGTCTACCGGGGCATGGACGTCGGGACCGCCAAGCCCTCGACGGAGCAACGGTCGAGGGTGCCCCATCACCTGCTGGACCTCGCCGATCCCGCGGAGCCCTTCAACGCGACCAGGTTCCAGGCGCTCGCTCGCGAGGCCATCGGTACGGTTCGCGCCCGCGGCCGCCTGCCGCTCCTCGTGGGTGGTGGGGGGCTCTACTACCGAGCGGTCGTGGACGACCTTCGCTTCCCGGGAACCGACGCCGCCGACCGCGGTCTGCTGCTCGCGGAGGGCGTCGCGGTCGGCAGCCCGCTCTTGCACGCGCGCCTGGCGTCCCTGGACCCGGGCGCGGCGGCCAAGATCGCGCCCTCGAACCTGCGCCGGACCGTGCGGGCTCTCGAGGTGCCCGCCGTCACGGGCCGGCGCTTCTCGAGCTTCGCCCTCGCGTGGGAGCGCTATCCGGCCGACGGCCTTCGGGCGGCGGGGGTGCTCCTTCCGCGGCCGGCCCTGCATCGCCGCATCGAGGAGCGAGTCGCGTCGATGATGCCCTCGCTCCTCGAAGAGACGCAGCGGCTGCTCGATCGAGGGCCGGCGAGGCTCCTGACCGCGATGCAGGCCATCGGCTACGCGGAGGCGGCCGCGTGCTTGCGCGGGGAGATCGGCGCCGAGGAGGCCAGGGTGCGCGCCGTCCGGCGGACGAAGGCGCTCGCGCGCCGGCAGCTCGCCTGGCTCCGCCGCGACCCTCGGGTCGTCTGGTTCGCCGCGGGCGAGGGCGGGGCTCGGGAGGCCGCGGAGCCCATCCTGCGCTACCTTCGAGGGGCGACGGCGCCCGAGGGGGCGCTCGCGCGAATGGAGGCGTGACGGTGCGGTTCGCCAAGTATCACGGCACGGGCAACGACTTCCTCATGGTCGAGGACCTCGAGGACCGCATCCACCTCCCCCGCGAGGTGATCGCCGTCGCGTGCGACCGCCACCGTGGGATCGGCGCGGATGGGCTGATCCGGATCGTCCGCGGGACCGAGCCGGGCGTCGACTTCGTGATGGACTATGCGAACGCGAACGGCGAGGTCGCCGAGATGTGCGGCAACGGCATCCGGTGCCTCGCCAAGCTCGTCTACGAGCGAGGCCTCACGACTTCCTCCGTGGTCGAGGTCCAGACGCTCGCGGGCCGCAAGCGGCTGGTGCTCGAGACCGACGACGGCGTGGTCCGGAGCGTCACCGTGGACATGGGCACGCCGTCGATCCGGCGCGGCGCGATCGGCCTGGCGGGAGCGCCAGACGGGACCCTCGTCGGCGAGCGGCTCGAGGCGCTGGGCCGCACCTACGAGGCGACGGCCGTCTCGATGGGGAACCCGCACTGCGTGGTCTTCCTCGAGCCTTCGGACGACCTTGAGGCCTTCGACGTCCGCGGCGTCGGCTCCGCCATCGAGCACCTTCCGGCTTTCGCTAACGGCGCGAACGTCGAGTTCGTCCTGGTCGAGGACGGTCGGATCCGCCTTCGAGTCTGGGAGCGCGGCTCGGGAGAGACGATGGCCTGCGGCACGGGCGCCTGCGCGGCGCTCGTCGCCTCCTCGCTCACCGGGCGGTGCGGCCGAGGAGCCGAGGTCGAGTTCCCGGGCGGCGTGCTGCGCGTCGCCTGGGGACAGGACGATCACGTGTTCCTGACGGGGCCCGCGGTGCACGTCTTCGACGGCGAGCTGACCGAGGGCTGGATGCGCTCGGTGCTCGCTGGCGCGGCTCGATGAAGCGCGCGGCGCGGATCGAACGGCTCCCGGCGTACCTGTTCGCGGAGCTCGACCGCAAGGTCGCGGCCCGCAGGGCAGCGGGCGTGGACGTGATCTCGCTCGGGATCGGCGACCCGGACCTGCCGAGCCCCCCGCACGTCGTCGAGGCCCTCGCCGAGGCGGCCCGCGACCCCTCGACCCACCGGTACCCGTCGTACTACGGACTCCCGGCGTTCCGCGAGGCGATCGCCGGGTTCTACGAGCGTCGGTTCGGCGTCGGCCTCGATCCGGACACCGAGGTCCTGCCGCTCATCGGGTCGAAGGAGGGCCTCGCTCATCTCTCGTTCGCCCTGATCGACCGCGGCGACCGAGCGCTCGTCCCGGACCCCGGGTACCCGGTCTACGCGATCAGCACGGCGCTCGCGGGAGGCGAGGCGGTCCCGATCCCCCTCACGGCCGAGCGCGGGTTCCTGCCGGACCTCGCGGCGCTCGAGGTCCCATCCGGCACGTCGCTCCTCTGGCTCGGCTACCCCAGCAACCCGACGGGCGCCGTCGCCGACCTCGCGTGCTTCGAGGAGGCGGTGGCCCTCGCCCGGCGCCACGATCTGCTCCTCTGTCACGACGCGGCCTACTCGGAGATCACGTTCGACGGCTACGTCGCCCCGAGCGTGCTGGAGGTGCCCGGCGCGAAGGACGTCGCCGTCGAGTTCGGCTCGCTCTCGAAGACCTACAACATGACCGGCTGGAGGATCGGCTACGTGGTGGGCCGACCCGAGGCGATCGAGGCGCTCGGGACGCTGAAGACGAACCTCGATTCCGGCATCTTCGAGGCCGTGCAGCGCGCGGGCGTGGCGGCGCTCACCGGCCCCCAGGACCACGTCCAGGCGATGCGTGAGGTCTACCGGCGGCGCCGGGACGCGGTCGTGGCGGCCTTCGTCGAGGCTGGCATCCAGGTGAAGCCCCCGCTCGGCTCGATCTACGTCTGGGTGCCGGTGCCGCCGGGCCGGACCTCGCAGGTGTTCGCCGAAGAGCTGCTGGACCGGGTCGGTGTGGTCGTCGCGCCGGGAACCGGCTACGGCGCCCACGGGGAGGGGTTCGTGCGCGTCTCGCTCACCGTCGCCGACGACCGGCTCGCGGAGGCGATGCGCCGGATCCGCGCGGTCCTCGGCGCCGAGGACCCGGTGCGGGCGTGAGGAACCGCCCGGGCTCGGAGTCCCCCCTCTCCGCCACCTGGCGCCCCGCCATCCGCGAGCGTGCGCTCCTGGTCGGGCTCGCACGCGGAGGCAACGAGCACCTGCTGGACGAGCTGGCGGCGCTCGCCCGGGCGGCGGGCGCGGAGCCCGTCGGACGGGTGATCCAGTCGCGAACGGCCCCGGACCCGGCGACGTTCGTCGGCAAGGGCAAGCTCGCGGAGATCCACGACCGGGTGCAGGAGAGCGGCGCCGACGCGGTGCTCCTGGACGACGAGGCCACCCCAGGCCAGCTTCGGAACCTCGAGGAGCGCCTGCGGGTGAAGGTGCTCGACCGGACGGCCCTGATCCTGGACATCTTCGCCCTGCACGCCACCTCGGGCGAGGGCAAGGCGCAGGTCGAGCTGGCCCAGCTCAGCTACCTGCTGCCGAGGCTTCGGGGCTGGGGCGAGGCCATGTCCCGTCTGGGCGGCGGCATCGGCACGAGGGGCCCCGGCGAGACCAAGCTGGAGGTCGACCGCCAGCACATCCGCCGGCGGATCACGAAGCTGCGCGGCGACATCAAGGACCTGGCCAGGAGCCGGCGCGTGAAGCGGTCGCGGCGGGAGCGCTCGGGGATCCCGCAGATCGCGCTCGCGGGGTACACGAACGCCGGCAAGTCGACCCTCATGAACGCGCTGACCGACGCCGGAGCGCTCGTCGCCGGCCAGCCGTTCGCGACGCTCGACCCCCGGACCCGCCGACTCACCCTTCCCGGAGGAAGGTCGGCCACGCTCTCCGACACGGTCGGCTTCGTCCGCAAGCTGCCCCACGACCTCATCGAGGCGTTCAAGTCCACCCTGGAGGAGGTGGCACGGGCGCATCTCGTGCTCCACGTCGCCGACGCCTCGGCGCCCGACCTCCAGGAGCAGATGGCCTCGGTCCGCGAGGTCCTGGGCGAGATCGGCGCGGGGGAGCTGCCCGAGGTGCTCGCGCTGAACAAGTGGGACCTGCTCGACGAGGCCGGACGGACCCGACTGACGCGCCGGCTCTCCGACGCGGTCCCCGTCTCGGCGCTCCTCGGCGAGGGGGTCGAGGCGCTGCTCGTCCGGGTGGCCGACGCCCTTCCGCACCCGCCGCTGGATGTCCGGCTGCTCATTCCCTACGACCGGCCCGAGATCCTCCCGGGCCTCTATCGCCGCGCCGAGGTGCTGGGCGTCAAGGATGAGCCGCGAGGTCGCCTGGTCGAGGCCAGGGTGTCGCCGGCGGACCTCGCTGCGGTGGGGGAGTTCATCCTGGACGGCCGATAGGCGGAGGCCGGCTCCACGGGCACGAGCCGGCCTCGAAGGTGGGGAAGGGATCTGGCGGCGGGCGGCGCCGAGGGCCGAGCGGGAGTGGTTCCCGCCTAGCCCGCCGCGGCGGGACCGGCCCGAGGTGGGGCGATACAGGAGCGGAGGATGCGTGCGGCGCGCGGACCGACCGCCGCCGAGTCGGCCGACGTCGGTCCGGCCGCTCGCAGCGAGATCGAGGCGTGGGTCGAGCCGGCGGAGGGCAGCTGGGCGAGCTGGCCCCGAGATGAGGGCGGGCGCCACTTCTCGCTCGGAGGGCGGCACCGGACGTGGAACCGCTGGGAGCCGCAGCCGCCCGGCTCGTGGCGTCCCGGCGGCTGCGGGCTGCCCGGCCTGGCCGGCCCGGTCCCGGGGCGTCGCCCGGAGCCGACGCCGTTCCCGGCGGGGGTCGACTGGGAGGTGGGGTGGTACATCCGGGTCGGCACCCCGTTGTCGTTGCGAAGCGGTCCTCCGGCGCTTCCCAGGTGCACCGTGGGGTCGTCGCTTCCCGAGGTTCCCGTCCCGGTGAGCGGGACGGACGGGCCCGAGGCGGGCGTGACGAACTGGCCGCCGGGCGCGAAGCGGTTGCGGCCGTGCAGGAACCCGAGCAGCGCCGCGTCGCTCGCCACGAAGAGGGCGAGCGCGATGAGGGCGCTCCCGAGCCGGCGGTTCCTCCGACGGACCGACGCCCGCTCGATGACACGGTCCCAGGCCGCCTCGGTCGGCGGGAACTCGAGGCCGCGCCGCTGGAGCGCATGCAGGAGATCAGTCGCCATCGCTCGCCCGCTGTCGAAGGAGCGTCCGGGCGCGCGACAGTCGCACGCGGACGGAGACCGGTTCGATCCGAAGGATCCTTCCCGCCTCTTCGGCGCTCATGCCGAGGAGCTCGACCAGCACGAGAGCCTGGCGCTGTGGGAGCGGCAGGGTCTCGAGGAGCCGGCCCAGCTCGTCACGATCCTCGATCTCGGCGAGCTGGTCGGGGCCGTTCGCGTGCCGGATCGGCCGGCGCGCTCGGGTCGCGAGGCGGCGGAGCTTGCTTCGATGCAGGTTCAGGGCCGTCCGGTAGAGATAGCCGGCGGGAGAGTCCATCATGCCGACGCGGTCCCAGCGCTCGTAGACGCGGACCATCGCCTCCTGGGTGAGCTCCTCCGCCTCGGCCCGGTTGGCGGTGAGCACGAAGAGCGCCCGGGCCAGGCGCGAGTATTCATCCTGGAAGAACAGCTGGAAATCGCGGGTCGCGGGGCGGACCTGCGTGAGGGTGACGCCGAGGCTTGCGCCGCCGACGTCACTGAGGTCGATGACCAGCGCCTCGGCCCGAGAAACCATGCTCCCCATGAACGCTCGAAGGGCGTATCCGTTTCACGCGGTCGGGAGATTCTCCCGCCCGCGTTCAGCGCATAGGTTTACAGCTTTCGGAGGACCGCGACCACTCGTCCGAGGATTTGTCCACCCGCGAGCGGGATCGGCTCGAAGGCCGGGTTGGCCGGCTGGAGCACGGCACGCCCTCCCTCGCGGTGCAGGCGCTTCACCGTGGCCTCGTCCTCTCCGCTCCCCGGAAGGAGCGCGGCCACGACGTCGCCCTCGTCCGCGTCGTCCTGGCGCTTGATGACCACGACATCCCCATCCAGGATGCCGGCGCCGATCATCGACTCACCGCTCACCCGCAGGGCGAAGTGGTCGGCCTGACCGGCGAAGCCCGAGGGCACGACCAGGTAGTCCTCGACGTTCTCGTCCGCGAGGATCGGGGTGCCGGCCGAGATCCTGCCGAGGAGCGGGACCCGGACGCCGGCCGTGCCGCGGGCGCTCGGGCCCTTCAGCTCCATGGCGCGGGGCTTCGTGGGGTCGCGGCGAAGGAGCCCGCGCCGTTCGAGGTTCGCGAGCTGGGCGTGGACGCTCGAGCTTGAGGTCAGGCCCACGGCCTCACCGATCTCCCGGACCGTCGGGGGATAGCCGCGCCGCTGCACGGTCTGGCGGATGTAGTCGAGGATCCGTCGCTGGCGTGCGGTGATGTCGTCCATGTCTTCTCCTCCCGGGCCGGAGGCTAGCACCGCCCAGGGGGCGATGCAAACATATGTTCGATCAGGCTTGACAGTCGAACGGGCGTTCGATCATACTGGGACCGTGGGTCGAACGCGTGTTCGGTGGGGCAGGGTCGGTGCGCTTGGCGTGGCGGCGGCGATCGTCATCGGCGCGCTCGCCGGCAGGGCCGGGGCGGGCCCGGCCCCACATCCGTACGTCGTGCGACGCGGCGACACGGTCTGGGGCATCGCGCGATCGCTCGCCGGAGACGGCGACCCCAGGCCCATCGTCGACCGGATCATCCGCGACAACCGCTTGCGGGACGCCACGATCGTCCCCGGCGAGCGGCTCCGAGTTCCGTCCGGCCGCTGAGGTCCCCGGACGCTTGCCCCGCCACAGCCCCTCGGGTACGCTCCGTCGGCCCCCACAACATGTAGTGGTTGGTTCCCGATGCGCTGTCCATGGTGCGGACACCCACAGGATCGGGTCGTCGACTCCAGGACGACCGAGGGCGGCGTGGCCGTTCGGCGACGCCGGCAGTGCCTGTCGTGCTCCCGGCGCTTCACCACGTTCGAACGCATGGAGGAGGTCGGGCTCACCGTGATCAAGCGCGACGGCGCGAAGGAGCCGTTCGATCGCGCGAAACTCGTCGCGGGCGTCGCCAAGGCCATCAAGAACCGGCCGGTGAGCGAGTCGCAGGTGGCGAACCTCGCGGACCGCGTCGAGGAGAAGCTCCGCCGCAGGGGCCCGACCGTGACCACGCAGGAGGTCGGGCTCGAGGTCCTGGGACAGCTCCGGCGGCTCGACGATGTGGCGTATCTGCGGTTCGCGAGCGTCTACAAGGACTTCCAGGAGCTGACGGACTTCGAGCGGGAGCTGGGCATCCTGCTGCAGAAGCGTGACGGGACGCCGGGCCCGAAGCCGCGCGGCAGGAGCGCCGCGCGTGCCTGACTGCCAACCACTACATCTTGTGGTTCGGCGCCGATCCCCGAGTGCCGGGCACTAGATGTTGCGTGTAAACTTGACAGGCGGTTCGGCCTGCGTCATCATGCGTCTCTCCGAAATGACACGGGTGTAATCCTTCCCCAGGCGCGAGAAGGAGGCAGCGTGGCCACGAAGGCGAAGGACATCGGGATCACTCGCGGGGGACTGTCCTTCCGGCGGCTCTTCACGACGGCCGGGTCCCATCCGTTCGACCAGACGGACTGGGAGATCCGCGACGCCGTGATCCCGAACTTCAAGGAGGGCGGCAACGCCTTCGAGCAGCGCGGCGTGGAGTTCCCGCGCTCGTGGTCCCAGAACGCGACGAACATCGTGGCCCAGAAGTATTTCCGAGGACCGCTCGGGACCCCCGAGCGCGAGTCCTCCGTGCGCCAGATGATCGGCCGCGTCGTCGACACGATCACCGGCTGGGGAACGAAGGACGGTTACTTCGCGAGCGAGGGAGACGCCCGGACGTTCGCGGAGGAGCTGACCCACCTGCTGGTCACGCAGAAGGCCGCGTTCAACTCGCCCGTGTGGTTCAACGTCGGCGCCGAGCCGAAGCCGCAGTGCTCGGCCTGCTTCATCCTGTCCGTCGAGGACACGATGAGCTCGATCCTCAACTGGTACGTCGAGGAAGGCACGATCTTCAAAGGAGGCTCGGGCTCCGGGCTCAACCTCTCGGCCCTGCGGTCCTCGAAGGAGCACCTGGCGGGCGGCGGCACGGCGAGCGGCCCGGTCTCGTTCATGCGCGGCGCCGACGCATCGGCCGGCACGATCAAATCGGGGGGCAAGACCCGGCGGGCGGCCAAGATGGTGGTCCTGAACGCCGACCACCCCGACATCCGAGACTTCATCTGGTGCAAGGCGGTCGAGGAGCGCAAGGCGCGGGTCCTTCGGGACGCCGGGTTCGACATGGACCTCGACGGCAAGGACGCCTACTCGATGCAGTACCAGAACGCGAACAACTCGATCAGGGTGACCGACGAGTTCATGCGCGCGTTCCAGGATGATCGCGACTGGAAGCTCCGAGCCGTGATCGGCGGCGAGACGCTCGAGACGGTCCGAGCCCGCGACCTGATGCGCGAGATCGCCCAGGCGGCGTGGGAGTGCGCGGACCCGGGCATGCAGTACGACACGACGGTCAACGACTGGCACACGTGCCCGGCGTCGGGCCGCATCAACGCCTCGAACCCCTGCAGCGAGTACATGCACCTGGACAACAGCGCCTGCAACCTGGCGAGCCTGAACCTCCTGCACTTCATGGACGAGGAGGGGACCTTCGACATCGCCGGGTTCAAGCACGCCATCGAGGTCGTGTTCACGGCGCAGGAGATCATCGTCGGGAACTCGAGCTACCCGACCGAGAAGATCGGGCGCAACGCCAAGGCCTTCCGCCAGCTGGGGCTCGGCTACGCGAACCTGGGCGCCCTGCTGATGGCGCGCGGCCTCCCGTACGACTCGGACGTCGGGCGCGCGTGGGCGGGCGCGATCACGGCGCTCATGACCGGGCACGCATACCGCACGAGCGCGAAGATCGCCGAGCAGGCGGGGCCGTTCGCCGGGTTCGCGCCGAACCGCGACGCGATGCTCCGCGTGATGCGCAAGCACCGCGCGGCGGCCGACGCGATCGACGCCGAGCTCGTCCCCGAGGGCCTGCTCCAGGCTGCGAAGACGGCCTGGGACGAGGCGATCTCCATGGGCGAGGCGCACGGGTTCCGCAACGCCCAGGCATCCGTGCTGGCCCCCACCGGGACGATCGGCCTCATGATGGACTGCGACACGACCGGCATCGAGCCGGACCTCGCGCTCGTCAAGACCAAGAAGCTCGTCGGCGGCGGGACGATGCAGATCGTCAACCAGACGGTGCCGCGGGCGCTCCGGCGCCTGGGGTACGCGCCCGACCAGGTCGACGGGGTCGTGGCGTTCATCGCCGAGCACAACACGGTGGCCGGCGCCCCCGGGCTGAACCCGGAGCACTACACCGTCTTCGACTGCTCGATGGGGGACCGGCCCATCCACTACATGGGCCACGTGAAGATGATGGCGGCGGCGCAGCCCTTCATCTCGGGCGCCATCTCCAAGACCGTCAACATGCCCGAGCAGGTGACGGTCGAGGAGGTCGAGCAGATGTTCCTGGAGGGCTGGAAGCTCGGCCTGAAGGCGATCGCGATCTACCGCGACAACTGCAAGGTCGCCCAGCCGCTCTCGGCCGACAAGAAGAAGGCCCCCGCCCCGGCCGAGGTCGACCTCCCCGGCAAGCCGGTCCGCCGGCGCCTCCCCTCGAGCCGTCCCGCGCGAACCGTCTCCTTCAGCGTCGGCGAGGCCGAGGGCTACATCACGGCGGGCGAGTACCCGGACGACGGGATCGGGGAGATCTTCCTCAAGGTCTCCAAGCAGGGCTCGACCCTTTCCGGCGTGATGGACGCATTCGCGATCGCGGTCTCCCTCGGTCTGCAGTACGGCGTGCCGCTCGAGGCGTTCGTCTCGAAGTTCGTGAACATGCGGTTCGAGCCCTCGGGGATCACGAAGGATCCGGACATCCGGTTCGCCTCCTCGCTCGTGGACTACGTGTTCCGCAAGCTCGCGCTGGAGTACCTGCCGCCCGACAAGCGCGGCGGCATGGGGATCCAGAGCATCGACGAGCGCGCGGAGTACGCCCAGGCCGCCCTGCGTGGGCCCGGCGAGGGCCAGATCGAGCTCATCCCGGTCGCCGACGAGGCTCCTCGCGAGGCGCCGACCGGACGGGTGCTGGACGCGCCGCTCTGCTACGCGTGCGGGGCGAAGATGCAGCCGGCGGGATCCTGCTACGTCTGCACCGGCTGCGGCTCGACCAGCGGCTGCAGCTGAGGAGCAGGCCGGAGCAGCCTCCTCGCCGCCGGGCCCTCGGCCGGTGATCCGCATTCGGGTCAACCTCTGCTTGGTCAGCGCCCAAGGACCGGTTGAGGTAGTTTCCGCCCCGGACGGACTGACGCGAGGAGGTTGCGAGCATGCGCATGCTGTTCACGGGCGGTCAGGTCTTCGATGGGACCGGCGCGGCGCCCGCCGACGCCGACGTGGTCGTCGAGGAGGGTCGGATCGTCGCGGTCGGGCCGGGGCTCGACGGCGACGAGCGGGTCGACGCCTCCGGCCAGACGATCCTGCCGGGCCTGTTCGACTGCCACACCCACGTCCTGTTCGCCGACGTCGACCAGTGGAAATACCTCCAGACGCCGTTCTCGCTCACCTTCTACAAGGCGATGCACAACCTCCGGGCCACGCTCGAGGCCGGCATCACCACGATCCGGGATGCGGGCGGCGCCGACCTCGGCATGAAGACGGCCGTGGAGCAGGGCCTGATCACCGGCCCCCGGATGCACATCTCGATCCGGATGATCAGCCAGACCGGAGGACACGGCGACGAATGGATGGCCTGCGGCGTCAACATCCCCTTCTTCATCGAGTACCCGGGCTCGCCGAACGCCGTCGTGGATGGTCCCGAGGAGATGCGCCGCAAGGTCCGGGAGCTGATCCGGGACGGCGCCGACGTGATCAAGGTCGCCGTGAGCGGCGGCGTGCTCTCGCCCCGCGACAACCCCAGGCACGCTCATTTCCGCCGCGAGGAGCTCGAGATGCTCGTCTCCGAGGCGACGGCCGCGGGCATCTTCGTCATGGCGCACGCGCAAGCATCGGACGGCATCAAGAACGCCGTCCGCGCCGGGATCCGCTCGATCGACCACGGTCTGTACCTGGACGACGAGGCGATCGACCTCATGCTCCGGCACGGCACGTACCTGGTCCCCACCCTCGTCGCGCCGACCGGCGTGCTCCAGGCCGCGGAGCAGGGCATCCAGATCCCCGAGGCCTCCTTGGCGAAGGCCCGCCAGGTGATCGACGTGCACCGCGAGTCGTTCCGCAAGGCCGTCGCGGCCGGCGTGAAGATCGCGATGGGCACCGACAGCGGCGTGACGCCCCACGGGCAGAACCTCCGCGAGCTCGAGCTCATGCAGGAAGGCGGCATGACCCCGATCGAGACCCTGGTCGCCACGACGAAGACCGCCGCCGAGCTGATGGCCTTGCAGGACGAGCTCGGGACGCTCGAGCCGGGAAAGCGCGCCGACCTGGTGCTCGTAGAGGGCGACGCGCTCGACCTGGTGAAGCTGGGTGACCGCGTGACCGCCGTCTACAAGGACGGCGAGCGGGTGGTGGGCTGACGCTTCGGTTCCGGCGCCTTCGTCCCGAGGCTCGCCTCCCGACCCAGGCGCATCCGGGGGACGCGGGCTTGGACCTCGCCTCGGCGATCGACGTCAGGGTCGGTCCGCTCGAGCGCGCGATGGTCCCGACCGGCCTCGCGGTCGCGATCCCGGAGGGCCACGCCGGCATGGTCCTGCCGAGGTCGGGGCTCGCCAGCAGGCAGGGCCTGACGCTCGCGAACGCGCCGGGCCTGATCGACCCCGGCTACCGCGGCGAGATCACGATCGCCGTGGTGAACCTGGACCCGACGACCCCCGTGAGCATCTCGACCGGCGACCGCATCGCCCAGCTCGTGATCGTCCCGGTAGCGATCGTCCGAACAGAGTGGTCTGACCAACTGTCCCCAACCGAGCGGGGCGAACGTGGCTTTGGCTCAACCGGCGTCTAGAAGCGCCGGGAGGCCCTTGGTAGAATCGGCTTCACGCGGACGTGGCTCAGTTGGTAGAGCACCACCTTGCCAAGGTGGGGGTCGCGGGTTCGAATCCCGTCGTCCGCTCCACTTCCTGGGGGTCACGCTCGACGCTGAAGCCTGCGCCAGCCACCCGCACGGTTGTTCGCGATGATGGCCTTGAACATGCGTCCGAGCGCGCGCCGGTTGATCCGCTCGCCCTGTCGGTAGGCGACTGTCCGGCCGGTCGCGTTCGACTGACCCCCGGTCACGATCCCCTCGGGATCCGGGACGAGTGGGTCGTAGAGGAACACGTTCACGTGGTCCTTGGCCGCGAGCAGGGCGCAGATGTTCCCCTGCAGGACGAAGTACGGCTGGACGGTCCGTTTGATGGTCTCCGTGACTTCGGGATCGGCCGCATGGACCAGGTCCCGGACGTCCTGGCAGATGCGCTGCTGCCACTCGGGCAGTGCATCGATGTACGCGTCGACGCGCGGATCGGGTTTGAAGGTCATGTTCCGCGGCGACCATATCCCGCGGGCGCCCTTCGCGGCTCGGCCGGTCCTGCGTAGACTGGGGCGTCCGGCGGGGTGGCCGAGTGGTGAGGCAGAGGTCTGCAAAACCTCTTACAGCGGTTCAATTCCGCTCCCCGCCTCAGATAGGGAGGTTCCTTCCGGCTTCTCTAGAATGGGTCCCTACGGGCGCTTAGCTCAGGGGGAGAGCGCTTCCCTGACACGGAAGAGGTCAGAGGTTCAAATCCTCTAGCGCCCACCAGGCTCACCTCCGGTGACGAGCCGGAGAACTTCTCGGTTCGGCCTTGTGCGGGCATCCAGAACTGTGCGAGGGTACCCGATGCCCGCGCCCAGGCCTGTTGCACGCTGGGCCCAGACCCGCGTTCCGGTCGGAGAGCCGGAAGTCCAGAAGGGGGGAATCGGATGCGCAAGAGGTTCGCAGCCGGGCTGCTCGCGGCAACCGCCGTGGCGGCCGGGTTCATGCTGCCGGCGCAGGCGTCCGGCCGGCATGTCCACGTGGCGCTTCGGTCCAACATCCGTGCAGTGCACGCAGGGAAGTCGGCTGGTTCGGCAGCAGCGCCGGGGGTCATCTCGTGGACCGCAGCCGCCACGATGCCGACGGCGGTCGAGGAGACCGGCGGCGGCGCGGCGATCCAGAACTCGTTCTACGTGATCGGCGGGTTCACGAGCTTCAACCCTGTGACGGTCGTCAACAACGTACAGCTCTACAGCAAGACGGCGAACACCTGGTCGACGAAGGCGCCGATCCCGGGTGCCGGGGGCGGCTGGGCCGATGCGGCCTTCTGTGTGAACCCTGCCGACAAGACCATCCACGTCGTGAACGGCGTCGACGGCCAGTTCCTGTACTCGGCGCATCAGGTGTACAACACCGTGACCGACACGTGGACGTTTGCGTCGGCACCCGTCCTGTCGACAGGCGCCCAGTTCTTCTCGCAGGACAGCGGCTGCGCCTTCATCGGCGGCAAGATGTACCTGTTCGGTGGATACGGGATTGTGACTCCCACCCAGCCCTCGGCGGTGATCGAGAACATCACGTGGGTGTACGACCCGGCCACCGATACCTGGTCGGACACGACCTTGCTGATGCAGCACCCGCGCCTGTGGATGGGCTACACGGGCAACACCACGAACGCCTTCGCGGCTGGGGGCACGGACAACATCTCCACCTTCACCCCGATCGCCTCGACGGAGAAGTTCACCCCCGCGACCGGATGGGCGGCCACGGGCAACTTGCCTACGGCGCTTCTGGCTCCGGGTGAGGGCAACGTGAAGACACACCTGCTGGTCTGGGGAGGCCGGAACTCATCCCTCATTGCGCAACTCAAGACCTACGGGTGCACCCTTCCGAACTGCACGGCCTTCGCGACGACGGCCTTCAACATGCCGCAGGCGAAGGACTTCTTCGCGTTCGGATCGGGGACGTCCGTCTACAGCGGCGGAGGTGACACCGGGTCTGGGACTCCGGTGAATACCGCGGAGCACCTTCCGTAAGGCCGGCTGCCTAGTCAAGCCCGAGAGCGCCCGGGGCCCAACAGAGGCCCCGGGCGCGCTCATTGGGGGCGAGTTTGCCTGGCTGCTTGCGTCCCCGGCGGGCGAGTGCGACACTTACGCCCGCTTTAGGCTGAGACGTCCGGATCGCAAGGTCCGGCGAGGGCGACGGCGCGACGCGGGCACGCGCCGTCGCCCACATTTTTGGGGTGTTATCGTCGTGCGGCCGGGCGCGTAGCTCAGTGGGAGAGCGCTTGCTTCACACGCAAGAGGTCGCAGGTTCAAAACCTGCCGCGCCCACCGGTTCGGCTACCAGGAGTCGGCGAACTCCAGGTCCACGCGGGTGTCCAGGACGATCTGCTCTTCGTCCTTCGGTGGCGTCTCCGAGAGGGTGATCCCCGGGGCTTCCGCGGTGTGCTGCCAGCGTTCGGCCACGCGGTCGGCGATGTCGGCTGCGAGGGCGGGGGGTGTCGAGGAGGCCATCAGCGTCTCGAGCTGATCGCCCATCGAGCCGACCAACTCGGCGAGGGGCGCGAGCGCCTGCGAGAGCCGGTCCGGGACCTCGTCGATCCGGCTGCGGGTCTCGGCCATGCGCGCGCGGATCGAGGCGATCAGCGGGTCGACCCGCTGGTGCCAGACCGCGATGTCCTGGACCTGGGCCCTGAGGTCGGTTCGGGCGCTGTCGGCGCGGGCGAGCTGCTCGTTCATGGACGCGTGCGCGTCGTTCACGATGCGTTGCGCGGCCTCCTGCGCGGCGGCGATGAGGGGCCCGATCTCGGCCTGGATGATGCGGCTCATGAGGCTGCTGGGGTGTTCGGCCCGGGACTTCGCCTCCTCGATCTCGCGGCTGAGGTGGGCGAGCTGCAGGCGAAGCTCGCCGATCTCGGTCCCGAGGGCGGTGATCTGGCGGTCCTTCGACGCGAGGCCGACCCGCGCGGTCCCGAGCTCCACCTTGACGCGCTCCATCTCGGCCTCGGTGACCTTGATGCGCTCGCGGGCGATGCCGAGGAGGCGGTCCCGGTCCGTGAGCAGCTCGTGGACCTTGGCAGGGGCGTAGCCGAACAGGCGTCTGCGGAGGCTGACCGACTGCACGGAGCCAAGTATTTGGCGGTCCGGGGGTGGGTTCAACCACCCTGGACGGGTTTCTCGCCTCCTTTGCCGGAGGCCGAAAGAGGAGTACGGTTCGTGCATGACCGTGCGGCTGGTCATCGCGGACGATCACACGCTGGTCCGTCAGGGGCTTCGCCAGTTCCTGGAGATGGCGGGCGACATCGAGGTGGTGGGCGAGGCCTCGACCGGGCACGAGGTGCTCGCGCTCGTGGAGAAGGATCCCCCGGACGTCGTCCTGCTCGACCTTCGCATGCCGGAGATGGACGGGCTCGAGGTCGCGCGCCACATCCAGGAGGAGCACGCCGACGTCGGCGTCATGATGCTCTCCGCGTACGACTACCGGCAATTCGTGGTGGAGGCGGTCCGGGCGGGGGCGCGCGGCTACATCCTGAAGAGCATGGACGCCGAGCAGCTCATCCAGGCCGTGCACCTGGTCGCCACGGGGAACATGGTGTTCGACCCGCAGGTGGTGGTCGCGCTCGCGGAGGAGCTCACGCGCTCGCGCGAGCGCGAGGAGCGGGGCGACGTGCTCACCGCGCGCGAGATCGAGGTGCTGCAGCTGCTCGCGTTCGGGCACAGCAACCGGGACATCGCGGCGCGGCTGGAGATCAGCGCCGAGACCGTGAAGACGCACCTCGAGCACATCTTCCGCAAGCTCGGCACGTCCGATCGGACGGCCGCGGTCGCCGAGGCGCTCCGGCGCAGGGTCATCGAGTAGGCCTGACTATCATCTGAAGGCCATGCCGAAGGTCAGCCTCCCCGGCGGGGAGATCCGTGACGTTGCGTCGGGTTCACCGGTGGGCGACCTGCTGCCCGACGGAGCGATCTGTGCGCGGTTGGGGGACCGGCTGGTCGACCGGTCGTGGCCGGTGGAGGAGGACGTCACGGTCGAGCCGGTGCTCGCCTCCGAGGCGGACGGGCTGCACGTGCTTCGGCATTCCACGGCGCACGTGATGGCGCAGGCGGTCTGCGACCTGTACCCAGGCGCGCGCTACGCGATCGGCCCGCCGATCGAGGACGGCTTCTACTACGACTTCGACCTGCCCAAGCAGCTCACGCCCGAGGACCTGCCGGCGATCGAGTCGCGGATGCGGGAGATCGCGGCCGCGGGGCAGCCGTTCGTGCGCGAGGACCTGGACCGGGCCGCGGCGCTCGAGCGCTTCGCGGACCAGCCCTACAAGCGGGAGATCATCGAGACGGCCGAGGCGGCGGAGGGCGCGCTCGGGGAGCGGTTCAGCGTCTATCGCAACGACGGGTGGGCGGACCTGTGCCTGGGGCCGCACGTCCCGTCGACCGACCGGCTGGGTGCGTTCAAGCTGTTGAGTCTGGCTGGGGCGTACTGGAGGGGGGACGAGCATCGCCCCCAGCTCCAGCGGATCTACGGGACCGCGTGGGCGACCGACCAGGACCTGGCCGCGTACCTGCACCGGCTGGAGGAGGCCGAGCGCCGCGACCATCGGAAGCTGGGCAGGCAGCTCGACCTGTTCTCGTTCCCCGAGGAGCTGGGCGCGGGCCTCCTCGTGTGGCACCCGCGGGGCGGGCTGCTGCGCAAGGCGATCGAGGACTTCGAGCGCGAGATCCACCTGGAGAGCGGCTACCAGCCGGTGTTCACTCCGCACCTCGCGCGGTCGGTCCTGTGGGAGACGTCGGGCCACCTCGCGAAGTATCGGGAGAACATGTACCCGCCGATGCAGGCGGAGGAGGCCGACTACTACGCCAAGCCGATGAACTGCCCCTTCCATGTGCTCGTCTACAAGTCACAGACGCGCTCCTACCGCGACCTGCCGATGCGTCTGTTCGAGCTGGGGACGATCTACCGGCACGAGCGCGCGGGCGTGCTGCACGGGTTGCTCCGGATCCGTGGCGGGACCCAGGACGACTCGCACATCGTGTGCACCCGCGACCAGCTCGTCGACGAGGTGCTTCGCGTATTCGATCTGACCCTGGCGATCCACAGGACCTTCGGGTTCAGCGACTTCGTGATCAACCTCTCCACGAAGCCGGGGGAGGCGATCGGTGACGAGACGATGTGGGCGGAGGCGACGGAGTACCTCCGCCTGGCGCTGGATCGCAGCGGCCTGCGGTACACCGTGGCCGAGGGAGAGGGCGCGTTCTACGGCCCGAAGGTCGACTTCCACGCCCGCGACGCGATCGGGAGGCTCTGGCAGCTCACCACGGTGCAGTGCGACTTCGCGCTCCCCGAGCGGTTCGACATGGAGTACATGGGCGAGGACAACGAACGCCACCGGCCGGTCATGATCCACCGCGCCATCCTGGGGACGATCGAGCGGTTCACCGCGGTGCTGATCGAGCACTACGCGGGCGCGTTCCCGCTCTGGCTCGCGCCCGAGCAGGTCCGGCTGATCCCGGTCGCCGACCGCCACGCGGAGGCGGCGGAGGGGATGGCGGCGACGCTTCGCGAGCGTGGGCTCCGGGCCGACGTGGACGCGAGCCGCGAGACGGTGCCGAAGAAGATCCGCGCCGCGCAGCTCATGAAGATCCCGTACACGCTGGTCGTCGGGGATCGGGAGATCGAGGCCGGCACCGCGGCCGTGCGCGCGCGCGCGGGCGCCGAGGTGCGCGGCGTGCCGTTCGAAGCGTTCGCGGATGCGGCGGCGGAGGAGGCGTCGACCCGTGCGCTCACGGGTGTCGAACTCGCGGCGCTCGTGCTCGCGCCGTAAACGTGGAGCGGATCTGGGCGCCCTGGCGGATGGCGTACATCGAGTCCACCCACGAGCCCGAGGCAGGGTGCATCTTCTGTGAGGCCGCGTCGGGGGCGGACGACGAGGCGAGCCTCGTGCTGGCGCGCGGCCCGCGCGCGTTCGTGCTGCTGAACGCCTTCCCCTACAACCCCGGACACCTGATGGTCGCGCCGATCCGCCACGTGAGCGACCTCGAGGCGCTCACGCCCGAGGAGCTGGCCGACGCGGGCCGGCTGCTGCAGCGATCGGTGGGGGCGCTCCGCGAGGCGATGGCGCCGGACGGGTGCAACCTGGGCATGAACCTGGGGCGCGTGGCCGGGGCGGGCATCCCGGGACACCTGCACTGGCACGTGGTGCCGCGCTGGAACGGCGACACGAACTTCATGAGCGTGGTGGGCGAGGTGCGCGTGCTGCCGGAGTCGCTCGCGGAGACCTGGGCGAAGCTCCGGCCGCGCTTCGCCTAGCCTTCGCTCTCACGCCTGGCCTCGGCGATGATCTTCTCCGCGAGGTGAGACGGAACCTCTTCGTAGTGATCGAAGGCCATCCTGAACGTCGCCCGGCCGTGGGTCATCGAGCGCAGGTCGATGGCGTAGCGGGTGAGCTCGCTCTGCGGGACGACCGCGCGGATGCGCTGCTTGCCGGCTCCGGTCGACTCCATGCCGAGGATCCGCCCGCGCTTGGCGTTGAGGTCGCCGATGATGTCTCCGGTGTAGGACTCGGGGGTGTCGACCTCGACCTTCACGATGGGCTCGAGGAGCGCGACCCCGGCCTTCGCCGCCGCGTCCTTCAGGGCGAGGGCTCCCGCGATCTGGAAGGCCATGTCGCTCGAGTCGACGGGATGGAACTTGCCGTCGTACAGCGTGACGCGGACGTCGACCATCGGGTTGCGGGTGACCACGCCGTCGTGCATCGTCTTGACGACGCCCTTCTCGACCGAGGGGATGTACTGGTTCGGGATCGCGCCGCCGAAGATCTTGTCGACGTACTCGAACCCGGTCCCGCGCGGAAGCGGTTCGACCTCGATGTAGGCGATCGCGTACTGGCCGTGCCCGCCCGACTGCTTCACGTGGCGACCCATCGCCTGGACCTTCGTCCTGAACGTCTCCTTGTACGGGACGCGTGCAGGCGACGTCACCACCTCGACGCCGAACTTGCGCTTCATGCGCTCGACCATGGTGTCGATGTGCGCCTCGCCCATCCCGTAGAGGACCGTCTCGTGCGTCTCCGGCGAGCGCTCGACGCGAAGGGTCGGGTCGTCCTCCTGGATCCGCGCGAGCGCGGTCGAGAGTTTGTCCTCGTCCCCCTTCGTCTTGGGCGCGATGGCGACGGCGAGCAGCGGCTCGGGCAGGGCGATGGGCGGCAGGCTCACCGGGTCGGACTTCACCGAGAGCGTGTCGCCGGTCGTGGTGTGCGAGAGCTTCGCGACCGCCCCGATGTCCCCGGCGGCGACCTCGGGAACGGTCTCGTGGTCCTTGCCGCGCATCGTGAAGACCTGCCCGACGCGCTCCTCGGTGTTCTTCGTCGCGTTGAAGACGCTCGAGTCCGGACGAAGCGTGCCGCTCCACACGCGGAACAGGTTGATCCGGCCGACGTAGGGGTCGGCGACCGTCTTGAACACCAGGGCCGTGAGCGGCCCGGCGGAGTCGCAGGCGCGCTCCCGCTCCTCGCCGCCCTTCGTCGTGACCGTCACGGGGGAGCGATCGGCAGGGGAGGGGAAGGCGTCGGCGAGGAACGACGCGAGCCGGTCGACGCCGAGGTGTCGGTCGGCGGCCGCCACCAGCACCGGCGCGACCTTGGCCTGCGCCAGGCCCGCCTTCACGCCGCGGACGATCTCCTCCTCGGACAGCTCCCCCTGCTCGAGGTACTTCTCGAGGAGCGCGTCGTCCGCCTCCGCGACCGCGTCCGCCAGGCGCTCGCGGTACGGCTCGGCTTTCGCGACCAGGTCCTCGGGCCAGGCCTCCTCCGATCCCTTCGGCTCCGTCCCGTACCGGTAGGCCTTGCGGGAGAGCAGGTCGACGAGCCCCGCGAGGTCGTGCTCCTCGCCGATCGGCAGCTGGATGGGCGCGACCTGCGTGCCGAAGGCCCGAACCAGGTCCTCGAGCGTGCGCTCGAACGACGCGCGCTCCCGATCGAGCTTGTTGATGACGATCGCGCGGGGGAGGCCGGCCTCCACGGCCAGCTCCCACACGGCCTCCGTCTGGACCTCGACCCCATCGACCGCCGAGACGACGAACAGGCACGCGTCGGCCGCCCGGAGCGCTCCGTGCACGTCGCCGATGAAGTCCGCGTACCCGGGCGTGTCCAGGACGTTGATCTTCACGCCCTGCCACTCGACCGGGGCGAGGGACAGGGACACGCTGATGCCGCGGCGGATCTCCTCGGGGTCGTGGTCCGAGACCGTGTTGCCCTCGCCGATCCTGCCCATGCGCGTCGTCGCGCCGGCGACGAACAGAAGCGCTTCGGTGACCGTGGTCTTGCCGGCGCCGCTGTGCCCGACCAGGGCGACGTTTCGGATGGCGCGCGCGTCGTAGGCGTTCATCGTCGGAGGCGCCGATTATAGGAGAAGGGCGCCCCGAGCCCGGATGATAGGCTCGCGCCGTCATGGCCTCCCCAGCGACGCCGGCTCGCGCGGATGCCCGGCGCGCATCGCCGCTCACGATCCTCACCGTCTCCGTGGTCCTGGACGCCATGGCGGGCTGGCTGATCGTCGCGCGTCATCCGAGGATCGCGGGTCTCGCGGCCTTGGCCGGCGGCCTCGGCCTGCTTGTGGGGACCGCCGCCGCGCGCCGCAGGCGGGAGCGGTTCGCCGAGCTCGTCGCCGACCGGCTCTTCGACACGGCCATGCTCGCGCCACTCGCGTGGACGTGGCGCGTCCCCTCGCCCCGCCTCGCGGGGCTCGCGCTGATCGGCCTCGCCGCCTCCTTCGTCGCGTCCTACGAACGCGCGCGCGGCCAGTCGCTCGGATACCGCGGCCGTGAGACGCTCGGCTACCGAACCGTTCGCGTCGGGCTCCTCGTGGGTGGGCTCTTCACGGGCTGGCTCACCGCCGCGCTGGCCGGCTTCTATGTCGTCACCGTCGGCGCCGTGGCCGTGCGCGCGTGGAACGTGGTGCTGCACGAACGGCACGCGCGGGCGGCCGGCGGAGGAACCCGGTGAACCGCGCGGAGCGAACGGCCTACCTCACCCTGCGCGCCGCCGAATGGCTCAGCATGCGGGTCCCGCGCGCGGCGGGGCTGTGGGGGACCGGGCTCTACCACCGCATGTCGCTCAACCGCTCGCAGAGCATTCGCGCCACGGTCGAGGCCAATCTCTCGCGCGTGCTCGGGCACCCACCCGGCTCGCCGATCGTGCAGGCCGCGACCCGCGAGTGCTTCCGCCTGTACGGCCGCTACTGGTACGAGACGTTTGCGCTGCGCTCGATGCCGCCGGAGGAGGTCGATCGCCGGTTCGAGATGGGCGGGATCGAGCACATCGACGACGGGCTGGCGCAGGGGCGTGGGGTGATCGCGGCGCTGCCGCACATGGGGAACTGGGACGCGGCCGGACACTGGTTCGCGATGCACGGCTATCGGATGGCCGCGGTGGCGGAGGAGCTGAAGCCACAGGAGGCGTTCGACCTGTTCCTCCGCCATCGTCGCGCGCTCGGCATGCGCATCGTGCCCCTCGCCGAGGGACGCAAGGTGGCGGGGACCTTGGTGGAACTGCTCGCGCAGAACCACGTCATCGCACTCGTCGCCGACCGTGACCTGACGGGCCGCGGCGTCCCCGTCGAGATGTTCGGGGCGACGCGGCTCCTCCCGGCCGGGCCCGCGCTCCTCTCCCTCTCGACGGGCGCGCCCCTGTGCCCGGCCGCCGTGTTCACCACCGAGGAGGGCTGGCGCTGCCGGATCGGGGAGCCGCTCGTCGTCGAGCGGACCGGGGAGATGCGCACGGACGTCGCGGCCCTCACCCGCCTGGTCGGGGCCGCGTTCGAGCGGTGCATCTCCGAGGCGCCCGCCGACTGGCACATGTTCCAGCCGGCGTGGGAGGACGGCCTCGCCTCGTGAGGATCGCGCTGGCCTGCCCGTACGCGCTGGACGCGCCGGGCGGCGTGCAGGGCCACGTGGTGCAGCTCGCCCGGCACCTCAGGAAGGCCGGGCACGAGACGCTGGTGCTCGCGCCCGGGTGGTCGACGCCCGAGGACCCGGGCGTCGTGGTCGTCGGCCGTCCCATCCGAATCCGATTCAACGGCTCGGTCGCCGCGATCGCGCCCGACCCGAGGACCCGCCGGGGGATCCGCGACGCGCTGTCGACGTTTCGTCCGGACGTGGTGCACGTCCACGAACCCCTGTCGCCGAGCACCGGGATGTTCGCCGCCCAGGTCGCCGACGCCCCCGTGGTCGGGACCTTCCACGCCTACGCCGATCGATCGAGGGCCGTGAAGCTCGCGGCCCCGTTCCTGCGCGGGGTGTGGCGGCGCCTGGCGGTTCGGATCGCCGTGTCGAACGCCGCGGCCGAGTTCGCCGGCCGCCACTTCGGCGGGCCGGTGCGGATCGTCCCGAACGGCGTCGACGTCGAGCTGTTCGGCTCGGCCGCGCCCGCAACCCTCCCCGCGGGGCGGCGCCTCCTGTTCGTGAACCGGCTCGAGCCCCGCAAGGGCTTCGACGTCGCGGTGCGGGCGTTCGGGATGCTCGCGCCGGAGATCCCCGACCTCCGCATGGTCGTGGTCGGCGAAGGCGCGGAGCAGCGAACGGTGGAGGAGCTCCCGCCGTCGATCCGCGCGCGCGTCCTCATGCTGGGTCGGGTGCCGCACGCGGCGCTCGCCCCCTACCACGCGGCCGTCGATCTGTTCGTGGCGCCGGCGGTGGGCGGGGAGAGCTTCGGCGTCGTCCTGGTGGAGGCGATGGCCGCAGGTCTCCCCGTCATCGCCTCGGACATCCCCGGGTACCGCGAGGTCGTCCGAGACGGCATCGAGGGGATCCTGATCCCGCCGCGCGACCCGACGGCGCTCGCCGCGACGGTGCGACGTCTCCTCGAGCGGCCCGAGGAGATGGCGAGGCTCGGCGAGGCGGGCCGGCGTCGGGCCGAACGGTACTCCTGGGCGATGGTCACGCGCGAGATCGAGGCCGCCTACGAGGACGCCCTGTAAGATGGCCGCGTGGCCGTCGTCTGGGTCATCCTCGGGCTCGTTGCGCTCGCGATCCTCTACGCGGTGTTCACCTACAACCGACTCGTGCGCTTGCGCGTTCGCACGGAGAACGCCTGGTCCCAGATCGACGTCCAGCTCCGTCGCCGCTACGACCTGATCCCGAACCTCATCGAGGCGGTGAAGGGCTACGCCGCGCACGAGCGCGAGGTCTTCGACGAGGTGACGCAGGCGCGCTCGGCCGCCCAGGGCGCATCCGGCGTGCAGGCCCAGGCGCAGGCCGAGAACCAGCTGACGCGATCCCTCGGTCGGCTGATCGCGGTCGCCGAGAACTACCCGCAGCTCAAGGCGAGCCAGAACTTCCTCGCCCTGCAGGAGGAGCTCACCGGCACCGAGGACAAGATCGCCTTCTCGAGGCAGTTCTACAACGACACCGTCCAGTCGCTGAACACCCTCATCCAGCGGTTCCCCGCGAGCCTGATCGCGGGCTTCGGCCGCTTCACCCAGCGCGAGTTCTTCGAGACCGAGGAGCCGACGCGCGGCCCGGTCGGCGTGCAGTTCTAGACGGCCTTGTACGAACAGATCTCGAAGAACCGCTGGAAGACCGCCCTGATGATCGTGATCGCGCTCGTGTTCTTCGGCACGCTCGGGTTCCTGTTCAGCTACCTGATCGTGCGCAACGGCTTCGTCGGGCTCCTCATCGCGCTCGCGATCTACGTGCCGTACAGCATCTACTCGTACCGCTTCGGGGACCGCATCGTGCTCCGCGTCGCTCGCGCGCGCCCCGTCACGCACGAGGAGGAGCCGCGGCTGCACAACATCGTCGAGGGCATCGCGATCGCGGGCGGGGTGCCGAAGCCGGCCGTCTACGTGGTGCCCGAGCGCGCGCCGAACGCCTTCGCCACCGGGCCCGACCCCCAGCATTCCTCGATCGCGGTCACGCAGGGGCTGCTGGACACGATGGACCGCGTCGAGCTCGAGGGCGTGATCGGACACGAGATGTCCCACATCCGGGACCGCGACATCCTGCTCGGGACCGTGGTGGCGACGCTCGTCGGCTCCGTGGTGCTGATCTCGGAGTTCATGCTCCGGTGGCTCTTCTGGGGCGGCATGTTCGGCGGGCGCGACCGCGACCGAGAGGGAGGGGGCGAGGGCCAGCTCATCCTGGTGGTCCTGGGCGTGGTCCTCGCGATCCTCGCGCCGCTCTTCGCGCAGCTCATCCGCCTCGCGATGTCGCGCCGCCGCGAGTACCAGGCCGACGCCGAAGGCGTGCTGCTCACACGCTATCCGCCGGGGCTCATCAGCGCGCTCAGGAAGATCGGCGCGGACACCACGCCGATGCGCGTGGCGAACAACGCCACGGCGCACCTGTGGCTGAACCAGCCATCGCGGGTGCCGGGCGAGGGCACGCACTGGTGGGAGAAGCTCTTCTCGACCCATCCGCCGATCGCGGACCGGATCAAGGTTCTTGAGGAGATGTGAGGACGGCCGCAGGATCGTTGTAGCGCCCGGATCCGGCCGGTAGCATCCTCACCCGACTCTGGACGCGCCCACCGAAGGAGGAATCCCACCACCATGGCGTTGACTCGACGCGGCCGCCTGGTCACGAGCGCGACGGTCGTGGCCGTCGTCGGCGGCGTCGTCTTCGGCGTCTCGGCCCTGGCGGGCCACGCGAAGCCGAGCGCCTCGGCCGGGCCTCCCTCAGGCGGGCCGCCCTCGTCGAGCGCCTCGCCGACGCCGCCTCCCGTCTGCCCGCTCACCGGGGTCACCCTCACGCGTGGTGCCGTGCCGAACCGTCCCGCGCTCGCCGTGAAGGTCGAGAACCTCCCCGAGGCGCGCCCGCAGACCGGCCTCGACTCGGCCGACATCGTCTACGAGGAGCCCGTTGAAGGCGGCATCACGCGGTTCATCGTCGTCTATCAGTGCTCGAACGCCGCGCGCATCGAGCCGGTCCGAAGCGCGCGACTCACCGACCCCGACATCCTCGACCAGTTCGGCACGCCGATCTTCGGCTACGCGGGGGGCGTGGCGAAGGTGGAGGCCAAGGTCCACCAGCGCGGGCTGATCGACGTCAACTACGAGAAGGCCTCCGGCGCCTACCACCGCGACCCGAGCCGGGCGGCGCCCCACAACCTGTACTCGAGCACCCAGGCGCTCTACGCCGCGGCGCACACGCACGGGTCGCCCCCCGCACCCGTGTTCACCTACTCGGCGCGGCCGCCGGCTGGGGCGCTTCGCGCCCGGACGGTGCACCTGCCGTTCTCGGGCTCGTCCGACGTCTACTGGAAGTGGAGCGTCAAGAAGCGGGCGTGGCTCCGGTTCCACGGGACGGTGCCCCACACGCTCAGCGACGGCACGCAGGTGCAGGCCACCAACGTCGTCGTCCAGGTCGTGAGGACCGTCCTCACCGACATCACCGACGCGAACGGGATGCCCTCGCCGGAGGTCATCGCGACCGGTTCCGGCAAGGCGTTCGTGTTCCGCAACGGGAGGGTGATCGTGGGCACGTGGTCGCGCCCGAGCCTGTCCGACCTCACGGTCTTCCGCGACGCGAGCGGCCACGAGATTCCCCTCGCCCCCGGCAACACCTGGGTCGAGCTGCTGCCGAGCACGATCCCCGTCACGTACTCCTAGACGGGCGGCCCGATCCCCATCACGGTGCGGACCCGCGCGAGCGTTCGCGAGGCGATCGCCCGCGCCTTCGCCGCGCCGTCGGCGAGCGTCGCCTCCAGGCCCGCCTCGTCGGCTCGAAGCATCTCGTAGCGCTCCCGCACCGGCCCGAGGTACGCGACCACCGCGTCGGCGACGGCCTGCTTGAGCGAGCCGTATCCCTGGCCGGCGAACTCCCGCTCGATCGCGGCGGGATCGGCCGCGCGCACCACCGAGAGGATGTCGATCAGGTTGGTGATCCCGGCCTTGTCCGGGCCCCGGACGATCTCGGTGCCCGAGTCGGTGACCGCCGTGCGGAACTTGCGCTGGATCGCCTCGGGCGCGTCCAGGATGTAGACGGCGCCCTGCTCGGTGCTGGCCGTCGTGGACATCCGCTTCCCCGGCGACTGGAGATCCTGGATCCTGGCACCGACCGGCGGGATGCGGTGCGACGGCACGACGAGCGTCTCGCCGAAGCGCGCGTTGAACCGCTGCGCGATCTCGCGCGTGAGCTCGATGTGCTGCTGCTGGTCCTCACCGACCGGGACCTCGTCGGTGTCGTAGGCGAGGATGTCGGCCGCCTGGAGCACGGGGTAGAAGAACAGCCCCGAGGAGACGAACTGCTTGTGCTGCGCCGACTTCTCCTTGAACTGGGTCATGCGGGAGAGCTCGCCGTAGGAGGCGACGGTCGCGAGCAGCCAGCAGAGCTCGGTGTGCTCGCGCACGTCGGACTGGCGGAACAGGATGCATCGCGCCGGGTCCAGGCCCGCGGCAAGAAGGATCGCCGTCGTGTCGTAGAGGCTCCGGCGAAGCTCGGCCGGCTCGGGACCGACCGTGAGGGCGTGCAGGTCCACGATGCAGTAGACCGCCTCACCCCTGTCCTGGCCCTCGACGTAGCCCCGGATGGCGCCCAGGTAGTTGCCCAGGTGCTTGCGCCCGGTCGGCTGGATGCCCGAGAAGATGCGCATGGTTGCGTGAGATTACACTGGACCAACCGGCCGACCGCCGGCCGGGTTCGGGAGGGGTTCCGATGGACGAGGAGACCGGCACGCTTCGGGTGAAGACGGGGCTGGCCGAGATGCTGAAGGGCGGGGTGATCATGGACGTCACCACCGCCGAGCAGGCCAAGATCGCCGAGGATGCGGGCGCGTGCGCCGTCATGGCGCTCGAGCGGGTCCCGGCCGACATCCGGAAGGAGGGCGGCGTCGCTCGCATGGCGGACCCGTCGAAGGTCGCCGAGATCATGGAGGTCGTTTCGATCCCGGTCATGGCGAAGTGCCGGATCGGGCACTTCGTCGAGGCGCAGATCCTGCAGGCGTTGGGGGTCGACTACATCGACGAGAGCGAGGTGCTCACCCCGGCCGACGAGGAGCACCACGTCGACAAGTGGGGGTTCACCGTCCCGTTCGTCTGCGGGGCGCGGGACCTCGGCGAGGCGCTCCGGCGGATCGGCGAGGGCGCCGCGATGATCCGGACGAAGGGCGAGGCCGGCACGGGCGACGTGGTCGAGGCGGTTCGCCACATGCGCAAGATCACCGGGCAGATCCGCGCGATCGCGGGCCTGCGCGGCGACGAGCTCGCGACCGCGGCCAAGGAGCTGGGCGCGCCCGTGGAGCTCGTGCGTCGCACGGCGGCGGCCGGGGCCCTGCCGGTCGTGAACTTCTCCGCCGGCGGGATCGCGACCCCCGCCGACGCCGCGCTCATGATGCAGCTCGGGGCCGACGGCAACTTCGTCGGGTCGGGGATCTTCAAGTCGGAGGATCCGGCCGCCCGCGCTCGGGCGATCGTCGAGGCGACGACCTACTACCAGGACCCCGACATCCTGGCCAAGGTCTCCCGTGGGCTGGGCGAGCCCATGCGCGGCCTCGACGCGTCCAAGCTCGCTGACGAGGAGCTCCTGCAGACCCGCGGCTGGTAGCCCGATCCGGTTGCGCATCGCTCCGTCGGTCGCTACGGTCTGGCCTGGTTCCGATCGGAGGGAGGTCGAATGGACAACATCGAGGCCATCCGTCGCCTCGAGCGAGCCTACGGCGACCAGGACTACGGCACGGTCGACGAGATCCTCGCCGAGGACTTCGTCGCGCATACCCCCGGCGCCGAGATGATGCCGCCGGGCCGCGAGGGCGCGAAGGCCGCCGACATGGGGTCGCACGTGTCGTTCCCCGACAAGAAGACCGTGATCGAGGACGTCTTCGGCGAGGGCGACCTGACCGTCTCGCACGTGCGCATGACCGGCACGAACAAGGGCGGGTTGGCGTGGGCCGGGATCCCGGCCAACGACCGGCCGGTCAACGTGGACTGGATCCAGATCTCGCGCCACGGGCCCGACGGCCGGATCCACGAGACGTGGGCCCAGATGGACACGCCCACCCTGATGATGCAGCTCGGCGCCATGCCGGGCATGTGAAGGAGGTCACCGTGCTCTCCAGGGACGACATCGCCGCAAAGGCGCGCGAGTTCACTGATCGTGGGTTCAGCGGCCACGACCTCGACTACATCGAGAACCAGCTGACCGACGACTTCATCGAGCACAGCCCGTTCCCGGGGCTGGGGAACGACAAGAAGGGGGCGCTCGAGTCGTTCCGGATGATGTTCGACGCGACCCCGGACATCCGGGGCGAGTTCCTCCAGCTGATCGTGGAGGGGAACAAGTTCGCGGTGCGGACCCGCTGCTGGGGGACCGACAACGGGACGGGCCAGATGCCGGGCGTGCCGCCGACCGGGAAGACGTTCAGCGTGGAGTCGATCGACGTCGTGACGGTGGCCGACGACGGCCGCTTCACCGAGCACTACGGCATCTTCGACATCCCCTCGCTGATGATGCAGCTGGGGCTCATGCCCCCACCGGCCGGCCAGTAGCCGCCCTTCTATCATGGCCGGCGTGAAGGCCGGCGTCCTCGCCCTGCAGGGCGACTTCCGCGAGCATGCGCGCATGCTCGCGGCGTGCGGCGCGACGCCCGTGCTGGTGCGCCACCCCGAGGAGCTCGAGGAGGTCCAGGCCCTGTGCATCCCCGGCGGCGAATCCACGTCGATCGCCAAGCTCGCGGTGGCCCACGGGCTGGTCGAGCCGATCCGCGCGCGGGCGCAGGCCGGGATGCCGGTCTTCGGGACCTGCGCCGGCATGATCCTGCTCGCGAACCGGCTGGACACGGGCACCCCGCTCCTGTCGCTCCTCGACATCGAGGTCCGCCGCAACGCCTATGGCCGGCAGGTGGACTCGTTCGAGGCCGAGGTCCTGGTCCCAAGCGTTGGCCCGGTGCATGCCTCGTTCATCCGCGCCCCGGTCGTCACCGCCGTCGGCTCCGGCGTCGAGGTCCTGGCCGAGCACGAGGGCGCGCCCGTCCTGGTGCGGGAGCGGAACGTGCTCGCCGCGTCGTTCCACCCCGAGCTCGCCGGCGACCCGCGGCTGCACGAGCTCGCGCTCTCCCTGGGAGACTAGCCGCCGTGTCCGGGCACTCGAAGTGGGCCTCGATCAAGCGCAAGAAGGGCGCGAACGACGAGCGGCGAGGCCGCATGTTCGCGAAGCTCCTGCGCGCCGTGGAGGTTGCGGCGCGCGAGGGGGGCCCGAACATCGACGGCAACATGACCCTCGCCTCCGCGGTCGAGAAGGCGCGGGACAACTCGGTGCCGTGGGACAACATCGAACGGGCCATCAAGCGCGCGAGCGGCGAGGCCGGGGGGGCCCGGTACGAGGACGTCTGGTACGAGGGCTACGGCCCGGGTGGGGTGGCGTTCCTGGTGCACGCGCTCACCGACAACCGCAACCGCACCGGGCAGGAGGTTCGCCACGCGTTCACCCGCGTGGGGGCGAACCTGGCCGATCCCGGGAGCGTCGCCTGGCAGTTCGACCGGCGCGGGCGGATCGAGCTCGAGAAAGCCACGTCACCGGACGAGGACCGGCTCCTCGAGATCACGGTCGAGGCGGGCGCGGACGATCTCCGGGACCTGGGCGAGCAGTGGGAGGTCGTCACGGGCCCGGACGCGCTGAAGGAGGTCCGGACCGCGCTCGAGGGAGCGGGCGTCCAGGTCGTCTCGTCGGAGCTCGCGATGCTCCCGCAGAACGACGTGCCGGTCGGCCCCGACCGGGCGGCGAGCGTCCTTCGACTGGTCGAGGAGCTCGAGGACCTGGACGACGTCCAGGCCGTCTACGCGAACTTCGACATCCCCGAGGAGATCCTCGCCCAGGTCGGCGAGCGGGTGTAGGCTCCTGGAACATATGTTCGATCGGGTCATCCTGGGCGTCGACCCCGGCACACGCGCGCTGGGGCTCGCCGTCGTCGCTTCGGCACCGGGATCGACCAGGCCATCGGTGCTCTGGTGGGACACGATCCGCACCTCGTCATCGCTCGAGCCGGCCGAGCGGCTCCGCCGCCTCTCGGTCGCGGTTCGCGAGGCGATCGCCCGGCACCGGCCGGAGGCCGTGGCCCTGGAGCGTCTGCTGTGGGGCAGGAACGCGGGGAGCGCCATGGAGGTGGCGCGGGCGTCGGGAGCCGTGATGGTCGCGGCGGCAGAGGCCGGCGTCCCCATCCTGGAGTACGCGCCCCTGGAGGTGAAGATGGCGGTCACCGGCGTGGGAAACGCCGCGAAGGAGCAGGTCCGCCGGGGCCTCGGCCTGCTGCTCGGGCCGTCGGCCGTCCCGGACGAGCCGGACGCTGCCGACGCGGTCGCGGTCGCGCTCTGCCATCTCCAGCAATCGCGCCTGCGGAAGCTGGCCGCCCGATGATCGCGCTCCTCGAAGGGACGCTCGCCGAGAAGGGCGCCGGCCGCGTGGTGGTGTCGGTGGGCGGCGTCGGCTACGAGGTGACCGTGACCGGCCAGACGCTCACCGCGCTCCCGGCGCAGGGACGGCCGGCCCGCCTGTTCACGCGGCTGCAGGTGCGGGACGACGCGCTGGTGCTCTTCGGGTTCGCATCACCGGACGAGCGGAGCCTGTTCGACCACCTGGTCACCGTGACCGGGGTCGGGCCGAAGATGGCGCTGGCCGTTCTCTCGTCGCTCACCGCCGAGGCCCTGCGTCGCGCGATCGCCGCGGGCGACGCCGACGCGCTCTGCACGGCGCCCGGGGTTGGGAAGAAGGTCGCGGCTCGCATCATCCTGGACCTCAAGGACAAGCTCGGCATCCCGGGCGAGGACGCGGGCACCGGCCCGATCGCCGAGGTCCGCGAGGCCCTGCTGGCGCTCGGCCTCTCCGCCCAGGAGGCGCGCGACGCCCTCGGCTCGATCTCCCCGAACGGCGACCGCTCCGTCGAGGAGCTGCTGCGCCTGGCCCTTCGGAGCGTGGGACGGTGAGCCCCGTGAAGAGCGACCGCGAGCGCGAGGACCTGATCCGCGTGGTCGCGCCCCAGGAGGCTGCCGACGAACGGGACTTCGACGCGGCGCTTCGCCCGCGCTGGCTCTCGGAGTTCGTCGGTCAGCCGACGGTGAAGGAGCAGTTCGGACTGCTGATCGATGGCGCGAAGGGACGCGGCGAGCCGGTCGATCACGTCCTGCTCTCGGGCCCGCCGGGACTCGGCAAGACCACGCTCGCCGGCATCATCGCGAACGAGATCGGCGTCGGGTTCCGTCCGACCTCTGGGCCGGCGCTCGAGCGGGCGGGCGACCTCGCTGCCATCCTGACCAACCTGGAGGAGGGCGATGTCCTCTTCGTCGACGAGGTCCACCGGATGCCGCGGGCGGTGGAAGAGATCCTGTACCCGGCGATGGAGGACTACCAGCTGGACGTCGTCATCGGGAAGGGCCCGTCCGCGCGGAGCATCCGCTTGGACCTCCCGCGGTTCACGCTCGTCGCGGCGACCACGCGGCCCGGGCTCATCACACTGCCGCTTCGCGAGCGCTTCGGGTTCTCGCCGCGCCTGGACTACTACTCGCCCGAGGACCTCGCGAGGATCGTGCGGCGTTCCTCCGGCATCCTGTCGGTCGAGGTGGACGAGGCGGGCGCGGGCGAGATCGCCCGACGGTCCCGCGGCACGCCGCGGATCGCCAACCGGCTCCTCCGGCGGGTCCGCGACTACGCGCAGGTCCGGATGGACGGACGCATCACGCTCGCCTCGGCCGAGGCGGCCCTCGCGCTCTTCGAGGTGGACGACCGCGGCCTGGACAAGCTCGACCTGGCCATCCTCTCCACGCTCGTCGAGAAGTTCGACGGCGGCCCGGTCGGACTGTCGACGCTCGCCGCGGCGGTGGCGGAGGAGACCGACACCGTCGAGGACGTGTACGAGCCCTATCTCATGCAGCTCGGTTTCCTGAAGCGAACCCCGCGGGGCCGGGTGGCGACGCCCGCGGCCTTCGCCCACCTGGGTCGCGAGGAGCCCCGGCCGGCGGGCCTGTTCTGATTGTTGCGAACGCCCCGGCCCGACCCTAGAATGAACGGGCTGTGTCGGGGCGGCCGCAGAGCCGCCATTTTTTTCGCGGGTCCCCGACGGTCCGGTCCGGCGGGCCCGCGCGAGGAGGCGTTCGTGCTCGGATCCATCACCCCCCTCGCGGCCTCGTCCTCGAGCGGGAGCAGCTTCTCCCTCATCTTCTTCCTGGTCGCCATGGTCGCGGTCTTCTACTTCCTCCTCATCCGCCCGCAGCAGCGGCGCCAGCGCCAGCAGCGAGCGCTCATCGAGAGCGTCGAGGTGAACGACGAGGTCATGACGATCGGCGGCATCTTCGGGACCGTCCGCGAGATCGACGACGAGTCCGTGACGGTCGAGGTGGCGCCGAACGTCGAGATCCGGTTCGTCAAGAGCGCCATCAGCCGCAAGCTGGTCTACGACGACGATGAGGAGGACGACGGCGCCGGCGAGGAAGAGGAGGCCGACGAGCCGTCGTGAGCCAGACCGCCCAGCAACCCGATCCCCGTCGGGAGCCATCGACCGAGAGCGGCGCGCCGTCGCTCCTCAGCATCGAAGAGATCCAGCAGGAACCGCTCCTCGCGAGCTTCATCACGAGCGCCGACAAGGCGATGGCGGGTCTTGGCTACACCGAGCACGGGTTCCGCCACGCGAACCTCACCGCCCGCATCGCCTACAACGTCCTGTCGCGTCTGGGCATGGAGGGGCGGCCCGCTGGCCTGGCCTGCATCGCCGGGTACCTGCACGACATCGGGAACATGGTCGCGCGCGACACCCACGGTCAGGTGGGCGCGCTCCTCGCCTACGACGCGCTGAAGGAGCGGATGCCGACGGCTGATCTCGCGCTCATCATGGGAGCGATCGGGAACCACGAGGAGGAGGGCGGGGAGTCCGTCAGCCCCGTCGCGGCCGCGGTGATCCTCGCCGACAAGTCGGACGTGCACCGCAGCCGTGTCCGCAAGGCGGCGCAGCTCGACTTCGACATCCACGACCGCGTCAACTACGCCGCCGAACAGTCGTTCCTGCGGGTAGACTCGGGTGCCCGAACCATCACGCTGGAGCTCACGATCGACACGGAGATCAGCCACGTCATGGAGTACTTCGAGATCTTCCTGCACCGCATGATCATGTGCCGGCGCGCAGCCGAGCAGCTGGATTGCCAGTTCAAGCTCCGCATCAACGGGGCCTCCCTCCTGTAGGCGGCGATGAAGGGGACCGGGCGACTCGCGGCTTCGCTGATCGTGGTCGGGGTGCTCGTCGTGTCCTCGATCGTCGGGTTCGTGCTGGGCACGAGGCCCCTCCCGGGCCTGGACCTCGTCGGGGGGGTCTCGGTCGTGCTCTCCGGCCCGCGGGGCACAGACAAGGACGTCATGCAGAAGGCGCTCGATCGGATCCGCGACCGGGTGGACGCGCTGGGCGTGGCCGAGCCAGACATCTCGCTCCTCACCGGGAGCCCGCCACTCATCCAGGTGCAGCTCCCCGGCCTGGGCGGCCAGGGGACGGTGTCGCGCTCGGGGTCCCAGTGGTGCGCCAAGTCCTCGAGCGGCAAGAGCCTGGGGTGCTTCGCCAACCAGGCCGATGCCAACGCCGCCGCCAAGGCGCAGAGCGTGCAGCGGGTCCTGGAGATCATCGGGCAGACGGCCCGGCTCGAGGAGCGCGAGGTCCTTGGCACCTCGACGAGCGACCCGACCGTCGCCGCGCTGCCCTTCACGACCGGCGTGATCCAGCCGAACGACCCCTACCGCACGGACAAAGGCTTCTCCGAGGCGCCGCCCGACGCCGCGGGTGACCTGGTCGTGTTCCAGGACGCGAACGGCAACGGCTTCTACGACGCCGGCACCGACACGAAGTACAAGCTCGGGCCCGTGCAGATCACGGGGGCCGCCCTGTCGAAGGCGACCGCCGTGTACGTGCCCGCGGGGAGCACGACGACCGCGACCCCCGGCTGGCAGGTCAACTTCACGCTGAACGGCGCCGGCGCGAGGAAGTTCGCCCAGGTGACGACCGCCCTGGTCGGCAGGCAGCTCGCGATCGTGCTGGACAACGTGGTGGTCTCGGCGCCCACGGTCCAGAACCCGATCACCGGTGGCCAGGGCCAGATCACCGGCTCCTTCAGCGAGGCGGAGGCCAAGAACCTGGCGCTGGTCCTGAACTCCGGTGCGCTCCCCGTCGAGCTCGCCCGACAGACGGTGGTCACCGTGAGCCCGACCCTGGGCAAGGCCTCGCTGCACGAAGGGCTGATCGCGGGGCTCGTGGGCCTCGCCGCGCTCATCGTGTACCTGGCGTTCTACTACCGGCTCCTCGGGATCGTCGCGTGGATCGGGATGGGGATCTGGGGCGTGCTCGCGTTCGGGCTCGTCTCGGTGCTCGGCCACGCGGCCGGCTACGCGCTCACGCTCGCCGGCATCGCCGGCCTCATCGTGTCGCTCGGCATCACGGCCGACAGCTACATCGTCTTCTACGAACGGCTGAAGGACGAGGTCCGACACGGCAAGAGCCTTCGTGCCGCCGTCCAACCGGCGTTCAAGCGATCGTGGCGAACGATCGTGGCGGCGGACACGGTGACGATCATCGCTGCGCTCGTGCTGTACCTCCTCGCCGTCGGCTCGGTGCGTGGGTTCGCCCTCACGCTGGGCCTGTCGACCGCGCTCGACATGTTCGTCGTGTACTTCTTCAAGCGACCCACGGTGTTCCTGATCGCCAGGAGCTCGTTCCTGTCGAACCTTCGGGGCATGGGGCTTCGAAGCGGCGTCGCCGCCGATCCGCTGCCGGTCGCCGGAGGGAGCGAATGAGGGGCCGGGACTTCCTCTCGACTTTCCGAGGTCACCGGATCCCCAACGTCAACTTCATCGGGCGCAAGGCCTGGTGGTTCTCGCTCTCCGGGGCCTTCGTGCTGCTGTCGCTGATCGGCCTGTTCGCCCGCGGCCTCAACTACTCGATCGACTTCAAGGGCGGCTCGCAGCTCGAGTTCCCGAACCGGGGCGGGGCGAGCGTGTCCGACTACCAGACGGTCATGCGCCGCTTCGGGGTCGCCGAGGCCCAGGTGACGATCGTCGGTGCGAACACGGTGCAGATCCGTACGCGAAGCCTGACGGAGCTCGGGTTCGGCACGGTCGCGGCCGCCCCCTCCCCGTCGCCCTCGCCGTCGCCCAGCCCCTCACCGTCGCCGTCGCCGTCGGCATCCGCGTCGCCGTCGCCGAGCCCGAGCGCGACGGCCTCCCCGAGCGCCACCGCCTCCCCGAGCGCGACCGCACCGGCGTCGGCCTCGCCGGCGGCCTCGCCGCCCGCCCCGGTCCTTCCGACGCTGAAGGGCGACCAGCTGCGCTCGGCCCTCGCGACGGTCGCCGGCATCTCGACGAACGAGATCAACGAGCAGGACGTGGGCCCCACCTGGGGGAGCACGATCTCACGCAAGGCCGTGACCGGCCTCGTCATCTTCCTGCTGCTCGTCACCGTCTACATCACCTTCCGGTTCGAGGTGAAGATGGCGATCGGCGCCCTCGGGGCCCTCGCGCACGACCTCATCATCACCGCCGGCATCTACGCGCTGGTCGGCCGACAGGTCACCCCGGCGACCGTCATCGCGATCCTCACGATCCTCGGGTACTCGCTCTACGACGACGTCGTCATCTTCGACAAGATCAAGGAGAACACCGAGTCCCCGGCGCTCGTCGCGCGCGACACGTACTCCGGCGTCGTGAACATGTCGCTCAATCAGACGTTGATGCGTTCGGTGAACACGTCCCTGGTCGTCCTGCTCCCGATCGGGTCGCTCCTGCTCTTCGGCGGGCCGACGCTGAAGGACTTCGCGTTCGCGCTCTTCGTGGGCGTCGCCTCGGGGACCTACTCCTCGATCTTCGTGGCGGCGCCGATCCTGTCCGTGCTCAAGGAGCGCGAGCCGCGGCATCAGCAGATCCGCGCGCGCGCCACACAGCGGGCCGCGCGTCCCGGGCTGCGCGACGGCGGCGAACGGGTGCCGGCGACGCTCAGCTCGGTCGACGGCGGGACCGCGCGCCCGACGGGAGGCGCGTCACCGCGGCAGCGGCCGGCGAGCGCCGCCCGGAAGAAGCGCAAGCCACAGGGCAAGCCGAAGCCTCGGCGCCGGTAGGGCGCGGGAGGGGACCATGGGCAACGGGACCATCGACCAGGTGCGGGCGCTGATCCGCGACGTCCCCGACTTCCCCCGCCCCGGCATCGTCTTCAAGGACATCACGCCGCTCCTCGCCGACGGCACCGCCTTCTCCTCGGTGATCGACCTCATCGTGGTGCACTACGGGCGCGGCAACGTGGACAAGGTGGTCGGGATCGAGGCCAGAGGGTTCATCCTGGCCTCACCGGTCGCCTACCACTTCGGGGCGGGGTTCGTGCCGGTGCGCAAACAGGGGAAGCTCCCCTCCGACAGCGAGGCGGCCGAGTACAGCCTCGAATACGGCGCGGCGACCCTGGAGATCCACCGCGACGCGATCCGGCCTGGCGAGCGAGTGCTGATCGTGGACGACGTGCTCGCGACCGGCGGAACGGCCAAGGCCACCGCCGGCCTGGTGGAGCGCCTGGGCGGCAAGGTCGTCGGGATCGCGTGCCTGATCGAGCTCGCCTTCTTGAAGGGCCGGGAGGCCCTCGGGGGCTACGAGTTCTTCAGCCTCATCTCGTACTGAGCTAAACGCGCTGGTCGGGCCCTACAATGGGCTCGTTGGAGCAGCAACAGGACGTCGCCAGATCCGAGCGCCGGGGCGGGATCCTGTCCCGCCTTCCGTTCCGCCCGTCCGACTCCGCTCCGACGGAGTCGCTCGAGGCCCTGATCCGGCTCGTGAAGCAGCGGAACTCCCGGATCGACGCGCGCGAGATCCAGCGCGCGTACGCGTTCGCGGAGGCCTCGCACCGAGGCCAGAAGCGCCTGTCCGGCGAGGACTTCATCGAGCACCCGGTCGCCGTCGCGATGATCCTCGCCGACCTCGGGATGGACCTCACCACCCTGCAGGCGGCCCTCCTGCACGATGTCGTCGAGGACACGCATCTGACGCTCGGGGACGTCGAGCGGGAGTTCGGCCCCCAGGTGACGAGCATCGTCGACGGCCTGACCAAGCTGGACCGGATCAAGTTCCGCTCCCGCGAGCAGGAGCAGGCCGAGAACGTGCGCAAGATGATCATCGCGATGGCCCGGGACATCCGGGTCCTGTTGATCAAGCTCGCGGACCGGCTGCACAACATGCGAACCCTCGGCGTGTTCTCTCGGCAGAAGCAGCAGGCCAAGGCGACCGAGACGCTCGAGATCTACGCGCCGCTCGCGCACCGCCTGGGCGTGGACCGGATCAAGTGGGAGCTCGAGGACCTCTCGTTCCACGCGCTGCATCCTCGCCGCTTCGACGAGATCGCGAGCCTGGTCGAGAAGCGCGAGGGCGAGCGCCAGGAGTACGTCGATCGCGTGTCCGACCTCCTCACCGGGAAGCTCCGCGAGATGAAGATCAAGGCCGAGATCACCGGCCGGCCGAAACACCTGTACTCGGTCTACGAGAAGATGGTGCTCCGCGGCAAGGAGTTCAACGAGATCTACGACCTCGTCGGCATGCGCCTGCTGGTCGACACGGTGCGCGACTGCTACGCGGCGCTCGGGGCGATCCACGCGCTCTGGAAGCCGGTCCCCGGGAGGTTCAAGGACTACATCGCGATGCCCAAGTTCAACATGTACCAGTCGCTGCACACGACGGTGATCGGTCCTGAGGGCCGGCCGCTCGAGATCCAGATCCGCACCCACCAGATGCACCAGACGGCGGAATACGGGATCGCGGCGCACTGGCGCTACAAGGAGCGCGGCTCCAAGCGCTCCGGGGACGAGCAGGCGGAGATCGCCTGGCTCGGGCGGATGCTCGAGTGGCAGCGCGACATGTCCGACCCGCGCGAGTTCATGGAGGGGCTGAAGATCGACCTCTACGAGGGGTTGGTGTTCGTCTTCACGCCGAAGGGCGACGTCGTCAACCTGCCCGAGGGCGCGACCCCGATCGACTTCGCGTACGCGATCCACACCGACGTGGGCCACCGATGCGTCGGGGCGCGCGTGAACGGGCGCCTGGTGCCGCTCGACTACCAGCTGCAGACGGGCGACAGCGTGGAGGTCCTCACCTCGAAGGCGCCGGACGCGGGGCCGAAACAGGACTGGCTCACGATGGTGAAGTCGCCGCGCGCTCGCACGAAGATCCGGCAATGGTTCTCGCGCGGCCGTCGCGAGGACGCGCTCGAGATGGGCCGCGACCTCCTGCAGCGGTCGCTCCGCCGGCACTCGCTGCCCGTCGTGCGGCTGTCCTCGGACGAGCTGATGGCCCGCGTCGCGTCCGACCTGCACTACCCGAACCTCGAAGCCCTCTACGTGGGGATCGGCGAGGGGCACGTGTCCCCGCAGTCGGTCGTCTCGCGCCTCACGCGCCTCGTCTCGGAGGAGGCGGAGGAGGAGGCCGAGGAGATCCCGGCGGCTCGCCCCGTCCGGCTCGGGAAGGCGCCGACCCAGGCCGTCGTGGTGCAGGGCCGAAGCGATGTATGGGTGAAGCTCGCGCGCTGCTGCACACCGGTTCCGGGCGACGAGATCATGGGCTTCGTCACGCGCGGACAGGGCGTCTCGGTGCATCGCACGGACTGTCCGAACGTGCGCGAGCTCCTGCGCGACAAGGACCGTCTCATCGAGGTTGCGTGGGCCGCGGGCAAGGCGACCTCGTTCGCGGTCTCCGTCCAGATCGAGGCGCTCGATCGCCGCAAGCTGCTGCAGGACGTGGCCACGGTCCTCGGCGACCAGCACGTGAACATCATCGCCGCCTCCTCGCAGACCGGGAGGGACCGCATCGCGACGCTCCGCTTCACGTTCGAGCTCGGCGACATCGGGCACCTGTCGAGCATCCTGTCCGCGGTTAAACGCGTCGAGGGCGTGTTCGACGCGAGCCGCGTCGTGCCCGGCTGAGCCGATCGTGCGGCTGCTCGTCCAGCGCGTCGCCCGGGCCCAGGTCCGGCGCTCGGGCGAGACCATCGCCCACATCGGGCCGGGGCTCCTGATCCTCGCCGGCGTCGGGCGCAACGACGCCGACGGCGAGGCGGCGTGGCTTGCGTCGAAGGTCGCGACGCTTCGCATCTTCGAGGACGACGGCGGGAAGATGAACCGCTCGATCCAGGACGTTGGCGGCGAGGTCCTGGTCGTGCCCCAGTTCACGCTCTACGGCGACGTCCGGCGAGGGCGCAGGCCCTCGTGGGACGACGCCGCCGCTCCGGAGGTCGCCCGCGAGCGCGTCGAGGCGCTCGCGCGAGCGATCGAGGGGCACGGGATCACCGTTCGGCGCGGCGCCTTCCAGGAGCACACGGAGGTCGAGCTGGTGAACGACGGCCCGGTGACGATCCTCCTGGAGGGCCACCCAGGCTAGCGTGCGCCGGGCCGCTGCTACGATTCACCCTCGATGTACCTGGAGGTCTTCGCCGACAACCCGTACGCGACGAACTGCTGGCTCGTGGCCGCCGAAGGACGCGATGACGCGGTCCTCATCGACCCGGGCTTCGCGCCCGAACGCGTGCTGGCGCTCCTCGGCGCGGCGGGCAAGCGTCCCGTCGCCGTGCTCGCCACGCACGGCCACGACGACCACATCGGTGCCGTGGCCGAGGTCTGCGGCGCGGACGTCCGGCTCCACATCCACGCCGACGACGAGCTCGCGCTCACCGATCCCATCGGGTGGGGGGCCGGCTACGCGTCGCCCCCGTGCCGGCCGGCCATCGTCCGTCCTTTCGTGGACGGGGAGGTCATCGAGGCTGCCGGCCTCACCTTCGAGGCGATCCACACCCCGGGGCACACGCCGGGCAGCTCGTGCTTCCGCCTGCTCGACCTGGTCTTCTCGGGCGACCTGGTCTTCCGAGGGAGCATCGGGCGGTCCGATTTCCCCAACTCGTCGCCAGAGGCGATGACCCGAAGCCTGCAGCGGTTCCTGGAGCTCCCCGAGGAGCTCGTCGTGTACCCGGGGCACCTCGAGAGCACGACGGTCGGCGCCGAGCGGGCGACGAACCCGTTCCTGCTCCAGCTGGCCTGACGGTCGTGGACTTCGCGCCGCCCCGAGGCACGCAGGACTGGTTGCCACCCGAGTCCGAACGACTTCGGGGGGTCTACGAGGCAGCCCATCGAGTGGCGGCGCTCTTCGGCTATCGCTTCCTGGAAGTGCCGACCTTCGAGAGCACCGAGTTGTTCGCGCGCACGTCGGGGGAGACGAGCGACGTCGTCAACAAGGAGATGTATACGTTCGAGGACCGGGGGGGACGATCGCTGAGTCTGCGTCCCGAAGGGACGGCGCCGGTCATCCGCGCCTACCTCAAGGATTGGTCGAACCTGCCATCGCCCTTCAAGGGCTACTACGTCGAGACGCTGTTTCGCTATGGGCGCCCGCAGAGGGGCAGGCTTCGAGAGTACCGGTCCTTCGGCATCGAAGTGGTGGCCTATCGAGAACCCGAAGCCGACGTCGAGGTCATCGCGGTCGGGGCGAGACTGCTGCGCGAATTGGGCGTGACGGAGTACGAACTGCAGTTGAATAGCCTGGGCGACCACATCTGCCGACCGAAGTACCGCGCAGCGCTGCTCGAGTTCATCGACCGTCACGCCAAGGACCTGCAGGACGAGCATCGGTCCCGGTATCGCGAAAATCCGATGCGAGTCCTCGATTGCAAGGACCCGGCATGCAAGGCAGTGGCCGCGAACGCTCCCAAGATGGTCGAAGGCGATTTTCTCTTCGACGCATGCAAGACTCACTTTGAAGCCGTGAAGCGGGGTCTCGAAGAGGAGGACATCGCTTTCGTGATCAATCCGACCCTCGTTCGCGGACTGGACTACTACACGCGGACAGCCTTCGAGTTCGTGAGCCCACGATTGTCCCCGTCACAATCGACCATCATCGGAGGTGGTCGGTACGACGGTCTCGCCGAGGTGCTGGAGGGAAGGTCCACGCCCGCCGTTGGGTTCGGGTCGGGTATCGAGCGGTTGATGCTCGCCGCCTCACTCGAGGGTGCCGAGTTGGACGGACCCCACCGCCTCAGCTGCTACGTCGTCGTGCTCAAGCGGACGGCGTGGGAGTACGGCAGAAACCTCCTTCGGACGCTTCGCCGTCAAGGCGTGTCGGCCGACATGTCGTTCGACTTCAGACCGTTCCAGACGCAGTTCGACATGGCTCACGCTGCCCGCGCACAGTTCGCGGTCATCGCGGGCGAGCGCGAAGAGGCTGCGGGGACCGTCTCCTGGAGGCGACTTTCGGATGCCACGCAATCCGTAGGAACGATCGATGAGGCGATCAACGCCATTCGTCTCGAGCAATCGAGGGAGCTGGCATGACCGAGGGACGCCTCGCTGGCGGTCGCACGCACATGTGCGGCTCGCTTCGGGCGGAGGACGCGGGGAGCGAGGTCGTGCTCGCCGGTTGGGCCGCTCGTCGGCGCGACCATGGCGGTGTCGTGTTCCTCGACCTGCGCGATCGCGAGGGCCCGGTCCAGGTCGTCGCCCACCCACAGGACGCGCCCGGCGCGTTCCGCGTGGCGTCGGAGGCGAAGCTCGAGTCCGTGTTGCTCGTCCGCGGTGAGGTCCGCCTGCGGCCCGACGGCACCACGAATCCCGGGCTCGCAAGCGGCGACGTGGAGGTCGCGGCCGCAGCGATCGAGGTGCTCTCGACTTCGGACACGCCGCCCTTCCCGGTCGAGGACGACGTGCAGGTCGACGAGGCGCTCCGGCTCACCTACCGCTACCTCGACCTGCGCCGTCCCGAGATGACCGAGGTGCTGCGTCTTCGGCACCGGGTGTTCGGGACCGTTCGGCGATTCTTCGACGAACGCGGGTTCGTGGACGTGGAGACGCCGACGCTCACGAAGAGCACGCCCGAGGGCGCGCGGGACTTCCTGGTTCCGTCGCGCCTGCAGCGGGGGAAGGTCTACGCGCTCCCCCAGTCGCCGCAGATGTTCAAGCAGCTCCTGATGGTGGCGGGCCTCGATCGCTACTACCAGATCGTTCGGTGCATGCGCGACGAGGACCTGCGCGCCGACCGCCACTGGGAGTTCACGCAGCTCGACCTGGAGATGTCGTTCGCGTCGGAGGAGGACGTGTTCGAGGTGCTCGAGTCGCTCTTCGCCCGCGTGTGCGGCGAGCATCTCGGCGTGGAGATCCGCGTGCCGTTCCCGCGCCTCACCTACGACGAGTCGATGGCGCGGTTCGGGACCGACAAGCCCGACACGCGGTTCGGCATGGAGCTGGCCGATGTGACCGACACGTTCGGCGCCACGGCGTTCCGGGCGTTCGCGTCGGCGATCGAGCGGGGCGGCCGGGTGGCGGGGTTCGCGGCGCCGGGGGCGGGGACGTGGTCGCGGAAGGACCTCGACGCGCTGGTCCCCGAAGCGACGGCGCGCGGCGCGACGGGGTTGGTCTGGATCGCCCTCGAGGGGCAGCAGGCGCGCTCGCCCGTGCTCGCACATCTGTCGGCGGAGGAGATCGCGTCCGTGACGGCCGCGACGGGCGCCGAGGACGGGGATCTCATCGTGCTGGTTGCGGATCAGCCCGGGCGCACGGCCGTCGCGCTCGACGGGCTCCGACGGCTCATGGCCGCTCGCCTCGGGGTCGTGCCGGAGGGCCGGTGGGACTTTCTCTGGATCACCGAGTTCCCGGTCTTCGAATGGAGCGACGAGGAGGGGCGCTGGGTGGCCAAGCACCACCCGTTCACCTCGCCCGTGTCGGACGACCTCGCGCCGGAGACGGCCCGCGCTCGCGCGTACGACATCGTCCTGAACGGGATCGAGCTCGGGAGCGGAAGCGTCCGGATCCACCGCCCGGACCTTCAACGCCGCGTGTTCGAGGTCCTGGGGATCACGGGCGACGAGGCGATCGACAAGTTCGGACACATGCTCGAGGCGTTTCGCTTCGGCGTGCCGCCGCATGCGGGGTTCGCGTTCGGCCTGGACCGCGTGCTCATGCTGCTCTCGGGGAGGGAGAACATCCGCGACGTGATCGCGTTCCCCAAGACGTCGTCGGGCTCCGAGCTCTTGACCGGCGCGCCGTCCGAGCCCTCGCGCGAGCAGCTCGACCAGCTCGGCCTGCGCTTCGCGCCCAAGGGCCGCTGAAGCCGGACGGGTCGGATGGCCGGCGCGCCCCTCGCCACTCGGATGCGTCCCCGGACGCTCGATGAGGTCGTGGGTCAGCGGCACCTGATCGGGCCGGGGCGTCCCCTCAGCACCCTGGTCGCCTCGGGGAACGTCCCGTCGCTCCTGCTCTGGGGGCCGGCGGGGACCGGCAAGACGACGATCGCGCACATCGTGGGGGGTGCGGTCGGGGGTGAGATGGTGCAGCTCTCGGCGGTCGCCTCCGGCGTCGCCGACGCGCGCAAGGTCATGCAGCGGGCGAAGGACACGCTCGTGCCGACCGTGCTCTTCGTGGACGAGGTGCACCGCTGGAGCAAGTCGCAGCAGGACGTGCTGCTTCCGTCCGTCGAGGAGGGCACGATCACGCTCATCGGGGCGACGACCGAGAATCCGTACTTCTCGCTGGTCTCGCCGCTCCTGTCGCGCTGCCTGCTGCTGCGGCTGGAGCCGCTCGAGCCGGACGACATCCGGGTCTTGCTCGACCGAGCGCTCGCGGACCCGGAGCGCGGGCTCGGCGCGAACACGATCCCGGTGACCGAGGACGCCCTGGCGCACCTGGCTCAGATCGCGGGCGGGGACGCACGGGTGGCGCTCACCGGCCTGGAGGCCGCGGTCAACGCGGCGCAGGCGAACGGCCTCACCGAGGTCGACCGGCAGACCGCCGAGGAGTCGATCCAGAAGAAGGCGATCGTCTACGACCGCCAGGGCGACGCCCACTACGACGTGATCTCGGCGTTCATCAAGAGCATCCGCGGCTCGGACCCCGACGCCGCGCTCTTCTGGCTCGCCCGCATGCTCGAGGCGGGGGAGGACGCGCGGTACATCGCTCGACGCATGGTCGTCCACGCGTCGGAGGACATCGGGCTCGCGGACCCGAGAGCCCTCCTCGTTGCGACGGCCGCCGCTCAGGCGGTCGAGTACGTGGGTCTCCCCGAGTGCCGGCTGAACCTGGCCGAGGCGGCGATCTACCTCGCGCGGGCGCCGAAGTCGAACAGGGTGGTCCACGCGCTCGGCCTCGCGACGGCCGACGCGGCCTCGGCCGACCCGGTCCCGCTGCACCTGCGCGAGGCGGGTCATCCCGCGCTCAAGAAGCACGGGTACGGCAAGGGCTACAAGTACCCGCACGACTATCCCGGGCACCGGGTCGATCAGGAGTACCGGCCCGTGCGGTTCGAAGGAACGGTGTATTACGAGCCGAGCGGCATGGGCGAGGAGACGCCCGACGAGGACCCTCCCGAGCCCGCCCGGTAAGATTCGTCGCCACACCATGCATCCGACCGAAGGGAGCGCAGCGTGATCGCAGTGAGCGCAGGCGGGGTCGCCGCCATCATCGCGGCCGCCGTGTGGGGCGTCCTGGTCCTGTTCCTCGCGTTCATGGTCTTCCGGGTCGCTCTGCTGATCGATTCGACGACCAAGATGGTGGACGAGACGCGCCAGAACACGATGCCCCTCCTCAAGGAGGTGACGACGTCGGTCTCCTCGGTGAACAAGGAGCTGGAGCGGCTGGACGGCATGGCCGAGTCGATCGGCAACATCGTGAAGAGCGCCGAGCGCGTCACGAACGTGGTGGAGCAGGCCGTCTCGAGCCCGCTCATCAAGATGGCGGCCTTCGGAGCCGGCGCCTCGCGGGCCTTCAAGCGCATGAAGAAGAAGAAGGACGGGTAGGTGCGACGGATCTTCTGGCTCGCCCTGGGCCTGGGTGCGGGGGCCACGGCCGCGGTGATGAGCGGCCGCTGGATGAAGCGCCAGACCGAGCGCATGGCGCCGGCGAACCTCGCGCGACAGGCGGGGCACAGGGCTGCCGACGTGAGTTCGGTCCTCGTGCAGGCGGCGAAGGAGTTCCGAGCGGGCGCGGCCGAACGCGAGGCCGAGATCCGCTCGTCGCTTCCGGACTGATCGCCGTGGCCGACGCGATCACCGCGGAGGTCACCGATCTCCTGCAGCAGCTCATCCGCAACGCCTGCGTGAACGACGGCACGCCCGGGTCGGGCGGCGAGCAGCGAAGCGCCGACCTGCTCGCCTCCTATTTCGAGGGCTCGGGCCTGGACCAGCAGCGCTTCGAGCCGCTCCCCGGACGGGGGAACCTCGTCCTTCGCATGGAAGGATCCGACCCGGCGTCGCCCTCGCTCGCGCTCATGGGTCACATCGACGTGGTTCCCGTGAACGCCGCCGGGTGGGAGCGGGACCCGTTCGGCGGGGAACTGGTCGGGGATGTCGTGTGGGGCCGTGGGGCCGTCGACATGCTGAACCTCACGGCGTCCATGGCGGTCGCGATCAAGCATCTCGCGGCGAGCGGCTTCCGACCGCGGGGGACGCTCCTGTTCCTGGCCGTTGCCGACGAGGAGGCGCTCGGCATCAACGGCGCGAAGTGGCTGCTGGAGCATGAGCGGGACGCCGTGATGGCGGACTTCGTCGTGACGGAGGCGGGGGGCTTCAAGCTGCCGCTCCCCTCGACGAGCGGGCCGAAGCTCGTCACGATGGTGGGGGAGAAGGGCACGTACTGGTGCGCGCTTCGCATCCGAGGCACGCCCGGCCACGGATCGATGCCCTCTCGAACCGACAACGCGCTCGTGAAAGCGGCTGAGGTGGTCCGCCGGATCGCGGCCTACCGTCCCCAGACCAGGATCGTCGATGCCTGGCGCACGTTCGTGGAGCGCTCGGACCTCCCGCCGGAGATGTCCGCGGTCCTGCTCGACCCCGACCGGGTCGGCGCCTTCGCCGAATCCGTCCCCGACGTCGGCCTCGGCCGGATGGTCCACGCCTGCACGCACACCACCTTCGCGCCGACGATCATGCACGCCGGGGTGAAGACGAACGTCATCCCCGACTCCGTCGAGCTGCAGCTCGACATCAGGACGCTCCCCGGGCAGACGTCGGCGGAGATCCGCGCGATGCTCGACGAGGCCCTTGGGGACCTGTCCGGCTCGGTCGAGATCCAGGCGAAGAGCGACGACGAGGCCACCGCGTCGCCGGTCGACACCCGGCTCTGGGATTCGCTCCAGCGCGTGAGCGCGGCGCTCGTCCCCGGCGCCTCGACGATCCCGTTCCTGCTGGTCGGCGCCACCGACGCGCGGTTCTACCGGCGGGCGGGCGCCACTGCGTACGGCGCGGGCCTGTTCAGCGACCGCCTCTCGTTCGCCGACTTCGCCTCGATGTTCCACGGCGACAACGAGCGCGTCGACCAGGAGTCGCTGCGCCTCTCGGCCGCGCTCTGGGACGGGCTCGTCCGCGACCTCGTCGGCTGACGGCGCTCGGCGGTCGCGCCGAACCCGGCCGGTACACTTACCCCCCGGTGGACGGCGACACCATCCGCAGGATGTTCCTCGAGTTCTTCGAGCAGCGGGGGCACCGCGTGGTGCCCTCGTCGTCGCTCATCCCGACGGCGCCCGGCTTGCTGCTCACGAACGCGGGCATGAACCAGTTCGTCCCGTACCTGCTCGGCACCGAGCGACCGCCGTACCCGCGCGCGGCCACGGCGCAGAAGGTGTTCCGGACCCCGGACATCGACCTGGTGGGCCACGACGCGCGCCATCTCACCTTCTTCGAGATGCTCGGGAACTTCTCGTTCGGCGACTATTTCAAGGAGGAAGCCATCCGGTTCGCCCACGAGCTGGTCACGGAGGGCTTCGGGATCGACCACGACCGGCTGTGGGTCACGGTGTTCGAGACGGACGCGGAGGCCGAGCGGGCCTGGGTCGAGGGTGTCGGACTGCCGCCGGATCGGATCGTCCGGCGCGGCAAGTTCGACGCGGAGGGGGAGTCGCTCAACTTCTGGTGGATGCACGCGGCGGGTCCGTGCGGCCCGTGCTCCGAGATCTACGTCGACCGCGGGGCCCGGTTCGGGCCGGAGGGCGGTCCGGACGTCGACGAGGAGCGCTTCCTCGAGATCTGGAACCTCGTGTTCATGCAAGACGAATGCGACGAGCGCTCCGAGGTCATCCGCGAGCTGCCACGCAAGAACATCGACACGGGCTCGAGCCTGGAGCGGGTGGCGGTGGTGCTGCAGGACGCGGAGTCGGCGTTCGACACCGACCTCCTGCGGCCGCTCGTGGCCACCGCCGAGGGCCTGGCGGCCCGGACGTACGGGAAGAGCGAACACGACGACGTGAGCCTGCGGATCATGGCCGAGCACGCGCGCGCGACGACGTTCCTCATCGCCGACGGGGTCCTGCCGTCGAACGAGGGCCGCGGGTACGTCCTTCGCCGTTTGCTTCGCCGGCTGGTGACGCACGCGCGGCGAATGGGCGTCGAGGGGGACGTCATGCCATCGCTCGTCGCCGCCGTGATCGAGCGGTTCGGCGGCACGTATCCGGAGCTCGTGGACAACCGCGCGTTCATCCTGCAGGTGGCGACGTCGGAGGAGGAGGGCTTCGCGCGGACGTACCGGCAGGGCATGGGCGTCTTCGAGGAGGAGGTCGCGAAGGCGAAGGCGGGCGTATCGACGAGGCTCTCGGGCGAGGCCGCCTTCCGCCTGCACGACACGTTCGGCTTCCAGGAGCAGCTCACGCTCGAGCTTGCCCGGGAGGAGGGCCTCGAGGTCGACCGCGAGGGCTTCGCGAGGCTCATGCAGGACCAGCGGGAGCGGGCGCGCCGAGCCCGCAAGCGGGGCGACGGCGCGGGCGACCTCGGCGAGGTGGCCGCCGAAGCCGGGGCCACCGAGTTCCTCGGCTACGAACGGCTGGACGCCGACGCGCGAGTGGTGGGGCTGCTCGGGGACGGCGTTCGGCAGGAGTCCGCGAGCGAAGGGGAGCGCGTCCTGCTGGTCCTCGATCGCACGCCGTTCTACGCCGAGGGAGGCGGGCAGGTGGGCGACGCCGGAACCATCCGAACCGCGACCGGGTTGGTGCAGGTCTCGGACACGCGGCCGGGACCCGGCGGGACGATCGTCCACGAGGGCGTCGTGACCTCCGGCGAGATCCGCGCCGGCGACGAGGCTGGTGCGTCAGTGGACGCTCCCCGCCGCGAGGCGACCATGCGATCGCACACGGCCACGCACGTCCTGCACCACACGCTTCGCCAGACCCTGGGCGAGCACGCGCGGCAGGCGGGCTCGCTCGTCGCGCCGGGCCGGGTGCGCTTCGACTTCACGCACTTCGAGGCGGTGCCGCGGAGCGCCCTCGAGGAGATCGAGGCGATCGCGAACCGGCGCCTTGCCGACGACCAGCCCGTGCGCGCCTACGAGACGACCCAAGAGTTCGCGCGGAGTCAAGGCGCGATGGCGCTCTTCGGTGAGAAGTACGGTGACCTCGTGCGCGTCGTCGAGATCGGCGACTACTCGATCGAGCTCTGCGGCGGGACCCACGTGCGCCACACGGGCGAGGTCGCGCTGCTGCGGGTGGCGTCGGAGTCGAGCATCGGATCGGGGTTCCGCCGGATCGAGGCGGTGACGGGCCCGGACGCGCTGGCCCAGGTGAACGTCGAGCGGCGGCTGCTGGAGGAGGTCTCCGAAGCGCTCGGCGCCGGCGATCCGCACACGGCGCCCGAGCGCGCGCGGCAGGCGCTCGCGCGCATCAAGCAGCTCGAGAGCGAGCTCGGGGTCATCCGCCGCGCGGCACGGACCGAGGAGGTCGGACGCCTCGCGGCCGCAGCGCAGGACGTGGCCGGCGTGCGGCTCGCCGTCGCGCGGATGCAGGCCGGCC
>JACXTT010000506.1_pt1 | contig 66111 bp, 47 predicted proteins | sample 9270951 | NCBI WGS metagenome assembly JACXTT01 (sample SAMN15532306, study PRJNA645909) | rock metagenome | isolation source: weathered quartz diorite | place: Puerto Rico | collected 2017-06-21 | reverse complement strand
GGGGGACCACAAGGAGCATAGGGTCAGCGCCACTTGGACGCCATCAATGGATACACGTCCAACTGCCTTGTTGGAGGTGGGGTTTACTGGCACCGGCGCAACGCGGCTGAACGCGGCGGTGACGAATTTCGGCGCGTCTATCCGGATATTGCGGCTGGTTTGCGTACCGGTGAGATCGCCGGAAAAACCCGCGAAGAAAAAGCCGCGCTTCGGCGTCGTCGTCACTGTTACCGGGGCCCCCGGCAGATAGAAGCCGCCAGACGAAATGGGATTCACGCTCACGTCGCCGCCTTCCGCGGGCACGGCTTGCGCCGTTAGGCGGTATTGTTTGTCGAACTGCAGGTCGTAAGTGGCGCCGCTGAGATTCGAGGTCACAGTGCCGTTCTGCACCAGGCTCTCTGACCATTTGAAAAACACGTAACGGGTCGAACCATCCACCTGATTGTCTGGAACGGCGAGCGTGTGCTGGGTCTGCGGAGCCCAGGTGAAGGTCGCGGGCAGGACGGTGGAAACTCCATCGACGATCGCAACGCGGCCGGGGGCGTTGGTGGTGATTCTGGTGGGTCCAACAACGACAAGATTGACGTTGACCTTGGCGGCTTGTGTGGCGTGCGACGAATTGACCAGCAGGGTTCCCGAGTATTTGCCTGGCGACAGCCCTGTGGATCGCACACCAATCGAAAAATCGCCGGGGACGATGACCGAAGAATCTCCGCTGATGAGCCAGGACTGCGGGCTGTCGAAATCGACAGGCATGTTCACAGCCGCGCTCGCCGTGGAGAAGAGCTTGGTGCTGGACCCTGTGGAGAGCAGCACGTCGAAAGTAGACGGGTTTACAGTCAGCGGCGTGGTGACAATGAGCATCACGAACAGCGAATTCGTGAAGCCGTCGCCGGCCGAATCGGCGAATCGGACCTCGGCCGTATGGCTTCCGACGGACAGCGCATTCACCGCCGCCATGGCGAAGTCGGCCTGGAACTGGTTGCCTGTGACTTTCGAAACCTTCAGCCAGTCGCCTTGCTGCAGGACCGTGTAATTGAGCCCCGCCACGGTGCTGGCCGCGGTAAACGCGCGGGAGGCGAGAGCGCCGGAATGGCCCTTTTCCCAACTGACGTTCATCGTGGGAGGCGTAACAACGATGCGGGGCGTCACGACCAAAGTGAGCGAGGCTGAACTGCCATCGTGCGTGAGGTGGGTAATGCCCTGTGCGTCGATCGAGCTCGAGCCGGTGAAAACCGCGTCGAACACATAATCTCCCGGGATGTCCGGCGCAATCGCGAATTGCGCGACCACCGGGTTCGCGAACGAGAACTGGGGCCAGGATTGCTCGAGGATTGAGACCGGCTTCTGCGTGGCCGGGCCGGTGTGGGTCAAGTAAAGGTCGAGCTTGCCGATGGGAGGAATGGTGGGAGGCTGGCTTGGGTTCGAGGCAACCTTCAAGGTCAGCGTGGTGGACTGGCCCACCGCAACAGGATTGTGGTCTGCAGTGATCGTGGTGACCGTGGGTTCCAGCAAAGTAAGGCGGGCCGGGATCGCGGCCGTCAATCGCGAGAGCAATGGATTGACCCCATCGGCGACTTCGGCCCGCGCGAGGTAAACATCCGAAGCGGCGGGCAGCGCAGAGCTGAAGGTGATAACGGCTGTTCCATCGGGGCCAAAGATGCCGGTGCGCGGAGTGGCCTGCAGCCATGGCGGCGTGTCTTTTGGCGCGGAAAGCAGAACGCCGAAAGTGGTGTTGGGGAGCCCGCGAATAGTGATCTGCTGGGCAGCCGGCGCAGGGCCTCCACGGATGGCGTAGAAGTCGAGGCTGATCTCATCGACGGCGAGGACAGGCTGGGGCTCGGCTTGAAAACGCAGCCAGACTGCCTGCCCGGAACCGTAGTTGTTGAGCGCGTTCAGGACTTGCGCGTTCTGGTAGCCGTTGGCCGGGTAGGCAAAGGTATATTGAGGTCCGAATTCCTGCACGCAAGCTTGTTCGCCTGCCGCGGCGGACCACGGCAGTAAGGCGGAGGTGATCTTCCATTGACGTTCCTGAAAATTCACGCCGGTGCGGTCGCGCAGAGCGCATGCGAATGGGTAGGGCAAATTGGCGGGACGTGAGGCCCAGTGGCCAGATAAGTTCAACGCTGCAGGCCCGGAAGTTCCGAAATCGCCATCGGCAAAGCTCCAGATGGAGGCGGCTAGGCGGTTGTCGGGCCCCGGGCGGTCGAAGGTCGGAAAGGCAACGTCAAGGGCGTCCACGAAATCGAAGCCGATGATTGAGGCCGAACACTTCACGAACGCGGCTACTTCGCGTTCATACAGAAGGCCCGTGGGATTCAAGAGATCGCTGCCAGTGCGTCCTTCAGCGATATCGAACCACTTGTTGATGGCGCGCTGGGGTCCACTGTTGCCGTCGCCATCGGTGCAGACGCCAGGGGTCGCGTCGGCGCTTCCGTTTCGATTGCTTTTGGTGAGGTAGGTTTTCGAGTAGAAGATCAGCGGACTTGGATCGTCTTGCGTAGAAAAGACCACGACTCGCTTGCCGGAACTGCGAAGTTCGCCCATTGTGGGCCAGCGCGCGAGGGAGGACGAGGTCTTCTGAAAGATCCTGTTGCCCAGATAGTCCTGCAGGATCTTGGTGACCACGGCCATGTGTTCGCTCGCCACGTGGTTGTCCAGCAGAAGGATGAGCACCTCGTCCGGGTTGGCGTCGAGCCACTGGGCGATTTCCTGGATGCCGTACGCGAATAGGCGTCCGGAAAGATTGCCGGGAACGAGGCATTCGCCGTCCGTGGCGCCGTGGCACAACCGGACTTGGCCGAGGATGTAGTGCGGGTCGAGTTCGAGCATCCGCATGCCGAGGTTCAACTGGTCGGTGATCGAGCGTTTCTGGTTCTGTGTGGCCGGGCTCGTATACCCCTGTGCAGCGTTGCTGTAGGCGTTGTGGGCGCCGACGTGGGTGATCCAATTGATGGGCTCGTCGCGGCCGATAATGTAGCGCTGCTGCGCATTCGCCCAGGCAACCCAGTTGGTGAGTTTGGACCGGGTGAAGCGTTTGAAGTTGATGCAGTGCGCGGTTCTGAACAAGTTGAGGGTATCGGGTTGGAGGTCGTACTCGCAGCCCTTGAACGGAATGCCCACGCCATCCATGGCGTAGGTTTCCGCGTCGGCGATCGTGCATTTCCGCTGGCGCAAACCGCCGCAATCCGGGCCTGTGATCTCGGCTGCGACGGCGTGCATCCCGAATACAAAGAGCGCAAAAAGCAAGATTCTCGAAAGCATAAGCGTGTGTTTCCCCCCGGAGGCAAGAGTAAGAGCGATCCAGGTTCTGGCGCGACGTGAGAAGGGGTTAGCTGAGGGTTTACGTCGTGTTTTGTATAAGTTAGAGACCTGATCGAAATAGGGGTTAAACGGCGCGTATACTCAATTGATACAGGCGAATAGATTGATGGCAGGAGCTTCTTCTACGGAGTTCGGCGCGGTGATCGCCACGCACCTCCAACGTGTGCTAGCGAGCCCGGGGTTTGCTTCGTCTCCGCGAATGTGCCGGTTTCTGCAGTTCGTAGTCGGGCGCACACTCGAGTCGCGGCAGGACGAGCTTAAGGAAAGCGTCGTGGGAGTAAGCGTCTTCGATCGCGATCCTGGCTACGATCCCAAGAGCGATGCGATTGTGCGAGTGGAAGCGCGTCGTCTGCGGACCCGATTGCAGGAATACTACGACGGCGAGGGCGTGTCTGAGCCGGTTCGGATCATCCTGCCCAAAGGAACGTATGTTCCTGAGTTGACCATCATCTCGGGCCCGGCTGCCGCGGCGCCGGATCCGGGGACTCCAGTCGCTATCACCGATGTCCAGTCGAAAGATTTGGCGGTTCGCTGGCCGGCGATCGCAGCCGCGGGAGCGATTAGCGTGGTGCTGATTGCGGCCTTCTTTCCCGCGCTGCGCCAGAGAACGGTTGCTCCGTCGGCGGCGTCCTTCCGGCCCTTTACGGCACTACCCGGCGCGGAGACGAATCCGGCTTTTTCGCCTGACGGGCAGACGGTCGCATTCATCGGACTGGGTCCGGATTCGAAGTCGGCGGAAGTGCTGTTGCAGGGCGTTAACGAGGATCACGCCACGCCGCTGACCGACACTCCGGAGAACGAACGCGGGGTTGCATGGTCCCCGGACGGAAAAGAGATCGCACTGTTCCGTTCGGCCGGTGAAGGCCGGATGACGTTGATTGTGCGTCCGGTGGCGAAAGGCGGCGAGAAGACCGAACGTCAACTGGGCATGGTGGCGGAAGGCAGCGGTACGCTTGCGGCGTTGCAATGGTCGCCTGACGGGCGGTTTCTGTTGGCGGCCGACAGTGAGACCAAGGGTTCGCCATACCGGATCGTTCGTTTCTGGCTGCCGGATGGGCGACGCGAGTGGATTACGGCGCCTCCGGTCGGTTCAAACGGCGATTCGGACCCGGCGCTCTCGCCAGACGGTGCGACGCTGGCGTTCCGTCGCGGCAAGAGTCAGGATATCGAGGACCTTTATCTGATGGCGCTGACGCCTGTTGGCGCGGAGCCACGGCGTTTGACGAACCTGAATCGCGGAGTCCGCGGGCATGCCTGGACCCCGGACGGCAAGGCGCTCATCGCGAGCCTGCAGCGGAGCGGTAATAACATGCGCCTGCTGTGGCGAGTGCCGGTCGATGGCTCGGAAATTACGCGCGCCTCCGAATTGGGATTCTCCGCGGTACAGCCGGCGGTAGCGGCAAAAGGCGGGCGGCTGGTTTGGGTGACGCCACTCGAAGACATGAACATCTGGGCGGTGGCGACCGATGGCAAGACACCTCCTCGAGCACGGATTCTGTCGACGTTTTTCGACATGGCGCCGCAGTATTCGCCGGATGGATCAAGGATTGTGTTTCGCAGCAACCGCAGCGGGGTGAGCGCGATCTGGGTTTGCGACCGGATTGGCCGGGATGCGCGGAAGGTAGTGGATTTTGGAGGTCCGCAGGTGTCGGCGCCACGGTGGTCGCCCGACGGGCAGAGGATTGTGTTCGAGGGCAGGGCGGGTTCGAGCAGCGATCTGTTCTTGTTGCCGATGACGGGGAGTGAGGCGCCGGCAAAGCCTGCGGTGTTCACGAACGACTCGAGCCAGGAAGTTCTGCCGTGGTGGTCACGCGACGGCAAATGGATTTACTACGCGTCGGACCAGGCGGATGGCTGGCAAGTTTGGAAGCGCCAAGCAGATGGGGCTGGAATTCCGGTGCGGGTGTCGAAGGCTGGCGGGTTTGCGCCAGTGGAGTCCCCGGACGGTAAGTGGATCTATTATGTGCGGGACGCGAATCATCAGGGGTTGTTCCGAACTCCTCTGGGCGGCGCGGGCGCGGAAGAAGCGGTATTGCCAGATTTCGAAGGCGCGCTTTGGGGGAATTGGGTACTCTTCCACGAAACGATTTACTATTTTGAGGGCCTCGCCGAGTCGCAGTCGCCCCAGCGGGCGGTGCTGAAGGCGATGGATTTGAAGACCCGAGCGACTCGTGAGGTGACACGAATTACACGACTGCCTGCGCGGTTTGACACTGGCCTGGCGATTTCGCCGGATGGCAGGGAGATCCTGTTCGCGCAGTTGGATCGATCGGGAAGCGATCTGTTCTTGCTCGAGGGGTTGAAGTAGGTCCGCCATGAGGGACGAAGATAATTAGTGAGACGGCAGCATCGGAAGGATTAACGCGGCGATCGATGACGCCGCCTGCTCCACCGGAACGCGGTTTGGATTTCGCGCCCATTCACTGACTCCGCCATAAATGGCGCCGCTGATCGTCGCAGCGATCAACTCAGGACTACCGGCAGCACTGGCCGGAGGAGAGTGCTTCGCCATTCCCCCGAGAATCATCTTGCGAACCACCGTCATCAACGCCGATTCGAAATGCATCTCCAGGCGACGGTGTTCCGCGCAATCGCCGCCGGGCAGGCCCGACAAGTAGTCGCACATTGCAGTGGTGATCGCCAGGAGCGCGCCGGAACACTTTCCGTCAAAAACGACCTGCCGCCGGTCCAACAGTTCCTGAAACTGGCTGGATACCAGACCTTCCAGCAGGGCCAGCTTGTCAGGATAATGGTCGTAGAACGTGGCGCGGTTGACGTTCGCTTGCCGGGTGATCTCACCCACGGAAATCTTCTCGAAAGACTTCGCTTCCAACAGTTGCTGGAGCCCGTCGTGCAACAGTTGCCGGGTTCGGCGGATTCGAGGATCGACGCGTTCGGCGTCGTGTGGAACGTCACCTGCAGCGAGCATCGCGGGTAATATCTCAATCTTACCTCACGGATCGATAAAGCAACACATGTTGCTTTTTGAATCCTCACCTGTTGTTTACACATCACATGTCGTATACAGAGGTTCCCATGAAAATAACCGTCACAATCGCTCAGTACCTTATGGGGCTCATGTTCACCGTATTCGGGTTGAACGGGTTCCTGCATTTTCTTCCTCAGACGCCGCCCGCATCGCCGCTGGCCCTGCAGTACGTGACCGTGCTGTCCGCGTCGAACTATTTCGTCGCGGTTTTCGCCGTGCAGCTCGCCGCAGGCTTGCTGCTGCTGGCCAACCGATATGTCGCCTTGGCGCTCGCGCTGCTGGCGCCGGTGCTGGTAAACATCCTGCTCTTCCACGTGCTGATGGATCCCGCGTCCATAGGACCTGGAATTCTCGCAACGATCCTGTGGGTGGTGGTCTTTACGCGTGAGCGCGCGGCGTTCCGCGGTATCTTTCAAGCGCATTCGACTCCCGGCGCCAGGTAAGGCTGCGCATGGAGATCGGCATCGACAGTTTCATCGCAGCCAAGGCGAGCGGCGGCGTGCAGGCATCGGAAAAGATACGGGAGTTCCTGAGCCGCATTGAGCAGGCCGATCAGTTGGGCCTGGATGTTTTCGGCGTGGGGGAACATCATCGCAGGGAATTCCTCGATTCCGCGCCGGCCATCGTACTCGCTGCCGCAGCGGCAAAGACGCGCAGGATCAAGCTGACCAGCGCGGTCACGGTGCTCAGCGCGATCGATCCGGTGCGCGCCTTTCAGAACTTCGCGACGCTGGACCTCATCTCGCAGGGGCGGGCGGAGATGGTAGTGGGCCGCGGTTCCTTTATCGAGGCCTTTCCGCTGTTCGGTCTCGATTTGAAAGACTACGACCTCCTGTTCGCGGAGAATCTGGACCTGCTGCTCACGATCCGCGATAACACCTACGTCCATTGGTCCGGCGAGCGGCGCGCTCCTCTTACCGGACAAGGTGTGTTCCCTCGGCCGTTCCAGCAACAACTCCCCATCTGGCTTGGAGTCGGCGGTACGCCGCAATCCTTTGCCCGGGCTGGCGCTTTGGGTTTGCCGTTGATGATCGCGGTGATCGGCGGAGAGACACATCGCTTTCGTCCGTTGGTGGACTTGTATCGGGAAGCAGGAAAGCGAGCCGGGCATCCGGCGGATCAACTCAAGGTCGGCCTACATTCGTTCGGATATGTAGCTGCATCGTCGAAGCAGGCTGCGAACGATTTCTATCCCGGTTACGCCGAGTCGGTCTCTGCGATTGGGCAGGAACGCGGATGGGCGCCTCCGTCGAGGAGCCAGTTTGACGCCCAGTTGGGGCCTCGCGGAGCCTACTTGATCGGCGAACCGGATGAGGTGGCGGAAAAGATTGCGCGGCACAGTGAAGCGTTGGGAGGAATCTCGCGCGTCACATTCCAGATGGACGTTGCGAACTTTTCGCACCAGAAGTTGATGGAATCCATCGAGCGGATCGGAAGCCGCGTGGCCCCGGCCTTGCGGTAGGCTGCCAAACGTCGCGAAGGCAGCCCACCCGGAAAATCAGAGACTATTTGTGGTTCGCGGCTTCGGCGGCGAGCTTTAGCTCATTGTTCACTTCATCGAGGAGTTGTTTGGCTTTTTTGGCATGGCCACCCAAGTCCCATTCGTTCGCTTCCTGCGCGGCGGTAACTTTTTCCCAGGCTTGGCGGCTCAGGCGCTGGGCGGCGGCGAGGTTAGGATGACGGGCGGCGGAAACGTTGCGGCGCGGTTGCGCGATGGCAAGTCCGGTGATCAAAAGTATTGCGGTTGCGGCGAAAGCAAGGATGCGTTGTTTACTCATGTTTTCAGAGTTTACACTTCCTGCCGAACGTTTGTATTCCGTACGGACAGGAAGAATTCACGCCTGCTTGGGGGATTCCGCGCGGCGCGCTAACCTTGAGCATATGGTCAAGAATGTTCTCGGCGGCGTACTGCAAACGTGCTGCGCCTCTCCTGTCACGGGATTTTATCGCGATGGCAAGTGCAACACCGGACCGGAGGACGTCGGCAAGCACACGATTTGCGTCCTCGTTACAGAAGAATTTCTGCTGCATCAGGCATCGATCGGCAACGACCTCATTACACCAGTGCCGCAGTGGGGTTTTCCGGGCTTGAAACCGGGCAACGGCTGGTGCGTCTGCATCGAACGCTGGAAGCAATCGTTTGAGGCCGGCGTCATCGGACCGGTGCGGCTCGAGGCTACACATGAGAACGCACTCGAAGTGGTGACGATGGATATGTTGTTGCAGGCGGCAGACACCAAGGTCCATTAAGCGATGCGCGTCCTGCTGCCGCTGCTGCTGCTGCTGTCCTTCTCATTCTCACTGGCCGCGCAGGTCGCTGCGCCTGCGGCTGCTCCCGCGTCGGAACAGCATGAATTCCGCATCGTCAACTTCAAGACCGAAAGCGGCGTGACGCTGCCCGAAGCTCTCGTCGTGTACGGCACGTATGGCAAGCTCAACGCCGCGCGGGACAATGCGGTGTTGCTGCCTTCGCACTACATGGCGAATTATCACGGCTATGAGTGGCTTATTGGACCGGGCAAGGCGCTCGATCCTTCGCAATTGTTTCTGGTTTCGACGGAGCTGTTCGGCAATGGGCGATCGTCTTCGCCGAGCAATACTCCGGAACCTTTGCACGGCCCCCGCTTTCCGGTGACGACGATTCGCGACAACGTGGAGGCGGTCCACCGGCTGCTAGTGGACGAGTTGAAAATCGCACATGTACGCTCAATTGTTGGATTCTCAATGGGCGCGGAACAGGCGTTTCAGTGGGCGGTGAGTCATCCGACGTTTGCAGACCGCATCGTCGCGACTTCGGGAACGGCGAAGTGCTATCCGCACGGCGTCGTACGCCTCGAGGGGCAAATTGCGTCGATCGCGGCGGACCCTGTTTTCAAGGGCGGCGATTACACGGCGCCGCCGCTGAAAGGCCTCGAGGCGTTTGGCACGGTGTGGGCCGCATGGCTGTATTCGCAAGAATGGTGGCGCAAGGAATTGTGGCGCGCCTCGCGGCCCGCCGGTACAACCTTCGATCAGGTGCTAGACCGGTTCCGAACGAGGTTCGTTCCGGGCGCCGACGCGAACAATCTGATCATGCAGTGCCGCACTTGGGAAAAACACGATATCGGCGCCACGAAGGGATTCGAGGGCGACGTGGAGCGCGCGCTGCGATCCATTCAGGTTCCGGTGCTATACATGCCTTCGGAAACGGATCTCTATTTCCCACTGACCGACGCGCGTTACGAAGCCGCGTTCATCAAGGGTGTGACGTTCCGGCCGATTCCTTCGCTTTGGGGCCACACGGCCGGAGCCGCGAGCAATCCCGGCGACGCAAAGTTTCTCAACGAAACCATCGGGCAATTTCTGGCCGCAGGAAAACGCGCGCAATAGCCCCGATCGAGTTTTGCCAGAATAGTAGTTCGCCGCGGAGCGCGAGAACCACGCGCCTTCAAACGCATCCAGCGCGAAGGTTGTACGAATTCCTATTAAAGGGGCCTTCGACACTGAAGATGTACGTCATGGATCTGCATTTCCACTTCGAGTTTGGCGCATGAGCATCCGCGTCTCGCTCCATCACAAGACCGAATACCTCTATGACCGGCTGGTGACGCTCGGGCCCCAAGTGGTGCGCCTTCGTCCGGCGACTCACTCGCGAACTCCGATTCACAGTTATTCGCTCCGCATCGAGCCGAAAGATCACTTCATCAACTGGCAGCAGGATCCGCAGGGCAATTTCCTCGCGCGGCTGGTCTTTCACAGCCTGACGCGCAAGTTCTCGGTGGAAGTGGATCTGGTGGCCGGCATGACGGTGATCAATCCGTTCGACTTCTTTCTCGAACCGCACGCGGAGATCTTTCCATTCGAGTATGAAGAGTTGCAGGCGCGCGAACTGCGCCCGTTTCTCGAGGCGCCGGCGGCGGGCCCGAAATTTGAAGCGTATCTCGCAAGCGTCGATGTTTCAAAACGCAAGACCATCGACTTTCTGGTGGAACTGAACCAGAAACTGCAGCGCGACATCGGCTATCTCATCCGCCTCGAACCCGGCGTTCAGACACCCGAGCAGACGCTCGAGCGCGGCAGCGGTTCGTGCCGCGACAGCGCATGGCTGTTGATTGCGCTGCTGCGCAGGCTGGGTCTCGCATCACGCTTCGTGTCGGGCTATCTCATTCAATTGAAGCCCGACATGAAATCGCTGGATGGTCCGTCGGGAACCGAAGTGGACTTCACCGACCTGCATGCGTGGACCGAAGTTTATCTGCCGGGCGCAGGTTGGGTGGGTCTCGATCCGACCTCGGGATTGCTGGCAGGCGAGGGCCACATTCCGCTCGCGGCGACTCCAGACCCTTATTCCGCGGCCCCCGTGAGCGGCGCTGTGGACAAATGCGAAGTCGAATTCCATCATGAGATGACGGTCACTCGCATCCACGAAGATCCGCGCGTCACCAAGCCGTATACGGATGCGGAATGGGATCGCATCAACGCGCTCGGAACGCGTGTGGATACGGAACTCGAGGCTCATGACGTCCGCCTGACGATGGGCGGCGAGCCGACATTCGTTTCGATCGACGATATGGATGGCGCCGAATGGAACACCGCGGCGATGGGTCCGAACAAGCTGCGGTTGGCAGGCGGCCTGATGTCGCGCTTGCGGGACCGGTTTGCACCCGGCGGACTGCTGCACTTTGGACAGGGCAAATGGTACCCGGGTGAATCTTTGCCGCGTTGGGCATTCGGTTGTTACTGGCGTACGGATGGGGTTCCGCTGTGGCACGATCCGGGCCTGGTTGCCGATCCGGATCGCGACTACGGTTTCACCGCGGGACAAGCGCAGAGCTTCGCAGAGACGCTCGCCAAGCGGCTTGCGGTCTCGCCGCATGCGGTGATTGCGGCCTATGAAGATCCCTACGAGTACGTCCATAAAGAGGGCATGCTGCCGGTCAACGTGGATCCTCGCGACAGCAAGCTCGACCAACCGGAAGAGCGCGAACGTTTGCGGCGCGTGTTCGAACGCGGGCTCGACAACCCGGCCGGCTTTGTGTTGCCGGTGCAACGCGTGTTGGGCAAGGACGGGCGCGAGTGGCAAACCGGATTATGGATGCTGCGCGCACGGCATTTGTACCTGATTCCGGGCGATTCGCCGATCGGGTTGCGATTGCCGATCATGAGCCTGCCCTGGGCGCCGCCTTCGCAACGGCAACAGATCTGGACCGTCGATCCGCTGGCGCCGCGCGAAGCGCTGCCTGTGCCGCAACGGATGTATGCCGCGCCGGGTGAGGATTCGGGATCCGAGGCCCTTCGCCGGCGCGTGATGGAGCAGCCGGCGCCCGTGCCGGAGAATCTGAACGAACCGGTGATTCGCACGGCGCTCGCGGTCGAAGCACGCAAGGGCCGCCCGTATGTATTCATGCCTCCAGTGGAATCGGTGGAAGATTACATCGAGTTGGTGACTGCGGTCGAAGATACCGCGGCGACGCTGAAACTTCCGGTCCTGCTCGAAGGCTACACCCCGCCGTTCGATCCCCGGTTGCAAAACATCAAGGTCACTCCTGACCCCGGCGTGATCGAAGTGAACGTCCAACCGGCGTCCACCTGGAAGCAGTTGGTGGACAACACCACAACGCTCTATCATGAGGCGCGCCAAAGCCGGCTGGGTACGGAAAAGTTCATGCTCGATGGGCGCCACACCGGCACCGGCGGCGGCAATCATCTGGTTCTCGGCGGACCCACGCCAGCGGACAGTCCCTTTCTGCGGCGGCCCGATCTGCTGAAGAGTTTTCTCACGTTCTGGCTGAACCACCCGGCCTTGTCATATCTGTTTTCGGGCGTATTTATCGGGCCGACGAGCCAGGCGCCGCGGGTAGATGAAACCCGCACGGATTCGATCTACGAACTCGAGATCGCGATGGATCTGATCCGTCAGCAACCGGCCGGATCCTGCCCGCCTTGGATTGTCGATCGCATCTTTAGAAATCTGCTGGTGGACGTCACCGGCAACACGCATCGCGCGGAATTCTGCATCGACAAGCTGTACTCGCCGGATAGCTCTATGGGACGCCTGGGACTGGTGGAGATGCGGGCGTTCGAAATGCCGCCACATGAGCGAATGAGCCTCACGCAGCAGTTGCTGGTGCGCGCGCTGGCAGCCCGTTTCTGGCGCGAGCCGTACGATCAGAAGGCGATTCGCTGGGGCACGCGGCTGCACGATCAGTTTCTGCTCCCGTATTTTGTCGAATGGGACTTGGGCAAGGCTCTCGAAGAAATCCGGCGCGCCGGGTACGAACTCGAGACGTCATGGTTCGCGCCGCATCTGGAGTTCCGGTTCCCGGTCTACGGCCGCGTGACTTACGAAGGGATGCAGGTGGAACTCCGGCAGGCGATCGAGCCCTGGTATGTCCTCGGCGAGGAACCGGGCGGAGGCGGCACGGTGCGCTACGTCGATTCGTCGGTGGAACGATTGCAGGTTTGCGTGAAGGGGCTCATCGGCGAGCGCTATCAGATCACCTGCAACGGCCGTCGTCTGCCGCTGCAGAAAGCGGGCCGGCACGGCGAGTACGTTTGCGGCGTGCGGTATCGCGCGTGGCAACCGCCGAGTTGTCTGCATCCGACCATTCCGGTGCATACGCCGTTGATCTTCGACGTGGTGGATGTCGCGGCGGGCCGGTCCATCGGCGGATGCAGCTATCATGTGGCGCATCCGGGCGGGCGGAATTACGAGACGTTTCCGGTGAATGCGAACGAAGCGGAGGCGCGGCGCGTGGCGCGATTCTTCCCGTTCGGGCACACGCCAGGGCCTGTCACGCTGCCGCCGCTTTATGTCGACCCCGAGTATCCGACCACCCTCGACTTACGAAAAGCTCCGGAAATGTTCAAATAGAAAGATCGAGCAGTGAGGCTCACTGTTGAGCGACCGCACTTTGAAAGTAGATAAACGCCAAGCAACGGCGGCCCCATCCTATGCGCCGCAACCCGGCCAGTGGGACGAGGCTGTGCGCCAATCCGGTTTGCCGCGCAAGCACTGGCGCCAGATCGCGTCGGCAATGGGGCACATGAGCGCGCGTGAGTTCGACCAGCACTGGCGCACCGGCCAGCAGTTGATTCAGAACAACGGCATCACGTTCAACGTCTACGACGATCCGCAGGGTAAGGAACGCCCGTGGCCCATGGATCCGATTCCGCTGGTGATGGACGATGCCGAATGGGTATCCATCGAAAAGGCCGTGGCGCAACGGGCCGCGTTGATGAATGCATTGCTCGCGGACCTTTATGGACCGCAAAGCCTCATCAAGTCCCGCCAGTTGCCGCCGGCGCTGTTGTTCGCGAATCCTCATTTTCTACGGCCTTGCGCGGGCATCGCTCCGGCGGGCGGAGTGTATCTGCATGCCTACGCAGTGGACCTCGCGCGCGCTCCCGACGGCCGGTGGTGGGTGGTGTCGGATCGCACGCAGGCGCCATCGGGCATGGGCTACGCGCTCGAGAACCGGCTGGTGAGCGCGCGGACGTTTCCGCAAGTTTTCATGCAGTGCCGCGTGAGGCAGTTGAACCGGTACTTTCAAAGTCTGCGCGATTCGCTGCTGGCGCTCGCGCCCGGCAACAAGACGCTGCCTCGCGCGGTGATCCTGACGCCGGGTCCACATAACGAGACTTACTTTGAGCATGCGTTTCTGGCGCGGCACTACAACTTTCCGCTGGTGGAATCGGCCGATCTGACGGTGCGCGACGATCGTGTGTATCTAAAAACGTTGTCTGGACTGGAGCCCGTCGATCTGATTTTGCGGCGGCAGGACGATAGCTATTGCGATCCGCTCGAGCTTCGCAGCGATTCGGTGTTGGGAGTTCCGGGCCTGGTGCAGGCGGCGCGCCGGGGCAATGTTGCGATTGCGAATTCGCTCGGCAGCGGCCTCGTGCAGAGTCCGGCGCATATGGCGTTTTTGCCCGGTTTGTGCCGCCACGTGTTGGGTGAGGATCTGCGCCTGCCTTCGGTGGCGACGTGGTGGTGCGGCCAGCCGGAGCCGCGGCGCTATGTGCTCGATCATCTGAAAGAACTGGTGATCAAGGCCGCGTTTCCGCGTTTCGACAAGCGCACGGTATTCGGCGCGAACCTCGGCGAGGCGAGCCTGGCGAAACTGCGTGGCGAGATTGAGGCGCATCCCGAACAGTTCGTGGCGCAGGAAAAGATCACCCTCTCCACGGCGCCTTGCTGGGCGGGCAAAGGTCCCGCGCCGCGTCACATTTTATTGCGCGTCTTTGCCGCGTGGGATGGGCAAGCATACACAGTGATGCCCGGGGGGCTCACCCGCGTTTCGACAAGCGGAAGTTCGCTGGTTGTGTCGCTGCAGATGGGCGGCGGCAGCAAAGATACATGGGTTGCGGGAGGCGCGGAAGATCATGTGGCGCAGGCCTCGCCGCCACGGCCCGCGCGCGGAACTTCCGCCAGCAGCCGCAAGGGCAGCGAACTGTCGAGCCGCACCGCTGACAATCTGTTCTGGCTGGGGCGCTATGCGGAACGTGTGGAATCCACGGTCCGGCTGCTGCGCGTGATGCTGCCATCTTTGTCCGGCGAAGAGGATTTCGGGCAGCCGGTGTCGCTCGATACCGCGATCCGGATGCTGGTCGAATTCCGGCACCTGCCGAAGGAGATTCTCAACGCTTCGTTGAGTGAACAGCGCCGGCAGATGGAACGCCTGTTCACCGATATGATTTACGACCCGAGCCGGATGTCCGGGCTCGGCTGGAATCTGAAACAGGTGCGCCGCGCGGCGTGGCAGTTGAAAGAACGGCTGTCGGCGGATACCTGGCGCGTGCTGCAACAACTCGAAATGGAGCTTTCGCACACCGCACCGGCGCGCGCGGACCATCGCTTCGTCGCGCAAATGAACCTGCTCGACGGAGCGATCGTGACGCTGTCGGCGTTCGCCGGGTTGGTGATGGAAAACACGACACGCGGCCCGGGCTGGGGGTTTCTCGATATCGGACGGAGGCTGGAGCGTGGCCTGCAAATGGGACTGTTCATGAAGAACGGCCTGGTTTGCGCACCGCACGGCGCGGAGGCGAATCTCGAAGCATTGCTGCAGGTGGCCGACAGTTCGATTACCTATCGCACGCGCTACATGACCGAGTTGCGCGCCGATCTGGTGCTCGATTTGTTGCTTGCCGATGAGTTGAATCCGCGATCGATGGGCTTTCAGCTCGCGACGCTTTCCGATCACGTGCAGAAGCTTCCGGAGCGCGACGATTCGCCGCATAGCCGGTTCCCGCTCGAACAGAGGCTGGCGCTGAAGGCGCTGACCGCGGTCCGGTTGGCCCGTATGGAAGAACTCGCGCAGGTGGATCTGACGGGGCAGCGGCTCGAATTGTCACGCATGCTGGACGTGCTGCAGAACGATCTGCTCGACTTATCCGAAGCGCTGACCGCCAAGTACCTGACGCATCTCTCGCCGTCGCGGCTGATCTCGTCGCTCTGAGGCTGCGCTCATGATCTATCGCGCGACGCACACCACCAGGTACACCTACCAGCAGCCGGTGTCGACGAGCGTCAACGAGGCGCGGCTCACGCTGCGCGAACTGCCTTGGCAGAAGGTGCAATCCTCGCAGATCACCGTGACGCCCGAACCCGCGGCGATCGCCACCCGCACCGATTATTTCGGCAATGTAGTGACTACGCTATCGGTGTTCGAACCGCACGATCAACTCACTGTTACTGCGGCGAGCGTCGTCGAGGTTCTGCCGCGGCAGGAACAACTGGGCATCTCCCCCTCGTGGGAAGAAACGCGGGAAATGCTCGCGGCGCAGACCGGGGATGAAAGCCTGGCCGCGTATGAATATGTGTGCGATTCGCCGTTCGTGCAAAGGGCCGCGAGCCTTGCGGCGTACGCGAATCCGACATTCGAAAAAGGGCGTCCGCTGGTGGAAGCGGCGCGCGAGTTGACCACCCGCATCAAGAACGAGTTCCGTTACGAGCCCAAGTCCACCACCATCGACACGCCGGTGGCGACGGTGCTCGAGAAGCGCGCGGGCGTCTGCCAGGATTTTGCGCATCTGATGATTGGCGCCCTGCGATCTCTGGGCCTTGCGGCGCGATACGTCAGCGGCTATCTGCGCAGCGGCGTCGATTATCACGGGTCTGAAGCCTCCCATGCGTGGGTAGCGGTGTTTGTGCCGGACTGGGGCTGGGTGCACTTCGACCCCACCAACGATGTGATGCCATCCGACGGGCATGTGACGATCGGCTGGGGGCGCGACTACGGCGACGTCACGCCGCTCAAAGGCATCACGCTCGGCGGCGGCGAAGAGGCGATTTCGGTCGATGTCCGAGTGCGGCCACTTGCCGAAGGCGCTACTCCAAACCCACTGCGATAACGCTTGCACGCTTTTTGCGCGCCTGCCGTCATTGGCTCTAGAGGATGTCACAATGACGATGCGATTGAGCCTGATTTCCGCGGCTTTGATGGCCGGCGCCACATTGTACGCGCAACCCGCAGGAGGCGCGGAGGAAAGCCGGATTCTGCGTTTTTCGAACGCTCCAAGCAACCAGGACATGATGGAGATGGCGACCGTGATCCGGTCGATTGGTGAGATCCGCGACTTGAACGCCGATCCGGAGCGCCGCACCATCACGCTTCGCGGGAACGCGGAGCAGGTCGCCCTTGCCGAATGGCTGTTGGCGCGGCTCGATGGCGATCCGGAGCAGGCGCCGGGCGAATACAAGCTCGCGGACAACGACGTCGCGCGGGTGTTTGTGATGCGGAATGCGACTGCGCCGCAACAGGTGCAGGAAGTCGCGACCGCGGTGCGATCGATCATCGAGCTCCGCCGGCTGTTCACGTATCAGAGGCCAAAGGCCATCGTGACGCGCGGCGCCCCGGGACAACTGTCGGCAATGGAATGGTTGTTGGGCCAATTGGACCAGATTGCGCCGCCTCCATCCTCGGCGCAGCCACCGGAGTTCCGAATGGCGGATGCCGACTCACACGGAGAGGATAGGATGACCGTGTTCTACCTGCGGGAAGCTGGATCGGTGCAAAGCTTTTTGGAGGCCGCGACTCTGGCGCGAGCGATTACCGAGATGCGGCGGGTGTTCACTTACAATCACATTCACGCGGTCGCAGTTCGCGGGACCGCGGAGCAACTCGCTATGGCGAAATGGCTGTTCGCGGAGTTGGACAAATCTGCGCGGCCTGCCGCGGCGCTCGAACGAAGCGATTACCGGATGACCGGTGGCCAGCCCGAGCCCATGGTGCAATTGTTCCGGCTGGCGCACGCGTCGAGCCCGCAGTTGTTGCAGCAGATGGCGGTAGACGTTCGCACGGCGCATCGCATCCGCAGGGTATTTACGTGGAACGATCCGAGGATGATCGCGCTGCGAGGCACGCCTGAGCAGATGGAAGCCGCCGCGAGAACGATAGCGGAGCTGGACCGCTAGTCTCGATTCTGGCGCGCCACGGGATACGGTTTGTCGAACCCTTTCGCGTCCCACCAGAGAATGCGGTTCAACACATCGCTGGGCACGTCATCTAGATCGTCCCAGTTCATCTTCGCGGACTCTTCCGCGGCCCAGCGTTCCCGGCCCTTCAACGCTTGCGTCGGCGGATTCATGTCGTCCAGTTTGATGGCCGGCTCAATCGCCTTATAGCCATCGAGGTTCGCCTTCACATCGAAGATGCTGTTCATCGAGCGGGAGTTCGCGAGAAAGCGAGTGCGAGGGGCGATACTGAAGATGTCCTGCATGGTTCGAACCAGGCTGATGTGCGTGTAGTAGTTGGAATCGAGCGCCTCGCGCCTGATATGCGGGCCGATGGCGAGCGCGACCGTTCGGCGGCCGCTGACGTGATCGACACCATCTTGCGCATCGTCTTCCACCACGAGAATGAGGCTCTTCGCCCACACCGGCGAGTTCGAAATCTTTTCAACGATCTTGCCCAACGCAAAGTCGTTGTCCGCGACCATCGACCGCGGCCGCGGCGCCTTGGGATTCCGGCCTTCCGTGTGATCTGACGTCATGGTCATGATCACCAGATTCGGAGTTGTGCCGGCCTTGGTCCAGCCATCGAGCCGTTCCGCGAACGCTTCGGCGCGAATCTGATCAGGCACCTTCATCGACGACGGCGGAAATCGGTCATCGAAAATCGGCCGCAATGACGGCACAACGCAGCGCGAGCCGATCACATTGCGCCATGTGCCTTTCTTGTAGTGGTCCCAATACTCGCCCCAGGTGAGCATGTCGGTCTCGTTGATGTCGCGCATCAGGCCGTCCGCGCCGGGTTTGGCGGGTTCCGAGACAGGACCCAGCAAGCGCACGTTGATCGGCTTGCGGCCATCCTGTTGCCAGAAGAAACCAGCCGGCGACACAGTGAGCGAATCGCCCATGTTCCACGCATAGCCGCGCGGAGCGCCTTGCAGCGCGCGCTCCGTGTGGTCCGAAACAAAACCCATCATCAGCCACTGATGGCCTTCGAAACTGATGGCGCCGGTCGAATAAAAATTGTCGAGCAACACGAATTTCTCGGCAAGAGCGTGATGATTGGGAGTCACGTCGCGGCCATACATCAGCAATGACGGATCTCGATTGCCCTTGGGCAGATCCGAGAACAACTGATCATAGGTGCGGTTCTCTTTGATGATGAAGAAGACGTGCTCGATGCCGAGCTTGTGCAGGTCGCGCACGCCGCCGTTCGGCTCGAACCTGGGCTTTGCCGCTGCGTTGACTTCGCGCGCGCCTCCGGCGAGTTGCGCGGGCAGCGGGTCGGGGATGCTGGACAGAGTGCCTTCATACACGGTGCTCTTGTGCTTGCCCGTTACGCCGGCCTGCTGTTCATCGTTGCCGATGCCTTTTACGCTCGCGATGTGGAGCGTACCCTTTGAGTCCACCTGCACGGCGGTGGGGAACCAACCGGCCGGCAGCTTGCCGGCGAGTTTCCACTGCATGCCCGCGCCATCGAACACCGCGATCGAGTTCTCGCCGCCGCACGCGACGTAGAGCCGCTTGGAATCGGCTCGGAACGCAACGGCATTGGGCAGCAACCCGGGCAAAGCCTTCGAGCCGCCCTCAATCGCGATGGACGCGGTTTTATGGGAACGCGTGTCGAGCACAGTCAGCGAGTCGGAGTGCGCATTCGCTGCCACGAGCACCGTTCCATCGGGGCTCAACGCGAACCCAGCGGTCGCGAGTCCCGCGGTGATGGACGCATCCGCGCGCCCCGACGAAACATCGAACGCCTGCAAACTGCCCGCAAGTACGGACCCGGTTTCATTCGTTGGCAGTTCCTGTTTGCCGCTAGCCGCCTGTTTCGCGTCCGCCCGGCGCGTGCCCGCCCGGTTGGAAACGTAGAGCGTCTTGCCTGCGGTATCGATCGCGAGAGCGAATGGCGCGAGATCCGATGGCCATTTGGAGACCACCTGCATCGACCCAGGGTCCACGACCGCGATCGCGTTGTCGTGATGCAGCGCCGCGTAGAGACGGCTGCCGTCTTTTGAAAACGCGAGGCCCGCGGGAATGGGATGGCCCTGCAATGGCAGACGCGTAATGGCGCCAAGTTTGCCGTCTTCGCCATATGGGATCCGCAGCAGCGCGTCGGGACCTTCGCGAGTCGCCTCACTGGCCCAGACTTCGTGACTGGCGCCGGGGCGGAAGGCGATTCCCAGGTACGAGGTGGTGCGGGTGCGCACCCGGCTGATCTCCGCGCCGGACGCGAGGTCGATAGTAACGACGTTGTTGCCATTGAGCACGGCAGCAAAGCGGCCAGTCGGATCGATGGCGAAATCCACGGGACGGCCGGCGATTTGGGTCTTCATGCGCCAGGGCCGGACGAGTTGCTCACTGGCGACGAGGTAGGCGTCGCTCGATTGTTTGCCTGCGACTGCGCGGGAAGAAAGGACGTCCCAGAGTTCCGGCTTGCTGCGGACTGCGAATGCTGCGGCCCCGATTGCCAGAAGTCCACAGGCGAGGCGAAGGAAGTGTTTCATAGGCAGGCGCCCACTATTCTATGACGCCAGGATTTCGTTTCGATGAGTCTTCTTGGCAAGCCACCCCGCGAGAGCCCTCGCGATTCGACCTAATTCCAGTGAAGAGCAAAGGAGCATAATAGAAGTGAAGGAGTCTGATTCATGGGTACCGCAATTCGAGCCGCCAATCACGAGATCACCCTAACCATTTCTGCTGAACTGCATCATTCAATCGCAGAAAAGGCGGTGATTCTTGGCGTATCGATGGAGCAAGCCATGATTGCGCTACTGCGCCTCGGCCTCGAGGAGCAATCAAGGCGGGAACACGAGTTGGACAGTCTCACCGAACAAGTTCGTACTGCTTGCCCCGAAGATGCTCAGCGTGCGATGGATCGACTTGGAGAGGCATTGTTTGGTAGGTGAAGCTTGTCACGAGTTGGCGTAACATTCCGCCTGGAGTGAAGCGCCATCTGCAAGAGCGGATTGCGGATCGTCAAATCACGGTTGCGGATCTCAAGAAGCTACAATTCTGGATCGAATCAGAACCGGCGGTGCCGGATGATCATTGGTATCGCGACTTCGGAACTTTTATTCTCGCTGGGCACGGCCCCTACCTATCGACGTTCTTACGGCCAGATCAGAAGCCGTATGGAATCAAACTTCCTTAGACGAACCCGCGGTGAGACGGACCGAAGACTTGTCGCGCGAATGACGTCTGCAATATCGTAGAATTCCCGAACTTCGGTGCCGCCCGTCACCTCGGCTAGCGTTAGAAAATGACTCGACGAGGATTCTCCCTGTCCATGACCGGCGCCGCCTTCGCGGCGGCTTATGGACAGACTTCATCATCATCTCCAGAATCTTTATCGCGCTTGAGCCTTGCCGAAGCCTCGGCACGCATCAAGAGTGGTTCCGTCGCCCCGTCGCAATTGCTCGCCGCATGCCTCGATCGCATCGGCATGTACCACCCCAAACTCAACGCGTACATCACCATCACCCGCGAACTCGCCATCGAGCAGGCAAAACAGCTCGACGCGGAGCAAAAAGCCGGACGCCTCCGCGGCCCGTTGCACGGCATTCCCATTGCCCTCAAAGACAACATCGACACCGCCGGCATCCGCACGACGGCAGCGTCGGCCGTATTTGACGACCGCATCCCCACCGAAGACGCGGAGGTCGCGCGACGCCTCAAAGCCGCCGGCGCGATTCTCACCGGCAAGCTGAACCTCCACGAATTCGCGAACGGAGGCACGTCCGCCACCAGCTATTTCGGACCTGTGCGCAATCCATGGGCTCTTGACCGGAACCCCGGCGGATCCTCGGGCGGTTCCGCGGCGGCGGTTTCCGCGGAAATGTGTTTTGGCGCTTTGGGCACCGACACCGGAGGCTCGATCCGTACGCCTGCTTCGTTCTGCAGCATCGTTGGATTGAAGCCCACTTACGGCCTCGTCTCGATTCGCGGCATCATTCCGCTCACCTATTCGCTCGACCACTGCGGACCAATGACACGCACCGTCGAGGATGCCGCGATGATGCTGAACGCGCTCGCCGGCTACGACCGTCTCGACATCGCGAGCGTCGAGCACCCCGCGGAAGATTACGTGGCAGGCATGAAACAGGTCCCCGTCGATCGGCTGCGCATCGGAATTCCGCGGGCGCCGTTCTTCGATCACCTCGATGCGGACGTCGCGAAGTGCGTCGAAGAGGCGATTCGCGTCATTTCGAAACTCGCTGGGAACGTGAGAGAGGCGACGCTGCCGTCCGTCCGGGACATCACGCTGAATGGCGAAATGTACGCCTATCACGAGGAATTCTTCACCAAGGGTGCGGCGCGTTATCAGATCCCGACGCGGCGCAACTTGCAAAACGGCGGCAACGCCAAAGCCGCGGACTACATCCGCTCGCGCTGGAAGCTGGACCTATTGCGCCGCACCGTCGACGATTCGTTCCGCGATCTCGACCTGGTGGTCTTGCCGACGCGCCGTCACACGCCGCGTACGGTCGATGCCGCCAAAGAGCGCGAAGAGGTGGAAAAGCCCCGCAATCCGGAACTCGAGAACACCGGACAATTCAACATGTACGGAATTCCGGCGATTTCGATTCCGTGCGGCTTCACAACGGCAGGGCTGCCTGTTGGCGTCATGCTTGCAGGTCCGCGTTTTTCAGAGAGCCGCGTGCTGGCGCTCGCTCGCGCATTTGAAATCGCGACCGACTGGCATACGCGAAGGCCGCCGCTTACGCCGGAGATGACGGTTCCGCCACTGAAGAACACGGACAGCTAGCCGTTTTTTGGAACTCGGATGGTAAAGCGCAGCACCGTGATGCCCAATAGCGGCATACAGGCAAAAGCAACACAGACCGCCGCGAACCCCCACAAATCGACGAGTCTGCCGATCATCGGCGAGACGGCCGCTTGCATGGCGCCGTAGGCGAAGGTGAGGGCCGCTCCGCCGAAGGCCGCCCGATGGACTCCGAACAGGTCGGTGGGCATCGAGTACACGTTGGTGAGGATCACCAGACAGGCGAAAAAGCTCATGCTGATGGCGGCGACGGCGAGGGCCGGCGAGGACATCCATGGGATGGCGGCCGTGGAAAGGGCAAGGGTCGCGCCGAGCCAGCAGACTCGCATGCGCGCCTTCTGGACCGGCATTCCCGCGCGGATGGAGCGGTACGAAAGCCAGCCTCCGGCAAAGCCGCCGATGGTGCCGCAGATAGGCGGGATCCAGGCGTAGTTCCGGTTGGTTTCAGCGAGGGACAAGCCGAGAGAGTGGACAAAGTAGAGAGTCGTCCAGTTGGTCCACAGCGTGTAGAGCGTCATGTAGAGCATGCTCGCGGCAATCAGTCCCCAGAGCTTGCGATCACGGAGGAGTTCGGCGACTTTCGGCGGCGCGGGCTGGTGTTGATGTTGGTCCGGCGTTACGGCGTTCGATGCCGCCGGGGGCACGGTTCGCGAGACCAGCCACCACAAGGGGATCCACAGAAGACCGAGAGCGCCGCAGGCGATGAACGCCGAGCGCCATCCCCAAATTGGCATGAGGAGAGAGACGACGAGTGGCGCCGAGGCGCTGCCGAGACTGATCCCGACCTGATTCATCGATAGGCCGAGCGCCAGTTCGCTGGGTGGGAGGTAGAGCGCGTTCGCCTTGACGATGCACGGCATGCCTCCGGCTTCGGCGGCGCCGAGCACGACGCGGCAGCCGAGGAGTCCTCGAAAGGTGGAGGCGAGCCCGGTAGCCATGCCGGCCAGGGACCAGAGGCCAACGGCTAGGCAGGCGCCAAGGTTGAGCCCGATACGGTCAACGAGGAGCCCGGCTGCGGGCGAGGTGACGGCGTATACGATCGAGAAGACGGAGAGGATCATGCCGTATTGCTCGTTGGTGAGCTGGAACTCAGACTTGACGGCGGGAGCAACGGCGGCGAGGAGTTGGCGGTCCAGATAGTTGAGTCCGTAGGAGAGAACGAAGACCGAGATGGCGAGCCAGCGCAGACGGGTTGCGGGTGGTGGAGAGGTCATAGAGAGTCCGGCAGGATCTCGGGATCGTAACACATTGTCGTCGTGGGGCTGGCAGTATACTGATAGCGTTAAAACTCAAAATGCCACCTTGCTCACCAGATCCACTATCACCGCCATGGCTGATTGCGATCGCCCAGGATTCCACCGTCAAGCCCACCACGCCGTTCGCGGATAAAACAAATATGCCGGCAATTGCTCCGCCAAAGTACGGACAAGACATAACCTTTGGCGTGGGCGGCGTCGCTGCCGGAAAACAAGACGTGGGAAGTACGCCAGCGGTGCTAGAGCCCAAGATGCGAAAGCTGCTCACGATTTTTGCAAGCGGTGACAAGACCGGCATGGCCAAGAGGCTCTTCGACGCCTTTTTGGCCCCGAACCGGTCGGTCATCTACTTCGATGATGCTTCGCTGAACGCCGCCGCGAAGGGCCATGAGAACATACAGCATTTTTGCGATGCGGCAGTATCGGCCCCGGGCTCTCCCTCCATTACCGCGGGCAAAATTCGCATTCATCAGGCGCTCAAGGCCGCGGGCTGGGATATCGCAAAGTTAATGATGCCAACGGGTCTCGGTGTTCCCGCCTTCAATCTGGGCAGCAAGGCATTCTCCACCAAAGATTTCGACAATGGATTGGGTCTCATGATCAATGGCGTGCAGTACGTATATGTGCTGGCGACGGGTTACAAATACGACAGCGCGGCCGGGCGCTATTGCATGACGCTCAAATTCCTCATGTACGATGTTTTCGGGCTGGACGACGACGACCTCAAGGACTTCGGAGCTCCGGAGGACTCCTGGCGGCATTCGGACGCGGCCATCGGAATTACGGCGTGGTGGCAATTACAGCACCAGCACAACTACGCGCCGCTGGTAACGCGAATCGTCGTGGAGAAATCCTATGACGCACCGGCAGTTTGAAGGGGCTCGATCCAGCCTGCCAAGCGCCGGGCTTGCGGCTTGCGTCCTTGGCCTGTTGCTTTGTCCATTCGCTTATATCGCAATCGGCGCGCTGCGCGGATTTGGGATTGCCTTCACATTGATTACGGCGCCGCCGCTGCTCGCCAGTTCCGGCTATCTCCTCTACCGGTTCCTTTCAAGGCCAGTGCAGGATGGCGCATCCCGCCCGCTCTTCGTGTGGGCGGAGGCCGTCAGTTGGGTGATTATCGCGGCGTTTCTCGTACTGGTCTCGGGCTTTACGCTGATGACGGGATTGGAACGAATCGGATTGACTTCCGCGCTTTTCCTCGCGACAACTGTGATTTCATTTCCCGTTGTGTTGATACGACGGATGGCCTTGCAGGAGAGGCTGATGCGATTACCCAGTACGGCCGCCACTCTATTGTTGGCGACCGTTCTGGTTTTGGCGGCAACGGCAGCGGCGGTCTACGCCCTTCGCGCGCCGGCGTTCCCTTAAACTCGGTTTTGTCGCGAGGCGTTTAGTAGGCTGTAGGAAGCATGCGGAACTCAGTGTTTGCCATCGCCTTCTTCCCACTCAGCCTTGCGATCTCCGCGGACGCGCAGCCAGCCCCGCTTCGGTTGAATGAGATCCAGGTCATCGGCAGTCACAACAGCTATCACGCCGGGCTCGGACCAAATGAAATGGCGTTTCTGCGCAAGACCAATCCTCGCGCGGCGGAAGCGCTCGATTACTCACACCCCTCGCTGACCACGCAGTTGAACGCGGGAGTGCGGCAACTCGAAATCGACATCTTTGGCGACTCCAAGGGTGGACTCTTCGCCACACCCGCCGCTCCGCAACTCATGGCCAAAGCAGGAGTCCCACTCGATCCGCCGTTCGATCCAAAAGGGCTGATGACTAAGCCGGGCTTCAAGGTGCTCCATGTGCAGGATGTCGATTACCGCAGCAACTGTCAGCCTTTCACAGGATGCCTGGCGGAGATCCGCGCATGGTCGAAGGCTCATCCGGGACATCTACCGCTCTTCATTCTCATTGAAAACAAAGACGGGCGGCAGCCGCGGCCGGAATACAGGGTGACGCCGGAAACCATTACGCCAGAGACCTTCGACGCGCTCGACGCGGAGATCCGCTCCGTGTTTGGAGCCAGCGAGCTGATCACCCCTGACGATGTGCGGGGCAAGCACAAGACGCTTGAAGAAGCGGTGCTGCAGTCCGGTTGGCCGTCGCTCGATGCGTCCCGTGGCAAGGTGATGTTCCTGCTCGATCAGGAACGCGTTGGTCCCATGGTCACGAAGGGCCACACGTCGCTCGAAGGGCGCGCGGTGTTCACTAACGCGACTCCGGGCAATCCGGACGCCGCGTTTGTGAAGGTGAACGACCCCACAAAGGGCCAAGCGGCGGAGATGGTTCGCAAGGGTTATCTCGTGCGCACGATGGCGGATGGCGGCGCGGCGGCGGTCAAGGCGAACGATACGAGTAAGCGCGACGCGGCGCTCGCCAGCGGCGCGCAAATGGTGAGCACCGACTACCCGTTCGAGAAGTCGGCAGCCAGCGGATACTCGGTGCGGTTGCCCGGGCAAAAGGGCATCGTCCGCTGTAATCCGGTTTTGAAAGCCGCTGGCTGCAGAATCGAAATGCTGACCGAAACTTCCAGCGGCCGCTAGGGGTTTCAGCGCCTCACATCTTTTGTTGATAGACTGGACCGCATTCCGAAGCAAATTGCTTAAGGAGGTCCAGCCTATGAAGATTCTGGTATCCCGCAGCGCCCTGGCCGCGCTCGTTCTTGCAGCCCTGATCCCGGCATCCGGCTTTGCACAAGCCGTTTATGGAAGCATCGTCGGCACGATCGCCGATCCTTCCGGAGCGGCCATAGCCGGAGCGAAACTCACCATCACCGACACCGGCCGTGACGTCAGTGTCAACACCACCAGCAACGATTCGGGGAACTTTGCACAGCGGTTTCTCATTGTCGGCAAGTATCGCTTGCGCGTCGAAGCCCCCGGATTCAAAGCTTATGTCCAGGACAACATCGGCGTCTCGGTCGATACGGAGAGCCGCGTTGACGTCAAAATGCAGGTTGGTGAAGTCACGCAAACCCTGGAAGTCACCGCCGAAGGCTCCATTCTCAAAACCGAGCGCAGCGACGTCGCTACGACGTGGAATGACAAGACCGTCAACAACATTCCTACGCTCAACCGCAAGTTCTCGAACTTCCAATTGATGACGCCTGGCGTGGTTTCGTTCCCCACGTCCGCCACGGCCGCGGCGGCCGAGAATCCACAAGGCGCCTATCGCATGCTCGTCAACGGACAGAGCTTCGCGGGCACCAGCCACTTGCTCGACGGAACCGACAATCACGACGCTGTCCTCGGTTGGCTCGTTATCAATCCGACCCTGGAATCGGTCACCGAAGCGAAGATCACCACGGCCAATTACGACGCGGAATTTGGCGTCGCGAGCGCCGGCGTGGTCAGCGCTCAGACGAAATCGGGAACCAACCAGATCCACGGCAGCGCTTTCGAGTTCCTGCGCAACGACAAGATGCAGGCGCGCAATCCCTTTACGCAGTCGAAGCCCATTCCAAATTCCAACGGACGGCTGATCCCGCTCACGCAGTGGAACCAGTTCGGCGGCGCGGTAGGCGGCCCGATCATCAAAAACAAGCTGTTTTACTTCGGCGACTTTCAGGGAACACGCCGCAACACGGGCGGCGGCGCGCTGCTGCGCGTGCCTTCGGCGGAGGAGCGCCAGGGTGACCTGAGCAGCCTCGGTGTGCCGATCTACGATCCGCTGAGCGGCGCCACGCCGGCGCTCCGGCAGCGCTTTGCCGGCGATCGCATTCCAACCAACCGCCTCTCGACCCAGGCTCAGAATCTGCTCAAGCTGATTCCTCTTCCCAATGCTCCGGCGATTCTCGATCAACCGAACTTCGCCTCTTCCGGCGGCGTCAAGTACGACGACGAATCCTACAACGTTCGTATCGATCATTTCACGACCGAGAAGTTGCACGTCTTTGGACGCTATACACTGCAGCAGTTCCGCATCCTCGCTCCGGGTTCCTATGGGCTCCTGGCAGGCGGCGGCGGACTCGACGCGTCAGGCTCGATTGCCGCTTTCGCCGGCAAGTCCGACACGCGGAATCAGTCGGTGGCCGGTGGCTTCGACTATGCCTTGCGTCCGACTTTGCTTACCGATTTCCGCTTCGGCTGGGTTCGTTACAAGGTGTTTGTGCAACCGAACGGCATTGGCCAATCGCCAGCCAAGGACGCAGGCATCCCCGGGTTGAACGTCGATGATAACTTCAATTCCGGCATGCCAGGCTTCTTCGTCAACGGGTACGGCAGCGGCGGCTCGATTCCGTTCCGTTTTGGCTATGCGCTCGGCGTGAACGGCTGCAACTGCCCGCTGATCGAAGACGAGAAGCAGGTGCAGTTCGTCAACAACTGGACCAAGATTCAGGGCAACCACTCCTTCAAGTTCGGGGCGGACATCCGGCGGGCGTACAATCTGCGTGTGCCGAGCGACCGTCACCGCGCCGGCGAGTTGAACTTCGACGCGGCGCGCACCCAGGGTCCCAATGGGGGATCCGGCCTCGCCACATTCCTGCTGGGCGATGTATCGCGTTTCGAACGCTATGTCTCGAATTCGCTCGATGCCCGCGAAACCCAGAACCGATGGTTCTTCTACGGGCAGGATTCCTGGCGCGTGACCAAGAAACTGACCGTTAACTATGGTTTGCGTTGGGAAATCTACCGGCCGCAGGTTGTCAACGGCGACAACAACGGCGGCTTCGTCGATCTCGCAACAGGAGAAGTCAAGGTAGCCGGCGTAAATGGCGTCAACCGGTCGCTGAACGTCACCTCGCCGCTCACCACCTTTGCGCCGCGTTTGGGCATCGCCTATCAGATCAATTCGAAGACCGTGGTTCGCACGGGCTATGGCAGAGGCTTCAATCTCGGCGTCTTCGGTTCGATTTTCGGGCACAACGTGACACAGAACCTGCCGGTGCTGGGCATCCAGTCCACGCAGCCGGCAAACAATTTCGACGCTGTATTCAAGCTTGGAGAAGGGCCGACGGCGCTCGATCCGGCTGCAATTCTCGCGGCCCAACCGAAGGGCCCGAATGGCTTCAACAAGCTGCCGAATGGCGTGACCGCGTTCGTCATCACCAATCCCATCCGCTTCCCGACCGTGGACTCCTGGAACTTCACGGTCCAACGCCAGCTTGGTCAAGGCATGTCGGCTGAAGTAGGCTATGTCGGCACCAAAGGGACCCACGTCTTCGCCGGCACCGGCGGCGACTACGATCCGAATCAGGCCGACATCAATGGCTTTGGCACGCTGACGACGAATCAACGCAAGCCGTTCTTCAACAAGTTCGGCTGGTCGCAGAACCTGCGCTACTACGGCAGCGACGCCAGCAACAGCTATCACTCGGTCCAGATGAAGTTCGACAAACGCTTCGCGGCTGGGCTTTCGGTGATGACCCATTTCACGTTCTCGAAGAATATCGACTACGACGGCACGTACTATCCTCGCGACGCCAAGCTTGCCCGAGGCGTCTCGAGCAACAACCGTCCGATCAATTACTTCCTGGCGACCGTCTACGAACTCCCCTTCGGCAAGGGGCGCAAGTACATGAGCAACGCTCCGAAGGTTGTCGATGCCGTACTCGGTGGGTGGCAGGCGAACGGCACCTACAACTGGATGTCGGGCCAACCGTTCACGCCCAGCTATCGCGATTGCAACGCGGATCGCGACACGGGCTGGTGCCGTCCGAATTCGGTCGGTGACTACTCGGTGAGCGACCCCAGCCAGTTCGGTTGGTTCAAGACGACGTCCGTGCCATTGACGAGCAATCTGCAAACCGATGGCGCATGGCAGCGTCCGGCGCGTGGAACGTTCGGAACCGTAGGCCGCAACGAGATCTTCGGACCTTCGTTCCAGCAAATGGATATGTCGTTCTTCAAGACGTTCAAGATCACGGAACAGCACAACCTGCAGTTCCGCGCCGAGTCGTACAACTTCACGAACCACACGAACATGGCCAATCCGAATGGATGTGTGGATTGCCCCGGAGTAGCAGGACGCATCTTCGGCGCGTTCGCTAGCTATGTGCCGCGGCAGTGGCAAATGGGCCTTCGTTACTCGTTCTGACGATCGTGGGAAAGCCCTGAGACTCAAGCGGTCCGCCCTCACCCGGCGGGCCGCTTTTGTTTTCCTGCGAGAAAATAGGATTCGCATGCGAGTGTCGTTTGCCTGCCTTGCCTTTGCGTTGACTGCCTCTACCGTAACCTCGTGGATCCCCCGGCCTCTTGCGATGGTTTTGAAAACCGGAGAAACCCTGACGCGCAAACCGCTACCGGCCACCATGCCCGGAGGGTTGGCGGTCCTCGATTTCGATGGCGATGGCAAGCTGGACCTGTTCTTCGCGAATGGCGGCGACCTCCCCTCGGGGCGCAAAACCAAGCCGGAACACGCCAACCGTCTCTTTAAGAATCTCGGCGGCATGCGCTTTGAAGACGTGACCGCTCGCGCCGGATTGGCGGGCGATGATTACTCGTTCGGCGCGTCCGCGGGCGACTACGATCGCGACGGCCACATCGACCTGCTGGTCACGGGTTTGCATGGCGTCAAGCTGTACCGGAACCGCGGCGATGGGACATACGAAGATGCGACCTCCAAGGCCGGCCTCAACACTGATACGCGATGGGCCGTCGCGGCGGCCTGGTTCGACAAAGACAACGACGGCGATCTCGATCTCTTCATAGTCCACTACGTGGCTTGGGACCCGGCCAGCGAACGCGAGTGCATCGTGGATGGCAAACCCGATTTCTGCCATCCCAGGCACTATCCCGCGACGACCAATTCCTTGTATGAGAACCGTGGCGATGGAACTTTCGCGGACGTATCGGAGAGCGCGGGACTCAACGCGCATCCAGGCAAGGGAATGTCGGTCGCAGTCGCGGATTTCGACGGCGACGGCTACGCCGATTTGTTCGTGCCAAACGATCGCGTGTTCAATCAGCTCTTCATGAGCCGCGACGGAGGCAAGCGGTTCGAGGAATCCGCGTTTGCGTGGGGCGTCGCTGCTCCGCTCGATGGCAATCCAACATCCTCCATGGGCGCCGATGCGCAGGACTTCGATCGTGACGGCAAGCCGGACCTCGTTTATTCCGCGCTGCGCGACGAGACGTTTCCGATCTTTCGCAACAGCGGCGGCGCGACTTTCATCGAGGCCACGGCGGCGGCGCGCCTGAACGTCCTGAGCCGAATGATGGCGGGTTGGGGCATTCTGTTCGCGGACCTCGACAACGACGGGTGGCAGGACATTGTCGCGGCGCGCAGCGATGCGTTGTCGGTCTCCGGCGGGCGCGGCGAGGCAGCGAAAGAACCGCCGTCGTGGTTCCGCAATCAAGGTTCGAATGGAAAGTTCGAGCACGGGCAAGGGTGGGATGCTTTGCCGAAGGCGATGTGGCGCGGCGCGGCGGCAGCCGATCTCGACAACGACGGCTGCCTTGATGTCGTGCTGACGGCGCTCGAGGCGTCACCGCAGGTCCTGCGGAATCCCTGCACGACTCCTTTGCATTGGTTGGATGTCGATGTCCGCGAGCCAGGCGCGAAGGTCCGCGTGGGCGTACGGTGGCGGTTCGTTTCGGCGGCGGCGGGATATGCGTCGTCGAATGCGGGTCCACAGCACTTCGGCTTGGGAGATAGCAAGACCGTGGATGTCGAAGTGATATGGCCGGGCGGCGCGTCGAAAGCCCTAAGAAACGTCGCGGCGAATCGTGTCGTGCGGGTGATGAAGCCATGATCCCGGCTGCGATTCTCACTCTCTACCTCGCGCAGCAGGATGCCGCCTCGCTTTCGGCTCAAGCCGCCGCAGCGATGCGCGCGCAGCAGTACGCCGAAGCTGTGCGTGTTTACCGCACCCTCACCACACAAGACGCCTCCAATCCGGCGTGGCGATTGAACCTCGGGATGGCGCTCTTCTACGCGGGCGATTACGCAAACGCCGCCATCGAGTTGCTGGAGTATACGCGTGTGCGCCCCGAACCCGGCGCCGGGCACCTGTTTCTCGGCGTCTCGCGGCTCAAGCTGCAACAGCCGTGCGAGGCGATCGAGCCGCTCGAAACCGCGTTACGCTGGCCGGAGCGTCCGCAATCGCGATGGACGGAGCTGGCTGACGCTTACCAGAGCTGCAAACGCTGGGAACCGGCAGCCAAGGCTTACGCGGAAGCGGCGAAGGCAGGCCCGGCCGCGGATCAGCCGGCTCTCCTGCGGCAGTCCGCCCACTGTTGGCGGATCGCACACCGCTATGACATGGCCAAGCCGCTATTTGCTGCGCTCGAACCACATTACGGGGGCAAGGCGGAATTCCAGTTCGAATATGGCGACACGCTCATGCGCCTGGACGGCGCGGCGGCTGGATTGCCGTGGCTGCAGAAGTCGGCAGCCACGGATCCATCGCTGCTGCCGGCCCGGAGCGCTTTGGGGCGGGCGCTGCTCGAACTCGACCGCCCTGCCGATGCGATTCCGCATCTCGAAGCCGCGGCGAAAGCCGAGCCTGCTTTGTTGTTGCCGTTGAGCCGGGCGTATCGCGCGCTCGGGCGCTCCGCCGAAGCCGCGCGGGCGGAAGCGGAATACAAAAAACGCATGAGCGCTCCGTAGGCAAATACGAAAACGCCGCGAAAACAGGCCATTTCCGGCCCATTCCGCGGCGCTTCTGGTCATTAGCTCCGGTGAAGCCGTTTACTTGTTGGTCGCGTCGTGCGTGGTGCTTTCCTCTTTGACCGGCATATAGATCTTCTCCCACTCGCGATGGGCAGGGTTATCGGCATACGCGTCGAAGGCGGCCTTGTTCTCGAATTCCATCACGAGAACGTTGTGGTAGCCGGCGCCCTGCACCTTGAGCGTATCGAGCCAAATGTTCTTGATTCCGGCGACTTCGCCCGCCATCTTTTCCACGCCCTTGATCGCGGCTTCGCGTTGCGCCGGCGTGGCAGTGGCGTTCCACTTTACCGTCACGATATGAAGGATCGTCTTCGGCTTTCCGAAACGGTTCGCGCCAACCATCAATCCGGCGCCGAACACAAGCACCGCGGCGAAAGCGATCAGAAGCATTTTCTTGTTGATCATGATGATGTTGTCTTCCCTTGTTGTTCTTTCTGTAGTTTTTGTTGCTGGTACATTTGCGCGGCCCGTATGCCGGACCAGTGTTCGCACACCACGATCGAGTTCGCGGGGTTACGAACCATGTACTTGATGTTGACGGGGCCGATGAGGCGCTCCGGTTGTTCCGGCAAATAGGACGCCAGTGTTCCGACGTCCTGACTGGCGCTGTACACGACGCCATGCACCTGGTACTGGTAAACGAGTTGTTCGCTATCCGCTTCGAGGAGCATCGCGTCGCCCATGCGGCCATCCCGGTTGACGAAAAAGCGCCGCTTCAGCTCCCGGCGTTCGGGAGTGTTGCGGCGCTGAAAGATGATCCAAGCCCCAAGAGCCAGAAGCAGGCTGGCGGCTACCGCCAGTCCAACGACTTTCCACGCTTCGGCGGCTGGCAACATTGTGATTAACGGGCTGCGACGGGCGCTTCGGCAAACGCCTTGGCGTAGTCTTTGAGAAACTGATCCAGGCCCTTGTCGGTGAGCGGATGATTGAACATCGAGTCGAGCGTCTTGAACGGCATCGTTCCGACCTGCGCGCCAGCCTTGGCGGCCTCAATCACGTGGATCGACGACCGCAGCGATGCGGCTAGCACCTGCGTCTTGAAGCCCTGTTCCTTGTAGACGTGCACGATGTCCCGGATGAGTTGATTGCCGTCCCAGCCGATGTCGTCCACGCGGCCCACGAAGGGGCTCACGAGATATGCGCCGGCCTTGGCGGCGAGAATCGCCTGTCCAACCGAAAAGCACAGCGTGACATTGAGGCGGATGCCTTCTTTGCTCAAAACGGAGCATGCCTTGATGCCTTCGCGAATGAGCGGCAGCTTTACGACGACGTTCTTGTGAATCTTGGCCAGTCTGCGGCCTTCGGCGATCATCTGAGCCGATTCGGTGGAAACGACTTCGGCGCTGATATCGCCATCGATGATCTCGCAGATACGGGCGATCTGCTCTTCGATCTGAATGCCTTCTTTGGCGATCAGCGATGGGTTGGTGGTGACGCCATCGACGATGCCCCACTCGGCGCCCTTGCGCAATTCGTCGAGATTGGCGGTGTCTAGAAAGAATCTCATGGGTTATTCAGCCTCGCGTTGGATGGGGTTTTCCAGAATGCCGATCCCATCGATTTCGATGCGGACCGTAGAGCCAGGTTCCATCGGGCCCACGCCGGGGGGCGTTCCCGTGGCGATGAGGTCACCAGGTTCCAGACTCATGAACTCCGATACGTACTCGATGATAACATCCACCGGGAAAATGAGATCCGTGATGGGGGCGTCCTGCTTGACTTCGCCATTCAGCAGTGTGCGCACGCGGAGGCTGTTGAAATCCTTCACAGCGGACTTGGGAATGAAGGCGGGTCCAACGGAGCAGAAGGTGTCGAAACCCTTGCCGCGGGTCCATTGGCCATCCTTTTTTTGCAGGTCGCGCGCGGTGATGTCGTTGACGCAGGTGAAGCCGATGACGTGGTCCCAGGCGTCGGCGCGCTTGATCTTGCGGCCGGCTTTTCCGATGATGAGCCCGAGTTCGCCCTCGAAGTCCACGCGCTGCGAAAGGCGCGGATAGATGACGGGGTCGCCATGGCCGACGATGGACGACGGCGGCTTGAGAAAAATGAGGGGCTCTTTGGGAACCTCGTTGCCGAGTTCCTTGGCGTGCTCGGCATAGTTGCGGCCAACGCACACGATCTTAGACGGGGACGCGGCGGGCAGGAGAAGTTCCGACTCCTGCTGGTTCGAGAAGCGGTATCGAATCATTTCGGGTGTTCCTTCAGGATACCGCCGGATTTGGCCCGGAGAAGTCCCAGATCTGTTGCCAGCTATATAATCATCACTCATGCGCAAGTCCGCGGGGCCGAGGCGCGCCGCGTGGGTTACGCCAGTTCGAGCATATCTGGACCATCGGACTCATGGCTTCGACCGGCACAGACGCGCCAGTCGTGCCGTATCCGCCGCTCTCGGCCTTCTACCATTTCGAGACCCGCGACACGATCGCAGGAGGCGTCCTCGGCGCCGATGACCGTCGTCGAAGGGAAAGATCGTCTACCAACGTGACGACTTCAAGCCGTCATGAACCGCCGGCTTGAAGTAACCAGGCGCGAAATCAAAACACCAGCTTGATGCCGAGTTGCAGTTGCCGCGAACTGCCCAAGTCTCCGCGAGTCGTGCGCGTCGCGGTGATCTGTCCGAAATTGGCCGCCAGCAGATTGTTCACCGGCTGCCCGAAATTCGGGTGATTCAGGAGGTTGAACGCCTCCGCGCGGAACTGCACCGAGAAGCGCTCTTTGATCTGCGTGAGCTTCGCGATCGAGAAGTCCACGTCCTGAAATCCCGGCGAAGTCAGAATGTTGCGGCCGGCGTTGCCGAAGCCCGTCGCCTGGCGCGTGAATGCAGCCGGGTTCACGAACCCTGAAGGTCCCTGGCCCAAGTACAACGGCACGCCGAGATTCACGAACGGCCGGTTGAAAGCCACGAGGCTCCCGCGGGCATCCGCCGCATTGATGATGGGGCTGAACGGATTGCCCGACTGAAGGTTGACGATCGGCGCCACGCTCCAACCCTCGATCAGACGTTTGGTCATCGCGCCTTGTCCGCGGAACTGCAGTTGATAGACACCGCTCAGCACAAAGCGTTGCCGCGCGTCGAAGTCCGAAAGGGCGCGTTCCGCCGCGAGGTTGCGATAATCCTGCGCCTGCGGGTTGCTGCTGCCGACCGAATTATTGTCGATTGACTTCGAGACCGTATAAGAAGCCTGGAAGGTCAGCCCCTTGGCGAAACGCTTTTCGGCGCTGATCCACAGTCCGTTATAGTTCGAGTTTGAGACCGACTGCTGGTAGGCAATGCTCGAGAAGCCCGGGATCGGCCGGACGCCGAGGATGCCCTGATTGAGATCGCCGAAGACGCGCAGATGGCGGCCCTGGCTGCCCACATAGCTGACCTGGAACACCGTTCCGAACATTTCATGCTGGATGTTGGTGTTGTAGGAAAGAACACGGCCGCTCTTGAAATTCGGGTCCACCGCGGCGATGGCGCTCGAGCCTCCGGGAGGCACAGCGAACGGATTCGCCAGATTGATGTTGCTGGTGTTGTTGACCGAAGCCGAGAATGGCGGATTCGAAGCGAGGCCCGCGAGAATGTTCAGCACCGGCTGATCGAAATAGAAACCGGCGCCCGCCCGCACGACAGTTTTGCCCTTGCCGAAAGGGTCGTAACTCACGCCGATGCGCGGCCCGAAGTTGGTGTACTGGGAGTTATACGGTTGATCGACTCCTCCCGACCCGATCTGCACAACCTTGTTCTGAGCGAAATCATAGACGCCCATGCGATTGTGAATCTCGTTAGGGACGCTGTTGTTTTCCCAGCGCAATCCGAGGTTAACGGCCAGCCGGTTGTTGATCTTGATGTCATCCTGCACGAATAACCCCAGGCCGTTCGCGCGAAACGCCGGTGTAACCGCAAGCGCCGTCTCCGTTGCCGAACTAGGCGTTCCGGCAAGAAAGCTCGCCATGGTTGCAAAGTTGATGATGCCGCCCGTCCCGTAGTTGAAGTTGTTGTTGCGGACTCTCCGGAACTCCGCGCCGAACTTGATGGACTGCCGGCCCCTCACCCACGACAGAGTGTCGTTGTATTGAAAGGTGGTGTCGCCACGGCCCTGCGGAAATCCGGAGATGCCGCCGAATTCCGGACCACCGCCACCGCCGCCCGCGACAATGATCTGCGGAAATACGTTCGATGGCGAAGTGATGCCGAATTCCGAAGGCGAGTTGGGGTAAACCTGCGTGAATGTGATATACACACGATTCAAGCCAGCCCGCAGTTCATTGGTGATGTTCGGCGACAGGATGCGCGTGTAGCCCAGGGCGACCAAGGCGCGCTTGGCGGGGCGCATATCGCCGAAGCCGGGAAGGTTGTTGCCTTGCAACGTCGGTTCGGTGCGCTCGTCGCGATTGATGATGAAGGTTCCGAACAGCACGTCTTTGGTCGTCAGCGACGCGTCGATGCGGCCCGTGTACTGATTGAGTTTGCGCTGCCGCGGATTCGAGCCCTAGAAGAAGCTGCCGGAATTGGCGTGGGGAATCACATCGAGCATCTTGCGGACGATGGGATTCGTCACGGCTGCGCGCTGCTCTTCAGTCGGAACCGGAGCGTTCAAGGTCGCCACTTCGCGGCCCTGCCGGCCTTCATAGCTATGGAAGAAGAAGATCTTGTTCCTCACGACCGGACCGCCCACCGAATAGCCGTAGATATTGCGTTTGAACGGCGCGATCGGCCCGGCCTTGTCGAAAAAGTTCTTGGCGTCGAAGATTTCGTTGCGCACAAATTCAAAGGCGCTGCCGTGGATGCCATTCGTGCCCGACTTCGACACGGCATTGATGATTATGCCCGCATTGCGGCCGTACTCCGCGTTGAAGGCGTTGGTCTGGACCTTGAACTCCTGAATCATGTCGATGTTCGGCTGAAAGGTGATCTGGTTTTGCACCATGTCACTCAGATTGATGCCGTCAAACAGGTAGTTGGTCGAGTCTTCGCGGGTGCCGCTGGCATTGATGCCCGAAATGCCGATGCCGCTCGGGGCAGCAAGAAACGTGCGGTTGCTGGTGCTCGGCACGACGGTGCCGGCCGTCAACAAAGCAAGATCCAGGAAGAAGCGCCCATTGAGCGGAATCTCGACGATCTTCTTGTTTTCGACGATGGTGCCGAGACTCGCCGATTCCGTCTGGACGCCAGAAGCGTTCGCTTCGACGGTCAGGATGGTCGAGGTTTCGCCGACGTCAAGCCGCGCATCGATGCGTCCGCGCTGTGTGACCGCGAGCGCCACATCGTTTTGCACGAAGGTCTTGAAGCCCGCCTTTTCAACCTTGAGTTTGTAAGAGCCGGGGCGAACGACTGGAAACTCGTAGTTTCCGGCGCCATCGGTCTGGATGGTTTGGGCAACCTTGGTTTCCTCGTTTATGAGGGTAACCGTGGCGCCCGGAATGCTTGCATCCTGCGAATCTTTGACGGTTCCGGTGAGAGCGGCGCTCTGCCCGAAGGCGGAAACGGCCGAAAACAAACACGTCAAGACAAAAGCGATCCAAAAGGACTTGTGTCGCATGGGTGGTACTCCTGAAGACGGTGAGTTACCCAAACTGTAGCATGGGTATTTTTCTAATAGACGAGTCAGGCGCCTCAAGGCGCCGCGTGCTGCCGCCCTTGAAAAGGCGCACAAATGGCATGCATCCCTGAAACTCCCGCCTATGTCTGATATAGCGAAAAACTATGACCGACGTGGCAGCCCGCGGCGGGCGGCCGCGTGCTAATTTTGTTCGATTCGGCAGATTCCCCAAAATCTCGCAGAGGAACCATTATTGATGACGAGTGACACCCCGTTGTGGCAGCAAAGCGCCGTGGATATTGCCTCGGGCATCCGCGAAAAGCGGTTTTCCTGTTCCGAGGTCATGGAATCCGTTGTATGCCGCATCCGTGCGGTCAACCCCAGGTTGAATGCGATTGTGACGGATCTCACGCCGCAGGCGCTCGAGCAAGCGGCCGAGGCCGATCGCAGACTGCAACGCGGCGAAGCAGTTGGACCGCTGTTCGGAGTTCCAGTCACAATCAAGGTGAACATCGACCAGGAGGGCCAAGCCACCACCAACGGCCTCCCCGCTCTTGCGAATCTCATCGCTCCAGCCGATTCGCCGCTGGTGCGCAACCTGCGGCGCGCGGGCGCCATCATTGTCGGCCGCACCAATACTCCCGAAGTTTCCATGCGCGTCACGACTGACAATCCGTTGCACGGCCGCACGTTCAACCCCTGGAACCCCGAGGCCTCTCCCGGTGGCTCCTCGGGCGGCGCGGGAGCAGCCGCGGCGGCAGGCTTCGGGCCGATCCACCACGGCAACGACATCGGTGGTTCGCTGCGCGCTCCTGCCTTCGCCAACGGTGTGACGACCATCAAACCGACGCCGGGAAGGATCCCCGCGTTCAATCCGTCGGCGACCTCAGAACGCGGCCTAATCGCGCAGCTTACGTCGGTGCAAGGCGCCATCGCGCGCTCGGTCGCCGACGTTCGGCTCGCCACCAGAGTCATGGCCGGAGGCGACCCCCGCGACCCCTGGTGGGTTCCGGCCCCATTCGACGGCGAACCGTTGGACAAACCCGTTCGCGTCGCGGTCACGCGCAACAGCCATGGCTACCCGATCCATCCGGGCATCGTCGAATTGATCGATCGCACCGCGGGATTCTTGAGCGATGCCGGATACGATGTAGTGGAAGCCGAACCACCGTCGATCCTAGAGCCGGCGCGCGGCTGGTTCACGGTCCTGCTCACCGAACTCGAGGCGACCCTGGGTCCGTTGGTCGACAAACACGGCAGCGGCGAAGTGCGCCGGATCTTCGGCTGGTATTACGAGATGGGCGAGATTCTCGAGTTCGAGGCGTATCGCGCCGGCCTTGCAGACAGGACTCGGATGATGCGCGAATGGAACGTATTCCTCGACCGCCATCCGCTGATTCTGACACCTTTCTTTATGAGGCCGGCGTATCCATGGAATTACGATGCGCTCGGGTTCGCCCAGACTAAGGACCTCTTCGACTCCGCATTCTACAGCTATGGCGTCAACTACCTCGGCTTGCCCGCCGGGTTCGTGCCAGTGGATTTCGTGGAAGGCATGCCGGCGGGCATCCAGATCATTGGGCGAAGGTTCCGCGAGGACGTGATCCTAGACGCCATGGCTGAGGTGGAAAAGCGCGCCGGCGCGCTCGTCGGTCAACTCTGGGCGCGCGAAGGGGCTGGCAAATGAAACCACTGCTGTTAGCGCCTTTGCTTTTGCTGGCCGGTAGCGTGACGTCCGCCAAAATCCTCTTTAAAGCGGGCTTCGAGACCGGCAATCTCAGCGAATGGACGCAGACCGGCGTTCGCAGCCAGAATGCGACCGCTCGCAATATCCAAGTGGTCACCGATGTCGCCGCCGAAGGCAAGTACGCCGGCAAGTTCACCATCCACGAAGACGACGTCTTTAACGCTCAGCAACTGCGCGTGCAGATCGGCGGACCCAAAATCACGGTGGAAGAAGGCTCCGACACGTACATGTCGTTCAACCTTTATATGGCCGAGGCGCCGAAGGATCGCGACAACTTCTTTTATTGGGAAGGAACCCCGCCTCCCCGGTATGACAACGTCATGACTTGGTGGGTCGAACCCAAAGAAGGGAACAGGGATCGGCTCGGCGATCCGCCAATGGACCAGGAACCCTTGACCCCGATCCCGTTGTTCCCGGGTTCCTCTAAACAAGGCGGCGGCGGAACGCTCATCAAATACGGCACGGGCAATCTCGGCCGCAACGGAATCCACTGGCAGTCGGATTTCGCGATTGGCAAGTGGCATCACCTGGCGATGCACATCCACTGGTCCGAAGACCCGGAAAAAGGCAATGTACGCCTGTGGTTCGATGGGGTTCCGGTTCTCGACAAGAAGGTGAAGACGAAAGGACCGGAATCGGTCTATTTCTGCCAGCCCGGCATTCATCGCAGCCCCCACCGGCCCTCGTCCGACACGATCTACTTCGACAACTTCATACTGGCCGACACACTCGAAGAAGTCCTGCAAGCAGTTCCATCAAAATAACGATAGTGAGTACAACCATGATGAAGTGGAACAGGCGTGATCTGCTCGGGCTCGCTGCCTTCTCGACCCAGATCGCCAAACTGCGGGCGCAAGCGCCAGCCCTCAAACTCGGCTACGACACCTACTCGATCCGCGCCTGGGGTTGGAAGGCGCTCGAGCATCTGGACTTCGCCTCGCGAATGGGTTTGAACGCAATCCAGATTTCGTCGTTGGACGACTATGAATCGCTCGAGCCTGTCCATCTCGCTAAGGTGCGCGAGAAAGCCCGCGAAAAAGGAATCATGGTCGATGGGGGTATGGGCTGCATCTGCCCGACTTCGGCGTCGTATAAAAAGGCGAATGGCGATGCCGTGGCGTTCCTCATCAAAGGGCTCAAAGCGGCGCAGGCCGTCGGCGCAAAATCGATGCGATGCTACCTCGGCAGTACGGAAGACCGCTACGACTCGCATGGCGGCATCGAGTATCACATCGAAAGCACGCTCAAAGTGTTTCGCGCCGCGCGTAGCGTTGCCGTCGACGCCGGGGTGAAGATCGCGCTCGAAAATCATTCGGGCGATATGCAGGCGTGGGAACTGCGGGACCTCATCGAACATGCCGGCAAAGATTATGTAGGCGCGTGCCTCGACACCGGCAATCCAATCTGGTGCGCGGAACACCCGGAAGTGAGTATGGAAGTGCTCGCGCCATATACCGTAACCACCCACTGCCGGGACACCGCGCTTTGGGAACATCCAAGAGGTTGCGCGGCCCACTGGACGGCCCTTGGCGAAGGTTGTGTCGACATGGCCAGGCTCGGCGCCATGCAGAAAAAGCTATGCCCGCAATCGCCGCTGCATCTGGAAATCATCACCGGACGCCCGCCGCGCATCGTGCCCTATCTCGAAGAGTCCTTCTGGAAAGGGTTCCCCAAGGCCAAGGCAGACGAGTTCGCCCGCTTTCTGGCGCTGGTCAAAAAGGGACATCCGCTGATGACCCACATGGTGATCGAGGACGGCGCCAGCGCGAGCGTGCCGGAGTATCAGGCGGCTCTCAAGAAGCAGCAGTTGCTGGATCTGGAGCGGAGCTTCGCCTATGCCAAACAGAAGATGATCTGAACAAGGCTTCACTGTTCCATGGGGCTTGCTCAGGTTTATTCCTGGTAGTAGAGTGTCTCCAACGCCGACGCTTGAAAAAGCTTATCGACGAGAAGGAGAAACCGAAGTGTCCTACCTATTTGGAAGTCGTTCGGTTGGGATCTTGGCGTTACTGTTTCTCACTGTTACGCTACACGGATCGTTCGGCCAGATGCTGTACGTCGGCAACGCCGGAGACGGCACGATTTCTGCATATGTCATCGATCAGGACAGTGGATTTCTAACGGAACTCCTGCCACGAGCGCCCTCGCCCGGAGTTCCGACATCGGTTGCAATCCACCCAAGCGGAAAGTTCGTTTATGCCACCAACGGGGGCAATCCCGCGGCGGGCGTCAATGGCCCAAGCATCACCGCGTTTTCAATCAATCCCGCTACCGGAGCGCTGGAACCTCTTGCAAGCCTGCCCTTGACGCCCGGCACGGGACCTCAAGGCGCCGCCATCGACCCTGCCGGAAAATTCCTGTTCGTCGGCAACAACGGGGCGGGAAACGTTTCGGTTTACTCCATTGACAACTCAACTGGCGCACTGTCGGCGGTTCCGGGCTCGCCCTTCGCGGCGCCGCAAGGCCCGAACAAGGTAGTGGTGCATCCGAACGGAAATTTCGCTTATGTCGCCGGCTCCGCCGCTGGCCAGATTGCGGTGTATTCGATCGCCGGCGACGGAACTTTGAAACAGGCGCCGGGATCGCCGTTCGCGGCCAGGAACAATCTGTTTTCGATGGCGATGGACAGCGCCGGAAAGTTCCTGTTTGTTACGGAACGGCAGGACGCCGCGGTCCTCGTCTATTCCGTGAATGCCGATACCGGCGCGTTGACGCAAGTGGGCTCGCCCGTCCCGGCGGGCCCGGGAGTGACGGGTGTGGCGGCCGATCCAACGGGCAAGTTCCTCTATGTTACGACCGCCGGCGATGGTGGGGCGATCGTGTTCCGCATTGGCGACACAGGCGCCTTGACGCAGGGCAGGCGCTCCGGGGTGATCCTGGGGGCCTTTGACGCCATCCTCGATCCATCCGGCAAATTCCTCTATATTCCAGGCCAGCAAGCCAACGCGGTCGCCGGCTTGTCGATCGACGCGAACAATGGGACCTTGTCCCAATTGCCGCAACCTTTCTTTCCCGCGGGAGCACAACCGCAGAGAGGCGCGGCGATTCTGTTGTACCCTCCAGTACTTCCGCCAACCAGCGTCGATGAAGCGGCAAACTTGCATAGCCGCGCACTGCCGGGCATGGCGAACGCTGGCATCGCCCAAGGCTCCCGCCTTCTGCTTTCCGGCAAAAACATCGGACCCGCCACCACCGCGTTCAGCGACTTTCCGCTCGGCACGGAACTTGGCGGAGCGTCGGTTCAAATTCAATCGGGAGATGTCACCACTGCGGCGCTGATTGTGGGCGCCGACAACAACTCCGTCGACTGCGTGGTTCCCTCCAACACGCCGCTGGGCGACGCCACGGTGACCGTCACCTACAAAGGCCGGACAACTGCGCCGATGCCCATCACGATTGTCCAGAGTTCGGTGGGACTCCGCACCCTCAACAAGCAAGGCACGGGACCCGCAAAAGCTTTTGCCGCGCCGCCCGATACTGTTCCCCGCCCCGATCCTGCGCTCTTGCAGAACCCGGTCACCTTGAGCCAGTCCGCAACGCCAGGACAATTGGTGATCGTCCAGGCGACGGGGCTCGGCGCTGTAACCATCGACGAAACGCTGGATCTGATCCAGGAATTGTCTGTTCCGGCGGATGTGATCGTTGGCAACCTTGTGGTTCCGGCAATCTATGAGTTGCGGGTTGCGGTGGGCGGCGACTACATCGCATTCAAGCTCCCCGACGAGACGCCGGAAGGCTGCTACGTCCCGATTGCGATTCGAACAGGCGGCATCGTCAGCAACGTGGCGACGATCTCTGTTGCAAAAGCGGGTGGGTCGTGCTCCGACCAGACCGGCTTCACGGCCTCGGACATTGACGCGGCGCAAAAATCGGGGGCAATCCGCATGGGGATAATCCTGCTCAGCCACCTTGATCTTGGACCTTTTGGCACGAATGATGTAGCGTATGGCGTCTTCACGCGATATGACGTCAATGCCCTTATGCAGGCGTTTTCGCTGGGAGGCAGTGGGGACGCAATCCGATCGGCGTTCCCCATACCCCCACTTGGAACCTGCAACGTCCTGTCAGGGACGATCACGAGGGAGAACGACCTGTTTGGCACGCCCGTGGATCGGACCCCCTTCCAGTTCTTGAACGCTGGGCCAACCATCAATCTCAATGGGCCTGCGAAAACGTTCCCACTGCAGGCCCCGGGCTATCAATTCTCGGCGAACAGCTATGTCTTCATCCCGGGCGATTATTCGGTGGACAACGGGACCGGTTCGCCAGCAGTTGGTCCGTTCAAGGCGGCTATGAAATTGCGTCCGATGCTGACCTGGACCAACATGGCGGATGTGACCGCTCCTGACCGCACGCAGGATCTCACCGTCACCTGGAGTGGCGGAGCCTCGGATCAGGAGTTTGCGACGATCGCCGGATTGTCGGAGGCCAACAACCGCGTCACCTCGGGCTTTCTCTGCACGGAGAAGGTTGCGGCGGGCAAGTTCACCGTGCCCTCCTGGGTACTTTCGAACCTCCCCAAATCAGGCGTGTTCGCGCTGGATGCTACGACGAATGTGCCGGGCGGAATCGTCGGAGTGGGAACAGCCTCTTTCCCAAGCGCCGGACGCTTCACGGCGAACGGATTGGATTTTGGCGCCTTGATGTACGAACAGACCAAGACTAGTTTGCTGTTGTTCCAGTAGTCGCAAAAAGTGGCGCCCTGCGGAATAAAGTGTGTTGCAGTCATCCTGTAACTAGGCGTATCGAAAACGCCGTTCAGGGAGTTTCAAAACTTTGATCCGCATCACTCGCACGAAGCTGCTGCTCGCTTTGTTGAACTTTGCTCTTTGGGCCGATATTCCGACGGCGTCCATCACCGGAACTGTCACCGATTCGACCGGTGGCGTGTTGGCCGGCGCTACCGTGACCGTCCGCAATCTCGAGACGAAGATCGCAACATCCACGACAGCCAACGCGGCCGGCGCCTACCGCCTGATCGGGCTACGGGCCGGCTCCTACGAGGTCACCGCGTCATGTCCGCAGTTTTCGACCGTGCTTCGCCAGGGCATCATCCTACGTGTCGGGGATGAGGTCCGCATCGATCTGACGCTCCCCCCGGGCGAAACCCGGGAGTCGGTGATCGTAAAGGAAACCACGCCGCTCACGCAACTCGAGACTGCAACCGCATCGACCGTGGTGAACGAGCGATCAATTAAGGACCTTCCGACGGACGGCCGCCAATTGCAGAACCTCGCGCTCATTGTCCCAGGTGTGAGCGCAGGTTGGAACGTGTCGACCGCCGCCAACCGCTACGGTAAGGCTCGTGAGAACACCGAAGGCGCGTTCACCGTCAACGGCGCGAGAAGCCGTTCCAACAACTATCTGCTCGACGGCATGCCCATGAACGTGCAGCAATACAACGTGATCAACTTCGAGCCATCAAACGAGGCCGTGAGCCAGTTCGCGGTGCTGAGCGAACTGTCTGCCGCCGAGTTCGGCCACACCATGGGCGGCCAGATCAACATCGTCACGCGCGCCGGATCGAGTCACTTTCATGGCTCGGCGTATGAATTCTTTCGCAACAACGTCCTCAACGCCAACACCACCTTCAACAACAGCGCGGGCCTGCCGCGCGGCGTCGTCCGGCACAATCAGTTCGGCGGAAGCGTCGGCGGTCCGATCTGGAAACAGAAACATTTCTTCTTCCTCAATACCGAACTGCTGCGCAATCAGGAAGGCTCCGAGACGCACACCTCATTCGTGCCGGCGGCAGACCAAAGCCGAGGATTGATTTCGTATGTAGACGCTTCCGGCCGGCCGCAATCCCTCGATCTCGCATCGCGCATCACGCCCATTAGCGCGAAACTGCTGCAGTTGTACCCCGCCCCGAATGCCGCAGCCTCGCTCGCCGGAGGCAACTACGTCGCCGCCCTCGCCATCGCGCTGAACGATTATCAGTACCACTTGCGCACCGACCATCACCTCTCGGAACGGGATGTCGTGACCGTGCGAACCTCGTGGAACCTGAACGACCAGATCTATGTCGTCGACCGCTTCGGCGGCCCTTATATTCCGGGATTCACTCTGCCGAACCCCGAACGCACCACCAACGGCACGCTCGGCTACCTCCACACGTTCTCCCCCGCCGTGGTGAATCAGGCGCGCATTGGCGTGAACCGGTACGGCAACGATCTCGCCAACGGAGATCCTCGCAACGCCTCCGAATTCGGCCTCCCCAACGGATCGAACGCAAACGGCATTCCCTCGATCTCGTTTTCCGCCGGCGGCCTCGCCGACCTGGGCGGACTTTCCTGGTACAACCGCATTCAGAACGAGACCACCGTTTTTGCCTCGGATATCGTGAACCTCATGCGCGGCTCGCATGCGTTCAAATTCGGCGGCGATTTCAGCCGTCATCATTTCAATACACGCGGCGCCGGCAATCAGCGGGGAACCATCTCCTTCGATGGCTCGCGCAACACGCTGATTCCGAAACTGCCCGCCAATGGACTCGCCGACGTCATCGCGGACCTCGAACTGGGCCTGCCGTATCAGGCGAGCATCACCACCGGCCAGTTTGGCCGCGGATTCCGGCAGAGCACGTTCGCTCTCTTCGCCCAGGATTCCTGGCGGCTCAACCGGCGGCTCTCCATCGAATACGGCGTGCGCTACGACTACAGCGCGCCCTATTCCGAGGTCAACAACAAGCTGTCGAATTTTGTGCCGGGCCAGGGGGTGGTCACGCCTGCGAGCTTGTACCGCCCCGACCGCAACAACTTCGCGCCGCGCCTCGGCTTCTCGTACGATCTGTCCGGCAACGGCCGCACGGTTGTGCGTGGCGGGCTTGGTTTGCTCTACGAAACACATCTGCAGGCGAGCACGGTCCAGCAGATTGAGAACAACGCGCCGTTTTCTGCAAGCGCGAGCACCAACGCGCCAACGCCATTCCCCAGCACGGTATCGGGACCCGCGCAAACGCTGGTGGATCTGCTGAAGTCCGCCAGCCCATCGCGTTCGCTCGCCGCCGTGCCGCTCGATCTGCGGAATCCCTACAGCCTGCAGTACAGCTTCGACATCCAGCATGCCCTGAACGAAAGCTGGGTCGTGGAAGCCGCCTATCGCGCGACGCATGGAGTGCACCTGCCAGTGAACTTCAACATCAATCAGGTTCCACTGGGATTGCTGACCTCCGCTCAAAGGACTCAGATTGCCTCCGCACCGGTGATCGCAGCTTTTCGTCCTTTCCCGGAATTCAATTCGATCAGCCTCTTTGCAAACGTGGCGTCGTCCACCTATCACGCCATGCAACTGAAATTAGAACGCCGTTTTCGTTCAGGACTGAATCTACTGATGGGCTACACGTGGTCCAAGTCGATCGATGACGCGACGGACTTCGGCTCCGGCGACCCGAGCGAGCATGTGCTAAACAGCTACAACCGGCGGTTGCAGCGCGCCGTTTCGAGCTTCGATATTCCCAGCAGGTTCACGGCGTCTTTTAACTACGCGATCCCGGCAGCTGTAGCGTTCTTGAAGCCTGTATTCAATGGCTGGAGGGTAAACGGCAACATCACCGTGCAATCCGGTCAGCCCTTTACGCCTTACACCAGCCAGTTCGACCCCTATACAGGAGAGAGCTTCAACCGCCTGAACGTAATCGGCGATCCGAGCGCGGGCGTGCTGCCGGGCCACGCCTACAACCCTGCGGCATTCGCACTGCCGGCGTTGGGGACCTTCGGCAACAGCGGCCGCAACATCATTCGCGGAGACGGCTTCCGCACGGCGGATCTCTCGCTCTTCCGCGACCTGAAGCTCCCCCGTGAGGCAATGAACCTGCAGTTCCGCCTCGAAGCGACGAACTCGCTGAACCAGGTGAACTACCAGGGTCCGGTGACGAACCAGTCCACCAGTGCGGGAGCGTTTGTGGCGACTGCGGTTCCGCGCACCGTGCAGTTGGGGTTGAAGTTCAGTTTTTAGTATGCAAAGGAAGGAATTCCGAAGCGCGGCGTGTATTACGAACTCCAGGACGCAGCCAAACAAAATCGACTGTCGCGGCGGAGCCGCGCGCCCCTCACGCGTAGCAACACCTCCTCCGAGCCGCTTATCCGTCAGCGTCTGCCAAGCCAGGTCTTTGAACCTTCTTGAACAGCGAACTGGGTGTCGCGCTGCAACGAGAACTGCGAGAGCAGATTCTCCCCTCCTGTAACACCCGTGCTGAAATGCCATGGATTGGTCAACATTTGGGTCGGCGAAGGGGAGAAAATGAGCAAATTGGTCATCACTCCGCTCCGGCATTTAGGGTGGCGCGACTATGGCGCAGTTGGCTTCCAACTCAGGCTGACCCAATGTCTCTTGGCAGTTGCTTTATCGTCCGCAACCAGAATTCGGAAGGCCATTTGACCATTCGGCCCGAATGGCCCGTATCCTGCCTCCACCGGTGCGCCCTTCGGTTTCCGCGTCAGTCCCTTGGGTTCTTTGGTTTCCGGCCAATCGGAGGATATGGCAATAGAGAAGCTCCCGGCCTTTTCGTTGGTGGGAGCAATATTGTTGCAGTGAGCGCGGAACGTCGATTCCGGCAACGCAGCCGGTCCCGATTTCACGTACAGTGCGTTGTTCCAAAATACAAATTCCCGTTTGCCCTTGACAGGCAGATCAAACTCCAAATGCAGAGAACCTTCAGGCTCACCTCCGAACGGCTGGACTCTCCCAAGCCTCATGATTTGGTAGCCATCCATCGGCGGTGGCGGCCTTGAATCAGAAGGCGCGAGAGAATTCACCAATTCGTCGCTCCCGCCAGCCTCTCGCAGGGCGCGGGCCGTTGATTCGTTGTTAGGTATGTCAACCCCACCTCTGGCGAGAACCTCCTTGTGAACGCCGGCGGGAGAGAATCCCCAACTGAAGAGAGCCTTCACATCCTCAAATGTCATCGGGGCCAGCGCTTCAGAACGGCATTTTTCACAAACCCGTAGACAGGCAAGTAAGAGGCTAGGGATCTGCTCAGGTGGATGTTTGCCGGCAATTGCGGCCTTAGTGATTCTCCCGAGTTCGTCGCTTCCTGCCGTAAAGGCAATCCCTTTGGTCAATACCGCCGAGGTCCACAATGAGATCGGAAACTCCTTCGCGAACTCCGGTTCGCTCAACGATTCCACGATTCGATCCAAGGTGATGCGTTCACCCTGCGACATCACTGGGATCGAGAGAAGCAGGATCGATATGCCGGCCCGCGAGAGTCGGCTCATTTATTTTTTCCCGCTGCTTTCTTTAGATCCTCGAGTCCCAATCTGCGCCTTTTTTCTTCTAGCGTTTCCCTTTTTCCGTTCACCTCACTCTCGGTTGGCTGCTGCGGTAGGGGAGCGGTTTCTGGCTTGGGTGGAGGAGGCGGCGTCAGAGACGGCGGCGGAGGCGGCTTCGTAGGAACCGTAGGAATGATCATAACCTCAACAGCTGAACCGCCATCTTCGCGCACCGAGTATGTGCCGAGCTTATTCCCGTACGGAGTCTCGAAGCTGACAGCCGTTCCTGGCTTCAGAGGCATCGAGTTGACGCCCTTCACATTTCTTGACGGTCCATCGTCCAGCTTCTCCATGAGAGCGGAGGAATTCACGGCGCGGTACGCCACTTGATCACCGGTCGACGTGACGATGAGACCGGCAGCGTCACTACCCTTGAGATCCACTTTCTCCACGCTCACCTGCCCCCTCTCCACTCTAAAAGAAAGATCTAGCATTGTTCCACGGTTGGGATGCATCCAGACAAGCGTATGAGTGCCATCACTCCACTCGGAACGATACTCCTTCTCCCCCAATACCGCGGGCTTTCCATCGACCACCAGCTGTCCCAGGAAAGGCTCCAGTTTGATCCGGAACCTTGTCGGCAGGATTTCCCACTCCAGATTGAGCTGCTTCGTTTCCGGGTCAGAGGCGCTGATTGAGAACCTGTGCGCTTGTTCCCTGAATCCTCGCCTAAGCGCATGAACGTCATACTCGCCCGGCGTCAACCCAGTCGCTAGCTTCTCTGTCACGTCTTGCCCCTGCTGATCCAAGACCTTGTACCTCACCGACTCGGCCCCGGGTATTGAAACCTTGACGCGGCGTTCCAACCGCGGTCGCTCATCGGGACGCGCACCTCTAAAAGGATTGATTGCGACGAAGACTACGACAGAAATCGCGAGTCCGAGGGCTAACGCAGATAGCCATCGATTGTGAAGAATCCTTTCCTTCAGCGCCGAAATCAGCGAAGGCTTCTGGACTACAACATCGACTTCGCGATGCCTACCTTCAGATTCCTCTAGGTGAGCAACCTGCGGCTTCGCAGGTCTCATTTCCTCGGGCAAGCCAGCGAGTGGGTCAATAGCAACCGGGTCGAGGGTTGGTACGTCGAAAAGATCGGTCACGGAACCGGCTGGGCTCTCCAGGAGTGGTTGTTCTAGCGATTTCTGCACAATCCGGAATAACTCGGTTGTCGTTGGCGAAACGCCCTGTTCACCCTGTAATCGCCTACTGATCTCATCATTCAATGCAAGCAATCCCGGGTCGGATACATCGAGTTTGAGACCTTCCTCGAGGCACCGCAGGGCCAGGTCGAAGTTTTGATGCGCCAGCGCCTCGCGGCCTCGTAGAGCCAGATCCTCCACCTCCGCCGTTCTCGCGGGACCAACCTGGGACATAATGGCCAGCAATCCCTTATGTCCCGGTCTCGCGCGAAGCCCCTCTTGCGCCAACAAGCACGTCCGTTCCGGATTGGAATGGACCTCGATCGTAGCCAACTGAAACGCCGCGTAGGCAAACTCGGATGAAGCCGTTTGATCCTTGGGCTCGAGCTGAAACGCCCTGCGAAGGTCGTCTATGGCGCGATTCCAATCCTTCGATTCCCTGGCCGCGCGCCCCTGCTTGAGAAGTTGAGCGGCCTCAGCCAGGTGCTTGCGCCGCTCAACCACACGGTGCTCGAGTGCCTTGAGTATCGGTTCACCCTTCGCCTCAGTAGGGTAGTTCTGGATCGCAGCCTCGGCCCTATCGCATTCTGAAATGCCCAGGTAGAACTCGACCTCCGCAGTCAGCGCGGTCCGCCGTCTCTCGGCGCGTTGACTATCTGCCAAATCTTGCACAATCCGCAATTCCGCCGGACCCTCCATCAGCCCGGAATCCGCCTTCACCACGGTTGCCCACAGGGTTGCGGCCTCATCGTGCCGCTTCTCAGCCGCAAGCGCCTTCGCTTTCGCCACCAACCGATTGACGGTGTTCTGTTTCGTTAGAGCTGCCGCTAAGAGTTCCTTGAAAAGTTCCACCTCGGAAAACTGTTTGGTCGCATCCCGCAGTTGGTTCACGCGATCATCGAGGCGTTGCGTTTCCCCGGGCACACGGGCGACTCGAGCGATCGCATCGAACAGTGCAGCCTGCCGCCGGTCTTCGATTTCGATACTGAGAGCTTGGAACTCGGCACTGTTGGGTTCGTCCTCGAGAACCATCTTGCAGGCATTTTTTGCCGGCGAAAACTCACCCCGGTCAAGAGCCGCGTGGGCGTAAGTCCGCGCCTTGGTCCGAAACTCGACCTTTTCTCTGACCTCTTTCGCAAAATCACGGTACAACTTGGATTTTTCCCCGTCGCTTCCAAGTTCCCCGTCGATCTCCAAAACCTGTTCAGCATTGGATAAGGCTGTTTGGAGATCCCACCGCTCCTTGGCTGAGCGTGCGGACTGGAAGAGCGTTTCCTGTAATTCTCTACCGCGCTTGACTGTTACAGTCACCCGGTCGATCTGAGTTAGAGTTCGTAACGCCTCTGGATCGACTTCGTCCAACGCCAGCACCTGCGCCAACTCTGATCTGGCCGCAGCGTAGTCTTTCTTGGATACAAAATATTCGGCGTTCTTCTTCAGCAAGCGAATGCTATGTGCCTTGGCCCCGCGCTCGATCTGATCCTGCAGAGCGCGCGCCTCGACATTGGCTTTGTCAGCCGCGAACACCGAGGCGACTCTTTCTCTCGCCTTTTCAAAGTTGTCGAACTTCAGTAGTTGTTCGGCATCTGCTAGGTCAGCGGCGACGCGCTTCGCCAAAATCGCGCTACCAACATCTTCCTTCAGCAAACGCGATTCATCGTCCTCGTATCCTTCGGCATCGAGTCCAGCAAGAACATCTTGTGCAAGCTCGAATTGCTTTGCCTGGAGGAACTCGCGGGCGGCTTGCTTGGCCTTCTTGTACTTCTCGGGATCGAAACACGTAATCGGCGCACCCCGCTTGGCTTGATCCAGCACCTCGAGAACTTTCTGCATTGACTCGAAGCGGTCGCCTGGTTTCTTCGCCATCATCTTGTGCGCGATCTGACTGATCACTTTTGGAATGCCGGCTTGCACCTTTGATGCAATCGGGGGAACATCCTCCCTGATCTTGCGCATGACCATTTCGCCGTTGTCGCCGTGAAATGCGCGCACTCCCGTTAGGATTTCGTAGAATACAGCCCCCAGAGAAAACTGATCCGACAGCGCGGAGTACTTGCCTTCGAACACCTCGGGCGCCGCGTAGGAATATGTGACGTATTCGCTGCTCGGCTGCGTACCGATCAGTTGGGCGATGCCGAAGTCAATGATCTTGACCTTGTTGTACTTGAGCAGGAAGATGTTGCCGGGCTTCAAGTCCCGATGAACGATATTTCGGTCGTGAGCGTCCCTCAAACCGTCGGCAACCTGTTCCACGATTTTGACCGCAGTGTCTTTATCCAGGCGTTGGGTTGCACGCAGCTCACTGTCTAGTGTCTTGCCCTGCAGCAGCTCCATAACCAGGAATGGTTTCCGAACTCCGTAGGGTTCCTCGAGAATTCCGGAATCAAGCAGCGTCACAATGTTCGGATGAGTAAAGCCCATCAGAATCCGAATTTCACTTTCGAATCGTGAGACCTCTGCATTTTGAGGAGTCCCTGAAATGGTCTTGAGGGCGACCTTGCGGCCAAAATGAGTCGGCGTGGTGTCTTGGGCGAGGTATACGGTGCCCATTCCGCCTTTGCCAAGCTCTTCTAGAAGCTCGTACTTGCCGGCAACCATTCGAGGGGTGAAATTGGATGCGGAACTCATGGGAATCAAGCCTTCCAAATAAGTACTTGGCAGATCCAAGGTAAGCGTAGGAATGAGTATACCAACGGAGGTAGGCTTATAGTGTGGTTGCTTACGTCGAAGCAATCGGTGGAACCGTGCGGCCAGGAGTGCGCCTCAAAGTGGATCTAGGCCAGACAATTGATGTCGGCCACTCCGCAGATGAGGCTCTCGGCGTCGACCCCGCCTTGCGTGCGCGACATTTCAGATGCCGACTGGACACCGATGGGCTGCTAGTCGAGCAGTTGGGCGAAGCGATCTCATGGGTGAATGGTACCCGCTTGGGACGCGCCCTCTGTAAGACCGGAGATTGGATTCAGGCCGGCACGACCATGTTCCGGGTCATGCTATATGCTCCCTATTCGGCGGAAGCGTTGGAGTCGCCGTTGGAGATGCTGATCTGCTCGCTAGTGGGCGAAGCCGAGTATCTCTACGCGATGTTCGATATAGCCGACTGCGGAAACATCGACGACTTCCTCCCGCAGTGGCGTGAGAACGCGTTGCTACTCACAGAGTCGCCGCAGGTGTACCTATGCTCTATGCGCACGATGGCAGAGGGGATTCGCCCGCTGGTTCAGTCCGGCTTGGGAGAGCGGTATGGAATCTGGATCCGGCACGAGGGCCAGAACTTGACGACCCACACAATGCGATATCTGAACTCGAAGCGTTGGATTCCGTTCTACCAACCGTCTGTGTTGCTCGCCTTCAGGAAGGGCCTGCAACAGTGCACTTGGGCAAGGTTTCTGGGACCGATTGCATGGATTGGCATACGGGTTGAAGGACAAATAGTCAAGATCGGCAGAAATCCTCACGCACCCTAACTCTGCCGCGTGAAATCGGCGGTTGCCCCATCGAAATATCGCGCTACTGCACGTGGTCGCCTTTCGAACAGGCCCTCTTTGTCGCTTACATCACCCGGATAGGTAAAATCGACTGAAAACTTGCCATCTTTAACAAAGAAACAGAGAATTCGCCATTCCTGTTGTGCCGGCTCAGCCATCCACACCTTCCAGAGCTCGTAGATCAGGTTTCGGATAGACTGGGGGCAAAAGCGAAAATGGACACGTGCACCGGGCGTTTCCTGGTACAGAAGATCGGCGGACACAACCCCTTCTTCGACTTCGCAATAGATAAGAATTGGTCCAGAGGGTGAGTCCGTTGAGCGAACCGCCTCTAGTCCAATCGACTGAAAAAGCTCTTCGATCCGAGTGTTCATAGAATCAATATTAACCGCCAGCCTGATTGATGAAATCAACCTTCATCTCCGCCCCATCAACTGAGTAGCGGACGTCTAGCGAGCTTGGCCGCAAGGACCCTTCAGGATAGGTTGGTCTAATATCAACTCTTACTGGCTTTCCCTGCTCCAAATAGCTTTCCCAAAGTGCCTCGAGCCTCCGGTAAGGTCCTTGATTGAAGCTCCCATCTTGCGCGAAGTGATTGAAATCATCAGTGGGGCCATCGAAGACGCGACCAATCCAGTGACCACCATGATCGGTTGATAGTCGATCATCGCCGCCAGCCAGACGCTGTGCTTTTAAGTTGCGGCCTTGGTCCGGATTCGAACTCAGTTCTCCCGAAATTCTCGAAACCCGCCCCTGTTCGTCGAACTCGAAAGTATACCCATTGCGGACTTCTGGCGTTCTGATCTTGGTGATCGAACTACCTTCTTCGGCAGCCCCTTCCGGTGATCCCGGCTCTCGGCCCACAAGGGCCTCAGATTCCGCAGTCTCAGTCGTCGCCGCCCGCGTGGCGACACTTGCTTCCTCGACCGCAACCGCACTGCCCTCACAGATCAACTTCAATGCGCGAATGGCGCTCCGTACGGCATACACGGTCATCCCCAGCTTCGCCGCCCATTTCCCCGCGACTTGCCCAATCTCGCCCGGGGTCTCGGCGCTCTGAACCTCTCCCTTGAATTCCTGCCACTGCTCCGAAGTCAGACCGGCGAGCTTGGTATAGACCAAGTCGCCGCCCTCTTTGGCGAGAGCGGCTATCTTTCCTGGATTGGAGAGAACGTCCCCAGCCGAATCTGCGAGGCTCGCCGCGTTCTGCCAAGCCTTTTCAGGATTGTCGTAAACCCATTTGGCTCCCGCGCCTCCGGCTTCGGCGACATCCACGACGGTTTCCACCGTACCCTTCGCAGCATCATAGACCGCACCGCTCGCGCCACGCGCGACTCCGAATAAAAGCGCGCCACCTAGATCATCCGACTTGTCGAGCTGATTTTGCAGCGTGTCGGCCGCCTCTGTGACCCGCTTCTCTCCCCAACCCGTTCCGGCCGACACCTTCCCCTTCACATAGGCATAGCCAGCCGCGAGTTTGGCCCAGAAACCAGAAGAATCAGCCACGCTGCTTCTCCTGATCAATCGTCATGTACGCTGCGATGTAGTCGATCCGGTCGGCCGCGCTCTTGGACCGGTCCTGCAACGCCGGTTCAAGCCAGGGAGCACGCACATGCAACTCTTCCCCGTAAACCATTAGCGCAACCGCAAGTATGTAGACATCTCCCTCGTCGGGAAGCGCATTTTCATCCGCTATTTCCCAAGCACGCGAGCACAGTCGATCCAAGTCCGCCGGCGACCGTTGCACCAGCAGTTCAGGAAAGTACAACCGAAGGGCCTCGGCCACACGCTTCCGTACGGTGAGACTCGCCGAGTCTCGCAATGCCGCGATGTGCTCTGGTCGAAGGTGCAACAAAAAGACTAGCCGAACCTTTCATATACGGGGCGGCTGCCCTCGCCGATTTCCCATAGCGCATGGATCTCGATCCGTTTCTGCTCTAAGGGATGCCAGGGCAGGTGGAACAGCAGCGCCAAGTCGGGACCCGCTCTAGGTGCAACGAGGAACTCCGTGAGCCCATCTGCGAAGTCCTGGATCGCCAGCCGGTGTGAAGCCGGCAGAAACGCCTGCGGCACTGCTGGGTCGAAGTAGCGAAAGTACCCGACTTCCCCATCAGGCAACTTCGCCATCAATGACCGCCGCAAGCGAGCCCTTACGGCGGCGAAATCCAATTCGGATGCCAGGAATGAGGCCCACCCGCGCCCCCAACTCGCGCGGATCAGCAATTCCAGAGCGGGCGAGTCCTTGGGGAGCGATACAAGATACGGCGCTGCATCCGCCATGCGCGCCCGCGTTTCGCCGTCGAACAAGGACAACCGATGGCACTTGGATTCGTCTAGTAGCGGAAGAATCCTCCCATCCCGAGCCGCATCGAAGATCCCATAGAAATTGCCCCGAACCATTCGCATCCAGGAAACCAGTTCGCCAATCGGCGACCTGCAATCCCCCGCATGCGCCGCCGGGTGCGCACAAACCAAAATCTGGAACGGACCGCATGACAGAGTATCGCCGGAAACCAGCGTCTCAAATGGACCCGCCTCCCTGCCGCCAAGCTTCACGCCTGCAGCACCAAAAAGGCTGACGCCGGCATCGGTGGCCATCAATTTTCCGGCTTCTGCTTGAATCGCCAAATCCAGCAGCGGCAGATCGATATCCGGATCCGAACCAAAGCGGCATACATCTCCCGGCTCAAGCCAAATCGACTTTCCAATCATGCCCGCACCCTCAATGACCTCGAGAAACATGTGCATACTGCCGGTCACTCCGCCGCCGGACCATGGATCACAATCGCTGCTCTTCGCGCCGCCGCAATCTTGACGCACGGCGCATGACTTTTGCCGATCCACACCGTGGAAAAACCGCTCGCAATTTTTCCGCCATGGGCCGTGGAGTCCGCGAGGCGCGCGGCATCGTTGCCGCCGATCTTCACTGTCGATTCACCGTCGTTGATAATGTCCGGGGGGCCGATGCAGAGGGCTTTGTCTGTCTTCCGCGCGATGGGCATGAAGCCAGCGAGGACATTCATCTGGCCGGTGATAATCGGGCCGCCGCCTTTAGGACAAGCGACCACGTCGCTGATACGGGCCACCCACGGCGCTACGCCGCAATCTTCGAGAGAATCGGTACTCAGGTCCGCAGAACCTTCTTCCGGGGCCTTGGGTTTTGAAAAGGGGGATGGTAAGTTGGGACGCACAATTGAGAACGGACCAGCCAACTCTCCCGTTTGTTCCATCGCATTCCAAACTGGCAGCAATTCGGGCGGCAGGAATCTCCCTGCAAGGGCAGACAAGGATCCACCCAAGTCGCCGCAGAGGAGAGGCGCCGCGACGCTGGCAGCGAAGCGGGCATCCGGCGGCAATACGGACATCACGGCCCCGATGGGATCGCCCCGCAGCAAACTCGTGGCGGCCGAGAGCGCCGTCTGTTCATCCGGAGGAAGGAATGAACCCAACATCTCTATTCCTAAGGAACCAGAAAGTCCACCCGCTGCGAGCGTCACCGCGCACTGACTGAGCCGCACAGCGCCCTTCTGAAGATCTCCGCCGGCGGCGTCATTGGCCGCGCCAAACGCGTCGAGAGTCTGGCTCCACTGCGGGTCTAGCAATTGAGTGAGAACAGCCAGTTTCCCATCCATGTCCGGATCATGAACCATCACTGTCAATGAACGCGCGACAGCAGTTGCGGGCGGCTCGGGTTTGGCTGAGGCCCAAGCCTCGGCCTGGTTCGCCCAATGCTCGACCGACCGTCCAGCGAATGATCGAATGATCGATTCAGGTAATAGCATAGGTCCCCGCGTGACGACGGTTCGCGGCAGCAACGAACAATTCCAGGGCGCGGGCAGCGTTGTGAGGCGATCTCTCGAGTAGCTTGTCCAACGCCTCGCTATGGGAAAAACACTGGGCAACAGAGTAGACAACGAGCGAAGCCGCGCTCGAGAGGCCAAGAACCCTCCCTCGTTCGATTTGGGCGTTCGCCTGATCGTTGCCCACGGTAGACCACTTCGCCACTTCCATGTCCAACGGCATCGAAGTGTCGATTCCTGCTTCAACCTCGGCCTCAGTCGGAAGTCTCGCTGGAAGCTGAGGTCCGATATCGATCGATGTATTGGCGAGTCCCTCGGGTCCTTTAGTCCATCGCTCGATTCGACGGGGAAAGCTCGACTCGACAAGAAACTCCTCAACTGGGCCCATCCAACCGGAGCATTCCTCAACATCTGGAAGGTTTCGCAGCGCCACGCGCAACCAACGCGGGTCGTAAAACCGCGAGACCCTATCCTTGGTCTTCGAAATGCAAAACTCTCGAATAGATGCAAAAGAGTATGGAGACCGAAAGAACGCAATACGCCCGTGCCCCCAACCCCTGCGTACGATGTAGCCGATTAACGCTAGGTTCGAGGTGACGTGGAGCAGCCATGGCTCCCCCCCGACTTCGCTGAATCGTATGAAACTCTCAGCTATTGGCTGGCCCGGATCCCTGCCGCTTTCCACGCGCCGCTTCCATTCGGTATCGTCCGCAACGTTGACCATCGCAAACAGATCGGAGATGCGATTCAAAGTGTAGGCCACCTCATCGAGCGGCGTCTCTGGGCGCACTCCGATTGGCGCGTCTAACAGCGTGGGGCGAAAGATCGACTCGCCGGCAAGAAGCCAGTCTCCGCCTCTCGCTGTCAGATGATGCCGTGCGCATCTATCTCCTGCGAGCGCGACGGTGTTTCCATCCACACCCCAAACCTCGAGTCCCTTCTCCGCCCGACAAGCAAGAAAATGAATCTTTCCCAACGACGGATCGTCCGGTACTGAGAACTCAACACCCGCACCGCTCCCGATGCGGCAGTCGTCTCCGAGGCGGAGCCTTCGTGACTTGCCCGCATATTTTCCATTCGCGAGTTCGAGAAGCATCGGTTCGGACTCCTCTAGCAGTTGATCTTGACTAAGGTTCCCTTGATCGTGATATTTCCACCCGAATCAATCGTGATCGAACCGCCACCGCAACTGATCTTGATTTCTTCTGATGCCTCCAACACGATCTTCGGCGCGCTCAACGCGATCTGGTTACCAGCATTAACAGTGTGCTTCTTTCCAACGTTTATCACCTGGGCCACGCCAACCGTGACCATCCGCAAGCCACCGACAGTCAGTTCCTGAGCCGCGCCGACATTGATCATCTCGTTGATGCCCACCGACTGCGTCCGTGTCATCTGCACAGTCAGGATCTCATTGCTTCCAACTGTGGTCTCCCGGTTATTGCCTATCGTAATGGACTCGTTTGCAGCCACCTGCTCCGTCCGGTTGGCGCCGATATGGACTCGTTCGTTGGCAACTACCTCTTCGGTCCGGTTGTTGCCGATTGTGATCTTCTCGTCAACAACAACTTTCTCTGTTCTGCAGTTTCGGATTTCAATCGTTTCGTTGTTCTCGACAACCGTGCTCATATCCTTTTGAGCATGGATTGTGATCCCCTCGTCCGCGTTGGTGTCATCGATGGAAATCTCGTTGTAGCCCATGCCTCCGATAGAGCGCGACTTGAAACCCATCTTCACGTCCCCGGCTCGCAGTGCATAAGGAGGCGTCATGTCCGCGTTATAGACACGTCCGGTAATGATTGGGCGGTCGGGATCTCCTTCGAGAAAATCGACAATTACTTCCTGCCCGACCCGCGGGATTGAGATGGCGCCCCAGTTTCTTCCCGCCCAGGGCTGAGAGACTCGCACCCAACACGAGTCGGTCCCGTCTTTGCGGCCATACCGGTCCCAATAGAAATGAAGCTTGACGCGGGAGTGTTCCTCGGTATAGGGCTTATCCATTTCGAGACCAACCACGAGCGCAGTTTGGGACCCAGGGACGACCGGCCGCGGCGTCCACTGCGGCTTGCGATATGTCAACGCCTCCGGGATCGCCGAAAACGTATTTTCATATCTGAACACTCCATTGTCCGCTGCCACTATGTACGAATCATCAGTCGCAAAATGTCGTACTCGGGTCAAGGTATATTTGTCATTGTTCAACCCGGTGGATTGATGTCTGCTGAGGTCGAAGGAAGTGCCCGCTTGCATATCACGGCAATCACTCGTTCCGGTAAACACTGTTTGCATGGCGAGTTCAGCTTCGAAACGGAAACTGGCATAGCGTTCGCCTTCCTTCGCCGTCTTGTACTTGCCTGGGTAGTCGAAGTGTTGAGGCGAAGGCTTCTCCCCAGCGTCCACTATTAAGTCAGCCCGCGGATTCAAGTAATTGTAATCGTTCAACGCGAATTTCTTGGTGTGTGCGACGCTTCGGCGCTCGAGCGTAGCGATCACGTCCTCTTTGAGCATCGAGGTTTGCCGTGGATCAAATTCAATAGCGGTGGCGCGGCACGGTTTGATGGATCCACGCGTGTCGGCCAAGACCAAAGTAGCTTTGTCATCGCTATGCCGAAAGAAGTAGTAAACACCTTCGGCCTCCAGGAGACGAGACACATACGCTAGATCGCTTTCTCGATACTGGACGCAATACTCCCGTTCCGGGTAGTCCCGCGATGTCTTCCATTCGTGATTGAGAGTCGAATAGCGCGAGAAAACCTGTCGGACGATCCCGGGAACGCTAGCTTCTTGCCAGATCCGGCAATCGGTATTTAAAGAAAGGAACCAAAGTTCATGACTTGCATCGAATTCATAAATCAGAAAGCGCTTCGTTTTGCCGGCCAAGCGGACTGCCCGGACGACTCCGTGGAAATAACGCTCGGACCAGTCGTGCATGTGCATCGTAACCCGGATTCCAGTCTGCAACAGCGAATCCGCATCGACATTGGAAACTTGACAGAGCACCCTGCATCGCATCATGTAAGGTTCGGAGATGGCTTCAACAAATTCGAATTCCTCCAACAGGAAGGTGTTGGGCGGGAATATGGTCTCGATTCGCATCGGACGGCCGGCCTGGCTGAATTGCATGTTAGGCTGCATCATCATCTCCACGACTACCGATTTCGAAAGAACAAGAACACAATTAGAATCAGGGAAATGCCGACGCCAAGGCAAGCAACGAGCGCCAAAATCTTCAAGGCAGAAACTTCTGCTTCGAGCATGCCTATTCGCTTGACCAATTTGGCGTTGGAAGCAGAGGCTGGGGATTTGGGTGTGGCGCCCTTTCGGCCGACCTGTGCATCAGCCGGAGGTTCGGCTTGGTTCTTTCGCTTCTGTTCTACAAACAGATCGTACGGATCTGGCCCAATGGGCGGGGCGGGAAATGGCTGTCTGGGAATATGGGATTCAGGCTTCTGCCCCCGCATGACCGTAGCTGGCGTAACACTGGGTCTGAATAGCTTCGCAACCTCATCGGTCCGAGGCGGCGGCAGTGAGGGTTTTACGCCCGGTTCAGGAAACTGGAAGTTGTCTATCGCCTTGTCGACTGTATCGGCAGTGACTTGGGATTCGGGGGTCGATGCATTGTGCAGCCAGTCGGAAAAACTTACAAAATCCGGGATCACTTTAGTGATGACATACAATTGCGCGCGTTCCTTTTGAACGTCAAGCAAACCGCGCGAAATAGCCTTTTGCTTGCTCATCAAGGCGCGCAATTGGGGCTCGACCACACCAGGCACCAAATGAACGAAGACTGACTCTTTTGAGTTCTCGTCCACGGCGTGGTAGGTTATGCCACCGTAATCCGTGATCTTTTCGATTAGACGATATGATCCAAGCCGCTGCACTTCCAATTCCTCCGTCCAGCAGGCACGTTCCCTTCAATTTCGAATTCCCATTATTATAGCCCTCGGGTGCGATTGTGTGCCGGGGGTTACACAACCGACATACTCCCCAAGTTCGTTTGGTGCTGCGGCGACATCATGAGAAGAAGAGCTAGACGTCCTATATGAACCATTGGCGTGTAGATGGTCTTGCTCAATCCAGGGTGTTGCCAAGACGAGGATTCGGCCCCATGATGACCGCACAACAGTTTTGGATGTTCGCAACTGTTGGATCGAAGCCTCAAAGATCAGCACTTTGCCTTAACCATCAATGCGATTTTCAGGCGTGCCCCGATGTGCCTGAGTGCCGACATTGTTGCCTTCTTTCCCCGCTACCCGCAAGTCGAAACGGATGACCATCCATGATGCTCCAAAACGCCCTTCCACTACACGCCAGTCGATTCCATCGCTACGTCGGTCACCGGCAATTGATCGAGCCAGACGGGCATCCGAATCGAACCATTCCGAAATGTGCCGAAGAGTCTTAGGACAGGTTTGTCTCGCCGCGGCGCCAACACACGCATAGAGATGTGGTGCTTGTGGACATCCAACCAGCAGCATCAGCGCTGCCTGACTTCTTCCATCACCTTCCTGTTGTGCCTGAAATCGCCCGGGGCCCAATTTCAAAATCGACCAAATCGCGGAGCGGTAGAGTCACTCCGCTTCGCTTCCGGTCTCGGCCCCGCAGCCCGCTCCGTCATTGTAAGAAGCGAGGGACACATTGTGAAACAGTGCGCCCAAGGAATCGCCGTCCACAATCTGGCGATATTTCTTTTTCCCTTCTTTTCAACTCCTTCCAGCCACTCGCCACTCCGGCCATTTGGACCTGCCCGTTACTGTGACGGCAACTGGAGGCCCCACGCCCCAGCCCGAAATCGACGAGAACAGCAACAAGAAAGGTAGTGTCTACGACCATGTCCGCAGCAACGAACAAGAGCCATCCGACGGATTCCAATTCGTTCTTCCATCCGGGCCCCTGCTATGCGGCCCTCACTCCTGACCAGATCGCCAAAGCCAAAAAAATCTGGCAGGCCCGCGAGAACGCCCGCAACTCCACTGGACCCCTCACCGAGGAAGGCAAACGCATCGCCGCGCAAAACGCCCGCAAACACGGATATGCCGGCGCTACCTTCGTCCTCGACGAAGAGGACAAAGAGGCCTACGCCATGCACCTCGACGCATATTTCCAGTCCCTCAACCCCAGCAATCAGATCGAGTGCGACTACGTCCGCCGCGCTGCCAACGCACAGTGGCGCTACGACCGTCTCACCAACATCGAGACCGGACTCCTCGATCTCGAAGTCTCTCTCCAGGGCCCCAACGTCGACGGCCGCCTCGCAAACATCGAACTTCGCCATTACCTCGCCATCGGCTTCATGGAACGCGTCAAAGCCGACAACGCCCTCGAACTCTGCCGCCGGTATCTCTCCGCCGCCGCACGGGATGGCGACCGCGCGATCAAAATGTTCTATCTCATCAAAGCAGAGCGCCTCCGCGACGAATCCACCACCCGAGACCGCCGAGGAAGTCGCTAAGGCGGCAGGCAAGCCCGCAAAACCAGGGACGCCAAACGAACCAACCCCGATCACTGCAAACCCGGCTATCCAGCAGCCCAAACCGACCGCCCGGACCTGAAATCAAGAGCGTGAACCACCCCAAATATGGCTTAGAAAACGTCGAAATTCCCGCGAATCCAAACGCTTGAACGCAAACTCCGTCTACGCGGCGGCTCTAGCCGATCATCGCCTGCGCGCCGGAGACGATCTGGCCGAGGTGATCCTCGCTTACGAAACTCTCCGCGTATAGCTTGCAGATGTTTTCCGTACCCGACGGGCGCGCGGCGAACCAACCGTTTGCGGTCGCGACCTTCAGTCCACCAATCGCCGCGCTGTTGCCGGGCGCGTTGATCATCTTGGCCGTAATGGCGTCGCCGGCGAGTTCGGTCGCCGCGACGGAATCGGGCGTGAGCTTCGTGAGGCGATCCTTCTGTTCGGGAGTCGCGGACGCGTCGATGCGCGTGTAGAACGACCGGCCGTGCTGGGCGGCGAGGCGTTCGTAGTGTTCGCCGGGATGCTTGCCGGTCTTCGCCGTAATTTCCGCGGCGAGCAGGCCGAGAATGAGGCCGTCCTTATCGGTAGTCCAGACACGGCCGTTGCGGCGCAGGAAACTCGCTCCCGCGCTCTCTTCGCCGCCAAAGCAGACAGACCCGTCGTAAAGGCCCGGCGCAAACCACTTGAACCCCACCGGAACCTCCATCAACTTTCGCTGATGCGACGCCACCACCCGGTCGATCAGCGCGCTCGACACCAGCGTCTTGCCGACAGCCGCGTTCGCGCTCCACTCGGGCCGGTGCGCGAGCAAATAGTCGATCGCGACGGCGAGATAGTGGTTCGGATTCATCAGCCCGTGCGGAGTCACAATGCCGTGGCGATCCGCGTCAGGATCGGCGCCAAACGAAATATCGAACGAATCCTTCAAGCTGACAAGGCTCGCCATCGCGTAAGGGCTCGAGCAATCCATGCGGATCTTGCCGTCGTGATCGACGGTCATGAAGGCGAACGTGGCGTCCTGTTTGTCGTTGACGATCGCGAGATTCAAGCCGTAGAGTTCCGCAATCGGCGCCCAGTAAGGCAGCGAGGCCCCGCCCAGCGGATCCACGCCAATTTTGAGGCTGCGGATCACGTCCATGTCAATGACACTTTCCAGATCGCGAACGTACGGCGTCACAAGATCGAGCGCATGCGTGGTCGCGGCGCGGTACGCTTGCGTAACGTCGATGCGGCGAACGTCTTTATTGCCGTTGCGCAGGAACTCGTTGGCGCGCGCCTGCACCCAGCCGGTAATATCGGTGTCCGCCGGACCGCCATTGGGCGGGTTGTACTTGAAACCGCCATCGCTCGGCGGATTGTGCGACGGAGTAATGACGATGCCGTCGGCAACCAGTCCTCGGGTGCGGCCCTCGTTATACGTGAGGATCGCGTGCGAAATGACCGGCGTCGGCGTCAGGCCGTCGTTCTGATGGATGACGACTTCGACGTTATGAGCGGCCAGCACCTCGAGCGCCGTGCGCTCCGCCGCGGCCGAGGCGCCATGCGAATCCTTGCCGAGGTACAGCGGCCCGTTGATCCCAGCGCCCGCGCGATACTCGCAGATCGCCTGCGTGATCGCGAGAATGTGGGATTCCGTGAACGTCCCGTCGAAAGGAGTCCCGCGATGGCCGCTGGTTCCAAAGCTCACCATCTGCGCCGGATTGCCATTGTCCGGCTTCTGCGAATAATAGGCGGCCTCGAGAGCCGCGGGATGGATCAGCAGCGAGGCTGGCGCGGGCTTTCCCGCCAAAGCGTTGAGTGCCATGCTTAAGACAGTTTAGAACGGACGCGCTCGCTCATGACCTTGCCATCGATTCGCTTGCCGGCAAGCTTGGACTTGGCCGCATTCATGACCTGTCCCATCTGCTTCAGCGATGTGATGCCGGTTTCAGCCATCGCGGCCGCGATCGCCGCGTCGATATCCTCGTCAGTCGCGCTCGCGGGCAGGTAACTTTCAATGATCTTCAACTCCGCTTCTTCTTTTTGCGCCAGTTCTTCGCGATCTCCCTTGCGGAACATCTCGATGGAATCGCGGCGCTGTTTGACCAGCGTGTTGAGCACCTGCATCTCGGCGGCGTCGTCCAGCGGCTTCATCGAGTCGATCTGGTGTTTCTGGAGCGCAGCCTTGATCATGCGAATCGCGCCGAGGCGCGCTTCCTCTTTGGCTTTCATCGCCGCGACCATGTCTTTCTGGATTTGTTCGAGAACTGGCATACCTGTTTGCTATTCTAAGATTTATCCACTCCATATGTATATGAAGACGCAACGTCTGTCGACGCATGGCCCCTCCTCTACCCAAACCGGCATCCCGGAGCAGAAGGTGGTTCGAGCCTAAATGAAGATTCTGGTTGCAGAACCGATGGCTCCGGCCGCTGTCGAAATGTTGAAGGCGCAAGCCGGTTGGGATGTCGTGGTGTCCGATCCGAAGAGCTATGCGCCGCACCTTGCCGATTGCGATGCGTTGCTTGTGCGTAGCGCGGTGAAGGTGAACAAAGAGGTGCTCGCGAAGGCGCCAAAGTTGAGCGTCATCGGCCGCGCGGGCGTCGGTGTGGATAACGTCGATCTCGATGCCGCGACTGAGGCTGGCGTGCTCGTGATGAATACGCCGGGCGGCAACGCAGTATCGGTGGCGGAACATACGCTCGGCCTGATGCTGGCCATGGCTCGTTCGATTCCGCAAGCGAACGCTTCGACCAAGTCGGGCAAGTGGGAAAAGAAAAAGTTTCTGGGCAACGAACTGCGCGGCAAAACGCTGGGCATTCTGGGCCTTGGCTCGATCGGCCGCGAAGTGGCGCGGCGCGCGCGTAGTTTTGAAATGCGAATCGTCGCCTTCGACCCGTACGTGAATCCGCAGACCGCGAAAGACCTCGGCATCGAACTCGCACCGTTGATCAAGGTCTACGGCCAGAGCGATTACATTTCGATGCACGTCGCGTTGACGCCCGAAACGCAGGGCATGATCAACGATTCGTCGATCGGCATGATGAAGGACGGCGTGCGCATCGTCAATTGTGCTCGCGGCGAGTTGATCGACTGCGCGGCGCGGGCGCGGGGAGTCGAAAGCGGCAAGGTGGGGGGGGCGGCTCCCGATGTGTTCCAAATGGCACCTCCGGCCGCGCGCGAACCGCTGCTGGCTCTCGAGAACGTCATCGCAACGCCGCACATTGGCGGATCGACGGAAGAAGCGCAGGAAATCGTAGGAATCCGCATCGTCGAACAGTTGATCGAATACTTGCGC
>JACXTT010000505.1_pt1 | contig 66117 bp, 62 predicted proteins | sample 9270951 | NCBI WGS metagenome assembly JACXTT01 (sample SAMN15532306, study PRJNA645909) | rock metagenome | isolation source: weathered quartz diorite | place: Puerto Rico | collected 2017-06-21 | reverse complement strand
AACGCGAAAAAAAATATGCAGGACGCGATAGAGCAGGAGTTGGATAAAAAATAAAGAATGTTGTAAGGTTGATTATGTTGTTACGACAAAACAAGAAACAACAATTTATTAAAAACCAAAACCATGAAAACCAACAAAAACCATTACAACTTTAAATCGATCTTTTCGGGTATGCTTATTGCTTTAGCCGTTACCACAACTTGTTTAACTGCTTCTGCTCAAAGCAAAATGTCGGCCGATACGTCAAAAATATCCAAAGACAAAATGAAAATGGACAAGATGAAGATGGATAAAGAAAAGATGAAAATGAAGATGGATAAAAAGATGGACAAGATGAAAATGAAAAAAGACAGCACCAAAAAGATGTAGTTTTTTGTTTTTTATTTACGAGAGGGGGAGATGTTCCCCCTTTTTTTGTTTAAGCCAACTACATTATTAAAACTAACTTTACTGAGCGCCGTTGTTATTAAATAAAAGTATAAGGACTATGGAAAAGCACATTGTAAAGGTTTTACAAACCAACATGGTTACGCACAACGTAAAGCATTTTGTAGTTGAAAAACCTGCCGGATACACTTTTGTATCGGGCCAGGCTACGGATGTATCCATCAATAAACCTGGGTTGGAGAACGAACTGAGGCCGTTTACTTTTACCTCGCTAAACGAGTGGCAAAACCTGGAGTTTACCATTAAAATTTATACCGATCATGACGGGGTTACTCATAAACTGCTTGATGTGAATGCGGGAGATGAACTCATCGTTCATGAAGTGTTTGGCACTATAGCGTTTAATAAACCGGGTTTATTTATCGCAGGTGGGGCAGGGGTGACGCCTTTTGTCTCAATTTTACGCCACCTGGGTGCACAGGGCCAATTACATGGTAATACTTTGCTATTTGCCAATCATACCGAAGCCGACATCATTTTAAAAGATGAACTGACTGCCATGCTTGGCGATAAACTGGTCAATATCATTAAAAACCCGGCAACACCTGGTGCCAAATCCCGAACCATTGATAAGCAGTTGCTTTCGGGGTATGTAAATGATGGGGTAGCTAACTACTATATATGCGGGCCCGACGCATTTACCGCCGCTATGATAGACTATTTAAAAGCCCTCGGTGTAGATGAGGATAAATTAGTTTATGAGCACTAACAAGCCGTATAGTATTCCTCTTTTTCGGTAGTATGGATACGGATAACACCAGATAAGGCCAGGTTAACTAATATCCGCTGTGCACCGCGGCGGTTCATTTTTAACAGGGTACAATACTCTTTGACGTTGATACGTTGATTAGTTTCGAGATATTCAAGCAATGCTTTTTCTTTTGATGAGTATTCTATCAGCACGCCCTCATCCTGCACCGATCGCTTTAACACATCCACCACTATTTTACTGGCCAGCACGCTTTTGTCTTTAACGCGGATGTATACCCACCACTTACCATCTTCTGCAAGGGCGTAGTGCGGCTTTTCGGGGCTGGGCTTTATTTCGACAACCAAAACCAGTTTATCATCTACATAAACTTCTTCAAAAACAGGCTCCAGGGCTGGCCGGGCAAACAAATGCGCGGCGCGGGTTATCATGTAGCGTTCCTCATCTTCGGACTTTACACCCTTTATCGTACCGTCATCATAAACACCGATGAGCAATTTTCCCCCCTTATTATTAGCGAAGGATACCATGGTTCGGGCTATCTTTTCGCAACTGGTTATAGTTTTTTTAAAATCCAGGGTAACACTTTCTCCTTCAAATATCAGCTTCTTAATGTTCATCATAGCGCTCCTCTGTTTAACTGTTTACGGAATACGGTTGATATTTTTGCATCCAACGGTCGGGTGTGGTTAATGCGGTAAAGCCAAACTGTGCGTATAGTCCATGCGCGTCGGCTGTGGCTAAGCTCCACCTGCGTAAACCTTGCAGGTCGGGGTGCTCAACAATGGTCTGCATTAACCATTTTGATAAACCTTGTTTGCGGTATTGTTCTATAATAAAAACATCGGCCAGGTAAGCAAATGTTGCCTGGTCGGTAATTACCCTGGCAAAGCCAATTTGTTTTTGTTGGTGATAAACGCCGAAACACATGGCACCCGCAATGGCGCGGCGCAACCTTTCGGCAGGTATGCCTTTAGCCCAGTACGATTCCTGGTCGAGATAATTGTAGATAAGGTCGAAGTCGAGTAAGTCTTTATCGGTTGATATCAGGAAGCCTTTTGCGGCAAAATGGCTATCGTTAACTACTACGGAAGACATGATATTAAATTACTATTGCTAAGTTAACCATACTGCCTAATACCAAGGCACAGTTGCACCAAACAACTTATTAACAAATCAACTTTAACCAACAATTAGTAGGCAATGGTTTGTTTTTCGTCGGTATACAAATTGCGCACATACACCTCGTTAATGATGGATACACAATGCTGGCCGTTTTTATCATACATCTCGATGGGGAAGGATTTAACGAATTTGCCCACCGTATTTAAAATATGTTCGGCCTCAGCAATTTCTTTCTCGCTGATGCTTACTTTAAAATACAGGTTAGTGCGCCCCGGTTTTAAATATTGTATTTGTGCCGATTTTAGCCAAACCCGTACTTTAAAGCCCCGGCGTTGCAGTACCTGGTCAAACAGCAGTGCGTAAAACGGATCGGCTGCAGCAAAAATGGTACCGCCAAAAATGGAATGGTTGTAGTTTTTGTTTAGAAAACTCTTGCTCACCCTGACCTCGGCCGAAGTAAAGCCTTTCCCGAATTTGCGTACCCAAATGCGCTGGCATAACAATGGCGGATAGAAACGCATCGCCCACTTCAAAACTCCCTCAGATACGATCATTTATTTATATGCAGATGAGATTATGTGCAAATATGCAAATTAGTAATGTGCTGATGCGCAAATTGTTTTTATTTGCATTATTAACTACGCCGGTAATAATGAAAAAAACAGCACTCATTTTTTTGATGGCACTCGTATGCCAGGTCTGTAAGTCGCAGCCCATCCAGGCAGACAGTATCAAAAAATATTTGACGATGAATACTGATGTTTTTACCGGCGTTAAGAATTTATTACCGAAAGCTATAATTGAAGGTGTAACAAAAGATGGGTTTAAATACTATATGTGGCCGTCTTATTCAGACGAGGGGAAATATATATCTATTGTGATTAAATGTCCGGAACTTAGATGTATTGATAAAAATGCGCCTATTGATTACCTATTCATCAATAAAAAAACAAGCCATGGCTATCACTGCCTGTCGGCTAATTGCAAGGGCGAATTTGTATCTGTTTACAAGGGGTTTATTGGCATTGAGCCGGGTATGCTAAACCAGTTTTGCGAAGCCCGTATAAAAAGTATAATACTTACCGCTGCCACATCAATAGCCGAAATAGGCTTAACAGATGACCAGGCCCAACTCTTTAAAAATCAAATAACCTGGATCAAATATTACTGGGATAATAAGAATAAGATCAATAAGCTCACCGGTTGGTAATGTTACCGTTTTAAAAAGCAATTTTCCAGATCATTACATTTTTATCGTCGCTAACCGAGGCCAGTTTGCGCCCCTCGTCAAACCAGGCCAGTTTATTGATGGATAGCCTATGGATAGGGTAACCCTTGTCGCGACTAATGTTTTTGTACAACTTAAAATCATCAGATCCCCATATCTTAATGCTTTTATCCATACTGGCAGTGGCAAAATAGGGTTCGGTAGGATGGAAGGCAATATGGTTAACCGCGAACAGGTGCGCAGGGATGTTTTTAAGCTCGGCGTAAGTAACGCTGTCCCATATTTTAACCTGTGCATCGCGCGATCCTGATACCAGATAACTGCCATCGGGTGAATAGGCTAATGTAAATACCGACATGCTATGCCCGGGTACAACCTTGATCAGACTATAATCCTCGGCATCGTAAACCCTGATCATGTTATCGCGGCAGCCGAACGCTATTTGTTTTTCGTCGGGCGACACGGCTATTGCCCTGATGGTATCGGCAGATACTTTAATACTATGTAAAAATGAAAGGTCGTTGAGGTTCCAGATGGAAACGTTTCCATCCTCTGATGCGACCAATAACTCGTTTTTGCTTTTGAGCGACTTGATATCGAATATCGGTTTTAGATGGTGCTTTAACGATGGCTGTAAAGCTTGTTCAAGAAAATCAAAAGCCAAAACCTCGCCGCTGCGTAAACCGGTAAACAACAAAGGAAAGTCAACAGTGCCGTGTATGGCATAAACAGATGCCCGTACCGGGAACATTACTTTGATAAACGAATTGGTGTTTAAGCTCCACTCAACCAAACCTTTATCATTACCGCCGGTAAACAAGATACCCGGCTTTTGCGAAAGCTCCAGCGTGAAGATAGGGTTGCTATGCCCGGTTAGTTCGGCTATTTTTTCGACGTTCATTAGTTAAGGTATTGGGTTACTAAGTTATTGGTTATTGAGTTAGTAGGTTATTATGTTACTAAGTTATTGAGTTAGTAGCTTATTGGTTAACATTAACATCATACAGTAACCTAATAACAAAATAACTCAGCAACTATCTGCTAAGCCAATAATCCCACGCCGCTTTGGCTATGCGGGCCATAACGTCCTCACGGGTGGGCAGGTCGGTTATAGCGTTATTTACAAATATGGCTATGGCCAGGTGCTTACCGTTGGGCAAAGTGATGATACCCACATCGTTCGTGGCAGCCGTAACGCCATGTTCATCGGTGCCGGAACGGCCTGTTTTATGTGCCACAATTGTTCCTGCTGGCAGCAAACCTTTAATTTGTTTTGGTCCGGTACTTGTAGCCTGCATAATTTTCCACAGGTAGGCATGGCTTTCGCCCGATAAAAAATTGGACTTATTAGCAATATCCAGCAGGCGCACCATTTCGAACGGCATTGTCCAGTTGGTAAACTGTACATCCCAGCCTTGCGCCATTTGATATTCGGACGCTTTTACGGCTATTTGCTTTACGCCGAAGCTGTGCATGTAGTTTTCGACGTGTGCAGGGCCGCCAATTTCTTTAAGCAAAATATCGCAGGCGTTGTTATCGCTGAGCGATACCATATAGCTTAAAAGCTCCGCGATGCTAATCTCAATATTTCCTTCCGGGAATTTATCGCGCAAGGGACTGTAGGTATCGGGTTTAAGATCATCTTTGCTGACATGTATTTTCTGGTCGATGGTAAACTGCCCTTCGTCAATATCATGCAGCACCGTTATGGCAATGGGGAATTTCATCACGCTCTGCATTGGTAAATGCAGGCGTCCGTTGTAAGACACGGTGTCGCGTGTCTCAATGTTCATCATGCACACGCCTACGGTACCTTTAGCATCCTGCGCGATAGTGGCAATTACGTTGCGTAAAGAGTCTGCCTGTTGGGCATGAAGAAGTGAAGTTGGCAGATAAGTCGCAAATAAGAATAAAAAACAAATACGAAGTTTCATACCATTCACTTTCTACAGCCATTCACAATTCACCACTCACTATTTATGCCTTGCCTCTAAGTTTTTAGCGATGGTTTCGAGGTTTAAATTCTTCTCGCGCAGTAAAACCAGCAGGTGGAATACCAGGTCGCTGGCTTCGCTGATCAGGTCGGTCTCAGTTTCGGCAAGGGCGGCTATAACGGTTTCAACACCTTCTTCGCCAACTTTTTGTGCTATTTTGTTTAAACCTTTATCGCGCAATTTGTTAACGTACGATCCTTCTTTCGGATTAGCATACCTGTCGTTAATAATATTTTGCAGTTCAAATATAAAGTTGTGGTTGTATTGGGTATTAAAGCAGCTACGGGAGCCCGTGTGGCAGGTTGGGCCGTCGGCTTTAACTTTAATTAAAAGGGTATCGTTATCGCAATCGAGCGCGATGCTTTTTACGTGCAAAAAGTTATTGCTGGTTTCCCCTTTGGTCCACAAGCGGTTTTTTGAGCGCGAAAAAAACGTCACGATTTTCTCGCTAACGGTTTTATCGTAGGCTTCCTGGTTCATATAGCCCAGCATCAGCACCTCAAGCGTTTGCTCATCCTGTATTACCACAGGTACTAAACCGTCGGTTTTATTATAGTCGATGTTCATATTTTTTAAATAAGGAACACGGGAAACATCATGCTATATTGTAATAGCTTTTAATTTTCGTGATCCATTTATGATAGTTTTCTGATTGATCGCCAGCTTCGAAATGCTCGGCATACCGGTCGCATGTTTCAATACAATCCTCCACTATTGATTTGTCAGAATTAAAAACAATCAGTTTTTCTTCTTTTTTGGGCTTAAATTTTTCTAATATAAAGTAAGCGGCCAAAAAGTTAATATAATATTGTCCTTCAGCAAGGCATCCCGTGAGTTCTGATAACTTATTTTCAATAGCATATTGATCAGCTATAAAATTAAGTCTTTTATAACATTTATGGTCAATTACAGAGTTATCAAATGGTCTTAAATTTAATAAGTATGCGTTTTTACAGACAACAATAAAGCTGTCTCTGCTAATTGGGCCATTCCAACTAACTTCATTGCTAAAAATTTTTTTAAGCGTTTGCCACATTGCTAACAGTTCTTACCTCAATGCCTTTGCTCCTTAGTACATCCTTCAAATCGGGTATCAATATCTCACCATAGTGAAACACCGAGGCCGCCAAAGCAGCGTCAACATTGGCCTCTTCAAATACACCTACAAAATGCTGAACAGAGCCTGCGCCACCCGAAGCGATAACCGGGATATGCACGGCATCGTTTATGGTTTTCAAAAAACCGCAATCAAAACCGGCTTTAGTACCGTCATGGTCCATCGATGTGAGCAGTATTTCACCCGCGCCGCGGCTTTCAGCTTCCAGTATCCAGTTAAAAGTTTCTTTTTCTGTTGCGATGCGGCCACCATTTAAATGCACAATGTTTTTGCCATTGTTGTTCCGTGTATCAACAGCTATAACAACAAACTGTACCCCGAATGCCTTGGCCAGTTCATCAATTAAAGCCGGGTTACGCACCGCAGCTGAATTAATGGATATTTTATCGGCACCGGCATTTAAAAGCGCGTCAGCATCAGCAATTTCGTTAATACCGCCACCAATGGTAAAAGGGATATTGATATTTCGGGCTACAGCCTTAACAAGCTCGACCATGGTTTTACGACGCTCGTGCGTGGCAGTAATATCCAAAAACACCAATTCATCGGCACCCTGATTAGAGTAGTTCCAGGCCAGTTCAACGGGGTCGCCTGCGTCGCGCAGGTCGACAAAGTTTACGCCCTTTACGGTGCGCCCGTCCTTAACGTCGAGGCAAGGGATGATACGCTTGGCGAGCCCCCCCCGCCCCCTAAAGGGGGAGCCCACTTGTAAGGCGGCTTGTTCTGATTGCTTTATATTTTGATTGATCTTTTCCAAGACGTTTTCTAAGTTGTTGAATATTTCTTCGTTTTTGAACCTGATTACCTTTAACCCTAAACTTTCTAAATATAATTGCCTTTCGATATCATTCTGTAAAACCTCTGGCAAATCGTGAATTGAACCATCAACCTCGATCACCAATCCCGCTGAGTGACAATAAAAATCGGCGATGTATGTACTAATTGGGTGTTGTCGTCGGAATTTCGTTCCAAATATATTGCCCTTGCTTAAATGTCCCCACAATATTATTTCTGCATGTGTGGGTTGATTTCTTAATGCTTTTGCATTTTGAATGATCAAGCCATTTGCGGCAAGTAACATTTTGTTTCTCATCGTCACGCTAATCAAGAGTTCCCCCTTTAGGGGGCGGAGGGGGCTATTAGATAGACATGAGTGATTCTAAATTCCAATTTTTAACGTCCTCAATGCTGATGCGGTTTTCGTAAATGGCTTTGCCAACTACAACCGATTCTACTTTTATCCTTGACAACTCTTCAACATCTTTCATCGAACTTACCCCACCCGAAGCGATCAGTTTAATGAACGGCGAATGGTCAAGCAGTTTTTCGTATAACTCAATGCCTGCGCCGCCTAACTTGCCATCTTTGTTGATGTCGGTACACAAAAAGCGGAAAAAGCCCAGCGAAAGGCATTTGCTCACATAGTCCATTAATTTAATGGGTGAGCTTTCCATCCAGCCTGAATATTTGATCACCTCGTCCAACACGTCGATGGCTACGACAACCCTGTCCGAGCATTTTGAGCTTCCGCAGATGGATTTGCTTAACTCGGGTAAAAAGGTGGGATTAGTAATGGCTTGTGTGCCAACGATAACGCGGTGTATGCCGGCGTCAATCAATTCCTGCACTTTATCGATGCTGCGTACACCGCCGCCGTACTGCACTTTCATGTCGGTTTTGCGGATGACATCAAAAAGATATTTTTGGTTGCTAAAGTCGTTTTTAGCTCCGTTAAGGTCAATTACGTGAATGTATTGGGTACCTTGCGACTGGTACTTCTCGATCATTTCTTCGAGTGTAACATCGTATTGGGTTACCTGTTCGTAGTCGCCTTCACGCAGCCGGACTACTTTTTTATTCAAGATATCAATGGCGGGGATTATGTACATTGTTATTTAATTAAAGGTTGGCAAAGTTAGTTAAAAGTTTCTCGCCAAAAGCACCCGACTTTTCGGGGTGAAATTGCACGCCATAAAAATTGTCTTTATGGATGGATGCCGAAAATGTTAAACTATAAGTTGTTGATGCCAGGTTATATTGGGCATTGTATTCGATAAAATAAGAGTGCACAAAATAAAAATGCGAACCTTGCGGGATATCCTTAAAAAGCGGGTTCTCCTTGTCGGGATAAACGCGGTTCCAGCCGGTATGGGGTACTTTATATTCGGTGCTATCGGCAAATCTTAAGGTCTTCACCGGGATAATATCCAAAAGGTTAGAGTCGCCTTCTTCCGAGTAGGCCGTTAACAACTGCATTCCCACACAAATACCCAGTGTTGGTTTTTTTAGCGCTTTAATTTTAGGGACCAGGCCGGTACTTGTCAACTTGTCCATTGCCGCGCCTGCGTGGCCAACGCCAGGAATAATATAGCGGTCGTACTGCTCAAAATCGGCTTCGGTACGGATCATACCATACGGGATGCCCAGCCTGTCTAAAGCTGAGGTTAACGAAAATATATTGCCGGCGCCGTAATAAACTATACCTATCATTTGTTTTTGGATAAAAGATTAAGGAGCAAGGAACAAAGATCGATACCTTCCTATATGATGTCTTTGTTCTTTAAATCTTTGCTCTTTGTTCCTAAAGAACTCCCTTTGTACTCGGTAAAACCATATTGTTCACATCGCGCTTAACGGCCATTTTAATGGCTTTGGCGAACGCTTTGAATATGGCTTCAATTTTATGATGCTCGTTTTGACCTTCGGCTTTGATGTTGAGGTTGCATTTTGCGGCGTCGCTAAATGATTTGAAGAAATGGTAAAACATCTCTGTAGGCATTTCGCCTATCTTCTCGCGTTTAAATTCGGCATCCCAAACCAGCCAGTTGCGTCCGCCAAAATCGAGCGCCACCTGCGCCAGGCAATCGTCCATCGGCAAACAAAAACCATAACGTTCAATACCACGTTTGTTGCCTAAAGCTGTTAAAAATGCTTCACCTAAGGCAATGCCCGTGTCTTCAATAGTATGGTGTTCGTCGATATGCAGGTCGCCTTGCGCGTCAATTTCGAGGTCAATGCTACCGTGCCGCGCTATCTGATCCAACATGTGATCAAAAAAGTGCAAGCCTGTCATTACTTTGGCATCGCCTTTTCCGTCGAGGTTTAGCTTGATAAAAATATCGGTCTCTTTGGTTTCGCGGCGGTGTACGGTAACACGTTCGCCCAATTTTAAAAACTCGTATATGTTTTTCCAATCCGGTGTTTCCAAAGCTACAACGCCGGTTAGGTCAGCTTTTTGCTGTTCTGTAAATTCGCTGGTGCCTAAACCGGGGTTGTTATTTAACCAAATGGCCTTGCCGCCTAAGTTTTTGGCCAGTAGTACATCATTCATCCTGTCGCCGATAACGAATGAACCGGCCAGGTCATACACTTCTTTATCAAAGTATTTAGCCAATAATGCTGTACCCGGTTTGCGGGTAGGGGCGTTATCCCTGGCAAAGGTGCGATCGATCACAATTTCACTAAAGGCAACACCTTCGCTTTTTAAGGTTTTGAGGATGAAATTTTGCACCGGCCAGAAAGTATCTTCGGGGAACGACGATGTGCCCAAACCGTCCTGGTTACTTACCATTACCAGCTCAAAATCAAACTCCGACGCTATTTTGGGGAGGTATTGCAGGGCTTGTGGGTAAAAGTCCAGCTTTTCGAACGAGTCGATCTGTTCGTCGGCAGGCTCTTTGATCAGCGTGCCGTCGCGGTCAATAAATAATATGCGTTTTAATTTGTTCACGGGGATACTAAATTAAGCTTTTAATTTCAGGGTTTCGAGTTGTTCTATCAATACCTCATTTTCGTCTGGAGTGCCTACGGTTACGCGTAAACAACCTTCACAAAGTTCCACTTTTGAGCGATCACGAACAATGATGCCCTGACCAACCAGGTGATTGTAAATGCCTTTTGCATCGGTGGTTTTTACCAGAATAAAGTTGGCATCGCTCGGGTAAATGTCCAACACAAAGTCAAGATCCTTTAAGGCTAAAACCAATCTGTCGCGCTCAAGCAGTGTTTGTTTTATCCAGTGGTTTACCTGGTCAACATTTTGCAAGGCCTTTAAAACCAGTTGCTGGGTGGCCTCGTTAATGTTATAAGGTGGTTTTACGCGGTTCATCACTTCGATTATCTCTTCGCTGGCAAAGGCCATACCCAGACGCAAACCGGCCAGTCCCCAGGCTTTTGAGAGGGTTTGTAAAACAACCAGGTTACCGTACTCGGTCAGCTCCTGTATAAATGTTTTTTGGCGACTGTAGTTGATATAGGCCTCATCCACCACTACAATGCCGTTAAAGTTGGCCAACAGTGTTTCTATATCAGCACGGTCGATAGAATTACCGGTAGGGTTGTTTGGCGAGCAGATGAAGATCATTTTGGTACGTTCATCTATCGCTTCGGCAATACCTTCCAGGTTTAGCTGGTAATCTGCCGTAAGGTGGACTTTTTTTGCCTCAACATCATTAATATTTGCCGACACCTGGTACATACCATAAGTTGGTGGTACCAATATCACATTATCAACACCGGGGTTACAAAAGCTGCGGAACAGGATATCGATAGCCTCATCGCTGCCATTGCCTAAAAAAATGTTGCGTACGGGTACACCTTTAATTTCGCTTAACCGCTTTTTAACGTTGTATTGCAATGGATCTGGGTAGCGGTTGTATTGCTCATCCAGCGGCGAACCGAACGCGTTTTCGTTGGCATCAAGGTATACGCTTGCCTCACCCTGAAACTCGTCGCGTGCGGAAGAGTAGGGAGTGAGCGTCTTTATATTATTTCTAAGTATGTCGTTTATGTTAAACATGATTTGTCTTTTTTTCGGTTGTCATTGCGAGCGGTAGCGTGGCAATCTTTGTGGACATTCACGCCATGCAAGTCGCCGATTTTTCTCAGGGATTGCTTTCCCGAAACAAGTTCGGGACAGGCGGTGCCCCCGCAATGACAAGTTGTATTATTTATTCTTTTCCATTCTCACACTAACCGCGTTTTTATGGGCATTAAGCCCCTCCAATTCGGCTAAAATTTCTACGCTTGGCCCGATGTTTTTGATACCATCGGGCGTGATATGCTGAAAAGTGATCTTTTTAACAAACGAGTCGACCGATACGCCCGAATATGCCCGCGCATAAGCGCTTGTTGGCAGGGTGTGGTTGGTGCCCGACGCGTAATCGCCCACACTCTCGGGCGTTAAATTTCCTAAAAATACCGAACCCGCATTTACAATATCACCGGTTATTTGCTGCCAGTTCTCTGTTGCCAGGATAAGGTGCTCGGGGGCATACAGGTTGCTAAATTGCATGGCCTGTTTCAAATCATCAACCAAAACCGCGTACGAATTAGCTATGGCCTTCCCGGCGATCTCGGCACGTGGCAATACAGGCAATTGCTTTTCCAAAGCTTTGATTGCGGCGTCAATAATCGTCTGCGATGTGGCGACCAGTATAGCCTGGCTGTCTGCACCGTGTTCGGCTTGGGCTAACAAGTCGGCGGCAATAAACTCGGGGTTTGAGGTTTCATCCGCGATCACCAACACTTCCGACGGCCCGGCAGGCATATCGATAGCGCAGGTGGTTGTTGATTGGATAATTGTTTTGGCCTTGGTTACGAACTGGTTGCCAGGGCCGAATATTTTATCAACCGACGGGATGGTTTTAGTACCATAAGCCATGGCAGCCACAGCTTGTGCGCCGCCAGCCAGGTATATCTTTTCGATCCCCAATAATTGACAAACATAGGCGATAAAGGCGTTAACCTTGCCATTTTTTTGTGGTGGCGAGCATACCACAATCTGTTTGCAACCTGCAATTTGAGCAGGTATACCCAACATTAATAAAGTGCTCGGCAATACCGCTGACCCACCCGGAATATATAAACCTACACGCTCAATTGCCCGTACCTCGCGCCAGCAAGTTACGCCCGGCATGGTCTCAATTTTATCTTCGGCTTTTAGTTGCGCGGCGTGGAATTTTTTGATGTTGTTGTAGGCCAACTGTAAGGCTGCTTTTTGGTCAGGTTGCAGGGTGGAAGCAAGTTCATCCAATTCAGCTTTATCTAAATACAACTTTTTCAGGTCAACATTATCAAACTTAACAGCATAATCCAGCAAGGCCTCGTCACCGCGTTTGCATACGTTGGCTATAATATCTTCTACAATATCGCGTATCTCGTGTGCTGGGTCAACGTTGCGTTGAACGAGGGTTTTGAGTTCGGTATTTGAAAGCTCGCTGTATTTGTAAGTCTTCATCGTTACAACTAATAACTTATTAACCAATAACCTAATAACTAAACAATGATCTTTTCAATCGGCATCACCACAATACCTTGAGCGCCCGCTTGTTTTAGTTTGCTTATTTTTTCCCAAAAGTCACGCTCGGGTATAACGGTATGTACAGCAACCCAATCCGGCTCGGCCAAAGGTACTACGGATGGGCTTTTTACGCCAGGCAATAGTTCAATAACCTTTGGCAGGTTTTCCCTGCTCACATTGAGTACCACGTACTTGGTTTCTTTAGCCCGCAGTACCGATTGTATGCGTGCGATGAGTTCTTCTATCAGGTCCTGATTTTCGATGTTTTTATTACCGATCAGGATAGCTTCGGACGACATTACATCGGCAAAAGGTTTTAGCCCATTACTTTTGAGGGTTCCGCCGGTTGAGACGATATCAAATATGGCATCGCTTAAGCCTAAGCCTGGCGATATTTCAACCGAACCCGATATCATCCGGATGTCAGACTGTATGTTATTTTCCTTTAAAAACTTGCCTAAAATAGCAGGGTAGGACGTTGCTATCGATTTCCCGCCAAGGTCGGCCAGGGTTTTAAAATCGCTGCTGTTGGGCACAGCGATCTTTAACGTGCATTTACCAAAGCCCAGGCGTTGTAAATAGTTTACATCAACCTCGGTTTCTTCGATCATGTTTTCGCCTACGATGCCCAGGTCGGCAATGCCGTCCTGCACGTACTCGGGGATATCGTCATCGCGCAAAAAGAGTATCTCCAAAGGGAAATTTGACACCGGCGATATGAGCGAGCTTTTGTAGTTATCAAAGCTGAGGCCGCAATTTTTTAGTAATTCAACAGATTTTTCGTTCAAACGGCCCGATTTCTGGATCGCTATTTTGAGTGTTTTCACAAATGTGGTATTAAGGGTAGTAAAAGTATAAACGGGTTAAAAAGTAAACATACGGATGTGCTATCGTTATTTGGTACGATGATGCAGATGCAGTTGATGTATGTTAAAACCGTTCATTTACTTGAGGTAAGTTGGCGCAAATATAGGGATATGTCTCGGAAATCAAAATAAATTCACCCGTAAAGAGAACAATATCGAATATCGAATTACAAATTTCGAATGTTGAAGGGTAGTTAACTTCATCATTCGGCGTTCAATATTCGATGTTCAACATTCAATAGATCACATCTGGTCCCGCACCTCTAACAAAAAGCTTTTAATACTTTCGAGCGAATTGATGATGCTTTGGGTATCCTTCGTTGTACCGAGGTTTTGTTTCAGGTGGTCTTTAGCGCCTTGCAGGGTATAGCCCTTATCGTTGATGAGGTTAAAAATGATCTTGAGGTTCTCAATATCCTCCGGCGTAAAGTAGCGGTTGCCTTTTTTGTTCTTTTTAGGTTGCAGAATGTCGAATTCCTTTTCGTAAAAGCGCAGCAGCGACTGGTTTACATTAAACATGGCCGATACTTCGCCCATGGTATAGTACATTTTGGTAATATCGCGTTCTTTGTAAGGCATGTGCAAATTTAAGTCTTTAACCCGAAGTCTTTAGTTTTGAAGTCAAAAAATGTTTTAGGCTAATTTGAGGCCCTGCTTACTTGGTTGCCCACTAAAACAGTTTCTGCACCTCCGCATTAAAATTAGCCTTATTGATCCCCGCAATCTTATCCAAAGCCTCAAAAAAGTTGGCGTTATCCGCTTGCTTCTTGCCGCAGCTCAACAATTCAATTACCGCCGGGAAGCCCTTTTCCTTTTCCAGTTTTTGAACGATGAGGGCAATGATCACATAATCACTGTACAACGGCGCATTGGCAGCGCCAAACTTTTTGTGGGCGTTAAAGGCTGTTAACCAATCGTGGTCACTGTCCATTAAGTTTTTAAAGTTCATTAAGATATCGGCCCAGCTATACACCCCCCAGCTGCCGCCGTATAAATAAGCACAAGCCTCATCAACCGGGCGGTTTATCACATCGGTCGATACCACATGGTGCAGGCGGCTGTGCCAAAGGTCGTGCGGGTCAAAAGCCGTCACATCGCCTACGCTTGCGCCGATGAGGTACAGGCTTTGGTTATCCTGCCAGGTGGCAATATTATCATGGCTGATGCTGTTATAATCGGCCTTATACTCAACCCCCAACAGCTGCATGGCCTGCACAAAGTTATCGCAGCAATAAATCTGCGTAGGGTAGGCCGGCGCTTTTAGCCGCTTGTCGTATTCCATGGCCTTTTTAACATAACCTGCCAGCTGATCATTATACAATGCCGAATTGGTATAAATGGTAAAATCGCCCATGGGTTTAACCTGCCAGCTTTGGGTGTTTAGCTTTAACGGACTGTTAAAATAATACCCATTGCCTTGCTTTTGGGCTATCAGCTTAAAACCGGCGCGTAAAAACGGGGCACCGGCGTCGGCCATGTAGGCCAGCTGTAAAATAAAACGGGTATTATCCAATACCGACACATTGGTCAAATAGCATTTGTAAACACCCTTTTTGCTTAAGCTTGCATCGCCCATGCCTTTCATCTCGTCCATCAACGTGGCAGTAGCCAGCAGGTTTTCTTTTAGCACAAAGGCATTATCTTTATCCGGTTTGGCCAATTGCTCCAAAAAACCATTAAGCGACGCGATCAGCATTGTCGAATCCGCCGGCAGTTTCACATATTTAGGTACTACCACCTGGCTGTAGCAGGCAATTGAAAACAGTAAAGCTAATAGGGTATAGGTGGCTTTTTTAAGCATTTCTATTGTTGAAAGGTTGTATTGTTTGAAGGTTGAAAGGTTTTGTTTGGTTGTTCCGGACCCATGGGTAAATATGGGTGTTTTAAGAGAGTATCAAGTCGCAAGTATCAGGTATCAAGTATTCTTTTTGTCTTGATACTTGATACTAATTACTTGTTACTAAAATCAGGACATCGGTATTCTTCGGTATTTTTTACAACTTTTTCTACCATATCCCGCTCAAATCAACCTAATGGCACTTTTTGCATTTTTCCTCTCAAAAAACACATCGGTATGACATCGGTGTTCTTCGGTATGGCATAGGTATACCTATGTTTTAAATTCTACTACTTCAAAAAAGACTGGTCAACTATTGACTAATGAACCGGTGAACAAAAAGCCTCGCGCTTACCCGTAAATATACGAAAAATTGGGCGGATATTGAGTACCATAAGACCGAAAAAAACTTCATATTTTATTCCGAAAGTGTCAATCACAAATGGCGACTATCTAATTATGTCATCTCGATACGAGGTACGAGTGAGAGAACTTTATCGACACGACGACTCACCACGCGGTAAAGATTACTCGTCGCTGCGCTCGCTCGAAATGACAATTAAACCTTAGACATCATCCACAAAAAATGCCCAACCTCTCAGTTGAGCATTAAATATCAAAATCATCTTTCGGACTTTCCGACTTCCGGTCTCAAGACTCCCGACTCAAACCTCCGGGCTACACCCCCAAATCCTTCATGATCCCCGCTATCTTCTCGTCCAAAGCCTTATTGGTCGCCTCGTAAGCATCCTTACTGGCCAGTTTGGTATTTACCGAGCAATAAAACTTGATCTTCGGCTCCGTACCCGACGGGCGTGCCGAAATGATGCTGCCGTCTTCGGTGATGAATTGCAGTACATCGCTTTTGGGCAGGTCTATCGGGGTGGTGGTATTGTTGTTCAGGTCGGTCTCAACGCGGTTGGCGTAATCTTTTAGGGCCACTACTTTAGCACCGGCCAGTGTTTTTGGCGGATTGCTGCGGTATTTGTCCATCATGGCTACAATTTCTTCGGCACCCGTTTTGCCCTTTTTGGTGATGGATATTAAGGTTTCCTTGTAAAAGCCGTACTCCAGGTAGGTTTCAACCAACGCTTCAAACAGACTGCTGCCTTTGTCTTTGTAAAAAGCCGTCATCTCGGCAATGAACGCGCCCGATACAATCGCATCCTTATCGCGTACAAACTCACCGATCAGGTAGCCGTAGCTTTCTTCGCCGCCACCAATAAAGGTTTCTTTGCCTTGTAATTGCGTCATCAGCTCGCCGATGTATTTAAAGCCGGTAAGTGTGTTAAAATATTTTACGCCCTTAGCTTGCGCGATAACCTCGATCAGGTTACTGGTCACAATGGTTTTAACAATATACTCTTTGCCTGTAAGCTTGCCCTTTTGCTGCCATGCGGTAAGCAGGTAGTTGATGAGCATGCTGCCGGTTTGGTTACCGTTAAGCAGCACCCACTCGCCATGCGTATCCTTTACGGCGATGCCCACACGGTCGGCATCCGGGTCGGTGGCTAACACCAGGTCGGCATCAATTTCTTTGGCTTTTTTCATGGCCAGGGTAAGGGCTTCCTTTTCCTCAGGGTTAGGGTAAACCACGGTGGGGAAGTTACCATCAGGCATAGCCTGCTCTTCAACAATGGTCACGTTTTCAAAACCAAACTGCGCCAAAGCTTTCGGCATCAGGGTAATACCCGTGCCGTGTATAGGCGAATAAACTATTTTAAGGTCTTTCTGACGTTTAATGGCATCCGGCGATACCGACAGGGTAGCTATGGCATCCAAATACAGCTTGTCAATATTTTCGCCTATCAGTTCAATATTGGCAGCAACACGTTCAAATTTAATATCGTCAACACTGCTCACTTTGGCAACTTCGGCCATTACAGCCTTGTCCTCGGGCGATACAAACTGACCGCCATCGGCCCCGTAAGCTTTATAGCCATTGTACTCCTTAGGGTTATGCGACGCCGTGAGCATCACGCCGCTTTTGCAGCCCAAATGTCGCACCGCAAAACTAAGCTCAGGCGTAGGGCGCAGGGCGTTAAAAAAGTAAACATGTATACCGTTTGCCGAAAACACATCGGCAGTAATGCCCGCGAAAACATCCGAGTTATTACGGCTATCATGCGCTATGGCCACTTTTATCTTTTCGCCGGGGTAGCTTTTCAGTAAATGATTGGCTAAGCCCTGGGTAGCCGCGCCAATGGTGTATTTATTTACCCGGTTTGAGCCGGGGCCCATGGTGCCGCGCAAGCCGCCGGTACCAAATTCAAGGTCGCGGTAAAAGGCGTCGGTTATTTCGGTAAAGGCTTTATCGTCAATCAGTTTTTGTATTTGCTGTTTAACGCCGGCATCGTAGTTGCCGCTAAGCCAGGTATTTACTTTTTGCTGAACTGCAGGTTCTAATTCGTTCATATGAGGTTTTGTTATGATCAATGGTTAATGATAACAAATATGAAAATAAATTTTACGCGGCGGTATTAAATGTTAAAAAGTTTGTGAAGGTGACTTTAAGAATTATAAGCGTGCATTTTATTTAAAGGGTGATTTCTATTGAGAAGTTGTTGCAGAAAGATGTGTCAGCGAATACGTGATGTTGAGACAAGCTTTTTTGACTTTTAACTTTTGACTTTTGATTTCAATTGGGCGTTCCCTTCGGGCCGGGCTTTCCAGGGCTCCGCTGCGCTACGGTACTGCGCACTAAACCCTTCCATCCCTAACGCAAACCAATGCACAATAACAGATCTTGATACTTGATACTTGATACTAACTACTTGATACTTGTATCTTTATTTGCATCCCGCCAAATCCCGGTTCACCTGCTCCGTCTCCGTAGTCCCCAGCTTATTGCCGAACGAATTATTAACGTATGTGATCACTTCCGCAAGCTCAACGGCTGTAAATTGTGGCTGCGCAGGCATTTTTTCGGTGTAGGCTTTACCGTTAACCGTAATGCTGGCCGATAACCCGTTTTTAATAAAGCAGGGTAGCTGCGCAAGGTTTTTACGCAAAAAAACCGAATCGCTAAGCGGCGGTATCAAAGCACCCAAGCCCTCACCATTTGCTGCATGGCAGTTTTGGCAATGGCTTTGGTAAAGCACAGCGCCTGCGGTGTAATAGCGTTTAAAAGTCAACTCATCCTCGCTTTGGCAGGAAGTGATACAGGCAACGATGACACTTACCATCGCAAAAAGCAGCATAACTATTTTAGTTTTCATTTACGATACATAAAGTTTACTCCCGGTGCCCTCATAAATCATCCATTAACCAATAACTTAATAACCCTATTCCTTTTTAAGCGTACTAATATCCGTTACCAATTGCTTCACCTGCTCCATATTGGTGCCGTCGTAGCTTCCGCGAATGCGTTTTTGCTTATCTATCAGCACAAACCAGCCCTGGTGTATAAAGCCCTGTTCGCCTTTCTGGTTTACCGCGACTAAATAACTCTTTTCGGCTATCTGGTAAATATCCTCCTTTTTACCATAAAGCAGCCACCAGCTATCACCGCCGATGCCTAATTTATCCGCGTACTTTTTTAAAGCCCCAACGGTATCGCGTTTAGGGTCAATAGTATGCGATAGTATCTTAACCCCTGGATCAGTTTTATAGGCGTTATAAACCGTCAGCATATTGCGCTGCATAATGGGGCAGATGTCGGGGCAACTGGTAAAAAAGAAGTCGGCCACGTAGATCTTCCCGTCAAGGTCCTTCTCAGTAATGGTTTTGCCGTACTGATTAACAAAGCTAAAACTGGGTATGGTATTATAAATAGTATCTACCTCAGTTTTGCCGTCAACCGTTTTCATTACGGGTTGACGGTTACCATAAATGGGCAGTTTGGCCGTATCGGCCGATTGGCAGGCGCTCAGCAAAGCAACGCCCGCAATCAGGTATATTAATTTTTTCATTTCCTTTTAATGCTGTCCAGGTAAGCTGTTGCCCGGTTGGTGGCGCTGATGTATAATGAGTCGATATGTTTTACAACGGCTTGCTGCCCGGTAAGGTACATCATAATGTCGGTATGGTTCATACCCGTATAATCAGCTTTAAAATTACTCATCCAGGTGCCCATTTTGTCGCTGGCTTCGGTTAATCCGGCGCTATAGCTGTGCAGTCTTACTGTGTCGGCTTTAGCTATTTTTGCTTGCGCGATCAGGGTATCCAGCTTCATTTTAGCGATCATCGCTTTTTCATCATCGGCCATAACCTTTTCGTGGATATCCATCACACTCATTTGCAAAGCTTTTTCCTGTTTTTTATCGTCGTTGCAAGCTATAAGGGATAGCGCCATCGCCATCCCCAAAATTATTTTTTTCATCCCCGTTAATTCAATAAGTAGTACAATTGTTTAAAGTTATACGTCACACCCAAAACTACGCGCCCGGCAGGTTGCGGGTGGTCGTCTTCGGCACCCCATGCCTTGGTTTGCAGCGCAAAGTTAAGCGTTACATTTTTGATAAACACATCCATGCCGATGCCCGACATTAAATTGTTCATCACATGCTCGCCGGTTTTAACCTCCATATACTTTTCGCCACCCGAATACTCGTAAGCCAGCTGCGCCGAAGGTATTATTTTAAAATTACTGCCGCCACCTAAACTGTAAAATACGTTTAGATAACTGGTCGTGCTGTTGGCAATGCCCTCGTGGTATTGGTTCTCGCCGTTAAACTTGTACGTTCCGCTTAAACTCATGCCTGCTTTTTTATAACCCAGCAAGTAGTTAAAGTAAACAAACCCATCGGTGCTGCCTGTGCCTGCCTGGGTTAGCGTGCTGTAACGGTCGCCCGCGAAGTTTTGGTAATCATCCTTCCCGGTAGCCAGTTTAATGCCCGCTCCCACAATAAGCCGTTGCTTTAAGGCAACCGCATCTACCTTGCGCAGCAAATGATAACCGGCAAACACATTGATATCGCCAATGCCCGCTACGGTGTTCAGGTTCCCGTTGTAGTACTCCGAGTTTGAATTGTAAGGCACCACCGCGTTGATCTCGATGCGGCGGCTCAAAAAATAGCGCGTGCGTACCTCAAGTGCCCGGTAGGTTTCGTAATCGTTCGGATTGCCGTTATGGTCGGTAACCAGACCGTTGTGATCATTGCCGGCCAGAAAAAATGGCGACCCCGGCGAAAACAGGCGCTGCGGGTGACCGTAATACCCGTTAAACGAGCGGTAGCGGTACAAAAAGCCCACGGTACTTTGGTTATCATAAGGGGTTATGCCCATAAAGCAGCCGCAAATATCGCAACCAGTGGCTTTTTTAGTGGGACAAAGTAAACCCAACGCAAATAGCGCGATGGTAAATATTTTAAAAAGAATGCTTTTTCTTTTCGATGATAAAGTCATAATAAATAGTGTAAAAGCCATAAAATGGCATAAATAATAAAACCTTGCATAGCAAGTTGCCATACAAAAAATCACTGCGCTTTACGCGATAGTATTGGATTTACACTAAAAATTTAGGGGGTTGAAAAATGGCCGCCGACGGTTGCGTTAAAGCAAAGTTAGGGTAGGGTGTAAGTATGACCGAAAGAAGTTGGGTGGTAAATACTACCCTTGCAGATTGCCCGCAAAATGCTTCCTGAAAAAGACTTTTGCTGGTTTGACGCTCCTCGTTCTTTTCTTTTTCTTCGGCTTGTTTTATCTTTTTTAACAGATAGCAACGCCCGTTACAGTGCATCCAGGGTTTATCCCGGTTTTCACAAAGGGTAGTGGCTATCGTATTTTTATTCATCTCAAACCCGGCATAGATAAACAGTTTCGAAAAATTAGCCGATAGGCTAAATACGATCAAAACGATGGCTGTAAACCGGTTCAACATGGCGGCAAAGGTAAATTTTACGGGTATATCTTCAAAGCCAATACGTGCAAATTTTATAAATGGATGCCTGCCCGCCGATTATCTCCGCGTATAAGTTATATAATCCAGTTGCGGCAGCACAAAACCTTCTTCTTTCATCAGTATCATCAGGTTGCCCCGGTGGTGTGTACCGTGATTGGTCACCTGCGTAATGATATCCACCAGGGCGGTATCAAACGTATCGCCCGCGGTATTTTTGTAATGTATTTTGCGGTCAAAACTATCCGCTTCAAGGCCGCTCAAAAAATCTACCCAGGCGGCGTGATAGTTCTCCATATCTTCTTTCATTTCCTCAGGCAACCTGTCCTGGAACACGGCCACGCTTTGTGGTATGCCCAAAACACGGTCAAGCCAAACGCGTTGTACCGAAATGGTATGCGAAAACAGCTCGTATATCCGCGCGTTTTGTGGGAACTGTTGCTCAAACTTCTCCAGTAACTGCCGGTTTGCCCAAATGTCGTACCCAAACAGGTTTATAAAGTAAGCTTTCATGGTATTGGTTATTAAGTTATTGGGTTACTAAGTTATTGAGTTATTAGACGACATATCGTGACAATACTTGCCCAAAGCAACAACCTGATCAACCCGATCAACCAATAACCCGATCAACCAACTCACTTAGCCTTCCCGCCAAATACCGAGAAACTTACGTAGCGTTTTGGGTTGGCTTTAAGGTCTATCATCAGTTTATCCAAATTTGCCGACGCGTCTTTTAGATTATTATAAAGCTTATCATCATTCAAAAGCAGGCCTAAGCTGCCCTGACCATTATTTACTTTGGTAATGGTAGCCTGCAGGTCGGCAATGGCCTTACTGGCGTTGTCCAGTGTTTGTTTAATATTGGCCGCGGCTATCTGGTCGCTAACTTTGTTAAAGTTGGCTAAAGTGCGGGTCAGGTAAACATCGCTGCTCTTTAAGTTGGCCGATATCGACTCAACATTGCTCATAATATTATTGATGTGCACGCTCTGTGTACCAACCAAAGCATCAACCTTTTTGCTCGTCCCTTCTAACGATTGCAGCGTATTGGCAATGCTGTTAAAGCTTCGGTTTACATTGGCCTGGAACTTTGGGTTCATAATGTTATTGACCGACGATAGGATAGAGTCCATTTTACCGATGATCAGCTCCGCCTTTTTTTGCACGGGCTGCAAACTTTCGGTAAGTCCGCCTTTAACATCGGCCTGCAACACATCTTTATCCTCGGCCATTTGTTTGCTATCGCCTAACTCAAAAACGATGGCTTTGCCGCCCAAAAGGTCGGTGCCCTCAAGTTTAGCCAGCGTGTTTTTAGGTATTTGATATTGGGGCTCAACCTTCAGTTCAACCAAAGTATGGCCATCGGGCTGCAAGGTCATGTGCGATACCCGGCCTATAGTAAAACCATTAACCAAAACCGGCTTTGATACTGTTAAGCCATCAACTGTACTATAAGTAGCATAAAACCTGTTTTCGCTGGTAAAAACGTCGTTCCCTTTTAAAAAACTATATCCTAAAATTAATATGGCTAACGCTATTACCGTAAATGCGCCTATTTTGGTTTCGTTTGATATTTTCAATGGCTGGGTTGTTTAGTTTGGTTAATGTTTATAAAGCTTGTTCTAATGTGGCTTTGTATTTCTGTATCGCGCGTACTATAGTGCTCACTATTTCGTTCTGTCCGTCTTCCGAGTTTAAAAAATCCTCTTCCTTGGGGTTGTCTATAAACCCGGTCTCTATTAATATTGATGGCATGGCCGTATGGCATAGTACCAGGATGCCTTGTTCTTTAACGCCATCACTTGGCCGTCCGTCCGTTTCAACAAACTCATCGTTCACCATGCCTGCAAACATGATGCTGTTTTTACGGTACTTACGTTTAAACTCATTTAGCAGGATTAAGTTTGCCGGATCGAGCATAGCTTTTACTTCTTTGCTGGCTTGCTCTTCAAATAAATTTTCGCGTATAGCTGCTGCTTCCTCATTATCGCGCCCGTAGCGGTACACCAGTTCTAACACCCCACGGCCCGATTGGTCGGGCACACGTTTCTTTTTGCCATGTACGGTAACTACCCTATCGGGTAAAGCATTGCAATGTATGGATATAAAAAGGTCGCCATTAGCGGCGTTAGCTATATCCGACCGCGATTGTAAGGATACACCGGCTGGCGTAGTACGCGTCATCACAACCTTGGTGCCCTGCACTTCTTTTTCTATCGCTTTTTGCAATTTAAGCGCTATCGCCAGCGTTACTTGTTCTTCGGTACTGTATGAGCCTTTTGCACCGGTATGGCCGCCGTGCCCGGCATCAACAACTATGGTTTTAATTTTGTACTTACTGGTGGTATCCTGGCTATGTCCGTCGTAGGTATAAGAGCTTAAGCTAATTAAACAAATTACAAACGATAAACAATACGCAACCCTTTCCAATGGCTTATTTTTCATTATTTTTGACCCGGGGTAAACTTTATCTGCAAAAATACTATTCATAATCAATTTTGAAATTTATAACGCTTTTTTTTCTTTTAACGTTTATTTTACTCATAACCGCCTTTTCTGCAACTTATCATTATGCGGCTAAACATAAGTATACTTCGGCCGATACCATCATTAAGCTCGACTCTGTTAAAGATAAGAATTTATTGCGAAGAAACACTAACCGCCGCCGCGGGCGCGATACCGTTAAGCTAAAAAAAGTAACTATTGTTGGCGATACCACTAAGAAAAAGAAAACAGACCAGTTGGAAGCCGAGCTGGTATCCACCGCCAGGGACTCCATAAAAGGCAGCAATGAAACCGAGGTTGGTTACTATTACGGTGCCGCCCGGGTTACCTATGTTGATTTTGCTTTGGATGCCGATTACATCCGCATCGACAAAAAAAACCACCTGGTATTTGCCAGCGGCCTGATAGATCCTAAAACCCATAAGTACGATGGCCGGCCTAATTTTGTGCAAAAAGGCGAAGCGCCGGTAAGTGCCGATTCCATTTTGTTTAACTATGTAACCAAAAAAGCCAAATTATATAACGTAGTAACCAACCAGGATGGCGACTATTTAAGCGGTGGCCAGGCCCGCAGCGGCAAAGATGGGGAAGTTAACTACCGTAACGTACTTTTTAGCACCTGTTCGCTGCCATATCCTGATACGCATTTTGGGATAGTGATAACCAAAGGCATTGCCGAAAAACACCAGATCATTTCGGGGCCTGCTTACCTCGAGATCGAAGGCGTGCCTATACCCATTGTATTGCCTTTTGGCTTTTTCCCGAAACCCGATCAAAAATCATCGGGGGTTATTTTACCAACCTTTGGCGAAGACCAGCAATTAGGCTTTTTTTTACGCGGTGGGGGTTATTACCTCAGCTTTAGCGATTATATGGACCTCACTACGACAGGTACTTATTACACCAAGGGTTCTTACGACCTCAACACCGTTTCGCGCTACTTAAAAAAATACAAATACCAGGGTTCGCTCTCGTTAAGCTATGGTTCGCATAAATATGGTCTGGAAACTGACCCACCGGCGCGCGATTTTAATATCGCGTGGACACACTCACAAGACCCTGCCGCCAACCCCGGTACAACCTTTAGCGCATCGGTAAACGCTGGTACGTCAAGCTTTTACCAAAACACACCGGCACAAACCGGCTACAACCTGCAGGCGCTTACACAAAATAACCTGCGCTCCAGTATCTCTTACGGTAAAACATGGCCCGGCTCGCCGTTTAACTTTACAGCCAACTTAGGCCACAGCCAGGATATTACCCGCAAAACGGTGAGCCTGCAACTGCCTACCTTTAGTTTGAACATGACAAGCTTAAGCCCTTTTGCTTCAAAAGACCAGACAGGGGATAAAAAATGGTACCAAAACTTGACTATTGGCTATAGCTTGCAGGGAACCAACAACTTAAGCTCGGTACCCGAATCGGAACTGTTTACGGCCAACACTTTTTTGAAGAAATTTCAAAACGGTTTCCAGCAGCAAATCCCCATCAGTTTGAGCGCTACTATTGCCAAATACTTCCAGTTTAACTCCAGCATCAGCTATACCGAACGCGATTATTTTCAAACCATCCGCAAGCATTATGCACGCGGCAGCATTTCGGGCTTAGATTCGCTGGTTACCGATACCGTTCAAGGTTTTAAAAGGGCCGGCGACTATGCCATCTCCAGCGGCTTTTCAACCAAGTTTTATGGTATGATGCAGTTTACTCATGGTAAGATACATAAGATACGCGACGTGATATCGCCATCCTTTGCCTTTCAATACCGCCCCGATTTTGGCGATCCCAAATATGGTTACTACAATACCATAGTGAGCAACGCAACAGTGCCATACCCATACACTACAACAACTTACTCTATCTTCGATCAAAGTGTTTACGGCGGTCCGGGCAGGGGTAAATCGGCGGGTATATCCTTTAGCATGGATAATGAGATTGAAGCTAAGGTGCGGCCCAGCAAAACCGACACATCCCAGACCGACCGCACTGTACCAATAATACAAGGCCTTTCGTTTTCAACATTTTACAATTTGCTGGCCGATTCGCTCAAAATGTCGCCCATTAATTTCTCGGGTCACACCTCGTTTTTTAACCAAAAGGTCAATGTGAGCTTTGGTGGTGTTTTTAACCCTTATGTTACACAAATACGCGATTCGGTAGCCTCGGGCCGCCTGATACGCTACGCGCACACCATCGACCGTTATACCTGGCAAAATGGCTCGTTCCCAACCTTAACATCGTTCAATGCTTCTATGAGTTTTAGCCTTAACGCGGCTGCGTTTAAAAAAGTAAATAAGCAGGTACCTAATCAAAATACTTTGCAGGGCGCAAATCCCGCCCAGGCCGATAGGCTGGCCATGATCAACAGCAACCCTAACGCGTTTGTTGATTTTAACATTCCATGGAACGTTAATTTGAGTTACAGCTTTTTTTATAGTAATTCGGGGGTTAATACATCGGTAGGCAATACCGTTAATATAAACGGCGATCTTAGTGTAACGCCCAAGTGGAAGGTTACATTTAATACGGGTGTAGATCTGCGGGCTATGAGCGTAAGTACATCATCGGTAGGTATATACCGCGACCTGCATTGCTGGGACATGAGCTTCCAGTGGATACCATTTGGTTTTTATAAATTTTACAGCGTGGATATTAAAGTTAAAGCCTCTATATTACAGGACCTTAAGCTAAGTAAACGGCGCGATTACTACAACAACTATTAAACAATGCTGGCAGAAATTATTACCATTGGCGACGAAATACTGATCGGGCAGATTGTTGACACCAACTCGGCCTGGATAGCGCAGCAGTTGAATGCCATTGGTATCCGCATTAAACAGGTCAGTTCAGTATCCGATGATCGTACACATATATTGACAGCTTTGGCCGAAGCTGCTAAACGCGCCGACATTATTTTGATAACAGGTGGCTTAGGCCCTACAAAAGACGACATTACCAAAACCACCCTCGCCGAATACTTTAACGTACCTTTAGTGCAAAATCAGGACGCATTAGACAACGTAAGCCGCATTTTTGCAAAATATAACCGCCCTTTGCTGGAGGTAAATATCAAACAAGCCGAAGTGCCGCAAAACTGCACGGTCATCCTCAATAAAAATGGCACGGCGCCGGGTATGTGGTTTGATCAGGATGACAAGATATATATATCGATGCCGGGGGTGCCCCACGAGATGATGTACATGATGGGAGAAGTAGTTATTCCCAAACTAAAAACTACGCTAAAATTGCCGGTCATTATCCATCAAACCATTTTAACCGTTGGAGAGGGCGAGTCGTTCCTGGCCGAAAAGATAGCAGACATTGAGGACACTTTACCCACACACATCAAACTGGCCTACCTGCCTAAATTAGGTTCGGTAAGGTTACGCTTAAGCGGATATGGGGACGATGAGGCCACCCTGCAAAATGAGGTGCAGCTTTATGCCGGTCAGATCATTAACAGGGTTGGCAAAAGCGTGGTAACTGATAGAGATGTAGCCATTGAAAAAGCCATTTTAGATGAGATGGCCGAGAAAGGCCTGACCCTCTCCGTAGCCGAAAGCTGCACCGGCGGTTATATATCGCATTTGTTTACGCAACACCCCGGCTCGTCAAAAGTGTTTTTTGGTGGGGCCATTTCTTATTCGTACGATCTGAAAGAAAGCATGTTAGGCGTTAAAAACGAAACCCTGTGGCACTATGGCGCCGTAAGCGAACAAACCGTGGTGGAGATGGTAGAGGGCGCGCTCATCAATTTCAGATCAGACTATGCCATTGCCGTAACAGGTGTGGCCGGCCCGGGCGGTGGTACCGAGGATAAGCCTGTTGGTACCGTGTGGATAGCGGTAGCTAACGCTAAAAAAACTTTTACACATAAATACACATTTGGCAGCAAAAGGATGCAAAACATTGAGCGTACGGCCATTACAGCCATGGGGATGTTGATAAAATTGCTGCGCCAGCACCAATAGCTCTCCGTTAAATCCCGTAAATTCGTGTACTATTTGTTAAGCGACAACTATGGCTAAATATAAACTGTTATTGCCCAAAATGGGGGAGAGTGTTGCCGAAGCTACCATCATCAAGTGGAAGAAAAACATCGGTGATACTATTGAAATGGACGAGTCGATAATGGATATTGCCACGGACAAAGTCGACTCCGAAGTACCATCGCCTGTTAAAGGGGTTTTAACCTTAAAGTTATGCGACGAAAATGAAGTTGTACAGGTGGGCGCATTAATAGCAGTTATTGAAACAGATGAACCCGATGAAGGTAACCCAGATGAGGCCCCGGCTCAACAACAACCGCAAACGCCGGTAGCCGAAACGCCCCAAGCACACGAGCCTGTTATTCAGCAACATACTCCGCCACAGCCTTTAGTTATCCCAGCTGATATTCACGACGATGATTTTGACCACGAGGAGGAAATGCTTACCGCCGAACCTGTTGCCAAAATTGAAACACCCGTAACCCCAACGCCCCCGGTTGCTCCTGCAGCACCGCCGCAAGCTATACCTGGTGTTGAGCAATTACCACAACCCGGTACTCAAGCTGTACAAAGCTCGTCATCGCGGTTTTACTCGCCATTGGTAAAAAATATAGCCCAGATGGAAAATGTTAGTCAGCAAGAGCTCGACAGCATTCCCGGATCGGGCTCCGAAGGCCGTTTAACTAAAGAAGACCTGCTGCAATACGTACAAAACCGCAAAATAGCTCCGTCTGCTGCGCCAAGGCCTTCCGATCTGTTATCTCAGCCAAGTTTTGTAACACCAACTGCATCGGCAGCAAAACCATCCGACACTTTAGAGCAACCCGTCACCGCGCAGGCAGCTACCGTGCCCGCTGCAAACCCGGTAATAAATACACCGCCTGTTAGCACACCTGCCGAACCTGTAAAACCTGTGCAACCGGCCCCAACTAACGGCCAGGCCAAAGCGCCCGAAAACACATTTAAAGCACCAGTTGCTGAAAATACGGTTAAACCTCCTGTTGCCGAGGCTGCAAAACCACAAGCCACAGCAGCGCCGCCGCAACCGCGTACCACTACTTCAACAAGTGGTGGCGATGAGATAATCGAGATGGACAGGATGCGCCGCTTAATTGCGGAGCATATGGTGATGAGCGTAAAAACATCACCACATGTCACTTCGTTCGTTGAAGCCGATGTGACCAACATTGTGCTATGGCGCGAAAAAAACAAAACCGCTTTCGAAAAACGCGAGGGCACCAAAATAACTTATACGCCTATATTTATCGAGGCGGTAGCCAAAGCCATTAAAGACCTGCCGATGATCAACTCATCGGTAAATGGCACCCAGATCGTTAAAAAGAAAGATATCAACATAGGTATGGCTACCGCATTGCCAAGCGGTAACCTGATAGTGCCTGTAATACGCAAAGCCGACGAGCTTAACGTTGTAGGCCTGACCAAAGCTGTAAATGACCTCGCAAACCGCGCCCGCACCGGTAAGCTTCAACCCGATGATGTAAAAGACGGCACTTTTACCATTACCAACGTAGGTACTTTTGGCAATGTAATGGGCACGCCTATTATCAACCAGCCGCAGGTAGCCATATTAGCCGTAGGTGCCATTAAAAAGAAACCTGCCGTTATTGAAACAGCTAGTGGCGATGTTATCGCTATACGCCACATGATGTTCTTGTCGCTATCTTACGACCACCGCGTGGTAGATGGTGCTTTGGGCGGCTCATTTGTGCGCAAAGTAGCCGATTACCTGGAAGCCTGGGATATTGATGCAGAGATTTAAGTGAATGGTGAGTAGTTGATTAAGTTTATGGAGTTGATTAGGTGAATTATCGCTAAAAACCTTCACCACTCACTACCTGACCAAGTGCGTCTCTACAAAATCCTCGGTTTTCGAAAATTCATAATCCTGCGATATTGCCCAGTCAATGTATTTGCTGATGCGGTTTTCAAAATCAGCGCCGGTACATTTCATCACATATTTCGGAAAGCCAAACCTTTCTGGTTGGTGCAGGTCAATAAACTCCCAGGGATGAAAATACAGGCTTAAATAGCCATCTTTATCGTGTGTCTTTTTGCTGAGCCATTTTAGAATACCCATTGGCAGGTTATGGAAGCTCAGCCAAAACAGCGGGAACCTGATAAGCGGAGAAACCGACGACGGTAATTGAAAAACACCATCCTGGTAAAACCAGGTACGCGGTTTTTTAAAGTTATTGTACCTGCCGGGCAGGTAAGTAGGGTTGATGGACGAATTATACAGGTAACCGGCTTTAAATATTTCTTTCTCGTCAACCGGCATCATCCGGGCCATGCGGTAGCCTTTTACCTTTTGTTTGGATATACTTTCCAGCACATCTTTCGATTGCTTTAAATGTTCGGGCAAAAACTCCGAATGGTAATACCCGTGCGAAGCTATCTCGTGCCCGTCGTTAACTATCTTTAAAATGATACCCGAGCGGTGTTTGGCATAGTTGGCAGTGCAGTAAAAAGTAGCTTTAATATTCCGCTTTTTCAGGATGGCGAGTATTTTGAGCGTGCCTTCGGTCGATAGCGTTAACTGCTCCTCAAAGGTCAGCTTTTTGCCATACTCATGCGGCATATCAAACTCCTCAATATCAAAGCTCAGTAGTATCATTTATTTTAACCTGTCCATATTAGTCGACCGTATAATGTAATTAGGGCGTTGTTTGGCCTGCATAAATAACTTACCCAAGTACGTGCCAATAATACCCAATACCATTAATTGCATCCCGCCAAAAAACACCACTGTTGCCAGTACCGATGCCCAGCCCGGAGCTTCATGCCCGTAGATCAGCGTCCAGGCTATGTAGGGAATATATAATAACGACATGAACGAGAAAAACACACCCACACCGGTAGCCATATACAAAGGCCGCACGCTAAAAGCGGTAACACCTTCAACCGCGAATTTGAACATCCGTTTAAACGTATACTTGCTTTTGCCCGAAAAACGCGGGTCGGCCTGGTAGTGTATGGCATATTGTTTAAAGCCCAGCCATTTGATCAAGCCACGCATAAACAAACCATTTTCGTTTAGTTGGGTCAGCACATTGGCTACCTTACGATCTATCAACCTAAAATCGGCCGTACCTTTTTCCAATTTAGTATCCGACAACGAGTTGATCATGCTGTAAAAAATATCCGACGTTTTGGTTTTAAATATCGTGGCGTCATCAGCATACTCGCGGCACGAGTACACCACATCAAAGCCTTCTTCCCATTTTTCAATAAACTGGGGTATCATTTCGGGCGGGTGCTGCATATCGCCATCCATGCTTATAATGCAATCGCCGGTGGCAAAATCATATCCCGCTTTTAAGGCGTTCTGGTGACCAAAATTCCTCGAAAGCTCCAGGTAGAATATACATTTATCGAGTTGGGTAAGGCTTTTTAATTTTTCGAGCGTAGTGTCCGAGCTGCCATCATCAATAAATATCACCTCGTATTCGTATTTGTCGAGCGGTTTTATCACATCCAGCAAACGCTGAGCCAGGTGTTCAATATTGCCTTCTTCGTTAAACGAGGGGATAACTATTGATATTCTCTTTTTCATGCCGCTGCCAAAGTTTGGTTGGGTTTAAAGTCCCTTGTCCAGGTCTCGTAAATTATTTTGAGCCAAATTACAAAACAAGGTAAGGCTTTTAAAGCATAAGGTTTGGTAAAATGATCGCTTAAATAATGCGGGAACAGGTCTGTAGGCGAAAAACTCGTCAATATTAACGCGAAAACCAATAAAAACATATCCAGCCCGCTTACCGGCCTTGGCGCGTTAACATACCAGATAGCCACACCCACAAAGGCGATAATATAGGTAGGCGACTCGCTGCTGCTGCTGAATATGATGGGGAATATCAAGGTAGACGCCAATATTAACAACTGGAACTGCGTGTATTTGTAACTGCCTAATTTAAAGTAGGATGAAAAGAAGAGCGCCACGCCCGGTATCAAAAACCAGATATTTGATAGGTCCGGTTGGTGAAAAATACGCCTGGCCATACCTTTGACCGAGATATCCTGCATAAACGACCCCGAGTTTTCGATGTCTTTATCCGAAAGGCTATGGTACCAATCCTGGTAGCACTGTACCACAAAATGCGGCGAGGAAAACACCATCGGCAAACAAAACATAACCACAAACCAAAACACGCAACTCAAAGTAAATTTTAGTTTATTGTCCGAGAAGAAAAAGAACGCCAAACCAACAATGCCGTACAATTTGATAAACGTACCCAATGCGATCACCATAGCTGCCCAAAAATCTTTCTTGTCTTTAATAAAAACGTAACTGAATATGATCAGACTGGTAACAAAGGGGTTAACCTGCACGCTTAGTGATGTTGTTACCAACTCATTAACACAGATGAGTAAAATGGCTGTTTGCTGTTTATTGCCGATAGGCAGCCGGGTAATGGCCGTGTACAACATAAACGAGTTGAACAAGCTCCAAAGCATTACCGCGATAAAATCGGGCAGTAAATAAAAAGGGGCGATAACCACCGCGAAAACAGGCCCGTAATGGTTCTTGTCCTCAAAAAATTGACCGTAATGTAAAAAAAGGTTTTTTTGATGAATAAGATCGTAAAAGGTGTATTTGTAGATCTTGTAATTATTGTACACATGCAACATGTCCTGCTTAAAAGCAAAAAGCAGGCTCAAGCCAAACCATAGCACTAAAACAAAAGTATTATTGGTAAAAAGCTTTTTTATAGATGCTATCAAAAGTACAGGGATGTGTAAGTTTATAGTTACAAAAATAGAAAATAAATTTAAAACACAGGTTGGCTGATACAACAGACGTAGCGAATATTCTCAACAAAAAAGGCCCCTTTTACAAGGGGCCTCTTTCAAACTCGACCAGAGAAATCTACTAAAAAACTCCGGTCTAAACCTTAAACTTATCCAATCAAACTCACATCTTTTATCTGGCCTGCAAAGGCTATAAAAGCTCCGTCGGTTGATATACGGTGTTGGTTATCTGTCAGATTTTTCAATTTGATATTTCCGGTCACAAAATGGAACCCGTCCGAGTAGAAGCGCTCATGTATGCGCTCAAACTTTAACGCTTCAACCAGTTTTTCATCATTATAGCGCAAGTAAACATTGATCGATATATCATTGGTGAACTTCAGGTCTTTTTTCTCGTGCGCTTTTTTGTACTCGTACTGGTAATCATACCTCAAGGCCGCAATGTCCGACAGTACCGCCGACCCCGTTGGGTGCCCGCCCGCACCTTTACCAAAAAAGAACTGCTGATCCGCAAACGCGGCCTGCACCACTACGCCATTGTATTCGTTCTCAACGTTGTATAAAAACTCGGTCTCGTTAACAAACTTAGGTAATACAAACATGGTTACATGCCTGGCATCAAGCTCTTTAGCAACGGGCACTAATTTTATTTTTAAGCGCTTTTCGCGCGCGTACTGTATATCATAAGGCGATAGGTTTTGTATGCCGATGTTTAAAACATCTTCAGGCTTTACTACCACGCCGTAAGCATGTGCCGCCGCGATGATCAGTTTATACTTAGCGTCAAAACCGCCAACATCAAGGGTAGGGTCCGTTTCAGCAAAGCCAAGGTCTTGCGCTTGTTTTAAAGCGGTGGCGTAATCCATGCCCTCGCTGCATACTTTGGTGAGGATATAGTTTGACGATCCGTTAAATATCCCGCTGATGGAATGTAATAACTCATTATCATAATACTCCTCCAGGTTACGGATGATAGGGATACTGCCGCAAACGCCGCCCTCGTACAGTAACGATGTACCATGTTTGTGCTGCAAAGCAATTAACTCGTCCAAATTATCAGCTACCATTTTTTTGTTTGCCGATACCACGTTTTTACCCGAACTCAAAGCTTTTTTAACGATCTCGAAGGCCGCCGGTGGATCATTGATCAGCTCCACAATGGTATTGATCTCCGGGTCGTTTAATATAACGTCCTTATCTGTGGTAAACAGATCGGCCGATAGGCTGCGGTGTTTGTTGGGGTTTTTTATCGCTATTTTAACTATCTCCAGGTTAAGGTTTTTAGTGATGATGATATCGTGTAAACCTTGCCCTACAACGCCAAATCCAAATAAACCAATTTTTAATTTTTTACTCATTATTATACTGTGCTGTCTGCATTTTAACCACTTTGCCGTTAATGTCCGATCCTAAGAACGAACCGATCAATGTTGTTAAAATTGCTGTTTCTATTAAAAAACTATCATGCCCGTAAAGCGAATCGTACTCTGCGAACGACGCGTTAGGGATATGACCATAAAGATATTGCTGCTCCGTTATCGGGAATAAAATGTCCGACTTAATGCCGATCACCAGGGTTTTGGCTTTAACCTGCGCCAGTGCTTTCGCAACACCACCCCGGCCGCGGCCTACATTGTGCGAATCCATAGTTTTACTTAACGACCAGTAACTGTACGCGTTAAAACGTTTTACCAGTTTTTCGCCCTGGTACTTTTGGTACGATGCCGCTTTGTAATCTTCCAGCCGATCGTCCTCATCGTGCAGTTGTGTGGTTTCGTAAGTCTGGTACCCGCGGTACGATAACAGGGCCATGCTCCGGGCTGCTTTCAAACCGTTGCTGCCCCCGTTCGGCGTGTTGCTGTAAAAAGTAGCATCGGCACTAATGGCCAACCGCTGCGACTCGTTAAAGGCAATACCCCATGACGAATGTTTGGCATTGGTACCTATCAGTACCAGGTTGTTTATCCTGGTAGGCTCAATTAATGCCCATTCCAAAGCCTGCTGCCCGCCCAGCGAACCGCCTATTGCCACATTGATCTGCCCGATACCTAAATGATCAGCCAGTAGCCGGTGCGCATTGGCCATATCGCGTATGGTGATGGTGGGGAAGGTAAGGTAATAAGGTTCGCCGGTAACCGGATTTATGCTTAAAGGGTTAGTGGTGCCGTATGCCGATCCCAAAACATTGGCGCAAACTATATAATGATCGGCAGGATTAAACAGGTCATCATCGCCAAAAAGACCTGCCCACCAGTCCAGCACATCCGAGTTTGCGGTTAACGCGTGACAAACCCAGACCACATTGCTGCGCGTTTTATTTAATGTGCCAAAAGTATGGTAGCCTATTTCAAGCCCGTGTAGCTGCTTGCCCGATTCCAGGGTAAATGGTTTAGTATATTTAAAAGTTTCGGTGCTCATTTTTAGTGGTAGTCGGTTGTTGTAATTGCTTTTTAATTCCTTCATCCTTTGTGAGGATACGTCCTGGGTTGATTAGTCCCGGCGTTTACACAAATAACAGTTCAGCGTTAAGCTAAATGGTGTTATGCCTGTTTAGCAACAGCAACAACACATACAAATGCAGCCAATAGTAATGGGTGCATAAGCAAATTTGCGACGGAACTGGTTCCGTGGATTAAAGAGCGCTAAAAAATGGAAAAACTTTTTCATGGTTATTCATTTATATCCCCCGGTGATCCATTCACCGGGCCAGGATTTGGCACCTTCTCCAAACAAGGAGGGTTGCCAGTGGGTTAATGAGCCTGATCTCTCGCCACTTCTTTATAAATCAAAACCTTTTTGAGGGGTGTTGATCTTGGTACTATTACCAAATAATGTTTCAAATATATAGTTTAACAAGGTGCTATGCAAAACATAATTTTGCAATATTTTATAACTTATTGAAAGTCAAACTGATATCATCTATCAGATCGTCAATATTCTCCAACCCCACCGATACCCTGAGCAGGTTTTTAGGCGTTTTGGTATCCGGCCCTTCAACGCTGGCGCGGTGCTCTATCAAACTTTCAACCCCGCCCAGGCTGGTTGCCTGTGTAAATATTTTTAGGCCATTAATAACTTTGCGCGCCGCGTCTTCGCCACCTTTAACACAAAACGACAGCATCCCACCAAAGCTTAACATCTGTGCTTTAGCTATATCATGTTGCGGGTGCGATGCCAGGCCAGGGTACATTACACTTTCCACCTGCGGGTGATTTACTAAAAAAGCAGCTAAGGCAACAGCATTTTCCACGTGCCCTTTCATGCGGTAGGGTAGTGTTTTAATACTGCGCACCAGCATATAACAATCGTGCGGCGAGGGGATGGCACCACCATATTCCTGCACCTGCTTAATTTTTTGCCACCAGTCGTCATCAACTGCGGTAATTAATGCACCGCCCATCAGGTCGCTATGCCCGCCAAAATACTTGGTGGTGGAGTGCATTACTATATCGGCACCCAAAGCCAACGGTTGCTGGCAAACAGGTGTAGCAAAAGTATTGTCGACCACCACCTTAATGCCTTTTTCTTTCGCGATGCCGGTCACCATTTTGATATCAGTAACCTTTAATAATGGGTTTGAGGGCGTTTCAAGCCAGATCAACTTTGTATTGGTTTTGATATGATTTTGCAAAACAGCGGCATCGTTCACATCTATAAAATCAAACTCCAAACTATCCGCAAACAGGTTTTTAAGCTGGTTACGTAAGCCATGATACATATCGTCAGGCGCGATGATATGGCTGCCCGGTTTTAAACTTTGAAACACTGCCATACCCGCCGCGTTGCCCGACGAAAATGCCAACGCAGCTACACCGCCTTCTAATTTAGCTAAAACAGTTTCGAGCGCGGTACGGTTTGGGTTACTGCTCCGGCTATAGATATAACCTCCGGGATAACCGCCATCGTTACCTCGTTTAAAAGTAGTAGCCATGGTAATGGGTTGTATCACCGCACCCGATGGGTTGTTAGCAAGGTTTCCGGCATGTACGGCTATGGTCTCGATTTTCATCTGATCAATGTTAAGCGGTAAATTTACGGAAATAAATTATTTAGTCCCGGTAGCGTTTTAATACCCTTTAGCGTAATGTTATAAAACTACGGTTATGAAAACCAAACTATACATCGTTACCTGTTTAATTATACTACTTGCCGGCTGCAAAAAAGACCCGTTAGATACCATCGTTTCTAAAAACGGCGTAAGCTACAAGCAAAGTCTGGGCAACTGGCAGGCTTATAAACGGAGTGTAAATAACAATTATATTTATACGGTTACAACGGCATCATGGACAGGTTTTAGCACCGAGACAAAGATCACCGTACATAATGGTGTGGTCACCGCCCGCAACTATGCACTCTATCAAATGATAAACAGCAGCCGTGTTGCCCTTAACAGTTATAGTGAGATAAGTACCACCCTCAATACGCATACCGAAGGTGCCCAAACGCTAACTTTAGACGATATTTACAGTAAAGCTGCCAATGACTGGTTAAAGGCCGATACCAATACCAACACCATTTATTTTGAGGTAGATGCCAATGGTCTGCTTTCATCAGCCGGGTATGTTCCTAAAAATTGCGCCGATGATTGCTTTGTTGGGATAAATATTAGCAGCATTGTGGGGGTGTGAGTTCACACGAGCCCCGTATTAACTTAGAACAACTATTCAATTCTCATATTGAAATAGTTTTTAACCACAATTGGTAACGTACTTAAAAAGGGCATTTTGTTTACTTCCTCTAATAACTCAATTTCTGTGTTTATTGATTGTAGCTTGTTTACGATTTTTTCTATAATAATGCCCTTCAATTCGGTCTGCTCTTTTTCTTTATTTAGGTTACTCTCCAAATCAAGCATTTGTGTAATTGTCACTGAGCCAGAGAGACGGTAGTGCACATGGTACCTCGTTGTAAGTTCAAGCTTGTTAATTATAAAACCATAGTTAATATAATATTGCTTGCTAAAATTTGATTTTTGAAGATCTACGCTTTTAGTCAATGAATCTCCGGTTGCTATCCAATAGTTTCCTTTCTTTTTATAGCCTAATGGCTTAAATAGCTCATTCATTAACACTACCAGGTCATTTTTATCCATGATGTAAATTTAAAAAATCCTCTTGCCATTGTTACACCAAAATGATGATGTATTTACCCTCATTATTGTACTTTTGTAGCCAAAGGAATTACTATGGGCTCCGAACTATCGCTATCTGTCTTGTTGACCAACCCTAAGCTGCAACCCGAACTCCGCACCATCGCCGAAAAGGTTTATAATAATGAGCGCATCACTTTTGATGAGGGCGTGCTGCTTTACGAAAAAGCCGAACTATCTTATTTAGGTACCCTCGCTAACTATATCCGCCAAAAGCGCCACGGCGATAAAACTTATTTTAACCGCAATTTTCATATCGAGCCAACTAACCTTTGTGTATACGATTGCAAGTTTTGTTCGTATTCGCGCCTTATCAAAGAGCGGTCGCAAGGGTGGGAGTACACCATGGACGAGATGCTCGATATCGTTAAAAAATACGATAACGAACCGGTAACCGAGGTGCACATTGTAGGCGGTGTATTACCGCAGTACGATGTTGAGTTTTACAGCACACTGTTCACCAAAATAAAACAACACCGGCCTGATCTGCATGTTAAAGCATTGACCCCGGTTGAATACCATTATATTTTTAAGAAAGCTAAGATAGACTACGCTACGGGCATGAAGCTGATGAAAGATGCAGGTCTGGAATCCATCCCTGGCGGTGGTGCCGAGATATTTCATCCCGAAATACGCGAGCAAATAGCTAAGGACAAATGTACTGCCGACCAATGGCTGGCCATACACGAGGAATGGCATAAACTGGGTATGCGCAGCAACGCCACCATGTTATACGGCCACATTGAAAAATACTGGCACCGGGTTGACCACATGGAGCGCCTGCGCCAGCTACAGGATAAAACCGGCGGCTTCCAAACGTTCATCCCATTAAAGTTCCGCAATCAGGATAACCAAATGTCGCACGTGGCCGAAACAACTGTGGTTGAAGACCTGCGCAATTACGCCATCGCCCGCATCTACCTCGATAATTTTGACCATATTAAAGCTTATTGGGCCATGATCAGCCGCACCACGGCACAATTGTCGCTCAATTTTGGTGTGGATGATATTGACGGAACATTGGACGATACTACCAAAATATATTCGATGGCTGGTGCCGAGGAACAGCACCCGGCAATGTCGACTAAACAACTGGTCGACCTCATCAAACAAGTAGGCAGGCATCCCGTTGAACGCGACACATTATATAATGTAGTAACAGATTATAAAGATTTTGAGTTCCCAGATGAGCCCAAACCACAATTTTACAAACTACCGGTAATTAATTAGGTTGATTAAGTGAATGGTTGATTGAGTTCATTGAGTTGGTTGTTATGAAAGATTTAGCATACACCCGATCAATAACCACTTAACCTGATCAACACAATCAACCTAATCAACTACCACACCAACAGCATGATCAAAAAAACACTATACATTATCCGCCACGGTCAAACCGATCTAAACAAGCAGGGAATTATACAAGGCCGCGGCATTGATACCGAGTTAAACGACGAAGGCCGTAAACAGGCCGCTCTTTTTTTTGAAGCTTATAAAAGCGTCCCCTTCGAAAAGATATACACTTCTGAGTTAAAACGCACCCAACAAACCGTTCAGCAATTTATCGACCTGGGCATCCCTCATCAAAAACTATCCGGACTTGACGAACTGGCCTGGGGTATATATGAAGGCCAGCCAAGCACATCCGAAAACAGGGCCGTGTTTTTAAAGATCATGCGCGATTGGATGGATGGCCACCTTGACGAAAAATTTGAAGGGGGAGAAAGCCCTAACGAAGTTTTAGAAAGACAGAAAGGCGCTTTAAGCGAGATAATGAGCCACCCGAACGAAGAAACGGTGTTGATATGTATGCACGGAAGGGCTATGCGCCTGTTCTTTTGTTTGTTAACCGGGGTTCCGTTAACCAAAATGGACGAGTTTCCACACCAGAACGTGGTTTTATACAAAGTAACATACGATGGCTCAAAATTCGAGATCATTGATTTTAACAACGCCAGCCACCTCAAAAACCTCCCTGCCGATCTGTGAAAAAAGTTAGAATATCTGCCGTTAGTTATACCAACACCAAACCTTTTATATACGGCCTGCAACATTCGGACATATTGGATAGGATAGACCTTAGCCTGGATACGCCTGCCGATTGTGCCCAAAAATTGATCGATGACCAGGCAGATATCGGCCTGATCCCGGTAGCCGCCGTATTAAATATTCCCAACTGGCATCTGGTGTCCGATTATTGTATCGGGGCTGTAGGTGCTGTTAATTCGGTGTTCATTTTCAGTAATTGCGATATTTCGGAAGTAAAGTATCTGCAACTTGACCCCCAATCGCGCTCATCAAACAACCTGGCTAAGGTGCTGCTTAAAAATTATTGGAAATTAAGCCCGGAGCTGATCACCGGTGCGACAGATTATTCCGCGTCAACCAACCCAAACACTGCCTTTGTGCAAATAGGCGATCGTACTTTTGGCAAAAAGGGAGATTATAAATATGTGTACGACCTGGCCGAAGAATGGCAAAAATTTACCGGGCTGCCATTTATGTTTGCAGGTTGGGTAGCCAATAAACCTATTGATGCAGGTTTTATTGCCGATTTTAACAAAGCTCTGAAATACGGCCTGGATAACCGCAATGAGCTTTTTAAACTGTTGCCTGCAGTTAATAATTTTGATCTGGAAGATTACCTGATGAATAAAATAGACTTTAATGTAACCGACGAAAAAAAACAGGCTATGATGCTGTTTTTAGATCACATTAAAGCGCTTTAGCTAAGTTGCCGCTCTATTTTATCAAGCAACAGCGATATATCAAAAGGTTTTGCTAAAAAATCGTTTGCCCCAAAATCTTTTACGGTTAGGTGTATGGCCGGCGTAGCCGATACCATGATAACAGGGATATCTTTTGTTTTAGTGCTGTTTTTGATCTGTTTACATATCTCGCGGCCATCTATGCCGGCCAGCATCACATCCAATAGTATCAAATCTGGTACACACTCGTCTATTTTTTTAAACACTTCTTCCCCTCGCGGGGTTGATTCCACCTCATAGCCCGAGTATTTAAGCAGCTCTGTTAACGCGTCGAGTATAAATAGGTCATCATCAACTGCGAGTATTTTTTTTTGCATCGGCTTTAGATATGGAGAAGGATTGGGTTTAAATGGTTTATTATCAAATAATTAACTTGATCGATGTTTATTAACCTACATCTTTTTATCTCAGCTCGCGGCAAAGCGCACGCTATCGTTTACTATATTGTTGAATGCTGGCTAATCCATAATATGCGACAATCCTTATGCCATGTATTCACAAAAGGCTAATGTTTTGTTAACTAAGCCTTTTATCATACCGTTTAACAGATACACGTTAATAGTTGCTGCAATACGCGAAAGTTTGCATAACTATTGCCAAATTCTCAAAATCATACCTTATCAGGCTTTTTAAATTATGATTTTCAATAAAAACCTTATTTTGTTGTTAAATTGTCATAATAATTCAAATAATTTTGCCATCATAATAATTTATTTGTATTTTTGTTGCGTAATTAATATTTACTTAAAATTTAAAGACCATGAAAAAAGTATTCATAACAGCCATATTAGTATCAGGTTTATCTTTTGGTGTGTTTGCGGCGGATGGCGGCAAAAAAGGCGATAACACCAACTCGGCAGCGGTTTCATACACAGCGTTAAACCAGTTCAGCATTGATTATAAAGATGCAAAAAACGTATCCTGGAAAGTTGACGGCAACTGCCAGAAAGCAGAGTTTTTGTTGAACAATGTTAAAGTAACCGCTTTTTACAGCCTTACAGGCGAGTTTTTAGGCCTTACCCAGGCAGTTGCTTACGAAAAAATACCCGCGGCCGCTCAAAAACAAATTGGTAACGATTATAAAGGTTATACCATAGGCGAGGTAATACAATTGCAACCAAAACAAACTTCGGAAGTTAACGACGGTTATACAGCGTCATCGTTTAAAGATGATTCGGTAGTTTATTTTGTTGACCTTAAAAACGCTAAGGAAGAAGTATTGGTAAGGGTAACCCCAGACGCCGATGTTTACTTTTTTAAACAAGTAAAGTAAGCCCCTGGTTTTACACCTTATATACTTAGCCCCTCAGTTTTTAATTGAGGGGCTTTTTTATGCGATACTGATAGTGCTATCAGCAATTCCGTCTAACTCCAGGGGGGTGTGGCTCACTATCAGGCAAGTAGTATCCATTTTTTGAAGCAGTACTTTTAACTGTACGATCATGCCCTGGCGCATTTCCTGGTCCAGTGCCGAAAAAGGCTCATCCATTAACATTACTTGCGGTTTAATGGCCATGGCACGTATAATGCCCAGCCTTTGTTGCTGCCCGCCGGATAAGTACAGCGGTTTATGATCAGCCAGCGTTTCTAATTTTGCAAAATGTAATAGCTCATTTATCCAGTCAGCATCATTGGTAGCATATTGCAGGTGCTGTTTAATGGTCATGTTAGGGAAAAGAGCATAATCCTGGAACACAAACCCCGTCTGCCTTTTTTGTGGCGAGAGGGATATTCCGGCATTTGTATCACACCACACCGTATCGTTTACTACAACTTTACCTTTTTCGGGCCGGGCCAACCCGGCAATCACTTTTAACAGCGTTGTTTTGCCCGCTCCGGAAGGCCCGGTCACTTTTACAATGCTGTTCCGCGAGATAGTTGCGTTCACTTTCAGCAGGCGATAGCCGTCGTAAGTGCGCATCTTTTTTTCTATGTCGATAGCTATCATTCCAATGGGCTTTTGGCTGCGCGTTTGTTAAAAACAAATACAGCTATCACAATAATAAAAGTAATGGCGAACAAAAATAGGGAATAGGCATTTGCCGTGCTGTAATCCATGCTTTCGGTCGCGTCGTAAATAGCGATGGATGCCACACGTGTTACATTGGGTATGTTTCCGCCTATCATCAGCACCACGCCAAACTCGCCCATGGTGTGCGCAAAGGTTAGTACAATGGCTGTTAACAGCGATGCCCGCATGTTAGGCAGCAGTACCTTAACAAAAGTTTGCCACTCTGTTTTACCCAAGGTATACGATGCCTGCGATAATGATAACGGCAATTGCTGCAGCGCGGCCTTAATAGGCCCTATCATAAATGGCATACTATAAATTACCGAAGCCAGCACCAGGCCCGGAAAGGAAAACACCAATTGGATATTAAAATGCCTGCTAAGCCATAAGCCAGCCCCATGTTGCGGACTAAAGGCCACCAACAGGTAAAAGCCCAGCACCGATGGCGGCAGCACCAGGGGCATAGTAATAACGGCTTCTATAATTATTTTGATAACCGAGCGCCCTTTTGATAACCAATAAGCAATGGGCAACCCTATCAATAACAGGATGAGTGTGGTAATGGTAGCCAGCCGGAGCGTGAGCCATATGGGCACCCAGTCCATCAGCAGTTGAATAATTTATTGTACGTGGTAGCCATATTTTGTAAATATAGCTTTAGCCGATGAAGATAAAATGTATTTATAAAATTTTTGCGCCTGGTCAAAGTTGTTTTCCTTGCCATGCTTTAAGATCACCATGCCTTGCTGTATGGCAGTATACAACCCTGGGTCAACTACCGCCCAGTAAAGTTTGGTGCTTGGATCAACCTCTTTTATAAACGATTGGCTGGTAAAACCAACAGTTACCGCACCGGTTGTAATGTAGGTATTTACCTGCGCAATACTTTCGCCGTACACCGCTTTGGCCTTCACGGTGTTCATAATACCTATTTTTATCAAGGCTTCTTCTGCAGCTTTTCCATAAGGTGCAATGGCCGGGTTGGCGATAGCTATCTTATTAACAGCGTCGGTGGTTAGTAAACCCTGCCAGTGCTTTAAATTGATTTTTTGGTTACTACAGATGATCAGGTTGCCCCAGGCATACACTACCGGCTCATCCATACTAAAACCCGCTTTGAACAAACTCTCCGGGAAAGCAATATCAGCCGATAGAAAAACGTCGAACGGCGCACCGTTTTTGATCTGCGTAACCAGGTTGCCTGACGAGCCTACAATGGGCTGTATCTCGATGCCGCTTTTCTTCTTAAAATCGGCCTGCAATACTTTTATTACCGACTGTAAATTGGCGGCTACGGCTACTTGTAAAGTTTGGGCATGTAAAAACCCGCTTGTCGCGATAAGCAAAAGCAGGAGCGGGGTTGTGATCTTTTTGAATTTCATGGTATTGCAAATTTACTAAAGTTAGTGAGTGCGCCCGCTATACTTTCGCCAACATCTCGTGTGCTTCGGCACAGGTAATATCTTTATTATAGATAGCGCTATCAGGCTGCTGTAGTTTGCCGCCATCGTGTAAATTGCCAGTATCAATAGCGGCAAAACCGATCTCTTCTATTAGTCGTGCAACTTTGGCTTTTGCCGACAAGCTATCCCCGGCAATAAAAATGGCCTTGCGCTCCTGCAGGGGCAATTCGGTTCGGCCCCCATGCTGCAAATGCTTAAAATTTTTAGTGTTAAATGCCTTAACAATTATTGCACCTGGCAATCGTTTAGCCGTTTCTTCACTACTGGTCGATTCGCCAAGCTCTGCCAGGCCACCACCTGGCTTGTAATGGTTCATCGCATCAATAACAATTTTGTTTTCAACAAGTTCGGGGCTTGGCAGGGCATCAGGTTTTATCCAGGGTACAGCTAACAAAACCATATCGCCAAACGCGGCGGCAGCATTTACGCTTAGTGCAACGGCGTTGTCTCCTAACTCTTTCACCAGTTGGGCCAACGTTTCTGGTCCGCGCGAGTTACTTATGGCAACGGTATGTCCGGCTTTGATAAATAAATGTGCTGCTGTAGCACCTATCTTTCCCGCCCCTATGATCCCGATCTTCATCGTAAGATATCTGAATTTTCAACTAAAAATGAAAAAATTACGCTATTTGATATAAATTCTATTGATATTGTAGGCTTTATATTAACTTAACAAAAAAATGGCATGGTTTGTTTTTTTATAAAATCATAATAGATACTCAAAATAATTGCTAAATTTTCAATTCATATAATAAAAGCAATGTCTTAATTTAAGAATGTGAAAAAAACATTAAAAATTTTATAATTTTCATCATAATACCTAACTTCGGCATACACCTTTTTTATAATGCTTTTTATACAACATGGAGCAAACTGATCCTAATCAACAGGGCTTATACCGCCCCGAATTTGAACACGACTCTTGCGGTACTGGTTTCTTAGCGCATATTAATGGGCAAAAATCGAACCAGATCATCTTAGATGCTTTAACTATTTTAGAAAATATGGAGCACCGCGGCGCATGCGGTTGCGACCCATTAACAGGTGATGGTGCAGGTATTTTGATACAACTCCCACATGAGTTTTTTATGGAAGAGTGTACCAGCCTGGAGATCAGCTTGCCCGAGCCAGGCGAATATGGCGTAGGGATGATCTTCTTCCCTAAAGACTCTACCGTTAAAAAAGCCTGCCGTAACATTATAAAAAGCGCTGTCGAAAAATTGGGGTTAACCAACCTTGGCTATCGTAAAGTGCCGGTAAACAATTCGGGCATCGGCGAAACCGCCAAAGCTGCCGAACCGGATGTTGAACAGATATTCATTGCCCGTCCGCACCACATCACCAATGCCGACGATTTTGAGCGTAAACTATACGTTTTACGCCGCTTTATCACCAAAACGGTTAACGAGACCTTAAAGGATGCCGTTGCCGATTTTTACTTTACGTCGCTATCCTGCAAAACCATCATATTTAAAGGCCAGCTCACTACATACCAGGTGCGCCAGTACTTTACCGATTTGTCTGATCCGCGCATGGCATCAGGTTTTGGCATGATCCACTCACGTTTTTCAACCAATACTTTTCCATCATGGCGTTTGGCCCAGCCATTCCGGATGATAGCCCATAACGGCGAGATCAACACCCTTACCGGGAACCTAAACTGGTTTTACTCGGGTTTAAAATCATACGTTTCTACCTACTTTACAGCGGAAGAAATGGAAATGCTGCTGCCGGTTATCGATAACAACCAGTCGGATTCGGCATGTTTGGATAACATTATTGAGATATTGCTACACTCGGGCCGTTCATTACCGCACGTAATGATGATGCTGGTTCCAGAAGCATGGGACGGCAACGAACAGATGGATCCCGTTAAAAAAGCTTTCTACGAGTACCACGCTACTTTAATGGAGCCATGGGACGGGCCGGCTGCTATTACTTTTACCGATGGCAAACAAATAGGCGCATTGCTGGATCGTAATGGCCTGCGCCCGCTACGCTATGTGATCACCAGCGATAACCGTGTTATTGTAGCATCAGAAGCTGGTGTGTTGGCTTTAGACGAGAAAACCGTTTTGCGCAAAGGCCGTTTACAGCCGGGTAAAATGTTTTTGGTTGATATTGCCCAAGGCAAGATAGTTACCGATGACGAGATCAAGAAAAAAATAAGCTCGCGCCAGCCTTATGGCCGCTGGTTAGAGAATTATAAGATCAGGCTTGAAGAACTGGCCGAGCCTCGTTTGTCGTTCTCCAGCCTGTCGCCCGATTCGGTTTTCCGTTATCAGCAGGTATTCGGTTATTCTCGCGAGGATATCGAAACCATCATTATGCCGATGGCGCTTGATGGTAAGGAACCTGTAGGCTCGATGGGTACCGATGTACCTTTGGCTATCTTATCGGATAAACCACAACATTTATCAAGCTACTTTAAACAGTTCTTCGCACAGGTAACCAATCCGCCTATCGATCCGATACGCGAGCGTTTGGTAATGAGCCTTGCCACCTTCATCGGTAACAACGGAAACCTGCTCGACGAGGATAAAATGCACTGCCATTGCGTAACGCTAAAACAACCGATATTAACCAACTACGAGTTAGAAAAACTACGTAGTATTGATACCGGCTTGTTCCACGCTAAAACGCTGCAAACTTATTTCAAAGCCGATGGTCAGCCAGGCTCGCTTGCAAAAGGTATAGCCAGGCTTTGCCGTTATGCAGAAGATGCTGTTGAAGACGGTTTTGAAGTATTGATATTACAAGACCGCGCCGTTGACTCTGAACACGCACCCATACCTTCATTAATGGCGGTATCGGCGGTACATCACCACCTTATCAAAAAAGGCCTGCGTGGTTCGGTAGGATTAGTTGTTGAGGCCGGCGATATTTGGGAGGTGCACCACTTTGCCTGTTTACTGGCATTTGGCGCAAGCGCTATCAACCCGTATTTGGCTTTGGCCACCATTGATACGCTTAAAAACGATGGCAAACTTGATGCACACCTTGACCATAAAGCCCTGCAAAAAAACTATATTAAAGCAGTAAGCGATGGTTTGTTAAAGATATTCAGTAAAATGGGTATCTCAACTTTACAATCATATCACGGTTCGCAAGTATTTGAGATACTGGGACTTAACAGCGACGTGGTTGATCGTTGCTTTGTAGGCGCAGTAACACGTATAGGCGGCTTGGGTATGGACGAGATTGCCCGCGAAGCCTTGTGTAAACACCGAATAGGCTTTGGCGAGAATAAGAACAGCAACCATTTACTGCCCGAAGGTGGTATATACCAATGGAAACGCAGGGGCGAGGCGCATTTGTTTAACCCGCAGACCATACACATGCTGCAACACGCCACCCGCACAAACGATTTTAGCGTTTATAAAAACTACGCCAAATTAGTTAACGATCAGACAGATAAACACTTTACCATACGCGGTATGCTCGATTTTGCGCATCACCGCGAGGCTATCTCAATAGACGAGGTTGAACCCGCCGAAAACATCATGAAGCGTTTTGCTACCGGTGCCATGTCGTTTGGCTCTATATCGCACGAAGCGCACAGTACATTGGCTATTGCCATGAACCGCATTGGTGCAAAAAGCAATACCGGTGAGGGTGGTGAAGACGAAATGCGTTATATCCCGCTTGAAAACGGCGATTCGATGCGTTCGGCCATCAAACAGATCGCATCGGCAAGGTTTGGGGTTACATCAAACTACCTGACGAATGCGGATGAGTTACAGATAAAAATGGCGCAGGGCGCTAAACCCGGCGAGGGCGGCCAGTTACCCGGCCATAAGGTTGACGATTGGATAGCCAAAGTGCGCCATGCAACGCCTGGAGTAGGTTTGATATCGCCGCCGCCGCACCACGATATTTACTCCATTGAGGATCTGGCCCAATTGATATTCGACCTAAAGAATGCCAACCGTGCCGCACGTATAAACGTTAAATTGGTTTCAAAAGCGGGTGTTGGTACAATAGCGGCGGGTGTAGCCAAAGCCCATGCCGATGTGATACTGATAGCGGGTTACGATGGTGGTACAGGCGCATCGCCGATCAGCTCCATAAAACATGCCGGTTTACCATGGGAGTTAGGTTTAGCCGAAGCACATCAAACCCTGGTACGCAGCAAACTACGCAGCCGTGTAGTGTTACAGGCCGACGGACAAATGAAAACAGGTCGCGACTTAGCCATAGCCTGTTTAATGGGTGCCGAGGAGTGGGGCGTTGCAACTGCAGCCCTGGTGGCGGGTGGTTGTATCATGATGCGTAAATGCCATTTAAATACCTGTCCGGTGGGCGTTGCCACGCAGGATCCTGAATTACGTAAATTATTTACTGGTCAGCCAGAGCATATTGTAAACCTTTTCCGCTTTTTAGCCGAGGAGATGCGCGAGATAATGGCCGAATTAGGTTTCCGTACCATCAACGAGATGGTGGGCCGCGTTCAGTTTTTGAAAGTTAAAGAAGGCATCAAACACTGGAAAGTTAAAAAGATCGACCTTTCGGGGATATTACACCCGGTTTATAACGCAAAAGGCGCAACCCTGTATAACAGCGAAAAACAAGACCACGGCATGGACGACATACTGGACTGGAAACTGTTAGCCGCTGCAAAACCGGCATTAGAAGACCAAAGCCCGGTATTTGGTTCGTTCGAGGTTAAAAACACCGACCGTACCATCGGTACCATGTTATCAAACGAGGTATCTAAAATATATGGTTCTGCCGCACTGCCCGAAAATACCATCAACTATAAATTTACCGGTTCGGCCGGTCAAAGCTTCGGCGCTTTCTCAACCAAAGGGTTATCTTTTGAGTTAGAGGGCGAGGCTAATGATTATGTAGGCAAAGGGCTGTCGGGTGCGCAATTGGCTATCTATCCATCAAAAGATGCCACCTTTACGCCCGAAGAAAATATCATCATCGGTAACGTAGCGCTTTACGGCGCAACATCGGGCGAGGTATTTATCCGTGGTATGGCAGGCGAGCGTTTTGCCGTGCGTAACTCGGGTGCTACTGCGGTGGTTGAGGGTGTTGGCGATCACGGTTGCGAGTACATGACTGGCGGCCGCGCGCTCATATTAGGTAAGACAGGCCGCAACTTTGCCGCGGGTATGAGCGGTGGCATAGCCTGGGTTTATGATCCGGAGGATACCTTTACCGAAAACTGCAATACCGAAATGGTAGACCTCGACCCGTTATCGGCAAAGGATAAAGAAGCCATAGTTACCCTGCTACGCAAACACGTACAAATTACAGGCAGTACAGTCGCTAAATACCTGTTGGAAAACTGGGAAGAGGCGCTGCTTAAATTTGTTAAGGTATTCCCGCGCGAGTACAAAAAAGTTTTGCAACAGGCACAATATCAAACCATCAGTTAATTATAATAATGGGCAAACCAACCGGATTTAAGGAGTTTGGAAGAGAACTACCGTCCAAAACATCGCCAAAAGAGCGTGTTAGTAATTATAAAGAATTTGTTAACCCATATTCGGAAGAGCAACTGAACGAGCAATCGGCCCGCTGCATGAACTGTGGCGTACCATTTTGCCATTCGGGCTGTCCGCTGGGCAACATCATCCCCGAGTTTAACGATGCCGTTTACCGTAAGGATTGGGAAGAAGCGTATACCATACTTTCATCAACCAATAACTTCCCGGAGTTTACCGGCCGTATTTGCCCTGCTCCCTGCGAGTCGGCATGTGTGTTGGGTATTAACAAACCACCTGTAGCTATCGAGGAGATAGAGAAACACATTATCGAGATAGCTTATGCTAAAAACCTGGTTAAGCCCACAGCGCCTTTGCTTAAAACAGGCAAAAAGGTTGCCGTAGTAGGCTCTGGACCTGCAGGGCTTGCAGCAGCCGCTCAATTGGCTAAAGCCGGACATTTGGTTACTGTTTATGAGCGTGACGACCAGCCAGGCGGTTTATTACGTTACGGTATTCCTGATTTTAAACTGGAAAAATGGGTTGTTGAACGCCGGGTTAAACTGATGCAGGATGACGGCATCGTATTTAAATGCAATACCGAAGTAGGTAAAGATATCAGTTCTGATGAACTGGTGCGCAATAACGATGCTGTGGTATTGGCCGGTGGCTCAACCATTCCGCGTAACCTGCCCATCCCCGGAAGGGAGTTAAAAGGCATCCACTTTGCGATGGACTTTTTAAAACAGCAAAATAAACGTGTAAGCGATATAGAAGTTAAAGCCGAAGATATTTTGGCCACAGGTAAAGATGTGGTAGTAATTGGCGGTGGCGATACCGGCAGCGACTGTGTTGGTACTTCAAACCGCCAGGGGGCGAAGTCAGTTACCCAGTTCGAGGTAATGGGTAAACCGCCTGAACAACGTACTGTACACATGCCGTGGCCAACATACCCTATGCTGCTAAAAGTAACCAGCAGCCATGAGGAAGGTGCCGACCGCCATTGGGGCATAAGCACCAAAGAATTTTTGGGCGATGCCAACGGCAACCTGCGTGCTTTAAAAGTGGTTGATGTGCATTGGGAACTGGATGTGATGAACCGCCCCGTAAAACCTGTTGAGGTTGAAGGCTCGGAACGCGAAATACCCTGCCAGGCTGTATTTTTAGCCATGGGCTTTTTATACCCCCAATTTGACGGTATGCTTGAGCAATTAGGTGTTGATCTTGATGAGCGTAAGAACGTAAAAGCGCGCGAGGGTGCTTACCGTACCAATGTAGGCAAGGTATTTAGCGCAGGCGATATGCGCCGCGGCCAGTCGCTGGTCGTTTGGGCCATATCCGAGGGCCGCGAATGCGCCCGTAAGGTAGATGAATTTTTGATGGGCCACTCGGCTTTGGAAAGCAAAGACGCCATCAACATGTTTGAACAGGTGTTTTAGATCTTTTCAACTTTCGTATAAAAAAATCCGGGACAGCAAGCTTTGTTGTCCCGTTTTGTTTTATAACTTTATGCACCCGGTTATCGTAAAACAGATTGATGAAGAAGTGCATATTTACGCTCTTGTTAGTTGTCCTAACGGCTAACCTATTTGCCCAAACACCGCTTAAAGTAGGGGATAAGGCACCCTTATTTGCAGGTGTAGATAACAACGATAAAAAGCTCAATCTCAAATCATTACTCAAAGACCACAACGCAGTGGTACTGTTTTTTTACAGGGGGCACTGGTGTACCTACTGTAATAAAGAGATCAAAAACATCCAAGATTCACTGGCCATGATCACCGCCAAAGGGGCTATTGTGGTCGGGGTTACCCCCGAAACCGACCTCGGCATTATCACTACGGTTTCAAAAACCAATGCTTCTTTCCCTATTATTCACGATATCCAATACAAGATAATGAAGCAGTTTGGGGTAAACATTGTGGTTGACGAGGCTACTTTAAACCTAATGCGCAAGTACAAGATAGATATGGATAACAACAATGGCAATAACGACCATGTGCTGCCTATCCCCGCTACCTACATTATCAATAAAACAGGCAAGATCACCTACGTACATTTTGAGCTCAACTACAAAAAACGGGCAAGCGTACGTGAGATACTGGCCGCCTTATAAGCCCGAATAATAATCGTAACCCTGCTCGGCCCAATAATCGCGCGGGCGCTGATCGCTGAAAGATATTGAGCCTATCCGTTTCAAATTTTTGATACCGTATTTAACCGGGATAATGAGCCGTAAAGGTGCACCGTGGTTAAGCGGAAGCAGTTTATCATTCACCTCGTAGGCCAGCATGGTTTGCGGGTGCATTACACTGGGCATATCCAGGCCTATATAATATTGTTGGTCGGGTGTCTCCATGCCGGCGTATTGCAGTTTAACCTCGTCGTGAAGTTTAAAATGGTCAACAAAATCGCTGAACTTAACGCCACCCCAGTGCGATATCTGGTCCCAGCCTTCAACGCATTTAAAATCGTAAACTATTTCGGTTTTAGGCAATGCGCGTATCTCATCCAGGGTAACACACAATAGCTCGCCCGATTTTTTCTTCACCTGCAATACCCAAGTTTTAGGGTCGAACGGTGTTTTAAGCCCTTCGTCGCTATTTACCCGCACGTTTTTAACCGCCATTTCCTTGGGATAAGTCCTAACCAAATGGTTGTTGCTAAACAGCCTTCTGAAAAACAACTCTGTTTTGTTAAGTGCCCGGCGCAATGGTTTGTGTGCCCTGGCGGTAATGCCCGGCGTTTCCAAAGGCGAGGTTAATAACCAGCGCCATGAGCCGATAGCTGTTGCGGATAAAACCGCGAACGTACCGAACGCGATAAAACTACGGCGCTGTATGTGCTTGTTAAAAGCAGTTTCCTGCTCCCGGGCTATTTCTTCGGCAGTTTTGGTAACCGGAGTTTCCGGTATTGGCTGCTCTTCCGGGTTAATTGGCGTTTCCATCTTCGGTTGGGGTTTCGGTTACGGGTACTACAATTGGTTTTTCGTCAACTACTTCAAATCCGGTAATAACGGACTGGAAATTTCTCCAGCCTGTCACGATCACCTGGAAAATATGGATCAAAAAGAAGAACACATAACCCAATGTAAGTATAAAGTGAATGATGCGGGCAACATGGTAACCACCGCATAGCCAGCACAACCAGTAAAGCTGTACAGGTTTATAAATGGCCAGTCCGGTTACAACCGAGCCAAAGCCCATCACTATAATGGAGGTATAAGCTATGCGCTGGGCCGCGTTATATTTTTTTTGCGGCGGAGCGGTCTTGCGGATGTGCAGATCGTGCAGCAGTACCAGCCAGGCTTCTTTAAACGAGTGTTTATTAGGCACCAGTTCGCGCCACTCGCCCGATATCCAGGTGTACAGCACATATAAAAACCCGTTCAGAAAAAAGAACCACATCAGCAAAAAATGGAAGGCCATGCCTTCGGCCAGCCGGGCGCTAAAATGGAAAAACTTATAAAACCCTTCGGGAAAGAAGTTAAAAAATACATGGCCGCCGATGCTCAGGGTGTACACATCGTTACCCCAATAAATGAGCATACCACTCCATATCATAATGGCCAGCACCGGGAAATTTACCCAGTGGAACCAACGCATGGCCAGCGAGTGTTTTTCTACTATTTTTTTCATTGTAACAGGTTATTCTATTCAGGTTAAACGCCGGGTGCCGTGATCCTTTGAGCCGATAACACCTCACCGGTCAGTGTATTTTGCACAAAGCCGATAATGTCCCAGCTTTGCTGGTTATAGCCTTGTGGCAACTTGATGGCTACATTGCCCATAGGCTGGTGCAGGGTTACGGTATTAATGGATTTAACAATATTAATATGGTTTAACGTATGCCCGCCATTCTCGCCGCCCTTTACCTCGGTTGATGCCGACCGTTGTACAAAAGCCACCAACAAGGCATTGTTTTTGTTTTCTTTGGTTTGATACTGGGCGGTTAACTGCTCATGGTCGATACGGATGTTACTTAACGTGAGGTCGTTACCCGCGGCTTTTTGCAAACTGCTTTGTATAGCAGCGCGCAAAGTTCCTTCTTCCGACCCTACAAACTCTTTTTTGCCGTTTACCACAATTTGCGGTGTATACACCTCAGCTTTTAGCCAGGCAGCGTACTGGCGCTGGCGTTGCGAATAAGCCGCGCTGCTAAACTGGTCTTTCCAGCCCAGGTAGTTCCAGTAATCAACATGGTAAGCCAAAATATAAACAGGCTTGTCTTTACTCTCTTTTTGGATGCGGGCCACCAACTCGTCGGCAGGGGGGCAGCTTGAGCAGCCTTCGCTGGTAAATAACTCGATGAGCGCGAAGCCGGTAGTTGGCGATTTGGTCACTTTGTTATCGTCTTTAAAGGCAGCTACAGCAAAACCAGCGCCGGTTAACACCAAGGCCAGTAACAATATTTTATAGGTTTTCATGATGCTTACTGAATAAGTAATTTTAATGTTTACCCTTTGGTCGGTATATACGTAAATACCTTACAATAAAATTACGCTTTTTTTGAAGAAAGTTATTGGGTTACTGAGTTATTAAGTTATTGGGTTATTGTTTACTGCTTACTGCGAGTGCAACTGCCACTCAAAAAAGGGGGGGGAATTGTAAGATATTTTTAACTCTATTTTGCTTCCGGCTTCGCGCTTCAAGCTTCTGGCAATCTCCCCATTCAATCATTCAAAAATCAATCATTCAATCATTAAATAACCAACGGCTCAAGCATCTCCACATACAACTCAATACCTTCCTTTATCTCATCCACATAAATAAACTCATCAGCACTATGCGAGCGCGCCGAATCGCCGGGGCCTATTTTCACGGAAGTAATATCCAGCAGCGATTGGTCGGATGTGGTAGGCGAGCCATAAGTAGTGCGGCCTAAGGCTAAGCCCGATCGCACAATAGGATGGTCTTTAGCTATTGATGAGGGTTTTAACCGTGTGGAGCGTGCTTTTACATCGCAGGTAACATGCTGCTTAATATGTTCTAAAACTTCTTCGTTGCGGTAGGCATCGGTAACCCTCACATCAACAGTAAAAGTACAGGTGGCAGGCACCACATTGTGCTGCGACCCTGCATTGATGATGGTAACCGACATTTTAACCACACCAAACAATTCGGACACTTTAGGAAATTGATAAGTGCGGAACCATTCCATATCCTTCATAGCTTTGTAAATGGCATTATCGCCTTCTTCGCGGGCGGCATGGCCGGCCTGTCCGTGGGCGGTGCAATCCAACACCATTAAGCCGCGTTCGGCAATGGCTAAGTGCATCAGCGTTGGTTCGCCTACAATGGCAAAATCGAGATTGCCCAATTGCGGAATAATAAGTTCGATCCCGTTGTGGCCGGATACTTCCTCCTCTGCAGTAGCTGCCAAACAAAGGTTATATTTCAGGTCAGTCCGCTCATAAAAATACAGAAACGTGGCAATAAGCGATACTAAGGCGCCGCCGGCATCGTTACTGCCCAGGCCATACAGTTTACCATCATCAATTTTGGCCTCAAATGGGTCGCGGGTGTAGCCGGTGTTGGGTTTTACGGTATCGTGGTGCGAGTTAAGCAGTATAGTTGGCTTATTAGCATCAGAATGTAGGTTATACGCCCAAATGTTGTTGATATGGCGTTGTGTTTTTACGCCCTGCTCTTTCAAAAACTGTTCAATAATATCACCCGTTGCACTTTCTTCGCGGCTGAATGATGGCGTTGCGATCAATTGCTGTAACAGCGTTACCGCTTGATAATATAATTGGCTAATATCGGGCATGTTGGCTTAATGTATTACAAATTTAGTTATTTGGCCTGATAATTGCGCTTTTGCCCTGATATTTGAACTGGTTATCTAACATTATTTTTACTATCCCGTTCAGGTTTTCTACAGATTTTAATGCTATTTTCGTTACACATAAGCTTTGCTTTTTAATGAGATCAACTATACCTACTGCCACATGCCTGGCATTGTTTTTTTGCCTGGCCCAACCTTTAAAAGCCCAGCAGCCCGATCTGAATTATTTTATCGATCATGCTTTAAAAAGCGATGTCGGCATTAAGCAAAACATCAACCAGCAGCAAACTTTTGCTTTGCAATCGCAGCTTATCATCGCGCAAAATAAAAGACCGCAGGTAAATTTCACATCCGATTACACGCTTGTGCCTTACTTTGGCGGTGGCCGTTTGATCACTATTTCGCCAAACCCGCCCGATGGTTCTTTTGGTTACGACCCGGCATTGACCAACGGCGGCCTATATGCTTCGCAGGTTAATGTGGCTTACAATTTATTTAACAAGGCAACCATTAACGGTTTGCAGGAGCAAAATAATAATGCTGCGGCAATAAACAGTAATGCCAAAGCACAGCTGGAGCACGATGTGCGTAAAGCCATCACCGACCAGTACATCCAGGTTTATCAGCAACAGCAACAAGAGGAATATCTGCAACTCATCCTTAACGAAATTAACGAACGCCGACCGGCAGTTGAGGCATTGGTTAAGCATGGCCTGCTGCAACAAAGCGATTACCTGCTGCTCGAAATTGAGCTGAACACCCGCCAAAATGATATGAGCCAGGCTAAAATAGCCGAAGTTAACGCCTATAACACCCTTAAAAATTTAGCAGCTATTACAGATACCAGCACCGCCAAAGTGCAGCCACCGGTTATTACTTTAAATGCAAGCCCGCAGAGTTATTATTATAAAGAAAAATTCAGGTTGGATAGCCTGAGCATCATCGCGCAGCAAAATGTATTCAATAACAAATACCGGCCGCAGCTAAGTTTGGCTGCTAACGCGGGCTTGTACACGTCGGATATTACCAATGCCTATCATAATGTAGGTTTTCAGGCAGGGCTGCACCTTAATATTCCGCTGTACGATGGTAAACAAAAGCAAATAAACGATGCCCTGGTTAAAATATCGCAGCAAAACATTGTATACGCCCGCGATAACTTTACCATTCAGCAAAAAAATTACCTGCAAGGTTTGCGTAAGCAAATCGACCTGTTTAACCAAAGCACGGTACAAATGCAGCAGATGATAGATAAGCAGGAGTTACTGTTGCGGCTCGATCGCGAAAAACTGGCAGGCGGGCAGCTATCTATTATCGAATACGTAAAATCGCTGCAGGATTATGCCGCTGCAAAACAAGCTTTAACCGCCGCAAGGATACAAATACTGTTGCTGGCCAATCTGTTTAACTATTATAACTGGTAAAATGCAAAATAAAATACAGCTCATTTTTGGTTTAGGCGCTTTGCTTTTATTGCAGGCGGCCTGTTCAAGCGCGCCGCCCGCGGCAGAGGACGCCGCCGTTGCAAGCATCCCCGTAGTTACTGTGGGTAACCCGGTGTCGCACACGTTTACCAATAGCATCACCTTTACGGGGACTACACAGTATCAGCAAAAATCGGTGATACGTGCAGGTATTGCAGGTTATGTGCACCATCGCGGCTGGAAAATGGGCGATCATGTAAGCGCCGGTACCATTTATTGCACCATCACTACAAAAGAACAGCAGGCGCTTAAAAATATCGACCAAAACGGTGTTCTGGCAAAGTTCAAAGCACCTATACCCATGATATCCGGTACCAGCGGCATAATTACTGCGGTAAACTACCAGGATGGTGATTTTGTTGCCGAGGGCGATATATTGGCCACACTTACACAACAATCCTCGCTGGTATTGCTGGTCAATGTGCCGGTTGAATATCTTTCGAAAGTTAAAGCCGGTACGCCATGTACCGTAATTATGCCCGATGGCACTAAATTAAGCAAAAACCTGCAGGCCGGTTTACCTACCGCCGACCCTGCTGCGCAAACGCAATCGTTCATTGTACCTATCGCGTCAAGTAACTTGCCAGAAGGCGCTAACTTAAAGGTAGTTATACCACTATCAAATGCCGAAGAAGCATTGGCTGTCCCGGTTAAAGCGGTGCAGACCGATGAGACCCAGGAGCACTTTTGGATATTTAAATTAGGTGCCGATGGCAAGGCTTATAAGGTTGAGGTTAAAGCCGGTAAAATATCGCCAGACTCGCTGCAAGAGATACAGGCCGATAAATTAAGCACCAGCGATAAAATAATTTTAGACGGCGCCTATGGTTTAGCCGACTCATCAAAAGTACAGTTGGCAGGTCAACACCCTAAGGATGATGGTAAGGATGATAAAAAGGAAAAGGACTAAATGGATAGCAAAGAACCTATAAAAAAGTCTAATCCTATCCTGAGGGGATTACACCATCATTATAAAAAACCGCTGTTGGGGTTGCTGATATTGGTGCTCATGGGAGGGGTGTACAGCTACCTTAACCTTAAAACAGGCCTGTTCCCCGATATTACCTTTCCTAAAATAAAGGTGATTGCCGATGCCGGTCAGCAGCCGGTGGATAAAATGATGACCACGGTTACCATCCCGCTCGAAAACGCCATCAAGCGTACCGAAGGCTTAAACCTTATCCGGTCGGCCACATCGCGCGGCAGCGTGGAAATCAATATATTTTTAGACTGGAATACCGATATTGATAAAGCTATGCAGCAGGTGCAGGCTTTAACCGAGCAGGTAAAAGGCGACTTGCTGGCCAATACGCAGATCAATGTCCAAAAAATGAACCCGTCTATTTTGCCGGTGATGGGCTTTTCGTTAGAGGGCAACCGCTCCGGCATCGAATTGAAAAAGATAGCCCAATTCCAGGTGCGACCGTTTTTAGCGGCCGTGCCCGGCGTTGCTGATATTGCCATTATTGGCGGAAAAACAAAGGAGTATCAGGTTATTTTGCAGCCGGCTAAACTTTCCGCGCTGAGCATAACGCCCTCGCAAATATCAACAGCTATTACCCAGGCCAATATTCTGTCGTCAAACGGTTATATTAATGATCATGGCAGGTTGTACCTTAACCTCACCAACAACGCGGTTGATGATATTAATAAACTGCAAAACCTGGTGGTAGTTAATAACCCCCACCGCACTATATTTTTAAAGGATGTTGCCGATATCAAAATTACCGAGCAAAAAGAGTATGTGCGCATTAATGCCAATGGCAAGGACGTTCCGCTCATTGCCGTGATCAAACAGCCAACCGCCAACCTGATCGACGTAAACAACGGCGTGACCGCAAAAATAGCTGAGCTAAGCAAGATACTGCCCAAAGATGTACACATTAAACCTTACTACAAACAAGCCGATTTTGTTAATGATAGCGTCAAAAGCATTGAGGATGTATTGTGGATCGGGTTGGTACTGGCTATTCTGGTAGTTATCGTGTTTTTACGGTCGGTTAGGGCGAGTATCATCATATTGATCACCATACCTACAACGCTGGCTTTGTCCATGGTTGTTTTGTTGATATGCGGCTATACCATCAACATCATGACCTTGGGTGCTATTGCGGCGGCCATTGGCTTGATGATCGATGATGCCGTTATCGTGGTGGAGCAGATATTCCGCAGTTATGAGGACCATCCCGGCGAAGGGATGCACCATACCGTGCGCAAGGCCATATCATATTTGTTCCCGTCGATGGTAGGTTCATCGCTTACCACCATAGTTATCTTTATCCCTTTTGTACTGATGAGCGGTGTAGCGGGCGCTTACTTTAAAGTACTGGCCTTTTCCATGATCATCACTTTAAGCATGTCGTTCCTGGTGACCTGGTTGCTGCTGCCCATGCTGTTCTTGTTTATACCCCTTAAACCTAAAAAGGAACATAAAGAGCATAAAGTTAAAGACGGCTGGATCAAGTTCTTTTTACGGGTACCCATTATCAGCATCATATTTATCCTGGTTTGTATTGTCATGATCGTGATCATACCGGGCAAACTGCAATCCGGTTTTTTACCATCAATGGATGAAGGTGCCATTGTGCTCGATTTTAAAAGTCCGCCAGGAACTACTTTAGAAGAAACCGACCGGATGCTAAAACAAGTCGACGACATTATACTCCACACACCCGAAGTTGACTCTTATTCGCGTCGCCTTGGCACGCAAATGGGCTTTTTTATTACCGAGCCAAACACAGGCGATTACCTGATACAGCTCAAAAAGAAACGGGAGAAGACCACCGATGCAGTATCGGATGATATCCGTGCTAAAATACAGGCGGTATTGCCCCAGCTTACTGTAGATTTTGGGCAGGTAATAGGGGATATGTTAGGTGACCTGATGGCATCGGCCCAGCCTATTGAAATTAAAGTATATGGTGATGACCAGGCCAAACTGCAGGACCTATCGCAACAGGCTGCCGATATTGTTAGCAAGGTAAAAGGTACCGCCGACGTATTTAATGGCATAACCATAGCGGGGCCGGAGATCATTGTTAACCCCGACGTGACCAAACTGGCACAGTTGGGCATGAACCCTTCCGACTTCCAGTTTCAATTACAGGCGCAATTGGACGGTAACGTCATCAGCAGCATCGTGGATAAGGAGCAGTCGGTTAATATACGGATGATCTATCCTAAAGCCGGGCAAACATCAGTTGATCAGTTTCGCAATACGAGCGTGTTTTTACCAAACGGACAGGCAAAAACCTTACCATCACTGGCTAACGTGACTTTACAACCAGGTGTAGCCGAGATAGTACGCGAAAACCAGAAAATGATGGGCGTAATTACTGCCCGCTTAGATAACCGCGATTTGGGCAGCACATTAAAAGAGATACAACAAAAATTAGGCACACTATCCATGCCAAGTGGTTACCATATTGAGTACGGCGGCGACTATGCCCAGCAGCAGCAGGCCTTTAAAGAGTTGCTTATCATACTGATCACGGCAAGCATACTGGTGTTTATAGTGTTACTGGTACTGTTCCGTAACTTTTTGGCGGCGGCCATTATCATTTTCCTGGCCGTGCTGGGTGCTGCCGGTTGTTTCCTTGCGCTACTCATTACGCATACACCTTTAAACGTTGGTAGCTATACCGGCATCATCATGATCATCGGTATTATAGCCGAAAATGCGATATTCACCTATCACCAATTTGATACCGGCGCTTACGAATGGACGGCCCAGGAAAGTATTGTACACGCCATTGCCGCACGTTTACGTCCCAAATTAATGACGGCTACCGGCGCCATTATCGCCTTACTGCCACTGGCTTTGGGTATAGGTACCGGCGCGCAATTGCACCAGCCATTAGCCATCGCGGTTATCGGAGGATTGATATTCGCCTTGCCATTGCTGCTCATTGTGTTACCTACACTCTTAAAAATGGTCGGCAAAGACCGTGAGCGCGAAGCTGAGAAAAAGGGTGAGTTGGATGCGGATTGTATATAAATATGATTTCACCGATTGATTTTTTGATTACACCGATTAAATTAGGATTACACTGATTAACGTAATAAAATCAGCACAATCGATCTGCAATTAACGTAGTTAATCCAACATCGGTGAAATCTCATTATTTAAAGCTTTCCCGCATACTGTTGCTCAAAGTTTTAGGGCTCCAGTAACCGCTGATAATGATACGGCGGATAGTGAACAAAGGGTCGTTAGGGTCGCGTTTATCAGCTAAGGAGAACGCAGCTTTAAAACCATGTTTTTTAATTTCGGCAATAGCCATGGTATTCCACAAACCAAACGGGTAAGCAAAGTAATTGATCTTTTTACCGGTTATCTGCTCTAATTTTTGCGTCGGCTTGTCAATCTGGGTAACCCAATCGTCCATAGGTCTTGTATAGCCATTGGGGTGTTTTTTATCAGGTGCCATTTTCATACCCGAATTGTGCGAGTACTTGGTAACCATGTGGTGGTCCCAGGTATGGCTGCCTATCACATTGCCTTCGTCAGATAGTTTTTTCACCATATCGGGTGTCATATAATGCGGGCGGCCTAAGGATACCGTCATCACAAAATAAACGCCTTTGTAGCGGTATTTTTTTAATTCAGGGTCGGCAATGGTAAACTGGTCAAGGTCGGTATCATCAAATGTAAGCATCACCGGTTTGCTTGGCAGTGGTGCACCGGTAGTTAAATAAGCGTAAAGCTGATCGGGCAGGATAGAGTGGTAACCGCTGTCGGCCAGTAACTTCATATGTGCCTTAAATACGGCTATCGGGCAAATGTAGTCTTTGGCGCTTTTGGAATCTTTGGCAGTCCAGTCGCGTATCTGGTGGTAGCATAAAATAGGTACCTGCTTGCGCGCCAGAACTGTAGCCGCGCTTTGCGCTGACGACCGGCTGATAACAGCGGCAACCATGGCCACGGTTAGCATAATTGTTTTGTTGATATTCACTTAATTAAGTTATTTATAAATATTAGGACGCTAAATTAGCCTAACATTTTATTAGCTGATAGTTAACTTATCAACATTTGCACAGGGTTAGGTCCTGATCATATCCGTATCCACAGGTATATAACCCAATTGCCTGCTCATAGATACAATTTGTCCTTTGTGATGAAATTCGTGGGTAAGGGTATGGGTAAACAAAGTGAGCGGGGTAGTGGTGAGGCTTTTATCCTTACCGGGGATAACGGACGTTAATGGCTTGTCCAGTTGATCCGCATAATGTTTTATAAATTCATCAACACACTGATCACTTCGGTCAAAAACCTGGCGGATACCCTTCATATCCGTTATAGTGTCCTTATCGTTATAGGCGGTTGTCCTGCTTAGCGCGAAGTTTTGCAGCCAGTGGATATACACATTGGCAATGTGGGTCAACAAATTGCGGATACTGCCGTGTCCAAATCCTTCCATTTCTTTGGCCAGGTCGGAGGGCGCTATACTTTCGCAGTAGGCAAATAACACCTGTCTGCTGCTTTTAAGCAACTCATATTGTTGTTTTAAAAGTTCAGCAGACATGGATGCTAAATTTATCCAAAAATACTGTTTAAAACACCGGCAAGCCTAACACCGCCTTTAAGCATCTGCTCTTCGGCAGTGTGGATGTGCAAAAACACATAGTTATAAGGGTTGATCTTTTGATTAGGCTCTTTGATCTCGCCGTATAACGATTCTGCTATCTGGTTCGATTCATATATCCAGTGCATCAGGTCGGTTTTTTGCCAGTCGGCGCGTTGCGCGGCTGTGGTATGGTTAATATTGTGTGCGTACTCGGTATAGCTGTATTGCTGGGTTTCAATTAGTTTGCTGTCCCAAACGCTGTGCATATTGGTTTGCTCCATGCCCCACATCAATTGTATTTTGTTACCACCCTGATCGTCAGCGCGCCCGGCGTGGAAGGGCTGGTGTATATCGCCGACAACGTGGATGATCATACGTACATACAATAACTTTTTATCAGCAGATAAAGTCTTATTGGTCTTTAACTCTTTGATCATAAAGTTGAGTTTGTTATAGGCGTTGGGTATTGTATCCGTTGTCAGGTAGGCTTTTGCCTGATCAAATGTTTGACCGGCACCCAAGTCTACATAATGCCAGGTTGATAAATAGCGGTAGTTAGGGTCCGATTTAATAAAATCGGCCCAGTTTGCCGACATCGCCAGCGATTCGTTGCCCAGGATCTTTTCCAATGCCAGGCGGGCTTTTGGGGTTAAATAACTGTCGGCTATTTCGGCAACAATACGGTGGCCTAACTGCCCCCACGCCATAGTCTGTATGGGCAGGTAAATGCACAAGGCAATTAAAATTAGTTTTTTACGGATATTCATAGCTTGCTAAATTAGTTATTTTAGGGTAACGGTCAATCCATTCAATATTAAATTACTGTTAAGTATCGCAAAAAATACATACTTAAAGTAGTTATGATCTTTGTCTCCAGCAAACATAACAAACGGCTGGTATGGCTATGATAATCAATTGGTTAGTCCTGCTTGAAATACATTGTCATAATAATTTTACTAAATTTATCTACCCAATTAAACTTCGCCGGTTTTTAAGCGTCTGATAAAATAGTTCATAACCAAAACACACCTTTTGTATGAAGACCTCATTTAAGTACCTGACCGCCATTGCGTTAGTATCGGCATCTGTGATGGCGCTAACGGCCTTTTTTAAAGGGCCGAGCCTGCCTGTAAAAAACTTTGCATTTCCGTACAAGGCCGCTGGGTTAACCGAGCGCCAGGCCGCCGCACATCTGTTAAATCGTTTTACGTATGGTGCAACACCAGGTCAGGTTGACGCGGTGGTTAAAATGGGGCTCGAAAAATGGTTTGAGCAGCAGTTGGAAGCCAAACAGTCTGATGCGTCTTTGGATAGCATGTTAAATCAGTACGATGCTTTAAAACTAAGCAACACCCAGATTGTTGAAACTTATCCAAAAAACGGGCAATTAGCACGCATGGCTGCCCGTGATGGTATTATATCGCTCGACTCCATCAAATCGGCAAAAAAAGAAGATCGCGATAAGTTACAAGCTTACATGGCCCAAAAAGGCCTAAAACCCGAGCAGGAGCTTTTACGTCAATTTACCAATCAAAAAATATTAAGGGCTACCTATACCAATAACCAGTTGCAAGAGGTGCTGACTGATTTTTGGTTCAACCACTTTAACGTATCGGTTACTAAAAACGATTGTGCCGAGTTTATCCCGGTTTATGAACGCGATGCCATACGTCCTAATGTGTTAGGTAAATTTGATAAACTGCTTTTAGCAACCGCCAAATCGCCGGCCATGCTTTATTTTTTAGATAACTTTAGCAGCGTGGGTGCCAACAGCGCTCAAAACCAACCTAACGCCAGGCGCGCGCAGTTTATCCAGCAGCAAATGCAGCAAAACCCCGCCATGGCCGATCCAAACTCGCCGCAGGCTAAATTTTTAGCCAATGCTCAAAAAGCACGTAAAGCGCAGGGTCTGAATGAGAACTACGCCCGTGAGGTAATGGAATTGCACACTTTAGGGGTCGACGGTGGCTATACACAAGCCGACGTAACTAATGCCGCCAAAGTATTAACTGGCTGGACCATCTTCCCGATGAACGATGGTTACGGTAACGCGGGTAAAAAATTAATAGATAATGTTGGCATAGGGAATTTGGAGAAAAACGGGTTTGTACACGAGGGAGACTTTTTATTTACACCTAACCGCCATGATATGAGCGAAAAGGTGGTATTAGGCCACACTTTTGCAGCCAATGGCGGCTATCAGGAAGGTGTTACCCTTTTGGAGATGTTGGCACACCACCCATCAACAGCCAAATTTGTGACCAAAAAAATAGCCGTTCGTTTTGTGAGCGATGCGCCGCCACAAAGTCTGCTGGATAAAATGTCGCGCACATTTACCGAGCAGGACGGCGATATCAAACAGGTGTTGATCGCCATGGTTAACTCACCAGAGTTTTGGAGCCCGCAAGCTTTACGCGAAAAAACAAAATCGCCTTTCGAGCTGGCTATCAGTTCGGTACGCGCACTTAACGGCCAAATTACTGCGCCATATCCATTGTATTTATGGATAACCCGTATGGGGCAAAAATTATACTTTTATCAGGCACCAACAGGTTTCCCTGATAAAGGGCAATACTGGATCAACACCGGCGCTTTGTTAAACCGCATGAACTTTGGCCTGGCGCTGGCATCGCAGCGCATACCGGGCATCAAATTTAACCTGGCAGCTTTAAACAATAACCATGAGCCCGAAAGTCCGGATGCTGCCTTAGCCATTTATGGCAAACTAATTATGCCGGAACGAAATCTCGATCAAACCATTGCAAGGCTTAAACCTATGCTGAACGATCCCGATCTGGCCAAAAAAATAAATGATCAGGCAGATAAAGCAGCTCCACCCGCTCAAAGTATGGACGCGACTGGTAACACCATGGATATGAACAATATGGCTGCCACCGATAATACAAAAGGAGGGAAAGGTAAAGGTAAAAACAAGCTTGCCGCTAATCCGGCCACTATTGACGCCAATAACGACAGTATGGTTACCGATAATGCCGCTGGTTTTAAACCTAAAGTAAACAAAGGCGGTAACAACGCCGGCGACAGGCTAATGTATGCTATGGATAATATGAAAGGAAATACATCCATGTTATCGCAGGTGGTTGGTATCTTGATCGGCTCGCCCGAGTACCAACGCCGTTAATATAAGTTAATTGAACAAGACACCTTAAAAATATAGATCATGACATCGAGAAGAGGTTTCCTAAAAGCAGGCGGTTTAGCCCTATTCGGGATCAGTTTAATGGGAGGTATCCCATCATTTATTGCCGAAGCAGCGGCAAGCGAAAAGATCATCAGCCCGTATAAAAAGAAAAAGACAATGGTTTGCATCTTTCAGCGTGGCGCAATGGACGGTTTAATGGCAGTAACGCCCTTTACCGATACCTATCTGCAAAATGCCCGGCCAACGTTGTTCTTGGGCGCTGCCAAGTCCGGCCCTAAAGCTCCATTGATCGACCTTGATGGCAAATGGGGTCTGCACCCTTCCATGAGTGCTTTTGAGCCGTTATTCCGCGACAAGCGCCTCGCTATTGTACATGGCATAGGTTCACCAAATAATACCCGTTCGCACTTTGACGCGCAGGATTATATGGAATCGGGCACACCTTTCAATAAAGGTACTGCAAGCGGTTGGTTAAACCGTGCGGTGGGCTTATTAGGCCACGATGCCGGTGTACCAGCAACACCTTTCCAGGCGGTTAGCTTAACATCAGCTTTGCCACGTTCGTT